>Ga0209636_10008403_pt1 | contig 10511 bp, 10 predicted proteins | sample DeeMarSWOR152_54_FD_187464 | JGI IMG/M metagenome (GOLD analysis project Ga0209636, IMG submission 187464) | Marine sediment microbial communities from White Oak River estuary, North Carolina - WOR-1-52-54 (SPAdes) (version 2) | ecosystem: Environmental > Aquatic > Marine > Intertidal zone >... | reverse complement strand
TACTTGTTATTGAAGACGCCAACGGCAACATAGTGCTGGACTGCGATGATTCCAATGCCGTACCTTTCGGCCCGATTGCGGCCATGCTGGGGACGCTTAACCCGGACGGCACGGGCAACCCATTGCGCTGGATGGATTCCATCACCGAGAACCCAAATGTGAACAGCATTGAAGTCTGGGAAATCCATAACTTCACGATGGACGCCCACCCGATCCACATACACCTGGTGCAGTTCCAGGTCGTCGATCGGCAGCCATTTGGCGGCATAGCCCGGCCGCCAGAAGTTTGGGAGATAGGTTTCAAGGACACTGTCATCTGTTACCCCGGCGAGGTCACGCGCGTCAAAGCGAGCTTCGACATCGCGGGATTGTACGTGTGGCACTGCCACATCATCGAGCACGAGGACAACGAGATGATGCGCCCATACGAAGTTGTTGGGCAGTAAGCCGAAATGAATAATGCGGCAAGGGAAGGGCCGCTTTGTGCGGCCCTTCCTTCTGATGGGCGAAACCAGCATGCTGGGATTAAATAGTTAGGTAACGATTACTGAAGTTAAGTTACAAAAGAAACCAAGTTGTTAAGGAGAGATGAAATGAAAGTTCGTGTTAATCCAAATCGTTGCAGTGGTTCGGGTCTGTGTGTTGACACCTGTCCAGAGGTTTTCGAACTGAATGATGAAGGCGTCTCAAAAGTTAAAATGGAGCAAATCCCGACCGAGTACCAAAAGGGATGTAAGGAGGCGGCAGATAATTGTCCGACAGAAGCGATTTCGCTTGAAGAATAAACCCTTTTTAGCTGTTGGTAAGTGATTTTTTTAAGTTGCTGTTTTTGAAAGATCAGCTAAGTAGCAAAGTTAGTTAATTGTTTTTGGATATTGTATTAACTGCAACGAAGCCAAAGTAATATGAAAAGGAAGTGTATCATGCAAGTAAAAGAAATTATGACTTGTAATGTAGAAATTATTAATTCAGATGCTAATCTGAAAGAAGCGGCACAAAAGATGAGACAGCTTGACGTGGGTGCTTTGCCGGTCTGGGAAGGTGAACAACCGATAGGAATAGTGACAGACCGTGACATAGCTATAAGAGCTGTTGCTGAAGGAAAGGACACATCAAATACACGAGTAAATGAAATAATGACACCAGAGGTTTTCCACTGCTTTGAGGATGATGATGTTTACGAAGCTGCCAGAATGATGGAGGAAAAATCAATTCATAGATTGCTGGTTCTCGGTAGTGACAACAGGCCTGTCGGTTTTATCGCGCTAGCGGATTTTGCCGTAAAAACTCGTGATGAGCATTTGGCCTGGGAAGTTCTTGAGAAGATCTCTGAGCCGGCCTGTCCTCAACGATAAGCACCTGTCGCAGCGTGTTCAAATCAAGTGAAAGATTTCGAAATGGTGTCTTACTAAGAACTTCTCGCCAAGGGTTAGCTTCAAAAGCTCAGTTTTAGAGGTTTCCAAAAAACAGAAGCCGAGTGTTAGTTGCAGCATAAAATGCAAACAAGAAAATGAGCCGGAGTATGCGAAGTAATCAAGGTTTGCGCACATCATTGTGTCAGTTATATCTGAAAAAGGGTTCAACCAAAAAGCAGCAAAAACCAGATAATTAACGACGATTTTACAGGAGACAGACAATGGATATAAAACCGGAGAAACTAATAGATTTATTGAATATGGATTTGGAGCTGGAATATTCTGCAGCAATACAGTACATAAACCACGCAGCTGTGATGACGGGTGCAGCATATGGGGATATCATAAAAGAACTTAAAATTCACGCTAATGAGGAGATTCAGCACGCTATGATTCTCTCAGACCAAATCGATTACCTAGGTGGTTCCCCAAGTGTCAAGGTAGGCAAAATCCACACTTCTAAGGATAATAACGAGATGCTCCAGCAGGACCTGGATGGTGAAGAAGATGCAATAAGAAGGTATAAGGTAAGAATAGAACAGGCTGAGCAGCTCAAAGAGTTTGCCTTGGCACAACAGCTCAGGAATATCTTGGCTACGGAACAAGAGCACGCAATGGACCTCAAACAAGCTCTCGGGAAATAATTTTGTTTCTTGTTAGAAACGTTAAATAACAACGATGAGAGTATTTGATGTACTGACATAACAGTGTTTATTTTTTTGACGGCAGATTATCTGTGAAAGGAACAAAGGTTTGGGTGCCTTACATAGTTGGAGTAAGTGGCTCCCAGAGGAAAAGTCCGAACACGATTCTGAGAAAGGAGAGTGAAATATGTCAAGTAATGTTATGACTTCTGTTCAATGTGAAGAAGACCTCTTTTGCGGTGTTAATATGGTCAAAGATCCTGAGAATATGACGGATCTGGAAAAGAAGCATCTGCCGGTTATCAGTGCTCCCAAAAGTGTCAAGAAGGGTGAATGTTTTGAGGTGATGATAGAGGTAGGTAAGCTTATGGAGCATCCTAATGAGCCGGGCCATCACGTCGAATTTATTGAACTCTATGCAGACCATACCTATCTAGCGAGAATGGACCTTACGACCCGGAAGACATATCCAACTATGAAAGTTTATGTCTCGCTGGACCATATCCACAGCAAGCTGCGTGCTTTTGAGCGCTGCAATCTGCACGGGACTTGGGAAGGCCAAGCTGACATTGAGGTAACGGATTAGTCAATCCATGGAGCTTGGTGCTTGTTGCGAACGGCCATTGCCATTCTGGCACTGCGAGAATATTACAAAAGACCTGGGTACGTAAATATTGTTGTTTTTTCCTGTGATGCTATTCTTGGAGGTGATGGCAATGAACTAAAAATTTATTATAGTGCTTTGGACACTTCAATATGTATCGGAACATCAAATGTCAATGAGTTGATGCGATTTTGCACCATTGGAGAGTATTGATTGGACAGAGCTTGTGTATTATATATGGTCTGTAAAACAGTTTCAATATGCTTAACGAGAGCATGGGATTCCGGATGGTTGGTATATATTGTTAACTAACGAGGGGAAAAGTGAGTAAGGTTTTATACATCCAAGCTTCTCCAAGAGGCAAGCGATCCCACTCTATTGTCGTTGCCGACGCCTTTGTTGATGAATATAAAAATAAGCACCCGAACGATAAGATTGTGACTTTGAATGTTTTTGATGCTTCAATCCCTGAATTTGACGGGTTGGCAGTCCAAACAAAGTATACAATTTTGCACGGTCGGTCACATTCAGAAGAGGAAATGCAAGTATGGAAAGACATAGAGAAAGTGATTGAGCAATTTACTTCTGCCGACAAATATGTCCTGGCCATCCCCATGTGGAATTTTGGTATCCCCTATCGACTCAAGCAGTATATCGATATTTTGGTTCAGCCCGGTTATACCTTTAGCTATAATGAAGACAAAGGTTATAAAGGCCTTGTTGTTGGAAAACCGATGTTAGTTGTCTATGCCCGCGGTGGGGAATATCCTGCGGGGAGCGAAGCTGAGGCGTTTGATTTCCAAAAGAAGTATATCGAGTTGATATTCACCTTTATCGGTTTTAAGAATATTCGCTCAGTGGTTGTTGAACCGACCTTACAAGGCGGGCCGGAAGTCGCAGCCGCAAAACGCCAGAAGGCTATTGACAAGGCAAAAGAAATAGCCGTTGTTTTTTGACGACAGCATCAAATGACTAAAGATAGGTTTTTGATATGAACGTCAATCTTCATTATGGCAAAGGTGTTTTAACGCTGCAAATTCCCAATGAGAATGTAGGCAAAATAATTCGGCCATGGCAGGACAAGGGAAAAGCCGACAGCGAAACGGTTTTAAACCAAGCTCTTGCATGCCAGGAAAGAGATGATTTTCAGAAACAAGTGGCCGGTAAGCACGTTTGCGTGCTGATTGGCGACGGCACACGCGAGATACCATTTAGTGATATGTTTGGACATCTTTTTCCTTTGCTACAAAAATGTTCGTTGGTTCGGTTTTTGATTTGTACCGGAACTCATAACGCTGAGACCCCGGAGAACAACAGGATTAAGGGACAAATAGAAGAAGCTGCAACGAAAGCAGGTATCTGTGATTTTGAAATCCACACTCACGAGTGCCAGCAGGACAGATTTATACACGCAGGCCGAACAACCCGCAGCACAGAAGTGATGTTTAATGCTAAAGCCGATGATGCCCAGATTTTCCTGGTGCTCTCCGATGTGAAGTGCCATTACTTCGCGGGGTATTCTAATCCAATAAAAAATTTTGTACCAGGGATATGCTCATACGAGACGGCTGAGCAAAACCATAGTCTTGCTATTGATGACAAATCCACATTCGGGCTTCACCCCTGGCATAGGGACCAAAACAGAAGAGGGAATCCAGTTGCCGAAGACCAGCTTGAGGCGATGCGGCTGATTGCGAAGAATCGGCCGGTCTATGCGCTGGCGACTATCAGCACGTTAGGCAAGATACAGTGGGCACAATTCGGGCCGGCAGAGCAGGTTAGCGCCTCAGCCTTTGCCATCGCTGACCAGAGAAATGGGCATATTGTAAGCCCGGTTGAGCGTCTGATTGTTTCGCCTGGTGGATTGCCGAATGATGTGGACCTTTACATTGCTCAAAGAGCGCTGGAACTAACAAAAAACGGAGTTAAAAATGATGGTGAGATATTGTTTTTAGCGGCCTGTCCAAATGGTGTTGGTGAAAAACAGACAATGGAGAACTTTTACAACCTGCTCACCGCTCCGATTGACCAGATACTTAAATCAGTTGAAAGTGAATACAAACTATTCAGTCATAAGCCATATAAGCTTGCTCAGCTGTTGCAACGGTTGCGGCGAATCTGGATGTATTCGCAAATACCCGATGAACTTGTTGAATCGATACATCTTCATCCTACAAACCAGCCACAGGCAGTCGTTGACAGTTGGCTTGCTGAAGAACCAGCTTCTAAGATTACATTAGTGGACGGGGCCAACAAAATCGCTCTATACGCGAAAACATAAGTTCATTTATCCCACGTATTGATTTCTTGCATCTGCAATGAACCTGAGCATTTGGTCGGCCTGGCTTTGAACGTCGGGGTCGGTGTTGGTTACTCTTGCATTCCATTTGCGATACTCTTTATTTAGACGCTTTCGAGTCTTCTCTTTGCTCATATCCGAAGTAACGCCGAGAACAACTTCCGCATCCTCTACTTCATGCATACTAAGTGGAAGGACTTTTTCCATCATGCTCCGGAACCTTTCAGGGTCAACTTCGAGCCAGTCTGCCAGGTTTTTTAAAAGAGTCAGCTCTTCCATGGTGGCGAAGCCGTCGGACTGCACCACATACAAGCAGAGTTCCAAAATTTCATAGCGGTCTGCAACGGGTGCAATTTCCACAATTTCCTTACAGGTTTGGCAAATGTTGATTCGATTGCCCTTTCGGAAGAAATGAACAGCTTCCTTCAACGCTCTATCGAGTTGGCGTTTTGTTCTATTGGACGCTTGAGAAGAACCGAACTTGGCCCTTACCCAGTCTTTTATAACTGCAACCTCACAATTAGCTAATTTCTTATCTGCAGCACCTACGGCAAATGCCAGCATTACGCCCAGGGTTTTTTTGCGATGGATATTGTCATGGAAATCGGCATAGCCAAATGTGGGATTTTCGTAAGTAAAGATGCAGGAGGCTGCAGCAAGTTCCTGGCCGCTCTGGGCAGAGAGTATTGATGCGTTGAGCTGCAGGTTTCTTTCCCCTCTGCGAGGGTACGCCAGCCAATCAAGATTGATATGGGCGACAGTAATCCAGTCTGATAAAACAGTGTCTGCATCAGGTAGCTTGCCAAGCTCACAGTTATAGCAGAAAATGGGTGAATTCTGCATCTGCCATTTTTTTACAGAGCTGAGCACCGGTTCGGCTCTGTGGATTCCATTTGTAACGTCGGCGATAGAAATCCGCAAAGTCGTATAGTGCATATCGGTTGGGGCATGAATTGAGCCGCAGATTTTCACAGTGAAAGCGTCAAAAGTGATATTGTTTTTTTTCTGGGTTGTTAATTGAACACGACAATTAAGAACTTTCGGATCCACGCGGGGGGAACGGGTGGCACGTTGATTAAGACCAACCTTAGACAAAGCGGTAAATTTCAAGTCCGCTATCAAACAAAAAAGAGTATCTCTTGCCAATTTGAAAATCTCAATCAGACGTGGCATCAGAAGCTGGCCCATTTAGATATCCACAGTTATAGTTATTTGACCTTTATGGCCTTGAGTCTCTCGGCCTTTTCTTTTACGTTGCTTTGCGACATCTCGCCGTTTTGGTCTAAGCAGAAGTCAACTTCGAGAGTTGAACCCGACTTGAGGTCGTGGAATTTGCAGTGCATCCTTTGGTTAACATCATAGCTGTAAGTAACCTTAATCGGGCATTCTGCGGGCCTGCCTGGAGGAAGTTTAAAACTATGCGTAGCAATCTTGTTTACGTACTCAACAGCAGTATCTTCTCCCTGTGTTATAGTCACCTCAAGTTTGGTTTGTCCCTCGGATATGGTGTAGAACATCTGTGTTGCCTCACAGGGTAACGGAGTATTTTTCTTCAGGATGATGCGGTTTTGGATTACGCGTTGGCCTGTTTCCTTGTCAATAGGAGCGCAAATAGTACCATAGCTGTGATTACAAACATCGGTGAGGTTAATATCCTGCAGTCCGCCGGAAATTCCCGCCGGTACAACCTCAGGTTTTTCCCTCAGCATTGTCAATCCGGCATGTAAAGCGGCACCGAGTGCAACGCATTCATCAACGTTAACAGTAGTCTCAGGTGCAAAGCCGAACGTTTTTTCCAGGTGTTTCTGGACAAGTGGAATTCGGGTGCTGCCACCTACCAAAAGTACCTTATCAATTCCGGAAGGTTTAATAGCGGCCTCTTCAAGGGCAACTTCCAGCAGGATATCTGCGCGAGCTATCAATGAAGAAATAGCTTCTTCAAACTCTTCGCGTTTAATTTCCACTCTCATGTTTCCCGCCGGGCCATAGAGCATCTTTTTCGCAACCGGTCGTCTGGACAATGTCTTTTTAATATCTTCAGCCTCGTCCTCATACTTAGCTCTATCCTCATCCGAACCGATTAGCTCACTATCGAACTTTTCCTTGTACCTTCGTTCCAGAATTGCCAGTATTTCTCTGTCGAAGTCGATGCCACCGAGCGCATGGTCACCCTGGGAACAAACAATGTCCATCTTATGTTTGTTGACATCCATTATGGTTACATCGAATGTTCCGCCGCCGAGGTCATATACGAGAATCTTGCCGGAAACCTCACGGGTGGTGGCATAATACAGCGCAGCGGCGACGGGTTCATTGACGATTCCAATTACATTCAACCCCGCCATAGTCCCCGCGTCCATCGTTGCTTTTCTTCGAACCTCGTCAAAGTGAGCAGGAACAGAAATAATGGCATCCTGAATCTGGCCCTGCTCGGCTGAGCATTCCTGCTTGAGCTTTTTCAGAATAAGAGACGATAATTCTACGGGTGTCCATTTCTTGTTGTCGACCTTTTTGGTGTATTTCGCGTCTCCCATGTGCCGTTTTATCCAGCGAACGGACCTTTCAGCATTTAGACGCCGTGAATTAATTGCCTCGATACCCACCCGGATTACACCGGAGTCTTCCTCATCGAAGAAAATCGCAGAAGGCGTGAGCCTTTCACCATCAGCATTCGGGACTATCTCCGGCTTGCCGATAGCATTAAGAACCGCCAATGCCGAAAAAGTCGTTCCGAGGTCTATACCTGCTATATTAACGTTTTCGCTTAGATTAGCTTTTGTAGCATCATTGACGTTTTTATCAGTCATTTCAATGACCCTCATCCCATTTAATTAATGAACTCAACGAAATAGCTTCACCTGAGCTGTTCGAACCACCTTAATATTCTCGTCATCAATAACATATTGATAACCTGGTCTGATGACCTTCGCAATTTTTCCTGCCATTTTTGGGTCATCGGCGAGCTCTCTCTCCTTGATGACCTCTGAAGACTTTTCCTGCCCACGATAATCAGTGTTGGTTTCGGGCTCAAATTGTTCCACCCCACTGGACTCAAGGGCAAAGAGTAGCTCGTCTTTTACTTCTTCGAGGTTTATTGTTTCTACATCCTCTTTGGACAATTGCTTTATACGGTTTTCAAGATTATCGATGCAGCGGATAACCCGCAGGCAAAATGTTCTGACTATATTCCAATCGTAGCCCTCCTGAAGTTTTTCCACCCTGTCCTGTTGCTGTGAGGCGTATTCACGAATAGCCGCCACCTGTTGGTTTAGGTCCTTAAGGGTGCTGTTAAGCGGCCCTGAATGTTCAAGTGCGGTTTGCTGAACACTTTGAGCCATTTGTTTGAATTCCGCCATCTGTTTTTCGAAATCTTCACTCTGGACTTTTAGCGAATCCTCGAGCTCCAAAGAATTTCCCACGGTCCCTTCCTGAGAAACGGCCTGAGTAGGTTCACAAACACTTTGACTTGACCGGCTAATCTTCGTCGTCTTTAAATTCAGGCCTTCTGCTGCGGTTTTTAACGGCTCTTTAGATTTGACGTAGCTATCACCCGAATGGGAAACAGCAACTTTCTTGGTTCCCAAAGTTGACCTACCGACCTTAGGGCTCATCTCAGCAGTTTTAGGCGAGGCGGTTTCAAAACCTACTTTATTTTGTTCAGGGAGCTCTTCGAAATTGTTCCACTCTAATTCGCTCAGGCCTGCTGTCTGTTTCTCAGATTGAGTTGCCGGTCTGTATAGTTCCTGTTCTGATGTTTTTGTAACCTTTTTTTCCGCATGCTTAGCTTTCGTTTTTGTTTGGATGCTTAACCACTTGGTGATGAAAAATTTCTTCCAATCATAGAAAACTTTGATAATCAGCCCGGTCGTCCACAGCAACAGCAACCCGCCTAAAACCAAACCTCCAGCCAGCATGCACAATATAGAGCCGGTAAAGACAAGTTCCCGCTTGTCTTTTCTTGTTTTGTATTTGTCTAATTCCTCTCGCCAGTTCTCGCCGTAAAGAATATCGGCAAAGGGATAAACATCTGTTTCACCGGTAGCCAATCTATCCAAGTCGGCCTTGAGTCTTTCCTGCTGTTCTTGCCGTAGCTGGTCTGCAGATTTGGTTTTTCCGTATTTGTCCAATCCCCAAGGTAACTTAGCCCGATTCTCCGGCGCCGAGTTCAACCATTCATTATATTGCTTGAGATACACATCAAGTTCTGAGGTATGCTTGGACTTGTAGGAAAGTGCCTCTTGCTGTTCCTTTCTTTTCTCAACCAAGGCCCAACTAAATGCGGCAGTACCGGCAAGGAATAATACTAAGCCAAGGATAATAAATTTTCCACGCATATTTCCAAGTTCTTAATTGTTAACCGTCCATTTAGGCACCAACTCCTCATAGAAGTACCAAATAAAATATAAATAATAATTCTGACCTAATCAAATCAGACTATTGCATAGAAGTTAGGAACTTTATCTGCGTCCCATAAAACCTTACAACAGCCTACAGGAGAATGTGTGTATGCTGACAATATCATTAAAATTTTCAGATATGTAACGGATAACGACTCCGATTAAATGAGAATACCAGCAATCGCTGCCGTCATAAAAGCCGCCAGAGAGCCGCCAATCATTGCCCGCAGCCCCATCTTCGCAAAATCTTCTCTTCGAGTCGGCACTAAGGAGGCGTATCCGCCGATTTGAATCGCGATTGAACCGAAATTTGCAAAGCCGCATAAAGCATATGTCGCGATAGTAAAAGACCTTTGCGAAATCATATCCTTGTATTTGACAAGATCGACGTAAGCCACAAACTCATTCATTATCGTTTTTTTGCCCAACAGCATTCCAACGGTGCTGGCATCATTCCATTCGACACCCATTATCCAGGCAATCGGAGCGCAGAACCAGCCGAGTATTCTTTCCAGGGTCAGTGGTGCGCCTATATGAGGCAGCAGTGATAATAACCAGTTAAGTAGCGCCACGAATGCAATGAAACAGATCAGCATCGCAGCGATATTAAGCGCCAGCTTTGCTCCTTCCGATGCGCCCCGGCACGCAGCGTCGAGGATGTTTGCATCCTGCTTGGCAATCTCCACCTTGACAACCCCTTTAGTCAAAGATTCCTCAGCTTCGGGAAAGACAATCTTCGCTATCACTAAAGCCGCAGGGGCTGAGATAATTGAAGCCGTGAGTAAATGACCCGGGTCGGCACCTAAGCCAGCATAGGCGGCTAAAGTAGCACCTGAAATTGTGGCCATGCCCCCGGTCATCATCGCCATCAATTCGGACGGAGTCATCGTTTGAAGATACGGTTTAACGACAAGCGGTGCTTCGGCCATTCCAACAAAGACGTTAGCAGCGGTAGCAAGGGATTCGGAACCTGAAACATCCATAACATATACCATCACTTTTGCCATAAACTCGACAACCTTCTGTAATATACCGAGGTAGAAGAGTACGGCCATTAGCGATGATATAAAAATTACCGTGGGCAATACCGAAAAGGCAAAGAAGTGCTCCTTGAAGCCGGGGCCGAAGACAAACTCCGCGCCGGCATCGGAA
>Ga0209636_10008401_pt1 | contig 10512 bp, 11 predicted proteins | sample DeeMarSWOR152_54_FD_187464 | JGI IMG/M metagenome (GOLD analysis project Ga0209636, IMG submission 187464) | Marine sediment microbial communities from White Oak River estuary, North Carolina - WOR-1-52-54 (SPAdes) (version 2) | ecosystem: Environmental > Aquatic > Marine > Intertidal zone >... | reverse complement strand
TGAAATATCCAGACGGACTCTTTTCTCGAGAGCAGCTCTGCTTTCGGGCATCTGACCTTTCCATAGTCTATGGTTTTGCCATAGAAGCGCTTGTCGATTGGATAACCTTTGATAAGGCCCATATCTGGTTTCGTCAGAATCGGCAGCTCATATAGGGGTCGCACATCGTCACCGACAAGGCAGGGAATGCCCTCGGCTTTCATACAATCGATGAAGCGATTACGGGACAGTCCATCAAACCCGAGATATCGAAATCTATAGTAGTAATAAGACCTTCTAGTGACGTTTGGGTCTTTCCGCGGCGTTTTGATGCCGTCTATCTTCGACAGTTCCTCATCAAGATACTCACCGTTCTCGGCACGCCTCTTGGTCCATTCTTCAAGTTTGTCGAGCTGCGATAGAGCCAAGGCGGCCTGGAGCTCTGTCACTCGACGGGTCGAGGAAATGCGCCTGAACCCTTCGGGTTCCCTATTCAAGACTGTCTCCTCAAACCACGACCAAGCAGGCCCAGCCCATGGATCAGTCAATTCACAGGCTGTTCTCCACAGTTCCATGCTATTCGTCAGAACGATACCGCCCTCGCCACAGGTAAGGGGTTTACTCGATTGGAGGCTAACTGCGCCCATGTCGCCGATCGTTCCGAGTCCTCTGTTCCTGTATGTAGCACCGCTACCGTGCGCTGCATCTTCTACGGCGAATAGATTGCTCCGTTCGGCAACTTTGATGATCTTATCCATTTCGCACGGTCGACCGCCAGTATGGACAGGCAGGATAGCTCTCGTCTGATCTGTAATCGCATCCTCAATGAGATCGGGGTCTATATTGCCCGTATCTATATCCACATCAACGAAGATCGGGATGCACCCACTCATCAGAAGGGATGTGACATCAGCCACCCAACCGAGAGCTGGGAGTATCACCTCGTCACCTGTTCCCAGGCCCAAGGCTCGAAACGAAAGTTCCAAGGCTTGTGTTCCGCCACCATTGATCATGAGAGCATACTTGGCGCCTTGATACTCGGCGTACCTGCGTTCAAACTCTGATGCTAGGCTCTCTTCTCTCCTGACTCGTCCCCATTGCCCGCTGAGCACGACACTTGCCACAGCCTCAGCGTCTTTGCTGTCCGCAATTGGCCACTGCGGCCAAGGCTTTTTCCTAACGGGCTCTCCACCTCTTACAGCTAACTTTGCCATTTTCCATCCCGCTTAAGGACGTAGAGCTACGCGCATACAGAGTTTCCCACAACGCGTTATCTATTAAGGCTTGCCCCTGCATGGTTCTCTTAGCATTGGGCACAAGCGTTCATGAACTCTCGAACTAGAGCTTGAACGCACTAATGCAACTCGAGAGCAATCAACCGACGTCGTGGGGCTATGGGAATTCTTATAAAGCGATCATATCATACTCGTGACAAGTGAGCAGAGGCATTCGACATGAAGAAGCCAAAGTATGCATACGCTATTTGGCCTTGGGGGCTTGAGTCCAAAGATCAGATGGTCCAAGCGCTCAGGGACATCAAAGAGATTGGATACGAAGCATTTGAAAGTGTAGAGAGCGCTGTCGATCTTTTTGAGGGAAACGTTGACGAATTCAGATCAATCGTCGACGAGTACGGTGTCCGACCAGCGAGTTTCTACTTCTGGCTACGAGGGGAAGAGACGGAGGACGTAAACAGAATAAAAAGGAAGATGACCTTTCTGTCCGAGAACAATGTTCACCAGATGAGCGTCCAAGCTCCAAAATCCGCTGGGAGGCCAGCCACACCCGCAGAGCTTAGGAGGACTCTGAGGATTATAAAAAGGATTGGGACTATTGCCAATGAGTACGATGTTGTTCCCTGCGTTCACCCGCATCACGGGACCCTGGTAATGTATGAGAATGAAGTGGAGTTCGTCATGGAGAACACAGACCCAGAGTACGTCAGCTTCGGGCCGGATACAGCACATCTTGCGGCTGGGGGTTGTGATGCAGTGGAGATGTTTGATCGACATAAGGATAGGATAGCATTCACGCATTTGAAGGATCTGAAAATGGAAAGTCCTATGGAAACAGACAGAACTTCGGACAAGGGGTTTGACGTGTACGAGAACTTCAGAGAACTCGGTGAAGGCGACCTCGATTTCGATTCCATATTCAGAGTTCTGAAAAGTATCAACTACGATGGATACCTAACAGCTGAGTTGGACAAGAGTAGGTTCACGAACAAAGAGAGCGCTTTAATGAATATGAGGTATCTAAGAGCTCACTTTGGCTAGAATCCGCTTTCCAGAATGACAGAGATGGCCCAATATGTGCGGTCTGGGAGCTACAAATCCTCAAGCAAGCTTTTCCAGGGGAGAAAGGACTCCGTTTTTGATGAAACACAAAGGCTCCGAGTATATGTTTGCGGTTCCGGGGGTCGAGAGCCGGCTCACATTCAGATTCACACACAAAAAACTGAGATCGATCAATCACCAACCCAATCTCCAAACGTATTGGGCGCTTCCAATACATAACGGTTATCTGTAAGTCAACTAAGCTCCTACTTTAGTTTTCCGAAGGCATTTGTTCCATCCGCTCAACTATCCGACGGAACTTGTCTTTTGTAGCCTCTGTGACATGTATCACCACTATGCCACTTCTGGGCTGTCCATACACTACTATGGAGCCTTCTGGTGCAGATAGGACGGCGACGAGCGTCAGCAAGTCTTCTTCGCCTTCAACCAGAACCCTTACTCGTCCATTATGCCTGATCGCATCCGCTATAGCTTGCCAGGATTCATCAGTTAGAGTTCCTGGCGGGTTGCCCACTCGATAGGTCTTGTCCATCTGGAGCGTGATGGGTCGTATGGGTTTTCGCATGACTTTGGTATCAACCACTGCAACATCAAGCCTGATGCCCCCTCCAATTATGTTCCCTGAGACCCTGTCCCCTACTGCAATAAGCTTCTCGGGCTTTTTCTCATCGACTATTTCCTTCAGTCTCTCAGTTGTATGTCTGAAGGAACCTCGGATCAGCAGGCCCAGCGGAACCTTCAACTCTTTTCGGAGTTCAGGAGTGAGAACTCGTATTGTCCTCACCTTATCCGGACCGCGTAGCGACCTTTCGTTTCGATGTTCATGATCTTCGCAATAACGGAATCTGCAGGATTAAGGATTATTACCAGGCCGCTGAAGTCCTCGCTGAGGTCGGAGGACTTACAGTTTGGGCAAACGCTGCGTTCAGAGATCAATCGGCAGTTTCTACAAGCTCTATCAACCATTTGTCAACCACCGTAGCCGTTTCACTCCTACGTTTTGTCTTCGGTCTCCGTTCTCAGCTTCGCAACGTCCTTGTCTATCCACTCAAGTTTGCCAAGAAAGGGCTGCCTAGCTGTCACGCCTATCTTCCCGAAGCTGCCTCCTCGTCCCAAGGAGACCGCGGTCGTCCGGACACGCATCCGGTCTCCCATCGAGATCTTGCGCTTGGATTCTCTGCCCATCAAGACCCCTTGCTTGTCGTCGTGCGAGATGAAGTCATCCATTATCTGGGAGACATGGATCAGCGCATCAACAGGACCAACTCTGACGAAGGCACCGAAGTCCGCGATCTCAACAATTTCCCCCTCAACCACCTCTTGTATCTTGGGATAGAAGGTCAAGAGTGAGAAGGTGACCCTGTGATGGGTCGCGCCGTCTCCTGGAATGATCTTCCCGACGGGAGATATCTTGATGTCTGTCACAGCAATCACGTAGCCCAACTCTTCGTCGATTATCCCTTCATACCTCATCTTCAATCGTTCCCTTGCCACGCTTTCTAGGGACTCGCCGAATTTGTCGGGAGGTATACGAACGGAATCTTCCAATGCCACCACGTTGAACGTGACGCTTCACTCCTTTCTGGCAGATCTTAGCGTTTCCCAGATCATAACGAACACGAATCTTCAACCGTAAATGCTGGAAACGGGGATTTAAAAACGTTCTGGAAATACGGGAACGGCGAAGGATTCTGGCGGGCCCGCTGGGATTTGAACCCAGGACCTCCGGCTCCGCAGGCCGACGTCATAATCCTGTCTAGACTACGGGCCCACTCACGATATTGCTTGTCTCGGGGTTAAAAGGTATTTCCCAGTATCTGACCACCAGAGTCAGATGGATGCATCTGACCGGATGGACGTGCCCCCTGAACGTCTCCATGTATCCCCACACTTTCTTCCGGATAGACTCGGAGTAAAGGAGCACCGGGCCTAGAGTCAGGAGAAAGGTCGTCACGTAGAATGCCCAGTCTGGTAGGCCGATCTGTCTCGCTCCTAGAAGGGGCTCAGGTTTGTCTCCGCCGACAAAGATCCAGTGCAAGAGGCCGATCTGAGGAAAGATGACATAAAACGGAAGGTCGAGAAGACCGAAGAGCTCCAAGACCTTCACTGCAAGCCGAGTTCTATGCCCGAACCTTTCCGTCACCAGAATCAAGCCCAACAACCATGCAACGATGTTCGTCGTCACTGAGCCGCCAAGCAAGAAAATACCGTATGCGAAGCCGGAAGTAAGACCGGTGACTTGGGTCCTCCCAAGGGAGAACTGCTGTGCAATGGCGACCTCGGGATAGATCTCGAAGAAGACTATCTGCATGTGTGTGAGCCTTCCACCCAAAGCGATCCCCCATGCGGCGTGACCGAACTCGTGAATGAAGTCCATGACAAGGCCAAGTGGGAGAGCCAAGGCTAGAGCCAGAAGAAGCGTTCCGCCCTGGGCGTCGACTTTCAGCCTGGGCAGCACGATTCCTCGTAGAAAGACCGAGACCAGATAAGAGAAGCCGATCCAGAACGCCGCGTCCAAAGCCAAACGGGCGAACATGTATTCCGTGGGGAGCTCGAAGGTCCTAGTCACTCGCCAGACTAGAGGGTGGCCGTAATACCTGTATCCGATCACGCTGGCCCTCGGTGGATTCTCAATAAGCCCGGTAGCTAAGGACACGATAGCCCCACAAAATACTGCCGCGATTAGCGACGTGAAGCTCAGACCCTTAGACAGCAACCTCAACCCCGAGCAACGTCCCAGTTGCTCCTCAGACTGAAGGTCAGAGAGAACGTCGACTTGTGCCATCGTAGTCATGGATATTAGGCTTCCAGGTACTGAGACAAAGTCATGCCAGAGTGGATTATTCTGAATCCGTTCTTCTCATAGGCCTTTATGGCCGCTATGTTGTTTTGGTCGGTGAAGACCTCTACATGTCCTACGCCCTTCTTCTTCAGAAGCCTCAGCGCCTCGCTCACAAGCTTTGTTCCCACTCCTTTCCCCCAGAACTTAGGGTCCACGGCAAGTGAGACTATTGAAGCCCATTTGAAGCCGAATATCTCCGACCATTCGTCATTCGCGCCTAAAACCACATAGCCTGCCATGCTGCCTTCTTCTTCAGCGACAAGTATCTCTGTGCTCTTGTCTCCCTTCGAGACCTTCGTAGCGTATCCCTCCGCTTCTCTTCGGTAAGCTTCCCTGACTGCATCCTTGGGTAGAGTCCTATCTATCGCTAGTCGGGCCAGCCGCAATCCGGGAAAGGCTCTGGAAGCTATCTTCGCCATTCGCTTTCCGTCTCCTTCTTCGAATGGCCTCACAACAATCACGTTCTCTTCACCACCGAGTACTCCTATCTCCTGAACATACTTAATCATTAGCCTATCTAAGACCAATTGAATGACCCGAGCTGGTGCAGCTGAACATGGCAGTGGAATCTGTTGCTCGGAACCCTTAGTGTCTGGCCAAAATGAGCTACAGTTCGGCGATCAGCCCAGCTAAACAATCCTTGATCGACTGTATGAAGGGGTGCCTGATCTTTTGAGGGTCTTTCAGGTTTTCGAGCCTCTCAATCCTGAACGAAACAGGTGGATGCGGATTCCACCCTAGCCAGCTCCCCAACCTGTTTGAATGAAACCTCTCGAGCTGAATCCTCCGATAGCCTATCTTCCTCAAAGCGCCAGCCAAAACTTCGGGTCGTCCCAGTCTTACGGCGGAGTCGAGATCGGCCCTTGCCTCGAAGAACTTAGCGATGAAATACACCATTCCCAACGCAAGAAGGAGGTAGACTAGGCCGAAATAGTAGAGAAAAGGCCAGAAGTAGTAGACTCTAAGCAGATACTCTGCCGAGACCAACGCGAAAAGCGCGAGAGGGTCCCTCCTTCTGACGTGGCTCATCTCGTGCCCAACGACGGCTAGGATCTCTTCCTCATCGAGCTGAACGAGCAAACCCGTTGTGATGAGAACCAAACCAAAACGTGGGCTTGGTCCCGTAGCCGCCGCGTTCGGCACAATCACGTTGGATAACATCACCTTCGGCACGGGCAAGTTGAACCGACTGGCAGCTTCTTTCACGATGCGGTAGACATCTATCGTTCTCGTCAGTAGGTTTTCGGGTCGTATGCTGAAACCGTAATCGCTGAAGGCTTCTTGGGCTGCCTGACCGTCTATAGGTCTTCCGGAGGCTAGCGTCTTCTCGTATATTTCCCTCTTTATCCGTAGTAGCGTGTCCTTCGTGCCGTTCTGCCGGAAAGCTCCGAACTGCTCAGGAGGAATGTGATACTGAAGAATGTGCACGTAAGGGCTCGACGCTGTTATGGGCCAGTCTCCCATCGTCTTCACGATCTTGTCCGAGAACAGGATCATGACAAACTGGACTGCGACCAATACTACTGGGAAATACTCCACAGGCACGTCGAATACCTCTGTAGTGATGAAGAATATTGCATAGCTGAGAACTATGAAGATCAAGAAGAAGACAAGCATGTTCCCCAGGAAAACTCGACTGACGACCGTTCTCTTCCTGTCAGGGGATTTCTCAGGCACGACACTCTTCTCCGGGACCCAAGCGAAGTAGAGCGTGCTTCTTCTAACCTTCTCTTCGAACGTCTGGATCGTGATAATGAGGTCTTCTTTGAGTCGGCTCAAGACCTTCTGAGGGACACCACCGATTGGAGTCATCTTCACTTGCACAGGACTGGCCATGGTGACCTCCGTGTCGACCGACCATAGGCCCTGAGGATCTAGGAATGTGAAGGCAAGAACTTCGTTTCCGTCGAGCGACCACCTTCTGACGTTGGCAAAGTGGGCGTAGAACGGGGTGATGTACTTTTCATATATGAACATCAGCAGATCACCTAGGTAAGCCGAGGCTACCTCTGTCTGTATGGCAAAAGACACGGCTGCAGCCTTCGGGAAGCCCATTTACCTTCTTCACTCCCCTAAAGGGGAGAATCATCTCTTATAAACATGTCTCAAGCCGGTCTGAACACGTTGTCCACCAGTTGGACTGACCCTCATCTCGTTCAGAAGAGAAGGAATCAACCGGCAATCTTGGGGCAACTCGAAGAGAACGGCTTTGACGCTCATCGATAAGCTTTTTATATGCAAAGGCTGAAATCTCATGGGCAGACATCTGGCGGCAAAATCATGGAACCAAGCAAGAAACCCTTGAACGTGTTAACTAGACAGTTGAACGCCTACATCGCTATTGCGCTGAAGAACGGGATAGAATACAGAGGAACAATGGTTCACTGCGACAACTACATGAACATAATCCTGGACGGCGCATCTGAACACTATAACGGGCGGCTACTTGCGCATTACGGCCAGGTTCTAGTTCGAGGAAACAACATCCTGTATGTCGCCCTCAGCGTCACACCGAAGAAAGAGGCACACTAAGGTCTCGGGCTTTTCCGCCCTCCATCCGGGCCTAGGGCCAACTTATTCTAATCTAGAACAGAGAGGGAACTCTGCAGATGCATTGCCGAATGTCCGCGACCAGAGCCTCGAGGATATCAACTGCACAAGGACCAACCAGAACCAAGCAACCTCATAGAAGAAGAGCCAGAGATCGCTGGTTCCATAGAGAAGGAGATGCGAGAGTTCATCGAAGGGCTATCGGCGTCGCCGAGAGATTTGATGGCGCAGGATTGCATAGACGTCAGATGACGTTCGGAACACAACTAGGAAGCCAGAGAAAGCATCGATCGTGAACCTATTCCTTGATTGCGATGGTGCTAAGTAGAGCTCTGCGTCTTCTCGTACATCTTTTCAAGTGTCCAACGTGTTGCCGATCTCAGTTCCCGTTCCCGCTGAGGATGGAAGTTCCGGATCATTATCTCTTGGAGAACGTCTTCCTCCTCTCTGATATCATAGGAGAGCGCCTCTTCTGGCATCATCCTACCTTCTCTTACCAGCTCTTGGTCTCTGTCACGCATCTTGCCTAGGATTCTCTGAACAAGGAAGGCTGTGAATGGCGGCGTTTTCACGTCGAATCTCTTGTCCGGCGCTGGAGCAATCCGCATAAGGTCGTCTTCGACGTAGAGGTTCGCCAGCAGTTCGCCGGCCCTTGTCTTCAGCGGAACAGTCTTGACCCGTTCCTTAGGTGGGGGCGGCTGAGGCATCGCTTTGGCAGCTTCGGCCACGGCTGGCTTTACCATCTCCTCGGCTCTCCTGAAGCTCTTCTCTAACAGGAGCTCGTTGATGAAGCTGAGCAGAGTCCGCATTCCGTCGAGTTCGACTTCCAATCGCTCAGTCCGTTCCTCAAGCATTTCTCTGAGCTGCGCAATCTTCCTAATCTTTTCCTCTTCCATTACTGGCCTTCCCCCTTGACCGAGCTGAACCTGCTTCCGATCAGGTCTTCTCCGATGATCACTGTCTATTTCACCCTGAGTCTTAAAAGACTTTTCAGCGGTATCGCGGCGTCTTTGTTTCCGGCATCGATATCTTTTTTAACTCAGGGTTCGAATTCTTCCACGGTGTGGCTTATGAAAGTAAGCGTCTATGTCTTTGTTCAGGTTGAGAAGGGAGAACCGTGGCAGATTGCTGCTGAGCTCTCGAAGATCGAAGGGGTTAAGACAGCTCACACCGTCACCGGGCAGTACGACATAGTTGTCTTCGCGGAACTGGACAGCTTAGAGACGCTTAAGGACGTCGTAAAGAGAGTCCAGCGAATAGAAGGAGTCCAACGCACTCAGACCGCGGTCTGCATACCCTGAACAGCGCAGACCGGGCAAATCTTCTCCTCTTTTTTTGCCAAATGGATAACGCATAGCCCTTCAGATCGACAGGACTTGGGTTACGGATGGAATCTGAACGAACATTGAGACATAAGTGGAAACTATTAGTATCAGGATTGAGATCAAGATAATGTAGTAGTCTTTCCTTCCTGCCTTGAGAACATAAAGGTTTGTCCGCCTCTTGTTGGCGCCCCAAGCCCTTGACTCCATCGTCTCAGCTAGTTCCAGGCTTCTCCTTATCGCGTTGACAATCAACGGGATGAGGATCGGAATATAGTTCCGTATCCTCTTGACGAAGTTGCCGCCTTCAAGTTCAAGCCCTCTAGCCTTCTGGGCGTCCATAATCGTCTGGGCTTCTTCAGCCAACACAGGGACGAAACGGACTGCCGTCGTGAAGGCGAAACACAATTCATAGGGAACACGGCTCTGTTCCAGGGCTAATCCCAATAGGTCTGGAGATGTCGTGAGGAAGAAGACCGAGAAAGATTCGACCAAGACTATGAACCGAACGGTCATCGTAAGCGATCTCTCTAGGACCGAAGCGAGAGTAGGGTAGCCACCATAGAAGTACAAGGAGAGCAGATTCATCACGAAGATTATGGCCGCAAACAGCGCTGAACCCCTCATTGAACGGAGCCATTCCCTTTCTACGCCTGCAATTACGACGAAAGGAATCTGTACGACAAAGAGAATCAAGAGTGGGACCAGCTGGTTGAACATAACGGTTACAGCAAACAATACGCAGACATAGAAGAACTTGGCTCTCGGATCCATCTGATGGATCGGCGAGGAGACGCTGCGAAACTTGAAGCCGTCAAACATACTCATGATGATCCACCGAACCTCTCAAGGAGGATTCTGCCGGCTTCGTAAACATCGAGAACATCTCTCGGAAACCCCTGCTTTTCCAGTCTCAAGAAGATTTGGGCGATCTCAGGCAAGACGACAGAGACCTCCTTCACAAGCTCTGGATCTGTGAGAATCTTCCTCGCTTCGCCTTCGCCGACAATCTTTCCTTGTGCCATAAGGACTATTCGGGGCTGGCATTCTGCCACGAACTCGATGTCGTGCGTCACGATTATCACCGTCTTCGCTTGACGGTTCAGCTGTGTGATGAACTGCCTCAGCCTCTCCTTTTGGCGGCTGTCTTGACCGATGGTCGGCTCATCGAGTATCACGATCTTGGGGTCCCATGCTAGAACCGATGCCAGGGCTACCCTCTTTCTTTCTCCTCCGCTGAGCATGAAGGGCGAGACCTTGCGGTAGTCTGTAAGGTCGAGCAGGTTGAGGGCCCAGTCAACGCGTTCCTCGACAGTCTTTTCTTCGTATCCGAAATTCTTCAACGCAAAAGAGATCTCTTCTTCGACGGTCTCGCTGAAGAGTTGGTGGTCCGGGTTCTGAAAGACGAACCCGACCTTCCTCGCTAGGGTTGCGACACTCACTTTCGTAGTCTCGAGGTCGTCAACCAGGATCCTGCCGCTTGTCGGTCTCAGCAACCCGTTGATGTGTTTCGCAAGAGTAG
>Ga0209636_10008399_pt1 | contig 10513 bp, 10 predicted proteins | sample DeeMarSWOR152_54_FD_187464 | JGI IMG/M metagenome (GOLD analysis project Ga0209636, IMG submission 187464) | Marine sediment microbial communities from White Oak River estuary, North Carolina - WOR-1-52-54 (SPAdes) (version 2) | ecosystem: Environmental > Aquatic > Marine > Intertidal zone >... | reverse complement strand
TGGAAGAACAGGCTGCTGATGGTGTTTACCCCATCCGCACGAGATGCACGGTATCAAAAGCTGGCGGGGGAACTCGAGAGTCAGATGCACCAAATAATTGATCGAGATCTGCTCGTTTTCCACGTCTTTGATATCGGACAGAGCCGGGTGAATCAGACGGTAATCAGCGAACCGGCGGTGAAGGGGCTTCAGAAGCGTTTCTCGATCACCTCGGGTCAATTCACAGTCGTGCTTGTTGGCAAGGATGGGGGAGAAAAATTCCGACGGGAATCAGCGGTCGACCCTGATGATGTTTTGTCGCTTATCGACTCAATGCCCATGCGCCAAAGGGAGATCCGGGAAAGGGGAAGGGAATAACCCTTGCCTCTCATAGCGGGTTATCCAAGAGAGAGGGTTGGTCCAACAACGTCGGATAGTGAATGTGCGAGAAATCCCCTTTTTACCCTGCAATGTGGGATACCGATTGCCGGCATGTTTCAAGATGTATTCGTTCATCCGGCGCCATCCACTTCCACCGTTTGATGCCGAGCCTTTTTTCGCCGATGATCCTACCGGCCGCCTCGGGTTCCATCAGCACCCGATAGACCCGCACCGGCTCAGCGATGTTCTTGACCGTGTGTTCTCCAAGCGACTCATAACCAAAGGCCAGCTTGTCCTTCACGTGTTCATAGACAGTCCCCGATATACAGACGCCTCCCCCTTCGGCTAGTCCCTCCACACGGGCTGCGATGTTCACACCATCGCCATAAATCCGTTCCCCATCCTCAATCACATCGCCAAGGTTGACACCGATGCGAAACTCCATCTTTCGGCCCTCAGGAAGCTTAGCGTTCCTGGCCTTGAGTTCCTCTTGGATCTCCACGGCACTGCGGACCGCATCGACCACACTGGTGAATTCAGCCAGAACGTTGTCCCCAGGTGAGTCCACAACCCGGCCCCGATGTTTCTCGATGACTGTCTCGATCACCTCGCGGTAGGCAGTTAGGGTGCGAACGGTCGCCTCCTCATCCTCACGCATGAGCCGACTGTAGCCTTTGGCATCAGCGCTGAGGATAGCGGTGAGCTTTCGTCCATAGCGCTCAGTGGTCATGGAGTCACTCCTCTGGGGATTTGAGAGCGAGTGAAAAAGTGTTGCGAGGTGGTTGATTGTCGGGAATCACCGAATTGCAGTGTATACCAAGGGGGATAAGATGACAAGTTCCGATGGGGGTTTTGGCTTCCTTCTTCCTAGCCAAGGTGTTAAATACAATATGCTATCGAGCATCCGGGCCTAGCCCGTTTCATGCAATAATTCCAAAGCAAAGCAACACTTCCGCGGACTGATCTAGGGTGCCTCATGGAAGTTATCGTGCACTAACCTCTCCGTACGCTTCGCACTGACCACTAACGCTGGAGATAACCTGCCTGTGAACAGCGAAGCTCTAAATACGCCAGGTTCATTGACTCGTGAGGCAGTCCATATTCTCGGTAAAAGAGTTTTATGGATTTCTCTCTCTTTTCTATCAGCTCAGATAATCCCGACTGATACGCCAGCCTACGTAAACTCCTGCTAAACTACCGACGAAACTTAGCAGGTAGGCTGCCATCAAACCAAAACGATGTCCCAGCCACCATCCAAACCAGCCAAAGATAACTACAGCAACGAAAATGCAAACTTTATTCATATCTTCGCATTTGCCTTGAACAGTGGAGAATATTGCCCAATTGATTAGGCGGAAAAAAATCTGTATAATCCAATAACCATAGAAAAAGAAGTGGTGTATTGGGAAACAACCCGGGGAATTTAGCAATTCCCACAACCATGAAGAGGACAACCCAATCCTCTCATTTGCAATTATAGAGAAATGTCTGTGGAAATCAACAGATGCAGCGGGTACTGGAAACCGAGCACTTCAGTTAGGCACACGAATCGTCTGGCTCCGCTTTCCTCAAAAAAATCAAACCGAAGAGACCTCGGGATGTTCCGGGTCTACATATAGGTGGTTATCGGACGGAGGCAGCTGAGATTCTGAGTAGTCTGCATAGGGCTCGATGCAATTACGAAAGCGGGACGGAAACGCATGTCCCGCCAGTTGAGGCAATATTTTCGGAAGAAAGAGATTGACGCCTCGGCTGGCCTTGAATACTCTCCTCTTTTACCTGTGATGCCGACCATGGTGGTGTGGTCCATCAAAATGGAAGTAAAAGCCAGGGGGGACAACAGGCCATCCCCACCACCCGTAATAATAGTAAGTGGGTGGTGGTGCGGGATAATACCGAACCACTGGAGGCGGAGGACCACAGACTTCTTCGACCGTTTCCTTTACCAGCTTTCCATCCTCCCAAATCCGTTTCCGCACTCTCTGGCAATTGGGGTCATAGATCCCCTCAGGAATGGCCTCAACGGCATGTCCACTTTCGTCATAATAAATCACAGGCTTGCCATACTGTGCTGCATCTCTGGCTGCCTGATAATCTTGATCTACCGCATTGCCGACCAGGGCCCCAAGAATGGTTCCTGCAGCCAGACCGATCAGGGTGCTTTCGGTGTTGCCCCCGATAGCCTGACCAATTAGGGCACCTGAACCGGCCCCTATGGCAGCCCCCTTCTGGGTGTTGTAGCGGTCAGGGGGAACAGTAGCGCATGAGACAAGTAAAAAAGATAAGCCAAGCGTTAATATAACTATTTGACATCTTTTCATGTTTTGCCTCCACAAAACACCTGATCTTTATTAGTCGCCCTTAGCTCGTTGATATCTGATTCACATAATGGAATAAACGCATGGACTCTTCCACGGTAAGCCTTGTAAAGATGGCCGAATTCCCCCTCTAGCTCCCCCTCCTCGACCCTCGCGAGACGCAGGTAAATAAGGATGAGAATCGGACTCATAACCAAGGTGGGAACCGTTGGCCACTGGATGTTGAACCCGAGAATAATCAATATCAATCCCAGGTATTGCGGGTGTCGAACGATCCGGTATATTCCCGTGGTGACCAAACCACCCTTTGCTCGGTAGATCTGAACCCATCCCCAGGCAATCAGGACGAAAGCCGCTACGACAAGAACGATGCTAACCCACATCACCAAACCAACGGCTGACTCTAGATTCATTACTCCCAGTTTAGATATCAGGTACGGCCAAAGGTGGCTCTCAAAAAGCCCGAATCTCTTGTAGGTTCCCCCAAATGTGGAAGAAAATAGGAATATCGTTAATGGAAAACCGAACATCTCAGCAAAAAGGGAGATGAAAAAGGTCTGAAGAACCCCTGCTCCTTGCCAATCCTTTTTCTTCCTTGGCCTCAGAAGAGCAAGTGTGAAGACGCCAAAAATGAGCGTAGCCACCAGAAAGTACGTCCAGTTTCCATACCACTGATCATACGGCTTCGATTCCATCGTCTATATCCACTCACACAGAGGGACATCGTCTAGAAAACGAGTAGAGAGAGCGCTAGTATCCCAGAGCTTTCTTTTTCTCTACGAATTCCTGTTTGTTGATTTCGCCATGGGCGTATCTACGATTGAGGATCTCCAGGGCAGAGTTCTCTGAATCGACTTTTCGGCCAGCCGCCCCTGACCATACGACCAGCCATCGGATCAGAAATACAATACCGACAACAATCGCAATCCAAAACGCGGCCATAAGCATCGTTCCAAGCCACCCCATGCTATTTCCCCAACCCATCATCCCTGAGCCCATGCCCCAGCCATGATGACCCCATCGCGTGAAAAGATCATTTAAGGGGATTTCCATGGTCTCCTCCCGAAAAAGGAAAGGCTTCCCAAAAGCCAGACGACTTCTCGGAAGCCCGAGCGTCTAGTATGCCGAACGCATCCAGCCGGTATTCTTGTCCACAAGGACTCTGTCGACCAGAGAGTTGTCTTTGGTCAGAATCTCTGCCTCAAAGGCATCCCCTCCGTCCTTGATCTCGCCGAGCTTCAAGTTCGGATTTCGCATGGAACTTAGATAGTCCTCCAGGATCGCCCTGGCATCCTTCTCCCCGAGAGAACTTTGGGGCTGCTGATATCGAGGTTCATTCTGTGGTTCATACTGCTGCCCATAGCCACGCCCCATCATACCAGGGCCGATGCCGTGCCCCCATCTCTGCGAGTTCCACCCTTCATAGCCACCACGGCCCATCATACCTGTCCCCATCCCGTGACCTCCTCCCATGCGAGCGCTAGCTTCAATCACATACAGGGTTAACCCAGTGACCAATGCGATAGCCAAAATGAGCACAGTCTTTTTCATCATCCTATCACCTCATCCTATCACCTCCAATAGCTTTCTAAATGCAATCCCTCTAACCAGATTATTCCAAAATCGAACCAGGTTTCAAAAGCTTCACAAATTAACCGACGCCGCCTGATTCAATATTTCCTCCATGCCTTTCTCATCTCCTAATGGGGGAATGCCTCATTTGCTTTCTAATAAAGGCAAGGGGTGTGCCAAAGAGGGGAATAGGATGTAAGCCACTGATATCGCAATAGATCTTGGGTAGATGATCTGGTAACCTTGGCTCTTCGAATCGACAAAATCGGCGAGGTTATTGGAGGGCGTATCTGGAGTTCACGTTTTGTTACAACACCTTATGAATTCTCGACAGAGTTAGACAAGGTCGACATTTTTGTCGAGGTAAGGTAACAGCCTGTTGATAGTATCGCATGATTTCCTTTTAATGTAAGGTTAAATACAAGATGCTATACGCTTTCTTGACGGTACCCCGATTATGCAATATTTCTAACGAGACTGTCGAAAAAGTCCAATTTTGGCTTTTTTGCAGAATAGGTTTGTAGTAATATCAAGTACTTACAAGTTCAAGAATCGCGGTTTCAGGGTTTTTCGACAGTCTCAACGGAAATCGACAGGGGCAGAGAGTGGAGGTGATCGGGTACCTCGCACTTCAGGGTGGTAGAGTGAGTAGATCGGGAAGATTGAGAGCGGTAACCAGGACCAGAAAGAGGGTTCGTTCAAAGACCATTCCGCAACTGTTACCCAAACCGTTACCCAAATAGAAAAAGTAGGCCGATCCACTCGGTCTAACTGGTTGATATTATTAATGCGCCCAGAGGGATTCGAACCCCCGGGCTACGGATCAAGAGTCCGTTGTCTGGAGTCATCACTCGCAGGAATGTTGATCCTGGCGATCTTGTGGCGTTGGGCACCCCCATTGCCAATGTGATAGATATGACAGAAGTGGAAGCCGAGGTCCAAATCGAAAAGGAAATCTATCAGGAAGTGATTTCAATTCCACAGGATGCCGTGCTGGATAAGGTCAACAAAAAGGTGGTCTTCGTGATAGAAAACGATCGGTCATTGGAGCGATCCATAGAACTAGGCCCGTTGGTTGGGGAAGAGGTGATTATCCAAAAGGGACTGGCCGTGGGGGAGACCTTTGTCATAGTCGATCAGCAAAGCCTTAAGAACGGAGGCAGGGTGAGAATAGAGAAAACCCTGTAGAGAAACTTTTCAGTCATTTGGATCAAAGACTTCCGACCTGTAAGCAACCAAGGATATGGCCTTCTTTCGATTCTTCGTCAAACAACCGGTCTTCGTGAATCTTCTCTTCCTTCTCGCCATTGTAGCTGGCGTCCTCACCTATTTTGAAATGCCCGTGGAATTGAATTCTGATGTCTCTTTTGAGACGGCCGCGGTGATCACGAGGTATCAGGGAGCCAGCCCAGAGGAGGTGGAAGATCTCGTCGCCATACCCATCGAGGATGAGATCAAGGATCTGGATGGCGTCAACCGTGTCGTCAGTATATCTGCGAAGAGTCGTTCAACTTTAATCGTTGAATTTGAATCCGTGGTTAAGGACTTAGAGGGAGCGGTACGGGATCTCAGGGATACGGTAGACGAGGTGGATGATCTTCCGGAGGAGGCCGAGCCCCCCCTTGTCCTCGAGTTCGGCACGAGTAACATGTATCCCGTCGTCACGGCGGTCCTTTCGAGGACGGGAATCATTATCGGGGATTACATGGTAGAGCGGGGAACCCATCTGGGTGAGGTCATGGTGGATTTGGTGGAAGAGAAAGAGAGAGATCGCATGTCCGATGATATCATCGCCCAACTCCGCTCCCAGGTGGAGAAAATCAGCGGCATTACCGCCGTAGAATTTGCAAAAGTGGAAACCGGTCCTCCAGTGGGAAAACCCGTGGCTGTCCAGGTGCGGGGAGAAGACTTCACCAGTCTTGAATGAGCTGCGGAAGAGATCAGACGGATTCTTTCAACGGTGGCAGGGGTCAAGGATATCCGCGATGATCTTGAACCCGGAAAGAGAGAGGTTCGAATTCACATCAATCAAGAGAAGGCAGCTCTCTATGGTCTGACGAACAACCAGATCGCTTTAGCTGCCAAGGGCGCTTTCGAAGGATTGGAGGCCACCACTTTGACTGCCAACAGGATCGTCGAAGAAAGGATTCCAGAAGTCGAGGCCAAGTACCCGGGCATCCAGGTGGAGCTGGGAGGAGAGTATGAGAAAACCCAGGAGTCCTTTTCCAGCCTTACTCGTTCTTTTGTCATCACCATCATCCTGATTTACGTAATCCTAGGCACCCAATTCCAATCGTTCATCCAACCTGTGGTGATCATGCTGACGGTTCCCTTTTCCTTTATTGGGGTCGTCTTGGGGCTCCTGGTCATGGGATATCCGTTCAGCCTAGTAGCCTTTGTTGGTGTGGTGGCCCTGGCAGGAATCGTCGTGAACGACTCTCTGGTCCTCATTGACTTCATCAACAGGAGCCGCCGCAAAGACACGTCCCGGTGGCGTGCCATCATCCAATCAGGCAAAATCCGAATGCGACCGATTCTACTGACCACCATTACCACACCCCTCGGCCTCCTTCCAATGGGGCTGGGAATTGGCGGTAAATCAAGAGTCTGGGGGCCCATGGCCAACACGATCATCTGGGGTTTGGGTTTTGCCACCATCTTGACATTGTTCTTTATCCCGGCTTTTTATGCAATCGTGGATGACCTGGTTGGGTGGTTGTTCAAGAAGGAAGTCCCCATGGGATAGTCAGGCGCTGAAATCCAATGATTCTAGGCCATTGAAAATCCAAAAAATGCCTGGTGCCCTGATAAAGACCCGGGAAACCGTTAAGAGAATGCAATATCTAGTTTCCTATTTCAGTGACGACCAAGCACAGTGTTCTTGGTCTACCGACGGCAAGCCTTACCACGGTCATCCGCCTGACAGGTCACAGTTTTCAGGTCAGTGATCAGACGACAGGCGTCTCCCGCAGTTCTGCGTAAGGGAAGAGTCCGATAGGCAAGATACCAGAGAACAGACGGAAAAAAGGTTGAAGATGATCTCCCGTTTCCACTGCCACCACAACCCTTGGCTGTAGCGACTTGACTGCTACGATTAGTCGTCCCTATCCGCGTCTTCGACGAGCTCGACCGTCTTCCTGTATAGGTTTTCGAGCATTTTGGGAAAATCAGTCCGTTTTGGAGTTCCCCCTCCAGCTGATTCTGCATACCCTTTCATGATTACCATTGCGAGTTTGAGAGCGCGATCTTTTTCGGCTGCGGTAGCCATAATGCAAAACCTCCTGGCACGAGTTATTGGCATTTCCTGTTTAGCACTTTAGAGACGGATGTGCAAGAGGATTCTCATCCTATTTCTCCGGTGTTTGGAGCGTTGAGGCTCATCGAGGAGTCGGTAGATAAGTGAACACTCCCAGGGAGCTCACCTGAATTGTCTCGAGGTCAAAGGGAATTATGGAGAAGGCTCGGATTAGACGGATGCCCCGGATTCGATTGCCTGCATTGAATCATCGGCGTGGTTTCCCTCTCTTTCGGCCATTCTTTTCAGGGCCTCACTGGCCTTATTCTCCCATGGGCTGCCGCGCTGCTTCTCCAGCTTTTCGAGGATAGGACGCGATTTTTCAGTGCCAATCTTTCCCAAAGTTTCGCACACCGCGGCCAATGCGACGTCACTGAGAGGGTTTTTCTTTTTCTTTAGGAAGGTGAGAGGTCCCAGGTTAAGTCGACGGTCTAACGTCTCTAGGAGAAAATCCTCCAGCAGCCCCATCCCTGGGCCCTCGACATTTCCATAGAACCCGAGAGCGCCAAAGAGGCGAGCCTCTACTTGTTCATTCTTATCCGATGGAGACTCTTTCAACGTCTTTAGCATTTCAAGGAATTTTGCCAGGCCCGTCTTGCTTTTGATTCTGCCGAGAGACTGAATCGCTGTCTTCCGGACGCCAGGATCTGGATCATTGAGGAGACGGAGATACAGTTTCTCGCCCGAGCTCCCCATAACCTTGTCATAGACCCGTAAGGCCTCCTCCCTGAGACGAGGATTTTCTTGACCCAGATAGGCCTGCAAGGTATTGGCCAGTGGTTGAGTCCATTTGTCACTCTTGATTTCTCCCAAGACGCGGAGAATATCGATGGTGGACTCTGTCCCCATTTCCCTCTTGTTTAGTGAATCGAGGATAGAGTTGATAGCTAGGGGACCAATCTGTACGAGTATCTCACCGGCATGTTTCCGTACCCATTGATCGCTGCTTTCGTTCAAAAGAGAGATGAGGTAAGGCACGGATCCCACGTGCAGCTTAAGAAAAATGGGTGCGATGGCTACGCGAACCTCCTTTTTTTCGGTCAGGAACTTCTCCTTCAATGCAGCGGGGATCTTACCCTTGCCGATTTCCTCAAGAATCTGTCCTGCATAAATGGAAAGGTTCTTCCTCTCGTTGAAGTGGCGGTCGATATGGGTGACGATCTTCAGTATTTCTTCATACCGATCCTGGCGGATCAATTCGGGAATGATTCTTGTGAAGGTCCTGGCTACGTGAAGGTATTTTTCTCGATCTTGTATTCTATCGAACTGATCAAAAAAGGAGGTGCTATACCGGAGGAATTTCTTAGTGAGCTGTTCAAGCTTGATCTTTTGCTGTGTGCCTGCAGGGAGCTGCTCAAAAGAGATGAGATTGTTTTTGAAGTATTCTTCGAGTACAGACTCTCTTCCCTCGATTTCCCTCTGATTGAGAGAGGTGGCAAGCCATCGAATGAGTCGGACCGTTTTCTCCCCAAGGGTTTCGGTTTCTTTACGGCCAAGGGTCTTATCGAGCAATGTCTGTGACGTCTTGAGGAGGAGGTCATCTGGAAGGGAGGAGACAACCTCTTTGTCGATCTCAGATTCTTTGAGTTCTCTGACCTCGACAAGATCGGTGTTCATTAAAACATGGTAGATGACCTCGGCATTTTTTATGGGACGTGTAATGTCTTGGATGATCCCACGTCTGACCTTTTTGAAGCCTTCCGCATCCAGGTCGGTGTAGAGAGGAATCATCCTGAGGTCCTTCTTAAGACGCGTGAGGGCGAGGTGAGATCGCCAGGGGAGGTTCCGCTTCATGGCGAGGAGTTCTTCATTGAAGATATATGAAATGTTGAAGATGCCTCGCTCTTTCAGGGTCTGGCTGAATCTTTCCTTGTCCCTCTTTTCATGGGTGTCCACAAAAGTCGGTTCGCTCATGACATCAACGAAACTGGTGAATTCCGTCCGGGTCATGGTGTTCTTGAGGCTCAGGCTGATGAGATCTTTTCGCTCAAGGAATTTTGCAAATTTGGGGATGTACATCTCCGCCATCCCCTGGAGCATTAGGCGGCTGAGGAATTGAGTTTCTGGCAGTACCCCCTCGATTAGGATGTTCTGCCCTGCGCGATCTTCCCGAAGAAGGAACGTTAATTCGTCCTTCTGGATAAAAAGGGTTTGAAAATCTTCATAAAGTCCAACCTTCGCCCTTTTAGATTCGGGATGATCGGGGGTATAGTAGCCGGTGCGAAGAAAGGCCTGAATCAAGGAGAGGACAAACTGGGCGAGCTTAGCCTGGATCTCCTTACGCGGATCATCTGCAATCGGCTCAGGGCCGAGGTTTTCTATGGAGAGCCGTGGCTCCATTTGTCGCAAACACGCGATTCTAGTGAGAATGAGCGTTGTGAATGCAATTTCCTTGCCAGAAGATATGGTGAGACTATGTGACAAGCGCTCCGACGAGCCTGCAATTCCCAGGGGTTGTCTACCCGAGAGAACGGCTTTGACTGTAGCCGTTACTCTCACGTTTGAAAGCTCCGAAGGACACGCCTCACCAGAGGCCTCGACCGTTCTACCCATTGTCCACACGATTTGTTCTGGGTAAATTTGTCAATTCCCGGTAAAATTGTCATACTTGGTGCGAGGAGCGCATGGAAGCCTTTGCTTCATTGTGATCAGTTCCGTGGGGGAATGGGATGAACACAAATCATAGGGGTATTCTGGCGGTAGCAGGAAGTTCTGTCGCCATCTTCTGGCCAGGAGCCCTGGTCTTTGGTTTACCGGGTGTGATGGGGTCATACTGGCAGAGTGTGTTCCATGTGGGACGTGGCCCCATCGGCAATACCTTGCTTTTTATGCTAGCGCCAGTAGGAATCTTCATGTTCTTCGTGGGCCACTGGCAGGAAAAACTTGGTACAAGAAGGATGATCACCATTGGGGTGACGATCTGCAGTTTGAATGTTATTACAATAGCTTACGCCGTAAACATCTATAT
>Ga0209636_10008395_pt1 | contig 10518 bp, 5 predicted proteins | sample DeeMarSWOR152_54_FD_187464 | JGI IMG/M metagenome (GOLD analysis project Ga0209636, IMG submission 187464) | Marine sediment microbial communities from White Oak River estuary, North Carolina - WOR-1-52-54 (SPAdes) (version 2) | ecosystem: Environmental > Aquatic > Marine > Intertidal zone >... | reverse complement strand
CGGCTGGCGTGGCCTCGGCCGGGAAGGAATCCCCGAGGGCCACTGGATAATTGAGGATGGAGCCATTAAAAAAGTACCCAGCGGAGAGGTACCCCTTCAGGAGGATGGACAGCCACTCCAAGGGGGCGATATCCTGACTGTCAGGACGTTCGAGAATTTTGAGCTCTGCCTGGAATGGAAGATCAGCCCTGCGGGAAACAGCGGCATCAAATACAATGTCTCAGAAGAGATGTCGGCATCCCATCCACCAGGTCATGCGGCGCTCGGGTTCGAATACCAGATACTCGACGACGAGAGGCATCCGGATGCAAAGGTCGGCGAAAACAGGACAGCGGCCGCTCTGTATGATTTGATCGCGCCTGAGGGGAAAACGTTGAAGCCTCCCGGCGAGTTCAATGCAGCCCGGATAATATTCAAAGGAAATCATGGGGAACACTGGCTCAATGGAGCCAAGGTACTGGAATACGAACTGGAAACGCCGGAAATGGAAGCACTCCTTGCCGCGAGTAAATACAGGATTTATCCGGAATTCGCCAAGAAGCGGAAAGGGCACATCGTGCTTCAGGATCACACCGATACGGCCTGGTTCCGCAGCATAAAGATTCGTGAAATCAAGACGAATTAAGATTTGTTTGAACCGCAGGCTTTTTTTTCGTGAGTATGCCTGCGCTAGACAAATGAGGGAAGGTTAACCATGAGCCAAGAAAAAATCACGCGCCGGAAATTCATCAAAACCGTTTCTGCGGCTACAGCCGGAGCAGCCATCGCTCTCCCGGCATTGAGCTACCGCCGTGTTCCCCAGGCCAATAGCCGCGTGCGCGTCGGCATCGTTGGATTCTCGGACCGCGCGCGATTCACACTCATCCCGGCTTTCCAGAACTATGCGGACGAATTCAATTTCGAGATTGTGGCTGTCTCAGATATCTGGAAGCGGCGTAGAGAAGAAGGCGTGAGTTTCCTCCAGAAGCTCACTGGAAGAAAGATCGCCGCCATGAGAAACAATGAGGAACTGTATGATTCAAGAATGGTGGATGCGGTAATCATCAGCACGGCAGACTTCCAGCATGCGCTCCACTGCATCCAGGCCGTGGAGGCGGAGTGTGACGCATACGTTGAAAAGCCGTTCGCAAGCAGGATGAAGGACGCTCGGGCTGCTCTCAAAACCGTTGAGGCAAGCGGCAAGATCGTCCAGATCGGCACCCAGCGGAGGAGTGCCCAGAACTACATCCAGGCCAACAATTTCATCCGTTCCGGACGGTTTGGCGACATAGTTACAGTGGAGATGACATGGAATGTCAACCAGCCTGGACGCTGGCGGAGGCCACATCTGGTTGAAACGCTCCGGTTCGAAGATGTGGACTGGAAGCGGTACCTCATGAACCGTCCTTTTGAGCCCTGGAATCCACGCAAGTACATCGAATACCGCCTCTTCTGGCCGTATTCGTCCGGGATTCCCTGCCAGTGGATGGTCCACCAGATTGACACAGTGCACTGGTTCACAGACCTGCCGCGTCCACGAAGCGTGGTAGTAAACGGCGGATTGTATGTGTGGAAAGACGGACGGAAGAACTGGGACACGCTCACGGCTGTCTTTGACTATGGTCCCCTCCGGAATAAGTCTCAAGGATTCCAAGTCGTGTATTCCTCCCGGCAGACAAATTCTGCAGGAAGTGTCAAAGAGCTGTATTTCTCGAACGGCGGTATGCTCAACCTGGAATCCAACAGGATCACACCAGATGGAGGTCTCACCCAGAGGATGGCTGAAGCCATGGGAATGAAGGAAAACAGACTGCCAGAAATGGCTATCTTAGAAGAGGGGGGAGTGGAAACGGCTGCCGACACAGGCATCGATAACGCCAGCTTAGCCCACATGCGCAACTGGATGGAATGTGTGCGCGAGAGAAAAAAACCGAATGCGGATATCAAGGCCGGATATGATCATTCCGTGGCACTGTGCATGACGATCAAAGCGATGCATACGGGCAGACGCGTGACCTTTAACGACGAAAAGCAGAAAGTTGTCGTTAAGTAAGAGAGGAACGTGGGGCTGAGCCAATAATTCGGAAACACCTTTATCAGTTTTGACTCGGTTTCCAGCCTTTCATGCTGTCATAGACTTCCTTGAGTATCCTGACGCACTCATCAATCTGCTCTCTGGTATGATTTGCCGAAACAGAGAGCCTTAGTCTGGTTTTATTCTTGGAAACCGCAGGATAAGTGACAACGCCTGTGTAGAGTCCTCTCAGTTGTAGCCTTTTGCTGATCTCCCGCAGCCTCAAATCCGAGCCAGCCATAACCGGGACAACCGGTGATTTTGTTTCTGCGATATCCAGGCCGGCCTCCCTAAGCTTGGCATGCATATATCTGGTGTTTTCCCAGAGCTTTTCATAAGCTGATTTGTCCTTGCGGAATATCTCGAGGATTTTGAGGATACCCGCAGCTGTATGAGGGGCCATGGCGCAGGAAAACATGTAAGACCTTGAAAAAATCCTCAGGTAAGTCATAAGCTTCTCTGTTCCCGCAGCATACCCTCCAATCGCTCCGAAGGATTTGCTGAACGTGCCTATAGAAATATCGACTTGGTCTTCAAGGCCGAAATGTTCCGCCACTCCCCCGCCTTTTTCTCCAAAAACAAGGGAGGAATGAGCTTCATCGACCAGTATTCTAGCTCCGTACTTTTTGCAGATCGGGATGATTTCAGGGAGGTTGGAGAGGTCTCCATCCATGCTGTAAACACCTTCCACACAGACGATCGCTCTTTTTGTCTTCAAACTCTTGAGGACTCTTTCCAGATGTTGAGGGCTGTTATGGCCGAATACTTTTATTTTGGCCCCGGACAGCCTGACTCCGTCATAGATGGACGCATGGGAAAGGATGTCAACCAGTGCGATATCTCCGGGTCTGAGGAGCGCTGATAATATTCCAAGATTCGTCGCGTATCCGGTGGAAAACACGATGGCTGATTCTTTCCCCTTCATTTGAGCAATCTCTTCTTCCAGTTGCTTTAATAACCCATAGTAGCCGCTGAGGAGTGGAGCAGAGACAGCTCCAGTGCCGAATTCAGTGATAGTGTTCTGGACAGCTTTAATCACTTCAGGATGCAAAGAATACCCGAGATAGTTATATGAACAGAAATTTAAAAACTTTCGGACCTTATGGGAGAAATGGTCATAGACGTTGAATTCAGCGGCTGGAGCGGACATAATCGGCTGGCCATAAATCATGTACTTCTTCTTCATCGCATCAGAAATGAATTCCCAGAAATAATCCGCCACCTCAAAGAGATCGTCGCTCTCAAAATCATAGAAATCCGCCAGAGTATACGCGTCACAACTGATCTCTTTTCCCTCAAAATCCTTTTTACTCAAAGCCATCTTGTTCTCCTGAATGGGTCAATTGAACCTCATGTTTAAATCTGTATAATCAAAATAAATTCTTCCTCAAAATTCTATCAGCCGCATATTGTATCAATCTTCTTCAAATACTTCAAAGCCTAACAACGATGCTATATTGTAAACCTGTCTTTTATAGTCTCCGTAGAATGTGACCCGGTGCCAGCCCCACGTATCCCAGTGGTTCATCAGTTTGTAAACATCGCCTTCGACTTCCACGGCCAGTTTATTCCGGCAGGCCAGGTCCAGGTCCACATTAGCCACAGTTTTCCCTTGATGCAAAATTACCTGTTTTTTTCCTGCGTCAAACAGTATTGTAGTGGTCATCTCACCTAATGGCATGAGCGACCTGTTACACGCCCCTTTGCGGTCCTCAGAATGACTGCGGATATGGTATGGATTAGAAGTCCCCTTTGGACCGAAAACTTTGGTGGGCGCCACACAATGAGCATAGATGATCTGATTCTGGGCTGTATCGATCACGGGATCGGATATGAATCCGGGACGGTTAACCAGATAAGTCATCAACAGCATGGTAAGGGTTGACCGCTGGTCAGCTTCACAGGCTCCGACATAACCGTCGTTGTTGAGCTGCATGAAGCCCAGGCAGGGATAAGCGGGAAGATGGCCGCCATAAAATCCACCCAGGCAGTTGACTGTTATCGCTCTGGCTGTATATTTGTCCATCAGGTCCCGCATGGCGATATACATGACTGCTGACTGCTCGATATCCTGGCGAGATGGCTCGATGATCCTGGCTGCTTCTTTCATCCATCTCTCAGACCACTTTTTCGCTTCGGAACGATCGGCTTTTTTGTAGGCAGCGCTAATCTCCGGGAAGTCTATTCCCTGCATTTTTGTCCCGAAAAGCTCTTCAATCTTTTTGTCTGGCTGGCCGCCGACAACCAACGCAGTGGCGTGACGGAGCTTAGCGACGCAATCAATACAGCGAACAGCCTCAGCAACATCCTTAAAACTGGAGGAGGAAACACCCACAACTTTAAGACCCTGCCTCCTGGCCCGTGCGTATCCAGTGAGAAACTTACCAGAACCTGCGAAAAGATTGTCGACAAATACCGTCGGTTTTTTGGATTCGGCGATGATTTCCGGCACTCTCCCCCAGAGACAGCCGACCAGGTAAACGATGTAGCCGTCGACTTCTGAATCGGACTGCAAAATCATTTTTGCATCCTCATCTTTTCGAGCCGTGACAGGAAAGAATTCGATGTCCGGACATTCCTTTCGAATCATCTTCAAAAATTCCTTCTTGCGTCCTTCAAAGTCGTAACCTATGTTCGGCCAGCAGGGCTCTTTGGAAGAGGGATGGGCCAGAACAAGCCGGATTTTAGTTTTGTTGTTTTTATCCGGAATAAAGCCCACTGCCGATGAAGACCGGGCAAAACCATGTGAAGCGAGATATGACATAGCGGATATTCCCCCAGCATAAGCCGTGCAGCGTCCCAGGAATTCTCGCCGGGATAAGTGTCCTGGACAATATTTCTTTGGAGTGCAATCTTTTTCTGGCATGATGTCCTCCTTTTTATATATGGTTATATGGTATATGGAGACGTTCCCTAAGGTGACACCTCAGTCATTGAAATCTGGTTACTCATGACGATGAAATAAAAAGCGGCAGAGGGAGATGAAAACTGTCGAGATTCCTCATTCTCAAATGCACAAAACTCTTTGACAGAATCTAACAAACCTTGTTCAACATCAATGAAGTCTGTCACCTTGGGGAACGCCCCCATATTACCATATTACATCTTGACCAGTTCTTCGATCTTGAACGGGCGTTCCTGTTCGATGCTGCGGCGGGCCGCGATCCCGATGAGGATGGAGAGCGCTCCTTGCCTGCTTCCTGCAGCCTGTCCCAATGGATCTGGCCCTGGTTTCCTGAAAATCCTGTCCTGCATGACCTGATCGGCTCCCCAGTGGCCGCTTCCGCCTGATTTCATGCTGAATGTCTGGCTTACTTTGAAATTATGGGTTATCCGGAAATCGGCCAGACTGGTGACTTTCCAGGGCTGGTTGTGGTAAATGCGGGCATCCAGCCTGCCCCTCGTTCCATTAAATCCGACAAAATAACCCTCATACGGCATAAAGGCATTCAGGGAATAGCTCATCATCACCCGGTTGTGGTACTGGACCTGAGCGGTCATGGTGTCCCAGATGTTGATCTTCTTCCGGAAGACGCAGGAATCCCGGATATAGCCATCCGCGGACTCGGCTTTGACGTAGAGATTCATGAGGTGTTGGTTCGTGGTGATATCCCAGTCAAAATCACACTTCTCTTTGTGCGGGCAGTTCATGCAGCGGACGCTGCGGAAAGGGCTGTTGTAGCCGTAAGTACGAAGCTCCCCGTGGGCATAGACTTCCACTGGCTCTGCTGAGAGCCACCAGTTCATCAGGTCAAAATGATGCGTCGCTTTGTGGACGAAGAGAGAACCCGAGAATTGCTTGAGCCCATGCCATCTGCGGAAATAGGATGCGCCGTGAAAGACATCCAGATAATAATTGAAATCGACTGAGGTGATATCTCCAATCTCCCTGGACATCAGGATTTCTTTGATTTTGACGGCTTCAGGGCTGTAGCGGTAATTGAATGTCACAATGACTTTCTTGCCTGTTATCCTCTCTGTATCCAGGATTTCCTGGGCCATTTTCTCGTCTGTGGCCATGGGTTTCTCAGTGATCACATCGCATCCCATCTTCATCGCCTGGCAGATGTATTTGGCGTGGAAGCAGTCTGTGGTCGTCACTATCACTGTATCCGGATTGGTTTCCTTTATCATTTTCTGGAAATCAGTGAACGTTGGACAGACCGCTCCCATGTATCCTTTGGCATACTCCATCCGGATGGGATTGATATCGCAAAGGCCGACCATATCCAGAACATCGCTGTAGCTTTCTATGAGTGTTTTTCCCCAGGTGCTACTTCCCCTGATCCCTGTTCCGACCAGAGCGGCTTTTAATTTTCTGGCTGGTGGTTTCGCCATCACTGGCGATTTTTTCAGCAAAGGGAGGCTGGCCGCAGCCAGAGCCATCTTGGCTGAAGAGGATAGGAAATCACGCCGGCTGAATTTTGATTTATGCTTTACCATGAAGCCCTCCCCATATCCAAATTTAAATCCTCCTTTGCGTAGCTTTATCACAGGAGAAAAAAGATGTCAAAAAAAGGATAAGTGTTAATGCTCAGCAACAGGTGATATTACTAGTAATGTTGATGAAGGTAAAAATTGTTATTGCGAGCGAAGCGTGGCAATGACAGATGCTCATTAGGAAGATTGCCACCCTTCGCTCAAAATGACACCCTTAAAGTGATTCCATATTATAGAGCGAGCACAACACGCTTTTTTCTTCGTGACTGTCCCTTTCAGCCTTATATTAAAGAAAGAGAGGAACTGTCTCCCTTTATTATGGAAAAAGCAGTCTGTTCCTTTTTTCCCTATTTGGAATTAAAGTCGAACAATGCTCTAAACTGCGGATCGTTCCGGATGGATTGAAATGCTGGAAGGATTTGCGGGAAGTATGGATCGGGATAGCCGGATTGAAGAGCTTTTTTGACTGTTTCAATCGATTTATCGTTTTGCCCGAGAAGAGCATAGAGCTCAGCCAGATTAATGGTCGTATAAGGATCTGGAATTCCAGCCTCAAGAGCCTGACTCAAGTGTTGTTCCGCTTCAATGATATTCCCGGCGACAGCCTCAAGCTGGCCAAACATAAGCAAATTCTGTGAATTTGGGGCTGCGCCATCCAAGACTTCTATAAGAGAATTTCGCCCTTCGGCTGCGACCTCTTTTGCTGCCTTCAGGTCACCAGCTTCCTTCAGAGCAAAAGCAAGGTCAAAACTCGCCTTTACAAAAGTACCTTGCATGCGTCCTTGACTAACGAGATCACGCACATCACGGTAGACAGGAGCAGCTTCGGCAGCCCTTCCAGATGAGAGCAAAACATGAGCGAGGTTGGGTAAACCGTAAGCGTGTTGAGGTTCGAGGTCTACTGTTTTTTTGTATGCCTCGACTGCTTCATCAAATCTACCTTGAGCCAGTAGGCAGTATCCCAGACAATGGTTGTAGAGAGCGATCTCAGGCCCTAATTCCACCAAACGCCGCGCTGCCTCTTCTGCGGCCTGGGGATTCTTTGTAAAAAACAAATGGGTCCACCAGAGATTGGAAAGGGGGACCGTGTTAGAGGGAGAAATCTCGTGCGCTTTTGTATACATCGTCACGGCTTCATCGACGCGGCCGACTGACCTGAGGATCATCCCTGAGTTATTGTAGGCCTGCATATTATCAGGGTAGAGGTTTATGATCATCCGGTAATCAGCCAGGGCGCCCTCTAGATCCTCATCGACAAATTCCTTGTTGACAGCTCTAATGAGAAGGAATTCTAGCTGAGGAAGATTTTCAGCATCCGCCAGCGCCCGCTTGAGCGTCTCTTTCCCCTTCTCCTTTTGGTTCAACCACTGGAACTGCAATAAGCCTAATGAGCCTCGAGCCGATACAAAAGTAGAGTCTTTATCCAGAGCCAACTCAAAAAAAGCGGCCGCATCCTTATACTTACCTTCATGCCATTTGGCCTGGCCTAAGGACAGGTAATGGAGAGCTTCCCAGGATGAGGTCGTAACCTGTGTCACTGTCCTGTCGGCTTGCTGGATGGATTTCATCGACTCTCCTAAACGGGAGCGCACTTCACGAGCCACCTTATCGATGGCATTGAGGAGGACATCCTCCCTTCCCTTGGCAGTTACTCGAATTCTGTCCACATGACGCTTTCTTCTCGGATCCACTATTATCGCCTGTAATTCATAAGCTTCTCCCACAGATAAGATTCGGGGAAGTATCATGGCCCGGACTCCGGCGAAACGGCAGATATCAAAGCCGAGGTCTTCATCAATTCGTGAGGACGTATCGACTTTCATTAAACGGAGAGTATTCGCGACCTGTCCCTTGTCGAAAATAGTGGCATAAGGGGATTGCTGCAAATCTGCTTCGATGGCAGTCCTCAGGGCCAAATCAAACACCGAATCTTCAGTCTGGTTTTCGACGTCCGCCACCAGGAGTTTATCATGGTTGCTGAAGGCCAGGCTGGGGCGAGTGAATATCCAAGTTAAAGATAAAGCGGCAAATACAAGAACCGCGGCAACTCCTCCGATTAGTACGCGTTTTCGAGACTTGCGAAAAATCAGCTGGATGGTGGTCAGGCTCTCTCCAGAAATCAACTTCGCCTTCAAATCGTGCAGCGCTCTGGCCATTTCTTTTGCAGATGCAAATCTCTTCGTCGGGTTCTTCGAGAGAGCTGTGCGCATGATTCGTTCAAGTTCTAATGGTATACTGGTCACAAGTCCCCTAACGGGCGCAGGGTCTTCGTTCAAGATCGAATAAACAACAGCTTGTTCGTGTACTCCTCTAAAAGGAAGCTTCCCACTTGTCATCTCATACAGGATGACTCCTAAGGACCAAACATCTGTTCTCTCATCGACCTCTTCTCCACGCGCCTGCTCGGGCGACATGTAATCAATTGTTCCCATGGCTGTACCGAGTTTTGTGATTCGTGTCAAACCGGACAGTTTGGCCAGGCCAAAATCGACGATCTTGACCAAGCCTTCTTCGGTGATCATGATGTTGGCGGACTTCACATCGCGGTGAATAATCCCTTGCTCATGCGCTTTGGCTAATCCCTCAGCCACCTGGATGGCGACATCGATCATTTCCTCCAGCTCAAGAGGAGCTCTCTTAATCCGAGCTTTCAGGCTTTCGCCCTTGTAAAAAGCCATTGAGATGTACATCTCGCCGTCTTCTGTCTCGTCTACCTCATGGACAGTGCAGATGTTCGGGTGATCCAAGGCAGAGGCCGCCTGCGCTTCATGGATGAAACGTTCACGTGCTTCGGAATCTCCGGTTAAAGCAGGAGCCAAAAATTTCAGAGCGACCGTCCGTTTGAGCTTTGTGTCTTCGGCTTTATAAACGGTTCCCATCCCACCTTTTCCCAGCTTTTCAATGATTTTATACTTTCCGGAAAAAATGGTTCCCGCTTCCAACGTTTTTGTGGAATGGAGAAAGGTTTGAGTGGCGACAGCTGTAACATCCTCAGCGGATTCAAGAGGAGCGGCGCACTTGTTACAGAAGCGGCTTTCCTCTGGATTGTCGGAATGACAGGTAGGGCATTTCATATCCGAACTCTTTTCCCTTTACTGGAGAAAAGCATAACAATTTACTGAAAGAGAGTCAAACCTTTATGAGTTCAGATTCAGAGCTATGGAGAAGGATAATTCTTGCTTGAAGAAAAAGAGGGACAGTCCCTTATAGTCATTATTTTAAGGAGGAGAGGGACTGTCCCCTTTTTAAAAGGATGAAAAAGGTGTCGGCAGATTTTATGAATAATTCAGGCTAATCGGGGACATAGCGGGGGTAAGTTCGTTTGGCTTCTTCGGCCCTATTCAGGTCGACTTCAACTGTCAAGAATGGTTTTTTTTGAGTCGTCTGGCCCAGCACATCTCCATCCGGTCCGACAATCCAGCCCTGACCACCGAGGTCTGCTCCTTTCCCCGTGAGATTAATGCGGTTGGATGATGCACAGAAGGCACCCGAGACTACGGCGGCGGCGCGTCCGGCCACAAGCCATTTATCCAGCGTGGACTTTGGCGTGGCCCGCGGACAGACAACGAGGTGGACACCTTCTTTGCCATAGGCGCGAGAGTGTTCAAAAAACCAGATTTCCGTGCAGATAACAAACCCGATCAAAGCCTGATCTGTATGTATCGGGACAAAATCTTTGTCACCTTTCTCATACCAGGAAGCTTCCCAGAATCCATCCTCGTTCGGCAGATAATATTTGGAATGAGATGCCTGAAGTCCAGCTTCTTCTTCCCAAATGAACGCCTGGTTCAAGCGTTTCCCATTCTGATTGACTGGGCGTGTTCCGAGGACTGTGGCTGGAGCCAATTCTCTAAGGCGGTCCTCCCACTTTTCGTGCACGTCTACAGCCTCTTCCCAGACAGATGGATCAAATTCTTTCTTCCAGGCAAACCAGGGATAAAAAGTCATCTCGGGAAGGAGTACTAGATCGCTTTTTTCCACTTTAACGTGAGAGACCAACATCTCCCAGTTTCTGGCAAAATCAT
>Ga0209636_10008392_pt1 | contig 10520 bp, 7 predicted proteins | sample DeeMarSWOR152_54_FD_187464 | JGI IMG/M metagenome (GOLD analysis project Ga0209636, IMG submission 187464) | Marine sediment microbial communities from White Oak River estuary, North Carolina - WOR-1-52-54 (SPAdes) (version 2) | ecosystem: Environmental > Aquatic > Marine > Intertidal zone >... | reverse complement strand
ATGAAATACCTTAGTTTACCCGAAGGTTCTCTTTCAATACTGGGAACTTTTCTAAAGTTTATTTGAATATTTTTCCCCAATTGCTTTCTCATCAGTTGCTTGAAGAACTCTCCCGCTCTATCCACTGGCCCGCTTCCAGGAACCACCTCGATTTCAAATAGATCTTTTGTCTTTTGTGTCACTCTAAATTGTAAAATTGAATGAGGATAAGTCTTCATCACAGCAAGGTTGATATAATCGAAAATCTCTGATGATAAGATCTTACCATTGGCAAAACGGATATAATCACTTTCCTTTGCCACAGATACATTCATCAGTGGTAAGCTCCGTCCACAAGGACAAATTCCTGATAGAGGACCGCCCGTATCTCCAACTCTGTATCGAATAAGAGGCATGCAGTCATTCCTTAAATCGGTCAGGTATATCTCGCCAGTCTCTCCGGGGTGGATAGAATTACCTTTTTTGTCAAGAAATTCGATGAAGACAAGCTCGGTTGAAATGTGCCAGCTCCCCTGGGGACATTCGTAAACGAATCCGCCTGTTTCCGAACACCCGTACTCATTAGCTGTCTTACAACCGAACACTTTTTCTATTGTAGATCGCTGCTCTAAAGAACAAGATTCAGCCGTAATCATAACTACTTTGATTCCCAACTTATCAGCAGGGATATTATTTTTCCCAAGATATTCAGCCAGAGGAAAAATACCAGAGGGATAGCCATATATGATATGAGGCTTGAAGCTGTATATCTTTTTCCATATCTTATTAATTGAGTTCTCTTTGATGTCGAATGCTGAAAATAGAAGAGAGTTCATAAGGTAGCTCTTGACCTGCTGTGATAGTCGGTCTTTATACCCCATATAAGGTCTCCCCCAGATGGCAATGTGCCGTGAACCAGGTTTAATTCCCCACCAGGCTTTGGCTCTCCAACGAGCGGCCCCAGAATAGCTTCCATGCTCGATGCTATAATAAAGAGTCAGGCTCTCTCCGGTTGATCCGCTAGTTGAACCTTCCTTAACTCTGCCCTTATAGTTAGGATTTAAGAATTTCGAGATATAATCCCGCACCTCTTCTTTCTCGACTTTCGGAATATTTAAGAAATCTTTATAAGAAAAATCTGTGTTGTTGAAATCCCAGCCTATACGACGGAAGGTCTCTTGATAATATGGAACTTCCCGAGCTGACTTGTTGACCGTTCGCCTGACCAATTGCCACTGTTTAGAAAGGAGTTCATCCTGACTTTTCCATTGTGACTCAGATAATTCTTTTAGTGCCTGTGCCGCATACTCTCTTTTCAATTTCTGGACTAAGGGCCAGTAAATGCGGTGAGTAAAAGATGCATGCAGACTCATGAATTCAGAGTTTCTTGATAGAGCTTAATGTACTCAGAGGCGGCTTTCCGCCAAGAATATTTTTTGATTTGGCGATATCCCGATTCAATCAGGGTTTGACGGTATTCGCTGTCATAGACTATTTTGATTAATCCCCGAGCAATATCCTCTGTACTAGTAGGGTTCACCAAACAAGCGGCATTCCCTGTAACCTCCGCTATAGAGGAGCTTTTTCCAGCCAGAACTGGGACCCCAAGCGACATCGCCTCTAACGGCGGGAAACCGAAGCCCTCATACAAAGAAGGGTAACACAAAGATAGGGCTTTTTTAGTCAATCCCCACAAAATATCCTTCTCTACTATTCCAACCAGGTGGATATGATCGAGGAGACCTAATTTCCTGGCCCTGTTGGCTTGATCACTTCTGGCCCACTGTTCATGAGAAATTCCTGCAATAACCAGATCAGGAAAATCGTGAGTTTCTTCCCTGCACAGTGCCATAGCTTCAATGAGTTTCCCAAGGTTTTTTCTTGGATCAAGTACCCCAGTATAAAGCAGATATGTCTGAGGTGTGTTGTTCTCTGTAAGGAACCGGGTTATGCTTTTTTCCTGGAAATCCATCCCTGGCTGGTATGGACTGAAACCGTTGTGTATCACGTTTACACGGTCTTTGGAAACCCGGAAATAAGTCAAAAGTTCCTGCCGTGTGAATTCCGAGACTGTAGCTACCTGATTGACACGATTCAGAGAAATTGTCATTTGACGACGATAGCTCTCGACTTCCCGGTGCTCATAAAGTTCGGGAAGGGCCATATACCGACAGTCATGAACAGTTAAGACTGTTTTGATGTATCTTGTCGGGGGGATTTGGATATGAAGGGAATGGAAAACATCCATTCCTTTTAAATAATAATCTATTCGCGGCCAATTAAACCTCCACCACCAGTCTACTAATTTTCGTGGTAATCGGAGAAAATGATTAACAGTGGCTGGATAATAAATGTTTTTTGCATTCTTACTGACTCGAAAATAGTTCATGAATAGGGTAAAACGGTCATCCTCGGTAACAAGCGGCAGATTAAGGAGCAAATTGTGAGTAACTTCAGACAATCCGCTATACGGGTTGATGACCAGGCAGCTTGCATCAATGACAATATTCATTCGCTTTGCCTTTTTGAGCTACCTATTGCCTGAATATCGGCAAACACGTTTATTAGTTTTACAGCAGCCTTCTCCCAAGTGTGGAATGCAGCATGTTTCATTCCCGTTGTAATCAGATTATTTCTTAACGATTGGTCACTAAGTACCCTTTCCATCTCAATAGCCAGTTCTTCCGGGTTGTTAGGATCAACCTGGATAGCTGCATTCGCAACTGTCTCCGGCAAAGAGGAGCAATTTGAAGTAATAACCGGCGTTCCACAGGCCATGGCCTCCAGTGGTGGAGATGTCCATCCTTCATAGAAAGAGGGAAACACAAAAAGATCAGCTTCGTTATAAAGGTCAATAAGATTATTTCCAGCTTGATCCACATAGCCAAGAAAATGAACTCGGTCCCTCATATTATGATCAGCCACGAACCGAAGGGAGGCATTCCATGCGCTGTCAGGAGGTCCGGCTAGTACGAGATGATGCGATGTTTTATTGGACAATGTTCTGAAAGCTGAGAGGATTCCCATAATATTCTTATGTATTCCTATAGTGCCCACGTATAGAATATAGGGTTGCTCTAGATCGTATGTATTTATTAAACGGCTCCGGACTTCTTGTTGATTTTCTTGCTTTCGGAATCGCTTATTCACTCCATGCGTAACGACATATATCCTTTCAGGGGACAAGCCCACATGGTTGATGAGTTCGCTTTTTGTGGTTTCAGAAACGGCAATCAGATAGTCTGCATGCTTTAAAATAAATGAAAGGCTTTTATTAAGAGATTTAATAATCTTAGATGATATTTTTTCAGGGATTACTCTATAAGCCAAACCATGAATAGCTGCAAGCACTAAAGAATTCTTTGCGGGTGGGAAGTAAAATTCATTGGTATATAAGAGGTCGCATTCGGGTGAAATCATCTCAAGATAGGGCCAGGAGAATCTTCTCCAGGCTGGAATCAGTAATCTATAAGGAACAGGGATTACTTTTTCCGTTGCATGATTTTCTAAAGGTCGGAGATATTTTTGAGTCTGCCTTTTATAGTCGAAGTAAATGAGAGTGAACTCCATATCCTTATATTTGAGCAGTTCGCTGACCATACAAGCTGTACAGTGACTGACAGCCCGCGAACCATGTACCACGGAGCTCATGTCAATGGCAATCTTCTTCATATGGCTTTCTCATTTTGTCGACTAGGTCGGCTCGCTGAAGCCACCAGCCTAACTCGAAAGCTACTTGGATGTTTTTCGCCTGGTGATTCGATTGTGTAAATTAATTTCAAGATAGCATACCACAAAGAGCGTGCTAATCTGTAAGCCAAATGGCGTGGAGTTAATTTGAGTGGCCATTTCTGACGGATGAATCTTATATCCGAGAATCCAGCTAAGGATAATACCTGCTTTAGTGACATTTCAGTAAATATTGTTTCGTGTGTAAAATCATTATACCTGCAAAAAAGACTAGTAAATCCTGATACTTGAGGGACATTAATCACAGCGTTCCCTCCCGGTCGGAGGGCTACAAGTACTGCCCGTAAAAAATTTAATGTTTCTTGTTTAGGGATATGCTCCAGAATATCATTCATAGCGATCATTTGGTAAAGGGAAGATTGTTCCTGAAGAAAAACAGAAGTGTCTTCAACCACATGGATAGGGCATTTTACGTATTTCCTGGCTTCTTCTGCCTGTTGGGATGAAAGTTCTACTCCTTCTATAGCTGAATATCCATTTTGTTCCAAAAAAAAGAGGAATTTACCATCCCCGCAACCTATATCCAAGATTCTGGCATTTTTATTTTCTGGGATACAGTCGTAATACCACGATCTAAATCCCGCGCTGGTCAGTTCATAATCCCGCCATCCATGGAGGTCTTCATAGAATGTTTTGTGGTATTTTTCGAATATCTCTTTACTTTTCCTATCGACTTTTTTATTATTCAAATTCATTTCTCCCAAGACTCCGAGTCAAAATAATTTATTCAACATCATGTGGGCTTAATTTAAAAATTTTAGATTTATGTGTTCATCTCCTGAACATAACCCGCATGTTTTACAAATTTTCATTTTTCTGAATATTATTTTTTTTATAACTTTGTGGTGTTCTTTATTCTTCCAGACCTCCAAGAGATTTTTCTTTAAAAGATCCCCATAAACTTCTAGCCCGTTATGATCAAAACAGCAGACAGTGATATTGCCATTCCATAATATTACAGGTATTTTCCAATGGGGACAATAATTGTATTTCCATTTATTTATCACCCTTTCCTCCTTATCAATATTATATCTAGAAAAAGAAAGATCATGAGGTAGATATTCTTGGGCCAACTTTTTTCTTGTTTTTTCATCAGTTTGGTGAGTGCCCAAAGAAACACTTATAAAAGAAATGGCATCAACTTTTAAGTCCTTTGCTAGTTTGACTGCTAAGTCCAATTCTTTTTCTGTATGTTTGGTAATAATGAATTGGATTTTAATAAAAGGAGTTCTTAAGCACCTTTTTCTCTTTTCTTGAACAAGCTTCCTGATGTTTTCTATCAAAACAGGGAAATTTCCGCCCTTACGATATTTTTTATATGTATCTTCTGTAGCCCCATCAACTCCTATAATTAATTCTGATAGCCCTGAATCCAAAATCTGATCAATCTTTTTTCCAAGGAGCGTCCCATTGGTACTTATAGAACATTTAATGTTTCTATTAACAAGAAATTTAACCATTCTAAATATATTTTTATTAATTAATGGCTCTCCAGATAAATATAAACTAACATTCTGGATGCTTGGAGGTAGACTTTCTGCAATTTGTAAAAAATCAGAAAAAGACATAATCCCTTTTTCTCTGTTTGAAGATTGGGTTGGACATAGTGGACAATGTAGGTTACAGAAATTTGTTGTTTCTATTATTGCTGATTTAACAGGAAATAATGAAAGGAGCAAAGGGGAGGATGTTTGACTCAATGTTTTTTCAAAACTCCGTTCTAAATATCTCTTGATATTCCCCAGATTTCTTTTCCAATGCATCATTGAGATTTTATGATCCTGCATTAATAAACGGGAACTTTTGTGATTTTTTCTTAGATCTTTCGTTGTTTTAGTTCTACTATATATATAGAAATTATATGTGTTTTCTGCGCATAGTTTCTATCTGCTTCAGCTTTTTATCATGATTTATTATGTCTAGAATTTCTTTTGTAACAGCATTCCAGGTTAGTTTTTTAACGACAAAATCATGAAGAATTTCGGCCTTTTCTTTTCTTTTTTTTGGATGATTGTATAACCAGAGAATCGTATCTGCTAGTGCATGAGGATCTTCAGGGGGAACTAAGGATAAACCTTGGATAAGATCGTCTGGGTAGCCTTTTATATACATGTTATTGGCAATAACCGGCACTTGAAAAGCTGCATAAGTTGCAAAACGGGTTGTGACTGGGCCTAAATCCTGAAGGCCTTTCTTGGTCAAATTACTCAGCCCCACATCAACAACCCCCATAACATTAAAGAGTAATTCAGGCTGAACATAGCCCAGAAAAATTAACCTTGAATTTATCTGAATTTCTTGTGATTTATTTCTTAAATTATCTATCTCCGGGCCAGCACCAATCATTATCATGTGTAAGTTTGGTATCCTTTCAAAGCAGAGTTCCATTGCTTTAAAAATAGTATTTAGATCATAATATCCCCAAACATTTCCTAAAAATCCTAAGTAAAATCCATTTTCAGGCAGGTTTAGCTCTTTTAAAGCCATTGAGCGATCTATCTTTTTAGCAGTGGGAGTATATGTACCGTTCAATATCATATGAGCTTTATTTGGTTTTAAGTCGTAATACTCGAGTATCCAGTTATATCTTGGGAAAGAAGGAACAATCAGACCTGTTGCTTGCTTAAAATCAGAGGTCTGATGTCTTTCGACTCTAAGCACACGGTTCCTTTCAATCCCGGCCATCTTCATCTGTTGAAGCAAGATAGAATTTATTTCAATGTAGAAAGGAATTCGAAATATTACGGAACACCATCGCGGGAAGGGATTCACTTCTAGCTCTCGGACATAAATTGCATCATATTTTTTAAACAGACTTAGTGTAAAGAAATATGCTCCTCCTAGTATTTTCACCCATAACCTACCTAAAGCTGAAAATCGCCAGGGCCATATATAATAAAAGTAAACGTTGGGAATCTTGAGGTGTACTTTTTTTGGACGAGGCACTATGGCATCTACTTTGCATGAATTATTGCTGAAACCATGCAATACCCCCAGTGTGTGAGCCTGGCAAGCATTGGGAATATCAAGCTCGACAAAAGAAAAGTAAAGAATTTTCATAAATTTGACGTTGGATATTTTACCACTGTTTCTTCAAATCATTTAGCGTTTTCAGGTTCAACAATCCAGCCACAATAGGTTAAGATTTTGGGAATGTCGGATATGTTTATGGCTATTATCTGTTTTGCAATCTCATTAAATATTTTTTCCAGCATTTGTCTATGTAAATACAACTTTTTTTGATGAGACTTTTTTGTTTCGCTACAAAAACTACTCAGCATGTGCGGTACAACTTGTATAACTTTTGAGCAATTTCATTCCAGGTAAAATGTTTTGCTTTAACATAGTTATGAAGCCCCATTTTATCTAAGCTAGCATCAAGTGCCTGTTGCATAGCCTTTAGCAATTCTTCTTCTTCGGAAGGATTATAAAGAAAGCTGCCTTTACTATCCAAGAGCTCGGAAAGGCAGCCTATATGTGGAGTAATAATGGGCTTTCCGAAGGACATCGCCAACAAGGCACTTCCTGAAGTGAGAATATCTTGAAATGGCAAAACTACTACATCAGCGGCATTCATGTATACCTGAACATTCTTATCTGGAACAAACTTCAGAAAGGCCCGAATCCGACTATCGGATTGACAGCAATACAAAAGTTCCGCTCTGATCGCATCATTTAAAGGTTTACCTACAATCAGAAGTCGAACCTGAGGGCTCTGCAACTTTAGAAAAGCGTCGACCAGCTGAGTTATTCCCTTATAGGGCCGAATCACTCCAAAGTAAAGGAATACAAACTCTCTATCGCCTAAGCCTAATTTTGACCTGGCTTGTCCTCGAGATTCTATGTTTTCATAACTGTTTATGTAGTTACCATGGGGGATCACGAAAATTTTGGTTTTAAAATAATCCGGAAGATGGTAAGTCTGGAGAACGACTTTTCTGGCAAACATACAATGAACCATGATTCGGTTACAGAGCTTAGCAAAAAGCTTATGAAAAAAGAGCTCTAATTTTTGATGCTTCCGCTCGTGTGCCAACAAATTGTGAACAGTCCAGACGACTTTGATACCGAGAATTTTTAAAATGAGAAGCTCAGCTATAAAGCGAATAGATCTAATAATGCTTTTTACACGGTTATTGCTCAGTAAAAAGGGATCGGTCCAATGAACATGTAGAACATTGGGTTTGTTATGGACCATCATGGCTCCGAGGATAGGAAACTTACTGATCCTATTACTCATTACTACGCTTACATCATATCTTGCCAAAGCTTTTGCCAGCTCATACTGGTATGGATTGTGAGAGCTATAATCAGGAATAAAAATTACTTTCATGAGCGGTCACTCTTTACTACTTTTACCATAAAATGCATAGAGAATAGGCCTGGATATTTTCTGGCAAGCCATTTATCTATAAATGATGGCAATCCCCTAGGAACATTAACGAATTTATCATAAAATCGTTCTTCTATCGCAAAACCCAACTCACCGAGTAACTTCTCAAAAGATCACAGAGTGAAAAAACAAATATGGAAATAATCCCAGTCATTAGCTTTGTGAGAAGGGTGGATTGTCCCCTCCCCAAGCAGAATTTTAAGTCTACTTTTCCAGTAAAAATGATTAGGGACGCTAAGAATTACAAGCCCATCATTTCTCCCAGAGCCTTTCCATAAGGATAAAGTCCTTTTGTATCAATTGGCTCCCCTCCACTCGGGAAGAAAAATTACATACATCTTACTTTCTTTTCTATTCACCATCCCATTGTAAAGTATATTCTCTTCTGTAGTATAATGAATCACGAATCTTTCGTCCTATAATAGGCATTAATTCGCTAAAACCGATTTCATTTACATAGCTATCCTCTAACCCATCGCATATATAAAAGTATTTGCATTTTCTACACATAGAACTTTTGGTATATCCCTCTCGCATTCTCTCGATTTCTTTATCGTGAAAGAATTCGTGTGGTTTAAGTTTAAATTTTACAATTGCTGAAAGATAGGATTTAAACTCTCTTAATATAAAAATCAAATTCTGAGTATTTGTTTTTTTTATCTCGCCAAGCAATCTCATTTTGATAGCATCATTCCACTCGTCAGGATCATATTTCTTTTGAAGTAAATTACATATATGCTTCTCATATCCTACCATAAAACAAAAAGGTATATATCTAACCGTAACTTTCCGAACCGAAGGGTTAAGTATATCTATACTTTCTCTTAGATAAGATGGAGCATCGGAATATTTACAGGCCATATCCCGTACGACCTTATCAGCAGAACACCAATCATTAAAAAGGATGAAATTTACAGCATCAGGATGTATCCCCACTAAATAATTGGCTAATTCAGGAAGATATTTATGGTTATTACTCGTCACTGTGGTATTAGTCCTTAATTTTATCCCGAATTCTTTTGCATATTGTATAGCTTTGTTTATTTTTCCAAAACTTCCTGGAACCTGAGTCAAGTATTCGTGGACCTCAGCATTGTGCCCCTCTATCGAGAATAAAATATCATTTAATCCATACTTTGCTAACTCTCTGAAATACTCTCGACTTGCCAATCTTATTCCATTTGTAATCACACATATATAACGGAATCCTAATTGCCTCGCATAGGAAACTAATTCAGGAAAATCAGCTCTTATGGTTGGCTCACCTCCGGAGAAGTCAATATCTTTAATTCCGTGTTTTTTGGCATATCTTAATTTCGCTTTAATTTCTTCTGTTGGGGGATTTGGTAAATCTAACTTATCCCAATAGTAACAAAATTTGCATCTTGCATTACATCTTAATCCTACATGCACCTTGACTCTTCTCGTCATCTTCATGAGACAACCTCTCTTTCTTTTCTTGGATTAGTTCTAATAACTTTTGCTTTTAGCGCCATCTCCGCTCCTCTCCAGTGTTTAGGTAAAAGTTCATCAAGAAGAGATATTAGATACATCACTGGAAATGCTAATTTCATGCCGCGGTTGAAATCAAAAAATCTAAGACCAATTATCAAATCCCAACACATAGCACCAAAGAATTTTAAATTGTTTTCATATTTTATGAGTTCTAAATTCGCTCTTGCTAATTTATTTTTTATCTCCTCAAGTGAATAATTTCTAACTTCCTTAAATCTTTCTCGTTTTAATTTCCAGATTGCTTCCTCGTAAGAATGAGTTCCTTGAATGTAATCGGGTGCAAAAACCTTTTGAATACATCTCGGCATTCTAATCATAAAGTCGATTATTGGCAAAACCTTTCTTCGCCTATCATAGGGGATGGTTAGGACCAGATATCCGCCTGGCTTTAAGCAGCGATTTATTTCTTTTAGAACTTTCTCATCGTTTTCCATGTGCTCAAGAGCGCAATTGCTTATAATCAAATCACAACTATGACTTTTTACAGATATACATTCAGCATCACCTATTGATAGCAAAACACTATTTAATCCTACATTGTTGACGTTTACCTTGCCCCTCTCGATCAACTCCTCGTTAACATCAATACCGATGACCTTTTTTGACCCTCTGCGCGCATATTCTATGCAGAACAATCCATCTCCACATCCGACATCTAATATAGTTTTTCTCTCGAATGATCCAACTAAACGCAGAATTGATTTGGCTTGAATTCTACGAAAGAAATGAGGATAGCCTACAATCTTATGAATAACATCCTTTAATTTATTTCTTTTTGACTCAGGAATGTAACCAAAAGAAAAGATTTTGGAGTCATAATTTTTATCATAGAATATCCCTGTGGGCATGATAAATCTTCTCGTCATTTGTATTTTGGAGATAG
>Ga0209636_10008391_pt1 | contig 10520 bp, 9 predicted proteins | sample DeeMarSWOR152_54_FD_187464 | JGI IMG/M metagenome (GOLD analysis project Ga0209636, IMG submission 187464) | Marine sediment microbial communities from White Oak River estuary, North Carolina - WOR-1-52-54 (SPAdes) (version 2) | ecosystem: Environmental > Aquatic > Marine > Intertidal zone >... | reverse complement strand
GCTATGTCTACCCCGTAAATGGAGGTGAGGGTGCCGTGGTACATTACAATAAGGCCGTTACTCCCTCCCGATTGCTTCGATTGGCTAGAGCAAAAAATACTCTCGTCGGTAGTGTTCATAACAACAATAACATCCGAATTTGGTTTACATCTTTCAACTAATACGCGTTTGATAGGATCATTAACTACAATTACTGCATCAGAAAAACGATTACTTATCTTTTCGATGAATTTCAAAATCTTAATGAAAGGATGAGACATCAAAATCCCAAACTTCGACATAAAAAATTCTGGTGTAATCTCGTGCATATCCAAGACAAGTTTTGCTCCAAATACTTTGGGAACTATACCTGAGAGAACAATAAAGTCTGGAAGAGTGTGAAATTGGATTATATCATATCGTCGTTTAAAGTAAGACACAGTAACGGCAAAGAACGATAGTACAAAAAACAAAATATAAGACAACGCATATTTAATACTACTCGATCCTCGGTACTTAGATAAAGGCAAGCGGAAAATGTTAACATCGTGTACTTTCTCAAACTTAGTCTGTCCCTTTCCTCTTAGACAAAAACAGTCGACCTTAAAACCTTCCTGTGCGATTGCTTCTGCTTCCCTGCGAACTCTTGGATCGTAAAGATAATAGCTATAGGCTACCATACAGATTTTTTTCGCTGGAGCATTTTTTTCAGGGAGTGATTTCTGCATTAGTTTATGACAACTGAAGGATTTCGCAGATTTGATTAGCCGCATCGCCATTCCCATATGCCGAGTCGGAAGTTCCTGCTTGTGGCTTCCTGATACATCGTACACCACTAATGATGCTTTGTTTGTCCGCTCCGGTCAAAATATTCCAGCCTGATTCTACTGTTTCGACCCATTCAGTCTCATCACGAAGCGTGATACAGGGAACACTAAGCCAATAAGCCTCCTTTTGAACTCCGCCGGAATCTGTTAAAATGAGCTTTGCATTATTCTCGAGAATTATCATTTCGAGATAGGATACAGGTTGTATGACTTTTACGTTGTTAACAAATTCCAAGCCATGTTTCTGGGCATATTTGACTGTTCGTGGATGCAAGGGCAGCACCACAGGACAATCTTTTGTCGTTATTTCGTTAAGTGCTTCAAAAATATTAGTAAGCCGAGCACTATCATCGGTATTTTCCGCACGATGCACTGTCGCCAAAGAATATGATTTCGACTGGACACCTGACCTTTCCAGTATTTCCCGCTCAATAGGTTTTGTCTTTTTTGTATAAAAAAGTATGCAATCGTACATTACGTCGCCGACTTGATGAACACCTGTTGAGATCCCCTCCTTTGCAAGGTTATTGACAGATGTTTGTGTCGGACAAAACAGTATATCTGAGACATGATCAGATACTACACGATTGATCTCTTCAGGCATTCTTCGATTGAAGGACCTCAACCCAGCTTCTATATGAGCAACAGGAAGGTGAAGCTTAGACGCTGCCAGGGCACCTGCTAATGTAGAGTTGGTGTCTCCATACACAAGACACCAGTCGGGTCTTTCTTTTATAAGGGTAGCTTCGATTTTCCGAAGCATTTCGCCGGTCTGTTCGGCGTGAGAGCTGCTGCCGACCCCAAGGTTATAATCCGGCTCTGGAATATCAAGCTCGTCGAAGAATACATGGGACATATTCTCATCGTAGTGCTGGTCAGTATGAACAATAGCCTCAATGATTGGTTGATCAGGGGATTTTTTATTGTGCTCGATAATTGCACGGCTCACTGCCGCCGCTTTTATAAATTGAGGTCTGGCTCCGATAATGCTGATGAGTTTCATATTTTTCGCACACTTACTCGCTAGAAAACTCTTAGAAACAAGTCCTAATTAACTTGCACACGATAGATCGATATTGCTTTTAATAAATCTCTACAAAAAAACAAATGTGAGGCGTTTCCTTTAACAATTGGCTCAGTTTCTTTTCTCGAGCTTGACTGTTCACTTCCATATCGTATGCCGAAGAAGTAATTTGTTCATCTGTTGTTTTCGCAAATAGCGAATTAAGTCAGGATCATCGACCTGGGGTAATCGTAAGATATAACCCAAAAAGAAGCCGTACATTAGTGCTAATCCACTAATTATATACGGTTTATCTTTCATCCGCCAAAGTCCCCGGACTATCATAAAAAGGGGGTGATAACTAGCAAAGTATGCAGATTTTCCTCCGTTAATCTTCCCTTTTAGTATCCCTTTTGCGCTCCCCGTCCGTCGGTGGTGAATAACTCTCAATTCCCTAAAGCCTTGAGTTCTCCAACCCAACATATTTGCTTTCACCTCATCAACAGTATCGAAGCCCATGACATGCTCTATGTTTCCAATCTGTTTCAGACAATTCCTACGGTAAACTTTGTTACCGCCTCGTGTATGGAAGGCAGGGACTACTTCTTCTATTAACTTATGACCCACTGGAATATAACATACTCCACTTGCAATTCCCAACGATGGGTCTTGAGAGAATCTTATGAATAATTCTTCAAAGAAATCTTTCTCAAAAGATAGGTCTGCATCTAACCGTACAATATATTCGTAATCATCGATATTGATCATATCAAATCCTATATGCAACACATACTCACCACCGGGTTTTCTTACTCCTTTGTCTTCCAAGTTTACTAACTGTATCCAACTATGCTCCTTAAGATATTTTTCGATTATTTGCCTTGTCCCATCTGTAGAACCATCATTTATGATAATCCATTTCCTAGGTTTTATTGTCTGGGATGTCACCGATTTCAAACACTCCTCAACAAATTGCTCTTCGTCTCTTACGGGAGTGATGATGACATATTTTTGATTGGCTCTTTTATGATCTAACATCCTATTCCCTCCTTCTTTTTTGGGGAATGTGTCCTAAATGTAACTCAAGCTTGAGGTATCCTTACTTGTCAAGATCAACAATTTTAGAACACAAGAGAGAATTATTAGTTAAATACTATTCTAAATTTTTAGGGGCATTTTGGCTCATAATTTTATAGCTTAACTCTGACGAAAATTGTTAAAATACTTTTTCTAGGTTAAAACCTCATAGTATAACTGCTCAATCTTTTTGATAACTTTTTCGTTTGAAAAATTCTCTTTTACATTTTCGTATCCTTCCATACCCATTCTTTTGGCTTTTTCTTTATTACGAAGTAATTGGATAATTGTATCTCTAAGTGCATTTTCATCATTAGGCGTAACTAATAAACCTGTTTTGCCATGTATGACAGTATCAGGAATGTGCCCTACAGGCGAAGCAATTACAGGTTTTTTCATGGCCATCGCTTCCAATACTGTTACTGGGTGGAACTCTGATAAAGAAGGCAAGACAAATATATCGCTCATTTCTAAAATCGAGTAAATATCACTTCGATATCCCGTGAAGATGACATTGTATGCCAAGTTTAGTTTCAGCGATAACTCTTCGAGCTCAGTTTTTAATGGCCCCTCTCCCACAATGAGAAATTTAGTGTTTGGAAAATCTTCCAATATTCTGGGAGCCGTTCTCAAGAGAATTTGTTGATTCTTATTTTTGTCTAATCGCCCAATAGTGCATACAACAGGTCCCTCAGATATGCCAAAGTCATTTCTCGTAGCTTCTATATGCGCATCAGAGTAGAATTTCTTCTCAGGTAAGTTAATGCCGTTTGGAATAAAGACGATTCTTTTTCTGTCAAAGCCTAAATCAATAAATGTTCTATAAGTGGCTTTTGTTATTACTATGTTTGCATCAGTTTTAGAAATCAACATTTTTTCTAAAGTAGGATGTCCTTTAACCGTCGTTAAATTATCCTCTAATACGGAATAAATTGTAGAACCGTGAAAATGGCGAATTATAGGTATGCTTGTGATTTTTGCGGTAAGAAGCCCCCATAGATGAGGGACAAAGGCATGGGCGTGAATAATATCTATTTTATGTTTCTTGATGAATCTGCTTAGCTTCAACACAAGAGTAAGGTTACTAAAGTCTCGAAACCTAACTTTCGATGACTGGAACTTGTATAAGAACGAGTTTGTTGTCTTAAATTGCTCCTCTAACAAACCACCTAATGAGTAGGCAACAAAAATGTTGAATTTCTTTTTGTCTTGTCCTTTCACAATTGATAAGAGATTCATTTCCGCACCGCCCGCTTCAATTGAATTGATGAAGTGCAGCACGTTTATTTTACGACCGTTATTCATTTATAAGGCTCCGAAATTCAATCCTTTTACCCGCCTCCACTATGCCTGCGAAAAGCCAAAAATACCACTGGAACGCTATATACTCGAGGTGATTATCTCCAATGCTCGCAATCACGTAAGCTGCAAGAATAGATATAAATCCAAGATTGAGCATCTTGAAATACCCGTCTGAAAGCGAAATGTAGTTCTTAATAGCCTCTTTCCCGAGAGCGAACATTAACCACAAATAAGCTCCTAAACCTAACAGACCGGTTTCCATTGCTAATCTGAGGTAAACATTGTGAGCACCAGACAGCTGGTCCTTTATCTTCAATGAGGAATATAACACGAAACTTCCCAATCCATTGCCTATGGGATTAGATTTGATCATTGGAAACGCTTCTTTCCAGAGATTAACGCGCCAAGAAAGTGAACTTGACTGTTCGCTAATTGGCTCGGATATGTCTGCAAGCCTTTCTGATATGGAAGTGATCAAGGCCACCAGAGCTATTAATAACAACGGCAAAAACACCCAGACTCTCTTATACCGAAAGCCGATGACAATCAAAGCGATAATAAGACCTATCCAAGCCCCTCGTGTAAATGTTTGAAGTAATGATGCCCCCATAGCTAAACAGATTATGCCCCATCCGATTTTTTGTGGTCCAATATTTGAGTAATATAAGAAAAGAACGATAGCAATGACAAGAAGCAGCATCAGATAGAAGCCATACGGAACTGGGTGCCCAAAGGTGGCGAAAATTCGATTGAAACTACTTATTGCCATAGAACCAGTACCCATAAAGAATTGATAAAATCCAACAGAAAGAGGGATAATCGCACTAAGGAAAATTATATGTATCAGGTTTACAATTTGCTTTTTGTTTTGTAGGACAGTTATTGTAACAACATATAGCATGAAATAACTCAAGAATCTGACGCAATATCTTATTGCAGTAATCTTATCTGGAGCAATTAACGTTGTAGCAAAGCAGATTGCCATGAATAGCGAGTAAGGTTTGGATATGGGCAATTCGAGCAAATTGACCTTCTTTGTCACGATATAATACATACCTGCAAAAATGACCAAGAGATTAAGAATGCCGCTTATGTTTATATTCAAAGCACCCGGGAACACAGTAGTTGCTTGCATAAAAGGACCAGCGATACTTCTCAATATTACCAATCCCCATATAGCAACTTCCGGCTTAATTATGATCCCCACAAAGAGGGAAATCCCAACGAGCAATCCTAATACATGAGTTGTAGGATTAGCCCATAAGCCCAATATACGATTTAGGCCAATTCCACCTAAAATCGCGAACGCCAAGATCAACACGTTATTGATCTTAAACAATTGAATATTATTCATATAGGTGGGACGGTTGAATCTCATTATGACATCCCCATCATGATATGAACAAGATAGTAAAATAATCGATATCGAGAGTCGTCAGATTAAATCTTGATTATTTCAGCTAAGATTCTCAGGTTTGCTTATCGATTGTCTTTCGGTACCTGATTATTCTTGCAGGATTGCCACCAACAACTGCGTAATCCGGCACATCTTTAGTTATTACCGATCCCGCTCCTAAAATGGCACATTTCCCGATTTTACGACCTGGCAGAATTATTGCCCGCGTTCCAATCCATGTATTATCGCCAACAACAATCGGCTCATATTCTATGAAGCCCTGTTCCTGCAACGGCTTATCGGGATCCGAGAAATCGTGATTTTGAGGTATGAAGACGACATCCGGCCCCATCATTACATTCTTACCTATAATTGCCTTCCAAACAAAACAGTTAATCCCAATGCCTGAATTGTCCCCTATTTCAATATATTTTCCCGATCCAATTTCAGCACCATGCTCGACATTTACATTCTTGCCACACTTCGCAAAAAGATGCTTGCATACCCAGTAACGAATATACTTGGCCCAAAATCCATGAAAACTGCAAGAGGCCGGAAGGTGTTTGGCAAAAAAATGATATAGAAAATAGAATAAAATACGCATTTTTCTTTTGTGATGAGAGCCCTTTTGTGAGAACCTGCGCTTGTAACACCACAACCTAAAATACATTAAAATCCGTGCGGCAAGATAGACAGAAGCTCTGCAGAACCTTCGATGTCGGGCTATATACCAAACGCTCTTCCTATAAAGTCGCATGATCTTCGGCCAGTAAATTGCAAACTTGTCCATATTTTTTGGATTGATTGCATGGACATAGCCTTTTATAAATGCATCGGACATACCTTCAGCATTCCAGCTTAATATTCCTTCGTTTGGAGCGGAGCTAAATACATTAGCCACAAACCAAAGAATATCGAAGTATCGGCTCCCAGAGGTAGGAGTTCTTCCTAACAATGGTGCCGTTGACCAGTCCAATATCACAAGTTGTCCCGAAACTTCGTTAAGGCCGACGTTTTGAAGGGTAAAGTCACCGTGAATAGAAACATCCTCATCAGAAGAGTCTACCCATTCCGAAGGTAGTGGGTAGTACATGTCTCCAGGCAAAAATAATTTTTCATGAACAACTGCCAATGCCTGTCCCGCCTTTCTCAAAAGTTCGGGTAGCCGCTGGTCTTTACGAACCGCCAAATCATGCAATATAACCAAATCATGTAATCGCTCGAATTCAAGCACGCATGTGTCCTCATCGAAGTTCAATACCCGAGGGACATAGTATAAGCCGATTTTTTTGCCAATCTCGCCTGCTAATCTGGCCTTGGTTGCCTCTACAGCCAATAAGGAACGACTGCCCTTTTTCCGTACAATGTCACCAATAAATTCCATCAACAACTTCCATGAACAGAATCATTACTGCTTTTGCGGTTTTGCCACCTACAGACAGCAATGGGACACTCAGAAAATCGAGCAAGACACTTGAATTTGTAGCATATCTTTTCAATGGCAGCAGTAAACATCTCTGGAGCACGAACTTTAGGAGGGTGGAAAAAAGCAACCGGATAAAATTCTACTACCTCCATTCTTACTCCTTCAACAAGTTTATCATTTCGTCTATAGTCATTACATTGAATATGCATTCGTGGTTCTTCTGCCGATGGCGCATATATTGCAGTTTAATCCAAGGCGACCCGTAATTATGGTGATTGTTAAATACAAAATAGCCATCGTCAGACAGCAATCCGGCAAGAGCTTTCAAAGCTGCCAAATGTAGAGGCGGTTCAGCATTGAGAAAAAATCTAAAAGCTGTTATCAGGTTAAACTTTCTTCCCTCCAATACGTTGTCGACCGTTATATCAGTCTCGATTATTTCAGTTCGTTTGAGTTTGTCCCGAGCAACTGTTAACATGGAGCTGGATACATCAACACCTGTTGATGTTTTTACACGGTCCTCCAGAAAACTTGCTATACGTCCTGTACCGCAGGCAAAATCGAGCAGATGAATCTCCCTGCCTGCAAAGTATTTCTTTAAAATCCGCAGAATAATTTCCTTCTCACGCGACCAAAAAAATCTCTGCCATGGTTGAGTTTCGTAGTACGCCTCGTATTCAGCGCCTTTACTTGAATATTCATGAGAATCTCTGTAAGAATACTCTTTCTTCATGTCCTCAAAGCAATATGAACAAATCGCTTCTTCTCAATTTTTTTCAGACTTAGAAACCAACTACCCAAAAGAGTCAGAACCATGGTGGCAAATACTAAACCGGCGATTTCAATCCAAGAGTCAGGCGGTGCGGCATACTTCCACACGCAAATCAGAACTATGCTAGGCAGGCATCCTAACAAAGCTGGCCACCATACACACAGGATACAGTCCCATGCAGAGATCTTCATTGATCGATTAAAATATATTGGCAAAATCAGGCCTGATACTAACACCATCGGTAGGAAATTGGACCACGCTACCCCAAGTAGTCCCCAGTCGAACAATTTTAATGAAATGATAGATCCTGAAACACATAGCAGAGCTGTTAGGGCTGTAAAAACACCAAACATCTTGTGTTCTCCACGCCCCACCAATACACCGACGCAATCATTTTCTTCGTACTCTTTGGTGAAGCGTACCAGGCAGGTCTGCATACCCAAGTTTGCAAATATCAGCATAAGCTGAATCGACATAAATAAGATCGCCAGCAGACCATAGTCACTCACACTCAGAAAGTGGGTATAAATCGGTATAAGCAGGAATGAAGCTCCCCGTAAGCCTATATTGCCAATTGCGTATATAACGGAATTTTTGCCAAGCACTCTTAGACTCATATCAACACTGATACTGGAGGCCTACAGGCGGAAAATATCTGCAAGTATAGCTTGGGTATAGCCGACCATTTGTCGATACTTCTGGGATTCCCAGAGTGGATTTGAACAACGATATTCTGCAAATTTGTGTTTACGAGCATTATGATCCTTACTCGGCGAGCTTCAAACATGTGGCAGCGAAGGCTTGTCAATCTCAATTCTACCACCACCATTTTTCAGAGATTCAGAAGCAGCTTCCAGAACTTGGACTACCTTCAGGCCTTCCAGGCCGCTTGATTCGGGCTTTGCGCCGGTCTTTATGCAATCTAAGAAATGCTGACATTCTATTTTCAGAGGCTCTTCCTGCTTGACATACGGGCTATACATGTCCCCGTAATGGTAGGAGTACTGAAACTCCGCGAAGGTGTCGTAGTGCGGAGGTGTTTCCACTCGCTTGTCGTATATCTTTATTTTTTCAAGCGATGCGGTATCATCGTAAATGAGCATCCTTTTTTTACCGACAAATGTCATCTCACGGACCTTATTCGGATCCAACCAGCTACTCTGGATCAAAGCAATGCCTCCATTAGCGAACGTAAGTGTCATATTCGTCACATCTTCTATGCCTTTGCCGATGTGGGCCTTGCCTTGACAATTTACCCCTGTTGGCATTTCATTCATAACATACAGAATAATTGTAATATCATGTGGCGCCAGGTCCCAGGCGACGTTAATGTCTTTCTGGAAAAGACCGAGGTTCAACCGCCGTGAACTGATATATTGAATCTCCCCGAGATCGCCGTGGTCAATAATCTCTTTGATTTTTCTAACAATGGAAGAGTAAATAAAAGTATGTCCGATCATCAGTGTCAGGTTTTGCTTTTGTGCAAGGTCTACCAATTCTTCGCACTCGTGCGTAGAGCAGGCCATAGGCTTCTCTATGAACGTGTGTTTGCCGGCCTGCAGGCTTTTCCTGGCTATCTCAAAGTGGAGGCGAACAGGGGTGGCTATTGCGATTGCGTCGATGTCATCGTTTTTGACCAGATCATCAAAGTCGGGAGTAGTCTTCACTGCGGGATAGAGCTTCCTCATATGAGCCAACCGGTTCACATCCTTATCGCAAATCAAGCTCACTTTACAGTCGGACAGGAAATTGAAATTTCGAATAAGGTTCGGACCCCAGTAACCACAGCCTATAACTGCAATGTTAAGCATTTTCTAAAACTTCCTCCAACAGCCGTTCGCTTTTCTTTGAGGCAAGAGTGTCCCTGATTTGAGAGACAATTGCGAGAGGTGTCTTCAGTAGAATTTTTATGTCTAACCATAAGGACATACTTTTCGAATACCGAATATCCAACTGCATCATCTCGAAAAAGGTAAGCCGGTTTTTCCCACTGACCTGCCACAGCCCAGTCATTCCAGGAACAGCATCAAAGCGTGCGTAGTTCCACTGCAAATACTCTTCTACTTCGTAGGTTAGAGGCGGACGGGGCCCGACCAGGCTCATTTCGCCACGAAGCACATTTACCAACTGCGGCAATTCATCGATGCATGTTTTGCGGAATATTTTGCCAAATGGAATTATCTGTGGGTCGTGGTCTAATTTCATCATGGGCGTTTCTGAACTTCGATCATTTTGTGCGGCGCCATTTATGAGCTTGGCGACGTATTGTTTATGATTCGATGGGTCAGCATCAATATTCATCGTTCGAAATTTCCACATTTTGAATGTCCTGCCCATATATCCTACCCTTGGTTGTTTGAAAAGGACCGGGCCTGGTGACACAATTTTAATAATAAGGGCTATAAGCAGTAGAAAGGGAGATAACACAACGAGCCCAAACAATGCGCCCACGATATCTAAGCCGCGTTTCCAGGCAGGTAGAGGCCAGACGAAGATGGGATCATGCACATTCGACAAGGCTTGGCAATTCGATGTCGTATTTTCTGGCGACTCCTCTATTTCAAGCTTGATTTTTCCCCCATCATTTTGTGTCGTGAACTTAGAAAGCCATGGCGGCCTTTTTGTGCTCCATCCGGGGAAGAGGTCTGCAAAGTGCAATTGGGCTGAACGGCCTTTGCCGTTGGAGAACCAATTAGAGGGATACGTGTAAATGTTGTATTTAGGAGAGGAAATCCTCG
>Ga0209636_10008390_pt1 | contig 10520 bp, 14 predicted proteins | sample DeeMarSWOR152_54_FD_187464 | JGI IMG/M metagenome (GOLD analysis project Ga0209636, IMG submission 187464) | Marine sediment microbial communities from White Oak River estuary, North Carolina - WOR-1-52-54 (SPAdes) (version 2) | ecosystem: Environmental > Aquatic > Marine > Intertidal zone >... | reverse complement strand
TTGGACACCAACAATAAAGGCTACGGTTGATAGATACAGCAGTAGGAAAAACTGTTTATGCGATAACTTTTTACGCATCTTGCACCTCAGATTACCCTTAGTTTATATAATTGGGACTTGAGTCTAGTCCTCATGTACCCTGTTGTCAATACCCCCTAAATACGAAGGCCCAGCATAGAACCACAATGTTCGTAGGGTAGGGATTAACCCCCAGACCACACTTTAATCAAAAACATTTCGGGTATTAACGAGGTCATGAAGCAGTCTGTACTATGCTGTAGAGATACACCAGGTCAGTTACGTTTTACGATAGCCTGAAGTTCTATAAGGCACCGCTATCGTGAGAAGTTATGGGGTTTGGTTAGGAAAGATAATGTAATCATCTATTGATTACTAACTTCTAGTGTATTCCATAAGTTCCGGTAGCAGGGTCTAGAAACAAAGGTAAATGTGGTGGATAGAAAGTAAGAACTGCGTAGATTATACCCAGTGAGATTAGACCTACAATAGCTGCTTTGTAGAGTGCTGACGGCAGAGGGTCCTTAATCATTATCTTGTAGCCCACAAATTGACCAAGGGCTACTGACCCAACAAAAAGCACGATGTCAGCTATTAGGCTTTCAGTACCAGTAATAGTCGTGTATGCATAAAAAATAGCCATTGTAGTCAGTGGCATTACATAGAGACTAGCAGTTTTAGCAATTATGAAATTTTTTGTGTACTCTTTTATATGTCTATATTCAATCACAGCGTATAACAAGGCTGGCCAATAAGGCATCTTGAGATGCTCAAATACACTCTCACTAACGGGAGCAAAGACACCAATAGGTGGCAGCTCACCAGACCATTCGAAAATAAAATGAAACATTGCACCTAGGCTTGCTATAACAGCAATACCGACAAGTTCCCACTTCCGTATGTTTCTTTTTGCTTGCACTATATGGTTCCCTTTAGAGAATGGCACTGAGTTACTTTTATCGACTTCAAGATAATTTATCACATGTAGGCATGTCAATGTTCGAAAGCTTATTTGGCACACTTACAGTCTGAAGAAAGGTTGATGCAAACATAGATGATTAGGGCTTGGGCAGGTGGGAGAGCTTAGAGATGGTACAAAGATATACCAGGTCAGTTACATTTCATGATAGTCTGAAGTTTTATAAGGCACCATTGGGTTAACGACATATTTTTATGACAACTTAGGGGCTGGGATTATAATATGCAACTTCCAGTTTTGGACGCATACTAGCATTACCCCAATCCGAAGACCGAAAGTACTTCCAAGCATACCAGCCACCTTCATCGGTTTCCCTTAGCATTACACCATAATTTGGTATGCTGCCATCCCACCAACCCTTAACAATATCACCAATATGCCAGTAGGCAAAATCGTACATTGGGGAACCAAGCGCACTTAAGTCATCTTCCATCGTTGTTGACACCGCTGGCTGGTTATCCCAGGTTATAGTAGCTTCATTCCAGGATTCCTCAACCAAGTAAGCTCCAGTGTTCCCCTTAGGTGCGGTAATACTGTTGTAATAGTACAATCCCAGTCTGGCATCTAATATTACGGCATCATCGGGAATCGAAGCGAGGTCGAACTGAAGATATGTCCTATAAATGCCCATTGCCCTATCACCAGCAATTAAATCATCTTGGTCTCCAAGGTTTGTTGTCGGAGCAGAACTAGATACAGTGGAATCTCTACCATCAGCCGCTGGCTGTATGGTCACAATCTGCTCTGGAGCGTAGGTTAGCGACCAGTTGATATAGGTAGTTTCATCCGCATTGACCTGCACCGCTTCCTCTCGATACTCGTGGTGATGTAGAGCCAGTTTAATGGTATAATCACCTGGTTCAAGATTCGTTATAGTGTAAGGAGTTATATTTCCTGTATCCACTCCATCGAGATAAACTGTTGCTCCATCAGGGCTGGAGTTTATATCGATTGAACCGAACTTCATTTCTGCTATTACAATACAATTATCGCTTGCTGTCCCGCCTTTGCCATCGACAACAGTCACATTAATAATATAGCTCCCTTCAGTTGCTGGTGCTGTCCAAGTTATTGTGCTACCTTCTCCCGTAATATCCCCATCAGCAGCTGTCCACTCATAGCTGAGGTTGTCACCATCGGGGTCGATTGCAGCACAACTAACAGTACAACTCCCCTCAAGAGCTACGCTTTCGGCACTTGGTTCTATGCTACTAATCTCTGGCGGGTTGTTTGGTTCTGGCGTAGGTTCTGGAGTCGGTTCTGGTGTTGGTTCTGGAGTCGGTTCTGGTGTTGGTTCTGGCGTAGGTTCTGGTGTTGGAGTTGGTGGTGTAGGCGTCTCAGGAATAAATGACGGAAATAAACAGCCTCCGAGAAAGAATACTGTCGCTAAAACCGAAGCTGATAATACAATTACTTTTTTCATTTTTGATAACCTATCTACATTCCGGATGCGATATTCTGTTCTCCTGCTAAAAGATACACCTGTTTTCTAATAACGTCAACTTACCCCAAAAAGATACTTCCCCCAAAGAAACTAAGTTTAAATGACTACGGATTAACCCTTCATCAATGAATTGGGCCGGACTATTTTGGGTGATACACCAAGTAAGTTACATTTCACGATAGTCTGAAGTTCTATAAGGCACCGTTGTCTGATTAGGGCACTGGGAAGTTAACACCAAATTTGATAGTTCCTCACCGAAGGTGGCAGTCACATTTCACTTACACACAAACCACAAATATATCCTGCTAGGGCTAAGGTCAATTAAAAACGGGGAGGGGGTAGAACCTACCCCCTCTTCACCTGAACGAATTGCATCAATTTACTTAGCAAGATTTTTAGTGATTTCTCTCATTTCGCTCAATGATGTTAGTTCGTGTAATGTGAATTGAACGAACGGCACGAATTGCTGGAGCATATTACCTATTTCTATTTTAGTTCCCTCAGCTACTGCACATCCCTTCATTTCACCCGTGAATGAGCCCCATTCCTTAACAAGACCTCTTTTCATGTCTTGCTCAATCATATCAAGCATGGGGTTCCAGGCAGCCGCTCTCTCTTTAGGGCCGATGGGCACCTTAGTCACATCCAATTCCCAAGTTACTAGGTATTTTGCCATTACTTTTAATCTCCTTTTGTTGAATCTTTTGCACCGTTTAAAACTGGAAGGCAACCTTAGTCCACGATAGGCATCACCTCCTCTAAGTTATTCCCCAGCGGAACGAAGAAAGCACAAACCACCGACAATCTGCTCTATCACCCCCTTTCCAAAACACAGAACCGACCATTTGAGGTCGGTTTCACTATTGGCTCGCCACCACCCAAGTGCCCAGCTAAAGGTGGCGGTTCAATGCCCCCTCTTCGACACCCTTCGCATGCGATATTCTATCGTAGGGCTTTACTTTACTCCTGATAATAGTGCTTGTCAATACCCCCAAATACGAAGGGATAAGTCGAATAAATCGCTGACAATTCCTATGGATGAACTTGTTCCCCACGAATTGGTTTGAAAACATCCGGCTATTGCAGTTTGAGGATAGCCTTAAGCATCATAATAGACCACTCACTTATGGCGACGTGACTGACAACCAAAAGTGTCTATGTCATATTTAGGGCTTGATATAGCCGTTCTGTGGTGTTATCTTATTGGCGACTAATATAATAACTTGGACGCCCATAGAATGTTGAGACTATCACCCTTCTCCATAGGAATATATCAGCAGTGCCCACGTAGGTATAAATATCACTATGTTGATGGTCTAATACAACAATATAGAAAACTATGGCCGTGGCTTACTATGGGTCAGAATGTTCATGCTACATTAGCAGATTTTCTAGGCCTTATCCCCCTTGAAAAGAGAACAATAGAAACAATAGAGAACTTGCTTCGGAAGAAATGGAGAAACAATCGGGTTGGGTTTGCTGATAGGGAGGACGAAAGGCAGTGGGCTGAAAGGGCTCTGGCTCAACTTCGGTGGTTTGTAGATACGCAGAGAATTGATGCCCAGCCATTTATGCTGGAGAAGTTTCACGAAGCTCCTGTTGCCGAAGACTTAATCTTAACTGGAAGGATAGACCGCATTGACCGACTGGATGATGGTAGCCTCCATCTTATTGATTACAAGACCGGCAGGATGCCTGAGCCAGTGGATAGCTTTCAACTCCTTCTATATGTGCTAATCCTCTCAAGAACGCTGACTTACCCGGTCTCAAAAGCCTCTTATCTATACCTCGATGACGGTGTGTGGCATACCTTTTCTGTCACTGCGGATAATGTGCATGACGCACGAGACAAGGTCTTAGAGGTAGCTAAGGATATTGAACTAGAGAGGGATTATCCTGAAGTAACTGGCCCACTATGTCAATTCTGTGATTTCCTAGAGATATGTAATGCGGGAAGGGAATTTCAGGGCACCACTGGTATTGAGTCGGTTGATTTATGATGCATAATGTGTTAAGTTACTCTATTTCCAAATCGGAAGTGTCAGATTTGATATATGCTTCAGCCTCTCTAAATTTTTCGTCTTCTTTGGATGGAGACAATTCAGTAAACTTCTTGAAACAATTTGTTGCCTCTTCCCGTCTTTGTAGGTGTTTTAGAATAATGCCCTTGTGATACCATATTTCACAATCACTTGCATTTATTTCCAAGGCTTTATCGAAGCAATTCAAGGCATCTTGCCATTTTCGTTGAATCGCTTTGCTTGTCCCTTTTAGGTTCCAAGCATCGTAGCGATTTGGTTCAATCTTTAGAGCCTTATCACAACATTTTATTGCTTCTTTTGTTTTTCCACTCTTTGCTAGATACAACCCTTTGTTATACCAAGTTTCCCCAGAGTCGGGACGTATCTTTAAAGCCTTATCAAGACATTTGATTGCTTCCTCATATTCTTCTAACTTTGCCAATGCAAAAGCTTTGTGACACCATGCATACGTAACTTTCGGATTTAGTTTCAAAGCTTTGTCTGCACAAGATAGTGCCTCTTCATATTCCCCTAATGCTTCCTTGCAGGCACTTTTACCAACAAGGGCAAGGTCGGCTAAGTAGTTTATATGCAGAACTCTATCATAGTAGCTTATTGCTTCTTCATATGCCCCCATATTTTCAAGGCACTGTCCCTTGCCGTATTCTGCAAAGCCTAGGCTAGTATCAATTTCTATGGCTTTGTCATAGTATTCCATAGCTAGTTGATACTCCCCGTTGTTCTCTAGAGATTGGGCTTTCTTTACAAAGGTGTTATAGTCATCCTGTATTACTTCCTTGTTGATGTCGATTTCTTGGCGGACTTTCTGTAAACGCTTTAGGAAATCCTCAAAAAGATTATGTGCCAGTGTTGTCCAATATATCATTTTGGCGAATGTCAATCGGCTTAAACCACCAGCATAATAGGACTTCAAATATAAATGTCCAACGTGCAAACACGTCTTGACCAAATCAGTGTAGTCCCTTTTTACTTTGCGAAGCTCTTTGTGCTTTGGTTTAGGCAGTTTCTTTGTAGGCTCTATGGTTGCCATAAGAGCACTAACGTTTTCATTGGAGAACGCTTTGTCCCAATCCTGCGGAGGACTCTCGTTGTTAAGGCTAGCAATTTCATTTATGGCTGACTCATTTCGTTCATACAGGGGTATGAATGCCTCTAGCCAATGCCTTGCGTCTTCCCGCTCAGATTCCTTCATTGTGGCTTCAATATAGAATTGAAATGTAAGCTTGTCAATACCCCCAGAATACGAAGGCTTGGCAGTGAATAAAGGTACCCTGATGGTACCGATAAACCTCCGCCACGCACACGGCAGAGATATTTCCTGTAATCCCGTAATCCCTGATACCCCCTAATCAACCTTTGGCACAGTCATATGTAAGGTCTCGACAGCTATCATCAAATTTAGTCCGAAGAATATTTCTGGTTCGTTTTCCAATTTCCCTGTCTTTCTATTTCTCACGCCATCTTCTTCAACTATGCAATCCTCTTGGAGAATCTCGACCAGGTCCCTGTACGGGATTGTTTTGAACCCCAAATCTTTCAGAATGTCAGTTAGCTTCTTCTGGAATTCCTCCCCAGCCTCGATTTCCTCCTGCTCCTTCTTCTTTTTCTCTCTGTGCCTTTTTACGGCTTTCGTTCTGTCTTCTTTGTTTTTGTACGGCATATTAACTCCTCCAAATCTACTTTCAGACTGTAACTTTCTACTCTAGGCATTTATCACTTTTCTCAACTCCTCCTTTATATGCTTTGAGAAGAGGAGAACAATGTTCTCCTACTCCTCTAGGGTCTTCTCTTATAGGATTCTTAGCCCTAGAGTAAATACCCCGCTTGATTCTCTTGAGCTTACCCGCATTTATTAAGTTGTCCACTGCTCTATCAATTGTCGCCCTAGAGAAGCCGTTACATTGCCCTTGCTCTATAAATTCAGCCCTTGTGTATATCCCATCGTCTAATAGCCTATTTATTAGGCTTTGCGCTCTTATTATTAAGGGGATTTCCTGCTCTTCACCCTGTTCTACTGCCTCAAAGCAGTCCTCCCCAACCTTTTTCAGATAGAGCTTCTCCTTACCCCCAACTATTCTGTCTTTTTCCTTCTGAAGGCATACTGTGTCTTGCGTTATTGCCTTCAAGGTCATTACCACATCCGCAGCCCCAGCCCTCGCTGAAGCCCCTCTAGCGCTATACACAGACTTTGCTTGCTCTCCTTTACCGGTTGGTGCATCAGCAGTATTGAGCAGTCCCCTTCGTCTCTCAATCGTTTAATCGCCTTAAACTGCCTGTTAGCTTCTGCATTATCCTGCTCATCTCGCGTGTTAAAGGCCTCGTTGATTGTGTCTACGATTATAAGGTCAATTTTTCTCTCCTTAACTTGGTCAATGAGTTCCCCCAACTGATACATAAAATCAAGGTCTGGAATAAAATACAGGTTATCGGGAATTATGTCGTCACTTATGAGCATGGCTTTGCTTTTTCTTAATCCTGCCCCGGTCTCTAAGTCACAATAGAAGATGTTTAATGGTTTCTTGAAGGGGATATTGCACAAGTCTTCCCCCTTTGCTCCATGGATAGCCAAGTTATAAGCTAGCGTTGTCTTACCTACTCCAGCTTCCCCAGCAAGAAGTTGAATGCTCTTTTCATATAAGAAGCTACCCCAGAGTTGCATTACTCCATTGGGATTCTGCTCTGTCAGGTCATTGGCTGTAATAATTTTGAGAGGAGTTTTACTCAACTCTTTGTCTTGAGTAAAACGTTGAGAAAAACTTTTCACGCCTGAGTTAGCTTTGAAGTCAGGAGTTTTACTCAATTTCTCAGAGTATAGGTAATTTGGTTTGAGAACTTGAGAAGAACTCAACTGGGGGGTCTTCAATTTCCATGTCCCATCATGCAGCCTTTCATAGTCATTAATGGTAGCCAACATTCTCGCCTCCAAAGAGCCTTAATTGGTAACCACCGTTACCTCTTTCTTCCCAGTGGTTAAGTGTGAGGAAATACTGCCTGCCCCACCCTCGATTCAGTTCGCCTTTTAATCTGTCAAAGGTACTGACTGGGGCGTGATAATCTATGCCAGTTTCCCTGTCCTGTATAACAATCTCAGTGGCATTGGGCTTGACTTCATTGTCGAACGCCTCAGCATCAATTGCCCAGGCTGGGGGATACTTGAGCTTGTGTCTTGACCCAACTACCGGCTTGATAAATCTATTCCCAGTGAGGTAACCGATTGTTTTGTTTCCGACCTTTACGAATCTTCTATTTGTGTTACAATAAAAATTGGACATGGGAGTGTAGCACCTCCTGTGTTCATCTTCTCCCTGGTCTATAATGACCAGGGTTTCATAGGGCTCTGAGTAGTTGCTGCTACTTCAGGGCCTTTTTGTTATCTTCAAATTTCGCGCATTGATTTCCTTACATCGCACTAACACCTCCTCCATTGTTAAATTCTCAGACTTTATTCCGGACGTTACCTTGGGCTCGTTAATGAAAGCTCTGAAGTGCCGTCCATCTTCTGGGCAAGATAGCATAATGGCTTCTCTCCCGCTCTTTCCGTGACATAGCTCAGCTTTTAATTTCGCTCCACATACCAGACAATGCATTCCCTTTCCTCCTTGTCACTCTTATTCCCTTTGTGTACAATTAAATTATGACTCAGAATGAGCGGAAATAGCTACGACTTTTCTGGCAAGATTTACGTTGGATTGCGGCAACTTTCGGCAATTTAAGGAAACTCGGTGGAATAAATGGCATACTCTCCGAAACTAAGGGAAGAAGCTATACGATTACATAAGGAAGAGGGACGTTCCGCTGAGTGGATTGCTGATAAATTTAGCAGGGAAAAGCCACCCGGCGATAGACCCGCAGAAAGGACGATAAGGAATTGGTTGAGAAAAGGCACGGCAATCGTGAAGCCATCGATATTTGAAGACATTGTATCTAGCGCATTAAAGCGTCACCACGATGAAATTCAGGAATTTGCCGAAGAGTGGCAAGCTGCCTTGAATCGCTTCTCTGAGGCATTAGTTTCTTACGATGAAATCTCACTACCTAGTAATGACATGCCTAGTGAAATAAACGTAGTCGAGGATAACCCTTTATTCAGCTCAATCATTGAACATTTTACAAGTAAAGAACTCTGGAGCCAGTATTCGAATTTGAAGCATACCTTTCAGGAAGCTATCAAAGCCCACAAGAAAGTATTAAATGCATTGGTATCGATAGGAGAGAGTTGGCCAGACGTGGAACTTGGTGATGGTTTCGCAGGGCCTTTCTATGAGATAGCAAGCTCGTTGTTTTCTTGGCCAGGATATAGACACGCTTTCACGCCTGAAGAACAGCGTGAATTTTTTACCATTGAATGGAAAGCTGAAGGTGATTCCCTTATTGGTAATCTCATAGGACGGTCGTATGGAGGCTCAGTTCTCAAAGCTCCGAATCCTCTTAGCTACGTCGAGCGGTACGAATCTATGTGTGAGCAAGTACTACAGAGCCAAGAAGGATTACTGCTAATTTCATTATCGAGTAAGGCTTGGAACCTTGAAAAGGTTGTCTATAATCTGATAAGTGAGATTCTTCTTTCACGTAGTTATACCACACGTACTTGCAAACTCTGTCGAGAGTTATTGAAGAGTTAGTTAGTTCCGAATTTAGACTTCCCCTCTTCAATGAAAACAATATCTACTATTGACATTATTACCGTTATCGATTATAATATAGATATGTATTCTACTAAAGAAGCTGCGGATAAGCTAGGATTATCTCAAGAGCAAGTAAGACTACTAGCCAGAAGGGGTCTAATCAAAGCAAAGAAACTAGGACACGATTGGGTAGTCCTAGACCTAAACTACACAAGAAAAAGAAAACCAAAAGGAGGTAAGAAATGAAGGCGATAGCAATTACAGGTAGTCCTAGGAAGAATGGAAACACGGAAATACTGACAAGACATGCTTTGAATGCAATGGAAGAAGAGGGGCTAACTACAGAGCTCATAAGCTTGGCTGGATTAGATATCAAACCTTGTACTGCATGCACCGTATGTAGTAATGAAGAGAGTTGCCCCATAGAAGATGACTTATTTCCAATCTATCTCAAGATGAAAGATGCTGACGCAATAATTTTGGCTTCGCCAGTGTATTTTGGCTCAGCTTCAGGACAAATGAAGTCTTTCATGGATAGGGCTGGCTATATTGCCATTTTAAACGACAGGGCATTTGAAGGGAAAGTCGGTGGTGCCTTGGTCGTAGCACGCCGAGCAGGGAAGAATTTCACTTTCGCTCAACTCAATTATTGGTTTCAAATATTAGGCTTCTATATACCAGGCTCTACCTACTGGAATGTTGCCTTTGGTCACAAGAAAGGTGAAGTAGAGCAAGACGAAGAAGGGTTAAAAACAGCCTATAACTTTGGTAAGAATATTGCATTTCTGGTTAAGAAGGTAATGGCTTAGTTGCACAATACATTTGGACTACTAAAACAAAGAAAGGGTGGGGTAAGAAATGAAAAAAGTAGAAATAGCCAAACAACTTGGTATTAGTAAGTCTTACCTGTCTATGATACTAAAAGGTCAAAGAAGACTAACATCGGAACTAGCTGAGAAGCTACAACAACTTCCTGGTGTTCACAAAATTGTGAATCCTGCAATCTGGAAAATGTTTTACACACAGGAGGTCAGAGGTTCAAGTCCTCTACCGCCCACTATCTGGGCCAGCGTCCTCTGCCGACATTTTGCCGACATTTTCTCTAGCAAGCAGGTTATCAAAGCGCTTGGCTGCTGCTTCTTGTAGCCCAGGCAAAACACGACTATAGATATTCAAGGTAGTAGCGATACTCGAGTGCCCCAACCTTTCCTGGACTATCTTAGGGTGGATACCTTCCTTCAGCATCAGGGTAGCATGAGTATGCCTCAGGTCATGAAGACGCACATGGGGTAATCCTGCTTTACGAACCAGCTTACCAAAGGCATGAGTAATCGCGTCAGGGTTTAGAGGGGCACCACCTGGATGACCAAACACAAAGTCATCATCTGTTAAGAGCTTACCCAGGAGAAGCT
>Ga0209636_10008389_pt1 | contig 10521 bp, 8 predicted proteins | sample DeeMarSWOR152_54_FD_187464 | JGI IMG/M metagenome (GOLD analysis project Ga0209636, IMG submission 187464) | Marine sediment microbial communities from White Oak River estuary, North Carolina - WOR-1-52-54 (SPAdes) (version 2) | ecosystem: Environmental > Aquatic > Marine > Intertidal zone >... | reverse complement strand
GTCTATTTCGACAGATTGAGGCAGCTTCCGTATCACTTTTGGATGTTTCATTTTATCATCTTCTGCATTGTGTTATGTTTATTATTAGTATTATTAAGAACATTACTTATATATAAACTTTTCGGTCTTTGTGATAAAAATGTCATTAGAATTTACTATTCAAGAAATTCAAACAGTAGAATTCATTAGGAAAAGCAGTTTCTAAAGATCATCCCTCTCATATACGAGAATACTCATCATCGTAGATTTTCTCCGTATCTGTTTCAGATTATGCTGTCATTACCTTACTATTTAGTAACTTAATCCCTGTCTTTGACAGGATGTCCGCAGTAAAAAATCTATTAGATTAGTGTAATCACCGAATCTTTGAAGGGTAGCCGTTACAAAAGAGGAACATTCGCTGACATCAGGATGCGTTGCTACCTCCATAAACACAAGTTCTTTATTGCGCCCCAATCTAAAGTCACATCTTGAGTAATCATTACATTCAAGTGCATCATGGATTTGTTTTGCTGAGTTCAATGTTTTCTTCATAAGCCCAAGGTCTCTCGGTTTATAGTACTCTATCCGATCATAAAATATATCCTCTCTTGTTTGTACTGAATTATCGATAGTGCTTCCAGACCTCATGGCACCCACAACACCTACAGCTTCACTGTATGGTCTGTTCCCGACAACGGCTACTTTCCATTCTTCTCCACTGATATATTCCTCAACTACTACAGGTTCATCGAAATCTTCCTGAAGTTTTAAGATTGCTTCTTTTATACCTTTGTCAGCATAGAAGATTGAGTTTTCAGTAATGCCCAAAGAACTCGATTCATTATTCGGTTTTACAATAACAGGATAATGTAAATCTCCGATGAATATGTTCTCTCCAGGATGAAATATATGTGCTTCTGGAACTCTAAATCCTAATCCTTTCAAGAATCTATTTGTATGATATTTGTGAAGAGCCAGTGTCATATTATAGCCGCTGCTCCCTACAAACGGCAAGCCATACAATTTGCAGATTGCAGGAACAAAGATTTTTCTTTCCAAATCCCGGATACCACGAGATTTATTGAAGATAAGATCCACTTCCTCCCTTATAGAATCAATACGTTTCAAGAGATCTTTAGGGCCATCTATGATCTCAACTTCATGTCCAAGTTCTTTCAAAGTGCAAACTATTCTGTTGACCTCGTTAGGTTTTAAGAGATCCGATACTACATCATGTGGACCTTTACATTCTGCACCGAAGTAGGGATTCTCTCTAATGTCATGTACAAGTCCAATTACAAGGGACACATGTAACTCCTCCATTGAATTTATTTTCAAATAGTTCCGAGTCACTCTGAGCTCTCACTGACTGAGAATGGAAGTCACTGCTACTGAGATTATATAAGTCACTACTATATAAATCTTGGTGCTTAGAATCGTACATGTCTCAAAATATCAGGAGACTAGATGTAATTAAATAAAAGCCAATTTTTCGTTACACGTGTAAAAAGGTGAGATAAACACCTAGAGTTGACAACCCTCAGATAAAATGAATTCATTTCGAGAATATCTTCAATCCAAGATAAAGAAACTGCAATTACATAAAGACATTCAATACAATTGTCATGTCCATGGCAAGGGCACTGTATGCACTAGAATGTTTTCATGATGGGACAACCTGAGAAAAAGGGCAGGAGGAGTGGAGGCAGACTCCTCCTGCACAGAGATTGAATTTTTTTTGGACACGCCAGGGCTTAGGGTGGAGGGAGGTGAGAGGATCTACCGTCTATTATATTTCCCATTCTGGGAAGGATTCATCATCCCTATGGTGCAACGTTCGTCTACGAACAGTCTCATCAAGATAGATTGAGACATTTTTTGTATCATTTTATCATCTCCATATTTTTCATATTTTTAGCTTTATATGTTCTATTACAAATCTTAATAATATTACATCTATATAAGCTTTTCGGTATTACTGAAGTAATGTATCCGTTAAGCTCATTGGATAAAAAGAAATCAAAAATCAAGGAGAATAAAGAGAAACACGATAGCCTATCAGAGAGGTTAGTATGCTTGATTTTGAAGCTTTTGTGCTGGAGCTTCTTGATGAAGTTATAGCTTTACCTGTTCTTAGAAGATGAAGAGATGGACGTATACTCATTTTGTGTGTTCGTTTTCACTAAGAAATTAGGCAGTGGCAAGATGTCAGCTCCTGCATGTGACGACTTGATGATAGTAACTTCATTATCCGATAAATATTGGAAATTCTATTGAACAGGCCAATGTACTATACATAGATAGAAAAATCCATCTAGAGCTAAAACCTGCATGACAAATTTTCTTATCAGTACATTATGTAAAATTTTTCAAAAAAGCTTTTATTACCGTGTGTCCAAGGTTTCTCATGGAAAATCGAGAAGAAATCATGCTGAATGCATTAAATCACAAAGTCAGAAGAGACATTCTACGGTTAATCCACACTAAGGGCAGTGCCACGTACACGCACATCCTGGATAGAACAGAACTCCCCACAGGGAAGCTAAACTACCATTTAAGGCAGTTGACTGGACTACTGGAAAAGATAGAGTCTGATGAGTACCAGTTGACACCGTTAGGAGAAAAAGCAGTGACAATTCTTGAATCCATACAATTTGATGGGCTGGATGAGTATTTTAAAAAGGTAAAAGAAGTCCAGACACGGAGTATATCTCCCTTAATGAGAGGGCTCCTTCGTGGTGGTATTGTGGGCACTGTGTTTATCTTGGGATTCTGGTTATACATGGGTTACCTCATGGCGACGGAAGGAGCACCCACCCCTGTGTGGATTATACTGGTTGTTCTGTATGGGTTGGGAATAGCACTCTTGATCTTTCTGATCAATGCGTACCGAACTGCACCAGCGTACATTGAACGGATAGAAAGACGAATCTTTAACAGGTGAGTGGTTAACCTTTCCAGGATTAGTACAACAGAACACTCTCTATGATGTCTTTTAAAAGGGCATTGTCAAGAATTCAATGTTACACGTGTAACAACCTGGGATAAACACCAATAGTGACAACCCTTGCCCATATTATGAAATATTTACTTTCCATTTCCAGAAAAGTGATTTTGCACCTGGTTACCACTTGTGGAAATCTGACAGCAACCCTGGATGTACCGAAAGGTTTTTATCCCAAATTTCTTACAGAACAGCATGACGGAAACCTTTTCCATAGAAATTGAAATGCCGGAATTCATGAGTTTGATGGAGGCTGAAGCAAAGAAGCGCATTCTTGAAGAAGTTAACACCAAAATCAGAGATCAGGTGGCAAAACTGGCTGTGAAGACGGCACGAGAGATCATCGCCCAAAAGCTGGATATCGTTCCTCCCACTGTTTCTGAGGAGCCTGCAGAGGCTCAAGAAATTGAAGAACCCCGTGCAGAAATGGAACAAATTGACAGAAGAATGGAAATAAAATCCTCTCTGGCGGAAGAAATACTTTCCTTACCCGAGGAGGATGCTCTCCGTAAATTGAAGCTGTCTTTGGCAAAAGGGGAAATCGACGGAGACACCTTTCAAGAGTTAAAAGCTTTGGTGGAACCTGTCACCATGAATGTGGCAATCTGTCCTCAGTGTGGTAAAGAGCTGGAGCCTACCGTGAACTTTTGCCGGTTCTGTGGTTCCAAAGTCAAATAAATAAGAAATAAAGTCAGTTGAAAAGCTTTCCTAAATCCAGTTCAAAGCAGGCTACTGGATTTTCCAAATCCCATGATGTGAGCACTTCCGGGTGCAACTCGCCGATGATGCCTACTTCACCTTTTACCATGACAGAACCACACCTCTTGGGAATGAAAGCGGGATGATCTTTATATTCCAGCTGAAATTCCTTCCCTAAATTGGCAACCAATGCTTTGAGAATTTCCTTTGCTTCAGTAAAGCTCGCTTTAGGATGGCAGATTACTGCAGCTGCATGCATCTCCTCTCTGGTTCGTTCAGGAGCAGTTTCATCTGGGGTGATCACTTCTCCTATCTCGTAGATGTTCTGGGGGTATTCGTAGTGTTTGTTGGATTGTAACGTGTACAGCATCTCAGGAAGTAACCATGAGCGCAGCACGCTGTACTCCTGCGTTACCGCGTTCTCCACGTGGATGAGCTCTTCGTTGATGCGGGTTCTCTCAAAGAATTCTTTAGAGGTCAAGTAATAGTTTTTCACTTCCAAAAGGCCAAATCCTGCCATCAAGTGGCCAATTTTTCTGGAAAATACTTCTAGCGGGTTTTCTTCTCCAATGGTGGATATTTCCGGGATAACTTCTTCTATGTTGTCGTACCCGTAGGCTTTGGCAATGTCTTCTATGATGTCCACGGGGTGCAAAATGTCTGCCCTGTAAGCAGGTATTCTCACTGTGTGACCCGACAGTTCGTATCTCATTCTCTTGAGAAATGCTTTCACTTCATCCCAGGATAAGTTTAACCCCAGCCACCTGTTAATATATTCCAGGTCCACATCCATTTTTTGAGGTGTCAAGTCAGGGTACCAGAACTCTTTTTCGCGATCGAAAACCTGGACAGAGTAAATGTTCCCCCCTCTCCTAGCCAAACTGCACACTAAAATGGTTAGCGCCTGTTCTAACGCTTTTCTGGAGTAGCCTGTAACATCCAGGAACAAGTGGTTTGTATTCTCTGTCACCTTGGTATCTTCCGAGTTGATAATGGGGGGCATGGACAGAACAGTCCCTTTACTATCGATCCACAAGGGGTACTCTGAAAACCCCTCAAGTAAGTGAGCGTACTCAATTCCTTTTTTGTGTTTGTGCAGAATTTCTTCTATAGTCAGCTCAGTGTACCACTCTAAAGGTACGAACGAGAACTCCTTGGGTCTTGTGGTGTAGGTGACGGGAAATGCTATTTTTTCCAGATCATGAACACCAATAGCCACTTTTTTTCGATTTCGACCGTGGGTGATGTGTAACTTTTCCTGGACCTGCATCAACGATTTTACTGCTCCGTCAGATAATGAAACATCCTTTACAATGGCACACACAGCGTAAGGTCTCACTTTGGCCACTTTTTCATCAATGTAAGCAGTGTGTCCTTCGTTGTGAACAGTGAAAGTGGGTAACCCTGTTCTGATGCTTAAGTACCCTTCTAAAGCCATGGCAAACCCTTCTGTGGACAACAAATCCGGTCGATCGGGAAAGATTTCCACATCAATTTCGTCTGCCACTTCTCGCAAATCAGTGCCCATCATAGAAATATTGTGGGCTAATACATCATCAGGTATTGATTCACCCAGAAGCTCTAGTAAATCCTGTTTATCAATAGTTATCAACGGCATGTTACCACATCCATAACTTGAGTTCTTTCAGCTGTTTTAAATCGTTTTTGTACAACTCTCTGATGTCTTTGATAGTGTAGTAGTCCATAATTATTCTGCCAAATCCAGGTCCCCATGCCAAAACAGAGATATCTTCTCCCAGCAAGGGGATAACTACTTCTGGCCTGAATATTCCTGACCCTATTAATTCTACCCATTCCTTCGTATACGGGTTATACACTTCTGCCTCCACAGACGGCTCCGTGTACGGAAAGTAGGCGGGGCGGAACCTGAAATTTGAAATACCCATCTTTCTCAGGAACCGGGCTAAATATCCTAATAAGTGCCGCAGGTTTACTCCTTCTCCTACTACAATGCCATCTGTTTGATAGAATTCTGCTAGATGGCTCCAATCCACTTTTTCATTGCGGAAGCATTTACCAACGGAGAAGAATTTGGCAGGTAGATCACTCTTTTTCAATGCAGCCAAGGTTTTGGCAGATAAGGCATTGGTATGGGGTCGTAACACCAACTTGCGTGCTTCTGTTTGATCCCATGAATAGCCCCAGCCGCTGGATTCTGTGTCTCCTCCGTTTTCGTGCATAGCCTTCACCCTTCCCACCAATCCTGGATCAGGTAGATCTGCTTTTCCGGAAACGAAGAAGGTGTCCTGCATGTCCCTGGCGGGGTGATCCTGGGGCTGGAATAACGCATCGAAATTCCAGAAAGCTGACGATACAATAGGCCCTGTCATTTCTTTGAACCCCATCTCCAGCCAGATCTTCCGCACGTACTCGATAGCCTGGTTAATGAAGTGCCTTTTTCCGTATACGATATCTCTGACATCAGCTTTGATGTTAAAAGGCTTGAATCCGAGGCTCATCCATTGTTGTGACCTGATCACTTCAGGGGTAACCTGCGAGATCTCTTCTGTTAACTCAATTCCTTCTTTCAGTTTTTGGAGACCTTTTGGGGTTGGCACAAGTTCTCTGGTAACTTTTTCTTTGACGCGGATAGCTTTCCTGGATTTCAAGTTTTTTACAACGTCTTTGCTGAATGTGTCTGCAGATGTTTCCCCTTGTACTATTTTTTGTAAAACCTCTTCTTCTGGCAGCTTTTTGCTCTTGAATTGGTTCCCTTGTTCAGTGATCTGTAGCATGAGACGGTCACCTTCTCTGCAGATGGTGATCAACCCTTTTCGTTTGAGCCATCCTATAGCAATGTTAACCTCTGACCTCTCTAAAGAGATCTCTGACATGTCTAACGTATCTTCTAATATGTCGAGGACTTTCCGCTCTGGTAATGTGTGAGAAAGGGTTTCTCCTTCTTTGGTCAACTCGATTACATACTGGGTATGTTCGTGGATTGTGGCTAATTCGTGGTCCTGCAGATTCAGGGCACTTCTCATGATAGCTACTTCCGGGAGCCCTGTCTTCTCTGACAACTCCTGAATACCAGTAGTATCCTCTAAAGCTTGTAACAGCTTCTTGTCTTGGAGACTTAACATGAAAACACCTCAGAATAAGTGGTTGGGTGTAATCCGGTCCGACATATCAAAATTGGCACATATCACACACCTTTGATGGTAATACCTAAAAGAGTTTATAAAGGTTTGGGTTGAAAGGTTGTCAAGTCTTTGAGGGTTTCCTCTACAATGTTACACGTGTAACAGGGAAATTGTTATAAATTTGCGCAATTCAATAGAAATGGATAATCAGAAATATGTATTCTAAGCATCCGACTAATCAGCAGCCCCATTAAGAATGTCAACAAATGAGGAAAAGACTACCCAAGTACCCTAATAGAGAATGGGTTAGGAGTATACTTCTAATATCCTTGTTCAGTTGCTCAAATTCAAGGGGTTGCTGTATCGAAATTAAATAGTATCTGAGAGCCGCCAGCTGCATATCAAAGGGAAAGAAAAAAAGAAAAGAATTATGGTTACCACTCCTTCACATTAACTCATGAAAGCGTCAAAACCTGGATTGCCACCAGTGGAAGCTACACAGGTAGAGTCTATATAGTCTTCAACTTCTGGATTCATTTTTTGCACACCATTACTTTAACTGCCAGAGGCAAATATTCTCAGGATCAAGGTACTTGTCCACGATTTCTCAACTCGTTCGCATGAACATTACGTACATTCTCAATGAGAGTTTTACGAACTGTATACGCTCCCCAGATATGCTTTGATGTCTCGTCTGTTACCTCTACTCACACATTCTCTTTTGTTCTTTTAAATTTTGGGTTTGTTCTCTTTGGGACAACCTTCAGTTCTTTCCACAAATGTTTTTGCAGTGCTAAGCATTTGATTTGTCATGAATTCACTTTTATCGAATTTTCTTTCAATCCATAGGATTTATGTGTTCTTCGAGGTATTTAATTGATGTGAAACATTATATGGGGAATTTACCTTTCTTAAAATACAAAAGAAAGCTCAAGTCAAGTGCTTGGTGTTTTTCTCAATTTTGTTACACGTGTAACAACTGAATTTTGTTCAATGTGATATCACATTTAGTGCATTATTTCTGCCAGCCTTGTCATGTCTTCCATGATTTTTAAAACATTCTTGCCATTTTCAGTGATTTCATACCATTCTCTTCTCCTGGGTTCCTTTGCTATGCAGTGTTCTACCATGCCAAACAGAAGAAGCTTTCGAAGACGCTTATTCATGGTAGAGACGCTAATATTCAGATCAAAATCTGTGTACTGCACCTTCTCGTGTTTGTGCAGGTACTGGAGTATCTCTTTTGTATCTTTGGATCCAAGCAGCGCGAGTAATTCCATTCTTGTGATTTCATCTATTTTATTTTGCTTTTCTTGTATTCCTAAAGTTTTCACCGATTCCAACAACTCTTGTGCGCACTGCAGAACTTTCCTGCCCTTTTGAGTGATTTCATACCATTCTCTTCTTGGTTTTGTTTTATTTAAGTGATGCTCCACTAACTGGTATTTCAGAAGCTCACGTATCCGTCTGTTTAAAGTGTGGGTGTTGGTGAATTGCTTCATTTGGTTGTACTGTACTTTTTTGTGCCGATTTAAAAACTCCATTATTTGCATTGTGCCTTTTCTACCAAATATTTTTAGAATCTCATCTTTAATTTGCATTTTGTCACCTCTTTTTGTTATTGTATCTATGATTCGATGTTCGAACTTCTATCTCCAATACTTTGCCACACATGTAGAGCTCCCTCGTTAGTAGAAGATCCTGTTCAGATGGTGTCGGATCTCCTGAAGGATGGTTATGCACCAGGATAATAGATGCTGCACCTTCAGCAATGGCAGGACGGAACACATCTCTTGGGTGGACCAAAGCTTTATCCAAGGAACCTAATGAAATCCTTTGATGACGGATTAATCTGTTCTTACCATCTAAAAGGAGAACCCTGAATTCCTCCTGCTTCAAGTACTTCATGTGTGGTGCCACCAGCTTTACCACATCCTTTGAAGAAGAAATTTCTGGATGCATTTCTTTGCAGTATGAATTAATCCTTTTCATCAGTTCAAAGGCAGCCTTAATTTTGCAGGCTTTCACAAATCCAATTCCTTCAACTTGTGTCAACTGGTGAATTGAAGCAGAAAATAAGTCTATCAAATTCCCATCAAATGCTTTCAACAAATTTTTAGCAACCTCAGCAGCTGTACCTTTCTTGCACCCTGGAGAAATCAATACTTCCAAAAGCTCTTGAGAGTTTTGATGTTCAGCTCTATAATGGATTAAGGCTGTTCGTACATCTTTTTTGCAGATCTCTGAGAGATCAGAACCTTTATATTCCTCATCACCAATATCCGTATTGGTGGAGGTGGTTTCTTTATCATCCATCTAAATCACCTTCACCCCCAGCAGAGGTGAGTTTCACGGCTTCCTCTGCTGGGTTATGAATTTATTTCATCTATTAGGCAGCTTCAACTACCCACACCATATTAGAACTACCATATATAAATGTAATCAAAGAGCACAGGAAAAATATTATCAAATTTCATGTATAGAACCATGAGTTTCCAAAATAATAAATAATAACCACAATTCAAACTATGATGTTCGAAAAAAGTCAATAAATTGTTACACGTGTAACAAATGTGGCAACCCTGTATACGTTAAGAAATGACAGTACTGTTCAATATGTCCAGATCCTGATGATGTGAGAAAACTGTATTTGAAAAATGCAGGATAGAACCTGAAAGGGGGAGAACTAAAGAGGTTTACGAAGCTTCATATTTTAAGGATATATTTCCAGAGAATGTGCTTGAAGAGTACTTGAGAGAACTTGAAAAAATATAGAGCAAAAATGAGAAATGTAATACAGAAGTTGAAAGTACTGGAGATGATTTCAGTGATTACATCTGATTTTGTACAAGAAAAGTTCCATATCTTTTGGGAGACAATAGAAATATGAATAAGGAAGTGAAGGACAAAAATTAGATGAAAAAGGAAACCCTCATAAACCCCTATAATTTGAAGGAAACAAAGGTCAATAGTGAAGTATTGGTAAATGGATTGGTAAATCACCACTGACAATGGTGCAAGTACCAGATCAAGCATTTGGACATTCTTGTTACGTGTAACATATCATTTTCCTCTACAAGCATATTCAACTTAGAACAAGAACAAGATAAGTCATGGGATAAATCCAGAATATAGAACATGCCATTGATGATAATTCACTTTTTGTCCCTGGTTTCTTTGTTATTACTACAGTACAGCATATAACAACTGGCTGATCTTCTAGAATTGAGACATTCCACCAATACTGTCACAAGAAACCACAAAGTATATATATGAGGACTGCCCAAAATCCTACAGCAAAGCGGGTATATTCTCCGAAGGGAAAAATAGACACATAAGAATGAGCAAACCATCAGGAGGATGAAAAGATGAGAGATAGTTCAGAAGATATCTTTCGGAAGGTGAGAGAATGAGCAGAACTCTTGTAAGTATTATGGTAGCCATCTTATGGATGGGATTAGTTTTTAATGCAGAAAGTCTGGCTGGATTGTCAGCCACTTCTGAAGAACAGATAATAGTAAATCAGTCACTAGACAGGATGCGGCACTATGCACTACAGGATGCAGTACCTGTCTTAGAAGAGCACTACGGATATACAGCAACACCTGAGTACCAACCTTTAGAGATTCATACAAGTGATGATCCTGATTTCGAATACATGGCCCACTCTCCGTACTACAAGGTGTTTTTCAAAGGCACCAAAGTGAGAATGGTCGTAGGAGATTCATGGAT
>Ga0209636_10008388_pt1 | contig 10521 bp, 13 predicted proteins | sample DeeMarSWOR152_54_FD_187464 | JGI IMG/M metagenome (GOLD analysis project Ga0209636, IMG submission 187464) | Marine sediment microbial communities from White Oak River estuary, North Carolina - WOR-1-52-54 (SPAdes) (version 2) | ecosystem: Environmental > Aquatic > Marine > Intertidal zone >... | reverse complement strand
TAAAAACAGAGAAGGGCGAAAAGAATATCAAAAGAACACCCTGTATGGCAGAGGGAATAACAGACCATATATGGGGTTGGAATAAATTACTGTGGTATAAAGTGGGTCTGCAAAATTAGGACACTACCGAATATTCACGGAAACTTTCTGCTTAACCTTTTCCATATCTTCCTCTCCCAATTTAATATTCAGTGTCCCTTCAAAAGGTTCAAACCCGAGTTTATCTTTAAATTCATCCTTGTATATCCTTACTACTCCCCACTTCTTTTAAGCCCGGAGGTAACAAATCCTTTAATTTTGGCACTCAATTTTATCTTTTTATTATTTTAAAAATAACTTAAAGATTTAAGAGAAAATGATCGAAAGAAATGAAATATTTAAAATTCTGGAGGATTACAACTTGGATGATATAACTATCGGAGTATTGGGTTCTCATTCTGCCCTGGATATATCGAGGGGGGCGAAGGAATTTGGTTTCAAGACACTGGTTGTTTGCCAGAGAGGAAGGGATAAAACCTATGCAAAATATTATAAGTCAAGGAAATGGAAAGGGGTTGTTGATGAAGTGATTTTGCTGGATAAATTCTCTGAAATCACAAACCCCGAGGTTATTGAAAAGATGCAGAGCAAAAACACCATATTTCTGCCGCACCGCTCATTTGAAGTTTATGTTGGTTTTGAGAAAATTGAGAATGAATTTAAGATTCCACTCTTTGGCTCAAGAAATATGCTTAGGGCAGAAGAAAGGTATGTTGAAAGGAACCAGTATTATTTGATGGAGAAAGGAGGTATTCCTTATCCGAGGGTTTATGAAAAGACCCCTCTTCAACCCGACCTTCGTGGTGATAGGCTGTATAAGGGGGACAATATTGACAGGTTAGTTATTGTCAAAGTTGCTGAAAAACAGAGAACCTATGAGAGAGCATTCTTTTTTGCATCGAATGGCGAAGAGTATAGTAGAAAAGCACAAGAGCTGATAAAAAAAGATATAATAACGCCCGATGCACTGCAGGAGGCGGTAATTGAGGAATTTGTTCTTGGAACGCAATTTAATCTCAACTTTTTTTACTCTCCAGTAAATGGTGAACTGGAATTGCTTGGTGTTGACACCCGGCGACAGACAAACCTTGATGGGCTTTTAAGGTTGCCTGCACAGCAGCAAATTCAATTATTAGATAGTTCCGGTGAAATCGACATAGATAAAGAAGATATTGAGTCTCTATATGATGAAGAAACAGACACATACATCACAATCAATCCACAACATATTATTGGGCAAGAAGCAAGAAGTATAGTCGACATTAAAGCAATCGAAGCAGGACATATCGCCTGCACGGTTAAAGAATCGCTGCTTGAGCAGATTTTTGAACTCGGAGAGAAATTTGTAAATGTTTCAAAGCAGGAATATCCGCCGGGAATAATTGGAACCTTTGCCCTGCAGTGTGCTTTAACCCCAGGACCCCCAAAAGAAAAATTTGTATGCTTTGATATAAGCATGAGGGTTCAGGGCTCTCCCGGAACAGCATTTACACCTTATTCTGGCTACCTCTACGAGAAAAGTTTGAGTGTTGGTGAAAAAGAATCGGGATGGAAGTAAAAAAGGCTGTAGAGGAAGATGAAGAGCCGGAAATTGAATTTGTGAAGTATAAAAATAAGGATTTTGTGGTAATCCAGTGTCCTAAAGGAATGGATACGCCATATTTTGTCAGAGGGGAACACACACCACGAGTCAGAATTGGCTCATCAAATATGCCTGCAAATAAAGAAGAAATTGCTAGATTATACAGGGAAGGTTCTTCAGAAAGCCAGGATGTTTACTCGGTCAGGAATGCCGGATTGGAAGATATTGATCTGGACAAGATAAAAGAATATTTTAAGGAAAGCGAATTAACAACTCAATTAGACGAGGGACATTTTTATGATTTACTGAAAAAGGAAAACTTTATCGTTGAAGAAAACGAAAAATTAGCGCCGACCCTTGCAGGTATCCTTCTATTTGGAAAACATCCATGGATTAACCTACCCCATACCACAATTCTTGCAGATAGGTACCAGGGAACCGATATGGTGCGGTGGATAGACAAGCGTGAATTGAATGGAACTATTTTTGAACTGATAGATAAATCGGAAAAATTTTTCCTGGAGAATATGAGAACAGCTGCATGGTCTAAAGGATTTAAGACAGTCCATAAAACAGAATATCCAATTGAAGCATTGAAAGAAGCTGTCATAAATGCATTGGTTCATAGGGATTATTATGAAAGAGAAAACATCATGATCCGCATGTTTGATGATAGAATAGAAATTTTGAGTCCTGGAGAGTTATTGAGACCCTTAACCATTAAGCAATTAGATGACTTGACTTACTCTCCTAAATCCAGAAACAAAACTATTGTTGATGTTTTGATGAGAAGGAGACTAATGGATAAACGGGGAACCGGAATTCTAAGAATGAACAACTTTATGCATGAGTGGGACCTGCAAAAGCCCATATTTGAAGAACGATGTGGTTATTTTGTCATTAATTTCAAGGGTCCTGGCAAACCAACACTATCTGTTCCAGATGAGGTACTTGCTGGTTTAAATGAAAGGCAAGTGAAGGGGCTCAAACTCATTTTCAAGCAAGGAAGAATAACCAATAGTGAGTACGCTAAAACATTCAATGTTTCCAGAAATACCGCATCAAATGATCTAATGAACTTAGTCAAAAAAGGTTTAATAAAAAGAAGCGGTGTTGGGAGAGGGAGTTATTATGTGCCAAAAATTTGATTGTGCAATTATTGTGCAATTAAAATTGGGGTAAAACAACATAAATCAAAAACAAAATGAAAGGGATAATGCATCCATCATTGAGAACCGGGGAGGATCGGGAGAAATGGAAACTTCCTCCACTCGAATTTGAGGAAAAACAGAGCTGGTTTGTGATAAGATTCAGAAACCCGAATGTTGAGAGGGTTATTGATACCGTTAAATTTGAACTGAATGAGAGGCAGAAGAAAGCAATACTGCATCTTTCTGAACACAGGACAATTAGGTGTAAGGAATATGCAGAACTGTGTGATTGCTCCAGGGCAACTGCGCAGCGTGATCTGGATGAACTCGTCTCAAAGGGTCTCGTTAATAGAATCGGAAAGACCGGAAGATGGGTTTATTACGAATTAAAAAGTTAACGGCTCATTTAACATGTAAGTTTCCAAAGAGATCGCAAGAACAGGGGGGTTAAATAAAAAAACAGAAAAATGGAAGAGGCACATATTATGTGTTGCGCCAATTATTAAACCACTGAATAAATGTTAGAATGGAAAAAACATTGATCCTGAACTCGGGAAAATGCGCATGGGGGAAATGCATATTTTGCGGGTACGGGAGAATTGAAGGCATGAAGCCAGGGTATGAGAACCTGAAATTGATTTTTGATAACTTCTTCAATAAACTTTTTAGAAAAAAGTTTAATCAAAAAATAAAGGTTTTCGGGTCAGGAAGTTTCCTGGATGACTCGCAGGTCCCACAGAAAGCAAGAAGGTATTTCATCGAGAAATGTAGAGTATACGGGGTTGAAAAATTGACCGTTGAATCCAGACCTGAATTCATAACACGAGAGAAATTAGATGAGTTCAAGGGTATTGATCTCAGCGTTGCGATAGGATTGGAGGCGGCGGACGATATGGTGCTGGATATGATAAAGAAGGGCTTTCACCTCCGGGATTTCGAAGCCGCGGCGGAAATTATCCATGGATCCGGGTTTAAGGTAAGAACCTACCTGCTGGTTAACGCTCCGGGGGCGGATGTTAATGAATTATCTAAATCTCTGGATTATGCTTTAAAGTATTCGGATTCGGTGGTTTTAATCAATTTGCTGCCCCACGGCAACACGCCCCTGTTTAAATTATGGCTCAACGGGGAATGGAATTTTTTAAGCAAAGAAGAGTTCTTTGAAATTTGCGATAATGCGCTTAAGAATCTTGATGATAAGGTAAAAGAGAGGGTTGAACTCGACCCGGAAACATTCAAGTTTGTCCCGAAGTTCCCTGAAGAACTCAGGGCACCGCTTAAGGGGGTTGGGGAGGAATACCTCACCCACCCGCATTTCGAGGTCTGGCAGGATTATTTGTGCAGGTGGTACCGCCCGCGGGATAAGGATACCCTTTTGTTCCTCCCGTGCTCCTATAAAAAACCGTATTCGGAGTCGAAAACATACAGGCAGATAACCGAAAAATTGAGGGAAATCAAATTTGATCTTCACGGGGCACACCGGGTGTTTATCTCCAACCCGGGGGTCATTCCGATAGAATTCGAAAATTATTACCCGTTCAACGCCTATGATTGGGATGAAAAAAATGAGATGGATGAGATCAAGGGAAGGTACATCGAGGTTACGAAAAACCGCATAGTAAACTATCTTGGTGCTCATAAAACCAGATACGGCAGAATCCGCTGCTGCCTGAAACCGGAATCAGAGTCCTGGAAGGCATTAAAGGCTGCATGCGATGAATTGGAAATAGACATTGAGAATTATTATTTTAAAATAAAATTCTAAAAAAATAAAGATGATAGAAGTATTATTGATCGGTGCGGTGATATCTTTCCCGATAATCCTGGCGAACCTGGGTGAAAGAAATGAGATGGAGAGGGTATTAACCTATGTTCTTCTCGGTTTGTTATGTTTTGCTGTGGTAGTCGGGGGCTTACTGCTTATCCTTGCAGGCTTCGTTGTCGGCGATGTCCCCATGGGGCATTTTGGCGAGATTGCAGCGGGAGATATCATGTTATACGGCATCCTGTTTATCCTAACCGGCATCGTCTCGGCGCTGATGTTTTTCAAACCGATCAGGGTACAGATAGCAAAAATCATTGATATAAACCCCGGGTCCTGCGTGCACACCACCGGCTTAATTTTAATTTCAAATCTGACCGGGGCTTTGATCATAACAACGCTTTTTATGTTTACGGGGGGTTTTGAGATAACGGAAAGAATATTGACGGAGGAAGAAACAGCACGGTCAGATGCTATGGAGGTGATTTCAGGAACCGTGACCCAGGAAATGCTTTTTGTGTTGATTGCTTTTCTGTCCGTGGGCGTCCTTATCAGAAGGAATCTGCAGGATAGTTTAAAACGATTGGGGCTGGTGACCCCCACCCCCCTGCAGGTACTGATTAGTTTTGCATCGGTATTTATACTACTGGCGGTTGCGGTCCCCATAGAGTTGTTAATGCAAGAATACACACCTGAAAGCTCGGAGTCAATAGATAAAGTAACGGAAAAACTTTGGGATTTAAAGAATATCGGCATATTAGGCGCCCTGATACTTTCAGTATCCGCCGGTGTTGGTGAAGAGATATTGTTCAGGGGAGCCATTCAGCCGAGATTTGGTATTTTGTTTACTGCGTTCTTATTTGCGCTGGTGCATGTTCAATACCCTAACCTGCTGGCTATTCTGATGATTTTCATAATAGGAGTGATACTTGGGATTCTTAGAAAAAAGACAAACACGGTTGTGCCGATAATCGCACACGCAGCCTATAATTTTATACTGTTTTTGTTTGTTATTTTAATAGGTTAATTCTTCACATCGCCCTTATTTCCCTTATCTCAACTCTTTGTATCGGGCACACATTCTTTATTTCCCTATAAATTCTCGTGTTCAATTTTCCGGACAGCGATTGCTCCACCAAATCCTTTAGATTGGCGTCTTTATATCCGTCCAGTATCTCTGAAATTTTACTGTTTATGGCGTTCTTCTGGGACGTTTTTATCCTGTTCCTTGTTATTACAACCGTCTTTATTCTCAGGTTATTGGAATCATCGATGTCGTGTATATGGTCGATCTTGCTTGTATCAGCCTTTACCAGCCCCTTCAGATAGTTCCTTGAAACCTCAAATCTCTTGAATTTGGTGTACGCATTTGAATCCCTGACCTTGCCAATCTCGAAAATAAGGTTCAGATGCTGTTTTGTTTTATCCCCCGTGAGGTCTCTGATGGTGACCTTAAGGGTCCTGCCAACCAGTTTTTTTGGATCTGCCGCTACGGTAACCCCAACCTCCTGCGAGTTAAACTCCTCCGGGGCAACTATCCTGTACCTGCTTTTCTGCTTCCATGAATCAACTTTTCTAGCCAATTTTATTTATTTTTTATTGTAATTACAAACTGTATATTTTTTTTTCTATTTTCGAAGGGCATGATGGGGGATGAAACCCTCCTCATTCACTATGATGATCAACCTTCGCAAAAGTGCTTTGCACTTTTGGAACTCAAAATTTCTTTGAAATTTTGTTGTTTCAGAAGGTTGTTTTTTATGAACCGGTCCATTTTCCTCCAATGAACCTGCAAACATCACCTACCGTAACGAAATTATCCACTCTCTTTTTTAAATCGTCAAGTTTTTGAACATCCTTAACTTTAATTCCGTGCTTTTTTTCAATCTCACCCTCGGGCACGGAAATGTAAACCATGACTCTTTCAAAAGCCTGCCTGCCCCTGTACTCCCTGTGATTCAGCATCCCCCTTATCGCCCTTCTTACAAATTTATCCGGGCGTTTTTGATGGAACGGTCCCTTGCGGTAATTACCTTTGTTCCTTATCTTTAATTTATCCAGATGCTGCCTAAAAACCATCTCCTTCCTCCCGGAGATTATGGCTTTTTCTGCGTTCACCACTATGATTTCATCTCCCAGGAGGGCTCTTTTTGCTACATACGTTGCCAGCCTGCCGAGAATATGACCGTCCGCATCTATTATTGTTTTCATCTCCTTTATTATATTTGGATTATTAAATAAAAACAAAGATTAATACTGTCTGCATTCTCTCATCAACCAAAAAATATATAGATTGGTTAAAAAATATACAATATAGTTTAAGTAATATACTGGTCTAATTTATATTGTGAAGAAATTGATGGGGCTGTTCGTAAGAATTCAATCAGACGGGATAAAGATAAACAAAAATGAAAAATATTTTGGTTATGCGGCACGGCAAATCAGACCAGTTAGGCTGGGCATTGACGGATTTTGATAAACCGCTGAACAAGTGCGGTAAAAGGGCAGCTGCGCTTATTGGCAGTGAAATATTAAAAAGAGACATTGTACCGGATGTTATATTATCTTCACCTGCAAAAAGAGCAAAACAGACCGCGGAACATGTAGCGAAAAAATGCGGTTACAGAGATGATATAGTTTTCGTTGAGCAATTTTATCTCGGCGACGAATTTGAGATTATTATGGCTTTAAGAGATCTTGCCGATGATATAAATCGGGTATTGGCGGTAGGCCACAACCCCGTTTTAGAGTTCTTAACTTCGAAGTTATTGTACGGCAGCGGTTTGAATATACGCATCCCTGAGGCAGCTCTGGTATCAATAACATCGGGAATAGATTGCTGGGGTGAACTGAAAGTAAATGCTTCCAATCTGCAGGGGATAATAACCCCTGAAGATTTGAAAAAGTCATAAACCCTTGATTTTCTCTGTCAATTTCTTCCCTAAAATCGGGATCAATAGATCCGCATCGGCGCCCTCTAGATCTCCGGGCGTTCTTATTCCCGCCTCTACCAACTTCTTCGCCCTTGATTTTCCAATGCCTTCAACATCCATTAAAGGGATTACCCCCAGTTCTTCAAAAAAATCACTCAACTTCAGGGATAACTCATAGCCGAGATCTGTAAGCACGACCTCTTTTATCCTCCCCGCGCTTTTCGATTTAATTAAGCCTAAATTTTCAAGTTTGGAGATTATCTTCAGTGCATGGGTATAGGTACAATCGTTCTCCTTTGCCAGTATGGATGAATAAGTTTTTCTCTTCGCCTCCTTTGCCCTCTTCAAACTTAAAATAATCCCGGCCGGTTTTTTGTGAAGAAACAAATCAACTGCATGTTTCATTTTTTAAAGTATATGCTCGAGTATATAAATTAATATGATCATAATCCGTTTAGCAACTTTTCAGCAGCCAGTGCGTCCAACTTCCTTCCCTCCTGCTTGAATAACCTGACCGCGATTTCAAATTCCCTTTCTGAATCCTTCCCCCTCCCGGTTCTGGAGTACAGAATGCCCAGGCTGCAGTGAGTTCCGGCATCCTCCGGGTCTATTCTCAGTGCTTCCTTATAGGCTTCCTCCGCCTCACCATACCTTTTTAGCTCCGAAAGTAAATCCGCAAGATTGTTATGAGCGGCTTCATTTTCAGGCTCTATTCCCAGCGCATCTCTAAATTCGCGCTCAGCATCATCATACCTTTTCAGTTTCACAAGTAAAACCCCTAGGTTGTTATGAACCCCTGAATGCTCCGTTATCTTTAACGCTTCCCTGTATTCATTTTCAGCCTCATCATACCTCCCTAAAATACCGAGCAAATTTCCAAGGTTGTAATGAGCATTCCAGTAATTAAAATCCACCCCCAAGGTCTCCCTGTATTCATGTTCCGCCTCATCATACCTTTCCATGTCAAACAATAAATTCCCGAGGTTGTAATGCGCCCATAAATACTCAGGATTTACTCTTATGGCCTTCCTGTATTCATTTTCCGCCTCATCATACTCCTGCAGATCATAATACAGGAGCCCGAGGTTGTAATGCGCCCTTTCATACATGGGGTTTATTTCCAGAATTCTTCTAAAAATTCGCTCTCCAATAACCAACTCGCCCATTCTTACATAAGAAACCCCTGCGGTGTTTAACAGTTCAACATCATCCTGGGCTGCAATCTCCAATGCTTCGTCGATTTTCCCTTCCTCTATCAATTTTCTGATTTCTTTCATTATTCTTAATAAAAATAAATAAAAATCCATAAAACAAAGATAATCACTGAATTTTGCAAACTTTAATCGTTTATATCATCTAAGTTTTTATTTTTCGCACTGGTGGAACGATTTTAGATAACGGAAGCAGAATATACGAAGTTTTGCGATAGCAAAATGTCCTGAAAGGCAAGGGCGATAGCCCGCAGCGTATATGCTTTGTTATCGGAGTGCGATAGCACCGAGCGAAACGGAGTGGGGTGAGAGTTTTTTAGGGCACTTTTAGTTTCCAAAAATTTCCAAAAATTTTTTGCACTTCACAATTTTAATTCCCTTGAATATCTTTAGGTCAAGCAGATGGCGATCTCCAGAAACAATAAAATCTGCACCGGCGTCCAAAGCACACTCCAAGAATTTATTATCTTCTAGGTCATCCTTCACAACGTTTACCTTTGTTTGTGGGTGTATAATCATAGCCAATAACGACATCCTACTCACAGTGTCATCAATCTCCTCAGATGTTAGGGGGAATCTGTCCTTAGCTAGTGTTCTTCGGAACTCATCCAGTATCTCTGGGGAAGTGACCATAACCACATTTTCCTCCTCTACTTTCTCAATTAATTTGCTTTCATTTCCATCCCAGAAAGTTGCCGAAATTAGGATGTTCGTATCAAGCACAACGATTTTCATTATCCTCTGACTTCTGCTATGGCATTTTCAACATCCATCCGAGTTATTCCCTGTTTTTTTATCTTCTCACGAATTGGTCTAACCATTTCACTAAATGTTTTTGCTGCATATACTTTTTTCAGAACTACCGAATCTCTGGATTCAAGCACCAATAATTCATCTCCCAGCCCGATTTCTAATTCTCGTGAGAGCCCATGTAGTACTGGGAGTATTTCCTTGTTAACTTTTAGGGTTGTGACCGTCATTTTGTTATTATTTATGATTTTGTTTAAATATAAATAAAAGATACCATTCATTTTAAGTATCTGTGCCCTCAAAAATTTACAGAATAGGAAGAAGCGGTTACCCGCTTCAACCCTTCCCATGAACCGTACATACAGATTTCCCGTATACGGCTCTCTCTGTTGTTGCCGCATTACACGGAATGAGACAAAATCAAACCTCATCGATTAACCCCTCCATCTTTTCAGACAATTGTCTGACTTCCTAGACGGCTAATGCCGTCAATGTATAAGATGTTTGAGTTAATTCCAACAGACCTAAGCCCCTTCACCTCTGCAAAGTTTTATCCTCCCATTAGTTACCTAAGTTCATAGGCTTTGCGTCATTGCTACTATGGGCCTATCCGACTTCTTATGCAGCATTGTTTACTCGGCTTTCACAGGCCACACGCCTTATCGGCCAACACCTGCTTATACCTTTCATTTACCTGTGTTTCCCTGCACAGGACTGCATAAGACCTCCCTCGGTAAGACCATCCACTTTCATCACATGCCAACCCTAAACACACTGCATACCCATCATGCTTCATTTGCTTGTTTTAATCTGCATGATGCAGCGGACTTCCCCGTTATACGGGCGGGTCGTCAATTAATACAGTGCCACCGGTGGGTTCACTTACGTTTTGGCCTGCGATTTTGTCTGCAGCTTCCTTCACCCATAACCTCACGATTATAAGCTTGCCACCCTAAACAGGGTGCTAGACCTTCCGGGTCATCTTCGACTATTCCTCTGAACAAGCAATTGAGGAAGGTGGGCTTACACCACCAAGCAAATGGCCATGCGAGGCACACCGTATAACGGAATCAGAATATACGAAGTTTTGCGA
>Ga0209636_10008387_pt1 | contig 10521 bp, 9 predicted proteins | sample DeeMarSWOR152_54_FD_187464 | JGI IMG/M metagenome (GOLD analysis project Ga0209636, IMG submission 187464) | Marine sediment microbial communities from White Oak River estuary, North Carolina - WOR-1-52-54 (SPAdes) (version 2) | ecosystem: Environmental > Aquatic > Marine > Intertidal zone >... | reverse complement strand
TTGTTTAGTGCTCTTCACCCTCTTCTCGGCCTCCAGATTTCCGCTAATATAGTGGCAGTCACCCGGATGGCATCCGGAGACCAAGACGCCATCTATTCCTTCCTTGAAGCTGTTAATGATAAATGAGGGGTCGACTCTCCCGCTGCACATAACTCGGATAGGCCGGACGTTGGCTGGATAGTTGATCCTGCTTGTTCCCGCGAGGTCTGCTCCTGCATAGCTACACCAATTGCATAGAAAGGCCAAGATCTCTGGTTTAGCTATCGTGTGACAACCCTCCATAAGCCGCCTTTATCTGCGCCAGTATCTGTTTATCCGTGAAGTGCCTCATGGTGATCGCACCTGTCGGACAAGCACTTGCGCAGCAGCCACAACCCTTGCACACAACCTCATTGACTTTGGCGAGTATCATCGGTGCGAGAACAAAGGGTTCAACATCTAGGACCTTTCTGTCTAGATTGATGGCATTATATTCGCAAACCTCTATGCATTTGCCGCAGCCTCTACAAAGGTCCTCGTCTACAGTAGCCGTGATGGCCTCGGATCGTACATGACCCTTGGCCATGGGAATAGCTGCTGAAGAGGCAGCGGCGTAGGCTTGGATTATGCTTTCATTCAAAGCTTTTGGACCGTGGGCTGTTCCGCAGAGATATATTCCGTCGGTTGCGAAGTCCACTGGTCTTAGTTTGGTATGGGCTTCTAGGAAGAATTCGTCAGGGCCCAAAGGAACTTTAAGTGAAGGAGACAGGGACTTTCCGGATTCGTGCTGAATTAAAGGCGTGGACAGCACAAGTAGATCACAGTCTATAGGAATCTCTTTTCCAATAAGGGTGTGGAAAACATTAACCGTCAGCTTATCATCCGATCTTGGCTTGACTGTGGGGCGTCTTTCCGGCAGGTAATTGATGAATTTTACGTTTTGTTCTTGGGCTCTGAGATAGTACTTTTCGTATTCCTTGCCGTAAGCTTGGAGATCACGGTAAAGTATGTAGACGTCCGCTCTAGGATTCGCTTCTTTGATGAGGAGAGCGTTTTTCAGAGCGGTAGCACAGCAGATTCTTGAACAGTACTCCCTTCCCTCTTCTTCGTCCATGGCTCCAACACATTGAATCATAACAACTTTGTTCACTTTCTGGGGGAGCCCTCTTTTCAAAAGTCGTTCCAATTCGAGTTGCGTTATGACGTTCTCATGTTCGCCGTAACAGTACATGCCTGTTGGTTTGAATTCTTCTGCACCGGTAGCGACAATTATAGTGCCGACATTAAATGTGATTCTCTCTTTTCCATCCTTTAGCGCAGTAACTTCATAGTTTCCTATGTAGCCTTTCACGTCCTCAACAACCGTTGATGTGTAGAGGCTAATGTTACTGTTGGCTTTCAACGCTTTGGCAGCTGATTTCAAGATTGCTGAGGCATATTTTCCGGTAGGATAAAGCATGTAAAGGTCCCGCAGCATTCCTCCAATGGCGGGTTCTTTTTCTATTAGGTAGACCTTAAAACCTTGATAAGCCAGATTTAGGGCAGCTTGAATGCCTGAGATACCCGCGCCAATAACTAAGCTGGAAGGAGTAACTTCCACTTCTGTCTCTTCTTGTGGTCTAAGGAACCAAGCCTTTGCTATTGCCATTCTTACGATTCCTTTGGCCTTCTGGGCGGCTTCTTCGGGTTCTCGCATGTGGACCCAACTGCAGTGTTCCCGTATGTTAGCCATCTCGAAGAGGTATTTGTTTAGTCCAGCCTCTTCGCAGGTTTCTCTGAAGAGAGGTTCATGGGTTCTGGGGGTGCATGATGCTACGACAACTCTGTTAAGACCATGCTTTTCTATTGCCTCTTTGATTTTGCTTATTCCATCTGAAGAACAAGTGTAGAGATTACTTTCGGCATAAACCACTCCTGGCAGAGTCTTGGCGTAGTTTACAATCTTTGGAACGTCAACTATTCCGCCAATATTTATGCCGCAGTGGCAAATGAAAACGCCTATTTTCGGCGTTTCATCCATGAGTCCCTTCTTGTTCTTCATCTTTTCTCCTCCTAGGAATGCATCCTAGCTAAGAATTCAGCAGCTCTAGCTGCAGCTCCTTTCCCTTCAGCAACTGAGTCAGGAATATCTTGAGGTGTGTGGCAGCAACCGGATAGGAAAATTCCTGGTGCTGTGGCGTCGAGCGGAGCGAGGAGGGGATGTCCGACTTGAAAGAAACCGTATTCGTCCACTTTAATCCCAAGGGTCTCTGCTAATTCTTTGTTCTCAGGCGTCGGAACCAAAGCTGTACATAGGATAACAAGGTCCACCTGAAGACCCCTCATTTCCCCAGTCAATGTGTCCTCGTATTTGATCGAGAGGTCCAGCGTCTTTGGATCCTCCCTTATCTCTGATGGCTTGGCTCTGAAGTATTCGATTCCCCATTCTTTTTTTGCTCTATTAACGAATTCCCGGAATCCCTTTCCGAAAGCTCTAATATCAGTGTAAAAAATTGAGACCTCTGATTTCCGTTCATGTTCTTTGATCAGTGCCGCCTCTTTCGTAGCGTACATGCAGCAAACGCTTGAGCAATATGGATAATAGTCTTTCAGGCTTCTAGAGCCCACACACTGTATGAAAGCTATCTTATTGGGGATTTTGTTGTCTGAGGGTCTAACTAGGTTACCATCGGTGGGACCGGAGGCAGAGAGTAATCGCTCCAGCTCCATGGATGTTAAAACGTTTTTGTACTTTCCATAACCATACTCCTTGATGTTTGAAGGGTCGAAGGGGACAAAACCTGTAGCAACTATTATTGCTCCAACATTAAGGTCAATGATTTCTTGTTTTTGATTGTGTCTTATCGCTTCGGGTTCACAAACTTTTTCACATTCGAGGCACAGAGAGCAGCCTCCACAGTTAAGGCATCTCTTGGCTTCTTCCAAAGCCATCTCTTCCGTGAAACCAGTCTCAACTTCGTGGAAACCTTCAACCCTTTTTTCCATGGAAAGGAGAGGCATAATCTGCCTCGCCCTTTTCTCTATACCCTCCTTTGACACCTCCTCCACAAGTTTGATCTCCCGCCTTTCGACTTTGAGTTCCTCACCCCTCAAATATTGATCAATTGAAATAGCAGCCCTTTTACCAGCGGCTATGGCATCAACAACAGTTGCTGGTCCTGACACTGCATCTCCGCCAGCGAAAATCCCAGGCAAAGCAGTCTCCAAGGTCATGGTTTCGCATTTGATAGTCATTCCCTTGGTAACTTCAACTTCTGGGAGAATAGAAGTATCCGGTGTTTCACCGATGGCTATTATTACAGCATCTGCATCTACAATAAACTCTGAACCCTTGATGGGGAGGGGGCGCCTTCTTCCGCTCTCATCAGGTTCTCCCAGTTCCATTCGAATACATTCGAGGGCAGTAACTTTTCCTTTCTCTCCCAGAATCTTTTTCGGTGCCACCAAATATTGAAACTTTACTCCTTCATTCTCAGCTTCTTTGGCGTCCGAAGGGAACGCCGGCATCTCCTTCCTAGACCTTCGATACAGAACTCTAACATCTTTGGATCCGAGGCGGAGGGCTGTTCTAGCGACGTCTACCGCAACATTCCCTCCCCCAATTACAGCAACTCGATCTCCTAAGTCAACTCTTTTACTTAGGTTGACGTCCTTCAGGAATTCTAGGGCAGGTAATGCTCCCTCGTAATTTTCTCCCTCAATGCCAAGTTTACGGCTTTTTTGGGCTCCAATGGCGATTAAGATTGCTTTGTAGCCCTCTTGCTGGAGTTGATCGATTGTCAGGTCCAAACCTATGGTCGTGCGAGTCTGGATGTTTACTCCAAGATCTTCTATACGTTTGATTTCGATTTCAAGTAGTTTCTTGGGTAAACGGTATTCAGGGATTCCTGTCCGTAGCATGCCGCCGGGTTCAGGTGAGGATTCGAAAACTGTTACTGGATATCCTTTCTTTACCAGTTCGTGGGCAGCAGTTAAGCCGGTGGGACCAGAACCGACTATGGCAATTTTTTCTTCATGTTTCTTAGCTATGGGTTCAACTTTCTCCATTCCATGTTCAAGTTCCCAATCAGTCACAAAACGCTTGAGAGAATTTATCGCCACTGGTTCGTCAAATGTGCCACGTTCACAATCGGTTTCGCATGGGTGGAAGCAGACTCGACCGCAGATTAGGGGGAGAGGGTTGTCGTTTCTTATGAGTTCTAGAGCCTCCTTGTACTTTTTATCTCTGATAAGGGCTATGTAGCCCTGAACGTGTACGCCAGCAGGACATGTCGCCTGACATTTCGGGGTTCCTTTCTTGTCAATTACAAAAACTTTGGGAACAGCCTGAGGAAAGGGTCTGTATATGGCTTTTCTAGTCCCCAAAGCCATATCAAACTCGTTGGGCAATGCAACTGGGCAAGCTTCTGTACAGTCGCCGCAGCCCGTACACTTTTCTTCGTCAACAAACCGAGGCTTCCTTAGTATTTTTACACTGAATTTGCCTGGTTCGCCTCGTACCTCCTTCACTTCAGAGAAGGTGAGCAATCTTATGTTCTGGCGGCGATCTACATCAATCATTTTTGGAGCAAGAATACAAATGGAGCAATCCATTGTGGGGAAGGTTTTGTCAAGTTGAGCCATTCGCCCCCCTATGCTGGGAGTCTTTTCCACTAGATAGACATTGAAACCACGGTCGGCTAGGTCAAGGGATGCCTGCATCCCTGCTATTCCACCACCAACGACGAGGACGTTACCATTTATCTTCATGTTAGATTTTCCCCAATTTCTTCAATGTCTCACCGACTGGGCTTAGGTTTAGATTCAGCCCGAGTTCTTCAACCTTCATGCCCATGGCTAGACCAAGCACCTGAGTAATGTATATAACCGGCATGCTGAGGTCTTTCTGTCCAGTTGAAGCCTTGATAGCGTTTTGTTTGGCGTCAAGCATTTTCGTACAGAAAGGGCAGATAGTTACTAGGCCGTCGAACTTGTGATCTTGTACGGCTCTTAATTTGAGTCCTGAAATGGCTAGAGCTGTTTTGCCAGTGGTCATGGCTAAGCCTTGACCGCAGCAATCTAAACGTTCTGGATAGTCTTCTGTCACGGCTCCTAGGGCTTCTATAAGTTCTTCAAGAGATTGTGGGTCTTCTGGGTCATCTGGCATTTCCAGTTTGCTTGGTCTTAAGGCGTGACAACCGTAGTGGGTTGCCAACTTTATTCCTGTAAGTGGCGTCTTTACTGCGGCTCGGATCTTTTCTATACCAATGATTTCCCGTAAGATCTGCAAAATATGCAAGGATTTCGCGTTCCCAGTATACGTAAGTCCCTCAATTGAAAGTAGAGAATTTATACGTTCTTTGAGTGTTGGATCCCTCTCCAGATAATGTCTTACTTCACAAAAAGAGAGGTTGCAACCATTACAGAGTGAAAAAATATCCAAGCCGAGCTTCTCAGCAAGAGCTAGATTCCGCGCCGCTAGATAGAACCATGCCGAAACACTGACGTTTTTTAGGGGATATCCACAACAACTGAAACCTTCAACATCTATCAGCTGAATCCCCAATCTTGGAAAGATCCGTCTGGCTGAGATTTCATAGGCATATTGCTCAGACTGGACTGTGCATCCTGGATAGAAGGCGAACTTCATTTTTCATCTCCTTTTAGAGACTTCTTAAGGGCAATGGCGAACTTTGCAATTTCAGCAGGTTTTTTAGCCTTAGGCAACCTCAGTGATGTGCGGTCACCAAATTTAAAGGCTCTCTTTGTTTTATCTCTTGGGGGTGGATGCTTCCGAATCCTGACTCTTGTAGGCTTTTGAATTACCCCCTGCTTCAAAATGGAATTTATGAGTACTGAATAATCTTTGGGGAAAACTAGATTGCGCTTAAAGGCCAAATTTTGTAGAGCTTGAATAACATCATAGGGGGCAACGTCCCGAGGGCACCTCTCTTTGCAAGCCAAGCACTGGGCGCATTTCCAGATATCCTCAGATTCTAGGAGTTCCTCAATAATGCCGAGCTGGACCATGGCCACGATTCTGCGAGGTCTAAAATCGAAAAAATTCGCGACAGGACAGCCACTAGAACATTTTCCACATTGGTGACAATACTCGGGATGATGATCGCCCGGTATACGCCGCAAACTTGAGTTTAGATCATCTGTGCTCATGCCTTTGAGTTGGCACCCCCGAAGAAGAAATGCTATCAGGGAATTGAATATTTATGAATTCTGGTAGACGTTTTCCTGACCATATGAGTATATACGTGAAAGATATCACTAATACCGTTTCGACAAGATTACCTGCAAGTATGGATGTGGAAGAGCAAATGTACTCGAAACAATAATTCAAGCCATAAAAAACACGGAATTTCTTGGTAAAGCTTCTTTTCTAACGAAGGTTTGGTGGACCGAGCGGGAATTGAACCCGCGTCCTCCTGAGTGCAAGTCAGGCATTCATTCCAGACTGAACTATCGGCCCGCATGAAATTGTTGCTTATTTGATGAGGGAAGCTAGATTTAGGCATTTCTGAACTGTAGATATTTTGTGTAGTGTTTTGTGTAGTTCTATAAAGTTCATATAGCTCTTGCTTCTCCTTCATGGCTTCTTTAATCTCTGGTAGTTCTCTGTACTTCTTGGATAGGTAACACCATTTTTGCTTGGTGGACTTTGTTTGGTTGTGGTAGATGTACCATTTCTCATATCTGTACTCTTTTCCAGACTTCTTTGTAATTGTTACTTTAGTCATCAGAGTTCCATAGTCATCACAAACTGGACATATGATTTTCATTGTCACTTCTCCCTCTTCATTAGTTTGTGTAGTAGATAATTAGCATAATCAGACACTTAAGAGTTTGTGTAGTATACTAGTTTCCTATCAACTAACTCACATATCGAGCAAAGTTAGCATTATCAGATTTCAATTAGCAGAATTCTCGTTTTAAGCGTTAATTCCTGATAACACCCAGAAGAACAGGCATTCAATAATCGGTATAAACAGAGAGAATTAATTCTGTTTCTCAAAAGATTGACATCATAAAAAAGCATTGGGAAAACTTCTTCAAAGAATTAAAATTAGGAGAAATAGTTGACTCCGAAAGGGTTAAAGAAAAAATGGAAAAAAGTTTAGAATCAGCATTTGCTGAGATTTTTGTACCACCTTATTCAATGACAGCTTCAATGACTTTCTTGGTTGTTTCGATTGTTTTTGCTTTAACTTTATTTGGTGTTAGTGACACAACTATCGAAAATCCTATACTTCCTTTCATTTATCCATTTATCTTAGCTTTTTCAATTGCATTCTTTATAATGGGAGTTTATTTAGCCATTAAATTCATGCAAAATTTGGTTTCATCGTTTTTGACAATTGAGATTGAAAAAGCTTTGAAAGAATATTTTGAAGCGTTTGAGAAAGCTGGAAAAGAGGAAAAAAGCGGAAAATCATAAGAAACGAAAAGAATTAATTAGAATACGGAAAGCCTCGAAATGTTGATAGAGATTGACACTCGATATTTAGACAAAGATTCTCTTGTACTCAAAAGAACAAGTTTATTGCTAAAGTTGTGACAGTCTAGTCTAAAACATATTCATTGTCCTACGTGTGGAAAAATAATCACACATACACCCTAATCATAATCTGATTAGATAGAAGATTCTTCCATAAATCGTTAATACAACATTTCAAAATCATCTAGGATTGCATTGAAATAGAGAGGGGAGAGCAACATTTCTATTATCAGAGTACTCTACCCTAGGAAAAAATCAGAAGGGAGGTGAAAAAATAAAATGAAAATTAAAAGAAAAGCACTTGTAGCAATATCGCTGATCGCAATTGTTGCTTTGATGGTCGGAACTGTTATAGCTGCAGCTCCTGAGGAGGACCCCTTTACTGCAATCTGGCAAGCCATTTTTGGGATTGAAGGGGACGTAGAAGACCTTCAAACCGAAATTGATTATCTCGATCGATTAGCTGAATTACAATCACAAGTAGATACATTACAAGCTAAAGTTGACTTGATTGATGATCCATGGATTGAAGGACCTCAAGGACCTCAAGGAGCGACAGGACCACAGGGACCTACTGGACCACAGGGAGCGACAGGACCACAGGGACCTACTGGACCACAGGGACCCCAAGGACCAGCAGGAAGTTTCCCCAACCCAGACTATGATAGTGGATGGATATCTACGGTGACGGGCGGTAATACAATCACGCATAATCTAGGAACAACAGATATTTTTGTATATGCCATTGGCAAATTTGGAGGTTCAGTAAATCAGTATCACTTTGGACAGGACATTTATTTCGACGCTGAAGACTATGTATATACAAGTGGAGTTTATTGGGAGACGACTGGAGTAAATACAATAAGTCTTAATCGTGGACCGACTGACAGTCATTGGGCTTCAGTTCGAGTGTTAATATGGAAACTACCCTCACCATAAGAAGCTTCCATCTTTTCTCCTCTATTTTTCTTTCTTTTTTCTTATCAGAAAACAGTAACATCAGCCATTCTCTTGTACAATCAAAGTTTACTAATGAGGTTGTTGACTAGTATAGAAAAAAGATGGGGGTTAGCTGATTAGCCAATATGACCTTTCAGCTTCTTTCTTCTGTAGACTTCTACACAGACTGTGACTGCAACAAATATGAGCAGCATAACTGTGCCAGTGGGAAACTCAGGTATCACTGTCCAGCCTTCTATGTTTGTTTCTATTAGCTCGTACGTCCCATTGCAGCTATACGTGTTTCCACTCATATCATGTGCGTCTGTTAGGCTCATTTGGAAGTAAACATGCATTCCAGTTTCTTTGTCAAAAAATATTTCAGTGTGATAAACATTACTGAAAAGTTCCAAATCGTAAATAAATACATTCGTTTCCCTTGGTCCACTTTGATATTCACGCATTATTGACGCATTTAGATATCTTGCTGCAACTGGCTGACCAATATGTGTAGTTTCAGGTCTTATTTCGGTGCCTTCTGTAAGATTAGCGCCGATAACATGAATGGCAAAGCTGCTCGTCATGTCTTCTACCAGATAATCAACAGTTTCAGTGCCGTTTTTCCAATGTGTTGTAACGTCAAAAGTTACAATAAATTCCTCAATATCCGTAACTGTCCACTCCTCCCAATCGGACTCATTATACGTTTGCAGATACTCCAAACCCATTCCCATAGGCGGGAATGATGCGTTGCCTTCCCAAAAATGAAGAGTGCCTACGTATCTAAATGTGTCACCTACCTTGATGCCAACGTCCCAGTCATATTGAGACAGAGCTGGAACGGTCATTGCAGACAGTAGAAATACTGAAAGTAACATTGCAGGTAAGATTTTCTTCATAGTATTGCCCCCCAATTATTTTCAATAAGTTATTCTATTCTACAAAAACTATAATTTCAAGTTGAATCACTTAAAAAATTTTTCTATGATATCAATATGTTACACTTAAGCTTTAAAAAAAGAATTCAACAACAACATATTCTCTCTTTTTTTCTCCAGAAAACAGTAACATCAGATGTTCTTTTGTACAGTCAAAGTCTGTTATTGTTGACTAGTCTAAAAAAGAGGGGAATTAGGAGAGTATTCCTAGCAATTCTTTTTGTAGCGGTTCTATTCCTTTCAGTGTTCTGTCTCTCATGTCTTTTAGAAATGGTTTGTAGTAGTACCGTAGGAATACACTTTGGTTTATTCTGCCTTGTAGCAAGTCTATTGCTTCTGTAGGTAAACTTTCTCTTAACTTAGTAGCAAAGTACTTTCGTAGTTGTTTTGTTTTGTTAGAAACTCCAAGACGGTGAATCTTTGTATACAAAGTTGGATACTTAATTCTCGGTTTGACTGTCGTGATGAGTTCCAGAAGTTCTGGAGTTATGAAACTTATGTAAGCATTCTTGAATTTTCTAAGAAATATTTCACCATGTCTGAAATGTTCCAGCATGAGCAATTCCTGATTAAGATACTCCTCTAATCTTCCACTCTCATACAGTTCTGAAATTAGTTTAGTCGAGTTTACAGCCTCACTAGGTCTCAATCCAGTTAAAGCAGTGAAAACCAAAACACATCCATATTCCTTAGGTATCCTGACTAACACTTGTTTAAGCCATGCCCAGCAATCCTGAAGGTTAGTATTCATAATATCAAGCACTATGTCCAAACTAACTTTCTTCTCCCATCTCAAACCAGCATTCTTAACCAAAGTCCTCCAATAACCGTAACAGCCAAGATACTTTGACAAATTAGCCAGACCAGCCATCGCCATACGTTTCTTGTCCTTACTCAAAGCACCAATCTGAGAAATCTTCCTAGGATTCCTAAGAACATCATGATACCTTCTAACATACCTCATGCACTCCTTAGAATAATGTCTAGAATGATTTTTCAATAACCAAATCTCAAAATCATCTAAACTGTAGCCAGTGCAAGTCAGGCATTCATTCCAGACTGAACTATCGGCCCGCATGAAATATGAAACACATCAAACTAAACCTTTCTGTTTTACACCCACTACTGACACAACAAACATCCCTGTCTCCAGTGTTTCTAGACTTGTGTTGTGAAGGG
>Ga0209636_10008386_pt1 | contig 10522 bp, 7 predicted proteins | sample DeeMarSWOR152_54_FD_187464 | JGI IMG/M metagenome (GOLD analysis project Ga0209636, IMG submission 187464) | Marine sediment microbial communities from White Oak River estuary, North Carolina - WOR-1-52-54 (SPAdes) (version 2) | ecosystem: Environmental > Aquatic > Marine > Intertidal zone >... | reverse complement strand
TTTCCTTTAATGTAAAAAATGTAAAACAATCTTTTGCTGATTCTTCAATTAATATCAATTTCATATTTTTAACCAAGACAGAACAACATCATTTGGATACGTTCAGGATGGATCCAACCGGATTAAGGTTGGATAATATTTCTGGAGAAATATTCGGGGCCTTTAATGAGGTGGCTAAGGCAACGGGTGGCATCACGGATAGCTCTGCCAATATTGCGTCCTCATTCCAGAGAGCCGTAATTTCATCGGAAAACTACTATCTGTTGTATTATGCTCCAAAGAATTACAAGGCTGACGGGAAATTCAAGAATATAAAAGTTAAAGTCAAAGGCAGAAATTATAGAGTCACTCACCGTGCGGGGTATTTGGCAGACTGATAAACTGAGACAAATGAAAAAACTAATCTTTTTAATCGCTTTTATTACCTTAGTCATTAGTCCCATTGCCCAAGAAATCCAGCATGAGACTCTAGCCATAAATATCGAAGTCCCGGTCAGGGTGTTCACAAAAGGCCAATTCGTTGAAGAATTAACCATAAAGGATTTCGAAGTCTATGAGGATGGAGTAAATCAGGAAATATTGGCGTTGTATCTTGTCAAAAAGACCATAATAGAAAGAGAAGATACAGAAATCGATACAAAGCAAGCGAGAAAAATATTCATACCCGAGACTTCAAGGACTTTTGTGCTCATATTCGAAATGATGGATTATTTCCCCAAGACAAGAGATGCCCTCGATTATTTCTTCGAGAATGTCTTCTCGCCTGGTGATTCACTGTTTGTTATTACGCCTTTAGAGACCTATTCATTTGAAAAAGAGCAATTAGACAAAACGCCAAGAGAGGAAATAGTCGAACAATTGAACGGAAAGCTAAGGAAAGATATTAAAATGGCTGCCAGAGAATATAAAAGCATGATAAGAGATTTGGAGTGGTTAGCGAATGTAGAAGATAGTTCAGGTTCGAATATAATGGCAGCTAAGGAGATTTTAGAGCAAATTAGTGAGTACAGATATTTTGACGAAGAGAAACTTATGGAATTCAAGGATCAGCTAAAGGATATCGAAGGACAGAAGTACGTCTTTCTTTTTTATCAACAGCAAATCATTCCCATACCCGAGGGAATTCCGGATGCCCGGGAAAAACGTGTTTCATTTAATGTTGATAAAATTAAACAGTCTTTTGCCGATTCCTCCATTAATATCAATTTCATATTTTTAACAAAGACAGAACAACATCAGTTGGACATGTTCAGGATGGATCCAACAGGTTTGAAGTTGGATAATATATCTGCAGAGATGTTCGGGGCCTTTAATGAGGTGGCTAAGGCAACGGGTGGCATCACGGATAGTTCTTCAAATATTGCCTCCTCATTCCAGAGAGCTGTGATTTCATCGGAAAACTACTATCTGTTGTATTATGCCCCAAAAAATTACAAAGCCGACGGAAAATTTAAAAATATAAAAGTTAAAGTCAAAGGCAATAATTATAGAGTCACTCACCGTGCGGGGTATTTGGCAGATTAATAAACAGGGATTAAGGGAGCCAGATCTGTAAAAGATTTAACTCCCGAAGCTGAAGAAAGAAACTGAAAAATGAAAAAGCAAAGAATGCTTATTTCAGTTCTCATTTTAATTATCTTTTCAATCCCCATATACAGTCAGGGAGCTAGTTCTAACTCAGGCGATCAAGAAGAATTAGAAATAATACTCAAGAAGTGTGCTGAGTATTGCGAAAAATTGGCGAATTCAGTTCTTTTTTTCGTTTGCAAAGAAGAAATTACAGAGAAAATATACCGCAGATTTTCAGTTTCATCCACTCGTGATGACCTTAAAGAAGTATATCCCCGAGCAAGTGGCGGGATTAAAAAATATGTCTACGTCTATGATTACCAATTATTACAGAAGAAGAATGAGATTAAAGAACAAAGAACACTTATTGAGGAAAACGGCAAGAAAACACATGAGGAGAATGCTCCGCTAAAAACGATATTTTTCAGACACGAAAACATCGTATTTGGGCCAATAGGGCTCCTTAGCTCCTACTGGCAGCCTCGCCATGATTATAGAATTCTCAAAGAAGAGAAACTGAAAGGGAGTAAAACAGTAGTCATAGAGGCTACGCCGAAACCGGGATACACATTCGATCATGTGTACGGAAAAATTTGGGTGAGGAAAAGTGATTTCAGTATTTTGAAAATTGAATGGTATCAGCAATCTATAAAAGGATATGAACTAGTTGAAGAAACAGCAAATAGACTTAGAGCCAAACCACATCTTTCCCTGATAGCAGAATATGGAATTGAGAAAAACGAAATCAGATTTCCAAGCAAATATTTCCTTGATGAGGTTTATATAATAAAGAGAGGGGGAAAAAGATACCGCAAATCAGAAACAGTTGTTTTCTACAAAGATTACAAATTTTTCACTGTTGAATGGGAAATTAAGTATTAAAGTTGAAAATTTAAATCCAAATCCCCTAAAGCCCTGGCATCCTGAAGTTAAAAAAGACAGTCAAGCGGTCAAATTGACAGATGCGCTCCGAGGGTTTACACTGAAAATAAGGGAAATCAAGATATGAAAAAGTACATTTTCATGGTTGGAATTTTCGGATTGGGTTTAGCCCTCCTTGCCCAAGAAATCCAGCATGAAACCATTGCCATAAATATCGAAGTCCCGGTCAGGGTGTTTACAAAAGGCAAATTCGTTGAAAAATTAACCATAAAGGATTTCGAGGTCTATGAAGAGGGTGTTCTCCAGAAAATAGAAGCTCTGTATCTTGTCAAAAAGAGCTTGATAAAAAGAGAAGAAACAGAAATCGATACAAAACAGACTGTGAAAATATTCAAACCCGAGACTTCCAGGACTTTTATCCTCATGTTCGAAATGATGGATTATTTCCCCGAGATAAGAGAAACCCTCGATTATTTCTTCGAAAATGTCATTTCACCAGGTGACTCCCTCTTTGTCGTCACGCCGCTAAAGACCTATACCTATGAAACAGAATTTTTGGATGAAACACCCAGGGAGGAAATGGTCGACCAAATAAACAGAAAGCTAAAGAAAGACATCAAATCAGTGGCAATGGAATACAAAAGTATGATCAGTGATCTGCAGTGGTTAGCGAATACAGATAATCCTCTCAAGTCTGAGGCGGCAGATAAGATATTCGAAAATATTAGAGATTACAGACATTTTGATGATAAGAAGCTCATGAAGTTTAAAGATCAATTGATAGAGATCGAAGGACAGAAGTATGTCTTTCTTTTTTATCAAAAGCAAATCATTCCCCTCCCCCCTGAATTTGCGGCAGATCGGGAAAAACGCATTTTCTTTAACACCAAGAAAATTAAGCAGTCCTACGCTGATTCTTCCATCAATATCAATTTCATATTTTTGACAAAGACAAAGCAACAAAGTCTGGATATGTCAGGCACGGGCTCAAGCGAGATGGTGATGGATGATTTATCTGCAAAGATGTACGGGGCCTTTCAGGAAATGGCCGAGGCAACAGGAGGCATCAGTGACAGTTCCTCGAATATTGCCTCCTCATTCGAAAGAGCTGCGATTTCGTCGGAAAACTATTATCTGCTCTATTACACTCCAAAGAATTATAAAGCCGATGGTGGATTCAAGAATATCGCGGTTAAAATCAAAGGCAAGAACTACAGGATCACACACCGTGCAGGGTATATTGCAAACTGATCTTTTCTTGGAAAAACAATAATTCACAGAGCCAAACAATAGGATTCCCTGGTTGATAATCCGCTGAATTTACCTGATTGATGACTCGTTGAATTCAGGGAAACCTTTTACTTTCTATTTATCTTTTTCTTCTTTCTCCCAGGCTTTGATTCCGTCGGTCATCCATTTCGGTGCAGGCGCGCCCTTCAGGTGATGGTCGAAAAACTCCTGCATGCATTGAGTCCAGTGTTCCTGGTTCACCCTTTTGCGCAAGCCGTGTTCTTCTCCATTGTAGTTGAACATGTAGGCCTCTTTCCCCAGTCTCCTGAGGGCCATGATGTATTCGATTCCCTGATACCAGGGAACAGCTCCATCCTCATCATTATGGATCATCAGGAGAGGCGTCTGCACTTTATCGGCCCAGAATATCGGTGAGTTTTCGATATAACGGAACGGGACATTCCAGAGACTGTCTCCCTGGCGGCTCTGAGTCCTTTCGTACTGGAACTGCCGGACCATCCCGCTTCCCCAGCGGATTCCGCCGTAGGCGCTGGTCATGTTCGAAACCGGGGCTCCGGCCTCAGCCGCAGCAAAAATGTTGGTCTGTGTCACCATGTAAGCGATCTGGTATCCTCCCCAGGAATGTCCCTGGATGCCGATGGCTTTGGGGTTGATGTAGCCTTCCTCGATGAGCATCTGTACTCCGGGCAGCACACACTTCAGTGCGTCTCTTCCAGGATAACCGGTTCCATACTCAATATCCGGCATCCACAGCGCGTATCCATTGCTGACATAGTACGATGGATTGACAGATGTTCCAGGGGAAGGATGGCGAAAACGGTTGTGCCCTTGATGGAGTGTCTCGTAAATGTAGACCATCAATGGGTATTTCTTATTTGGGTCAAAGTTATCTGGCTTGACCAGTATCCCCTTCAAAGGCATGCCGTCCGCACTGAGGAAATCACGGAGTTCAGCTTTTCCCCAGAGAAACGGTTCCGTCTGCTTGCCAAGGTCTGTTACTTTGCGGGCGCTCTTGAAACTCAGGTCGCTCACCCAGTAGTCCGGGTACTCGTCAAAGCTGGAACGGGACCACAGGATTCTATCCGCCTTTTCAGCTTTTGTCGGAAAGCCAAAACTCTTATCATCCATGAGAAGCTTTTCTGGAAGATTTGTGCCCTTGACACGATCCTGGAAGAATCCTCTGACCATTGTCTTTTCGTTTGTTGTGCGGAGCAGCATTGTTTTGCTGGGATCGATCGTCCTTTCTTCAGGGTCGAGCCGGATATACCGGAAAGAGAGATCATTTTTCCGCCCGAATCCTTCGGTAATCATGCGGGGGTTCGATCCATCGGGTTTTATCTCCCAGATATCGTATTTGTCATAGATGAGAATCGACGCATCTTTATCGGTCCAGCCAGCGATCCCGTAGCCATATGGAGGGCTGGGAGTGTCCCAATCTTCCATGTCAAACCGGACATCCAAAGAAGCGGTGATGTTCTTGGCTGTTTTTTTGGCGATATCATAGACGTAATAATCATTATCAAGGAACCAGTAGACGTATTTAGCGTTCGGTGAGAGTCTCGCTCCTCTGTAGAGCTTCTTTTTCACCAGAGTCCGCTTTCCGGTTTTGGGGTCGATTACATAAATATCGTAGTAGGAGCCGTCATAGGAGACCATTTTTGTGTAGGGCCAGATGTTCCTGGCGAAGGCGACTTTTCCATCCTCGGATAATTCGACCTCAGGGATTTCCTCATCCGCCAGCTTGACAAATGTCTTTGAATCGATGAAATAAACCGATTCCCAGGTGTTATCCCGGACTCTCTGGGCTATCTGTTTCTGCTGGGGTTGCGGATAGGGATCGTCCCAATGCCAGAGGTCAAACGTGGCTTCTTCTTCATCCTCCTCTTCCTCCTCTTCGTCCTTCTTCGGTTCTGGGATTTCTTTGATTCCGAACATCATCACTTGGCCATCTTCACTGAAAGAAATATTGGATTTATCACTGACTGCCATCCCTTTAGGGAATCCAGGCGTTGATGAGTGAGATACCCACAAAGAGGCGGTCGCGTCTCCGACTTTCCATCCATAGAGATTGAAGGTCGGTTCATCGGCCTCATAATCATCTCTGTCAGTCAGGAAAGCCATCCGGGTCTCTTTCTTGTCCAATGCCCATTTTGTATAATTGCCTTTTCCGGCGAGGAGAGGCTTGCTGGGCCCTTTTCCTGGCTGAAGACAGTACATTCCATCTGTTTCTGGCTTTTCTTTGCTGGAGACCGTATAAAGGAAGTATTTGGCGTCCTCTGTGAAACGATAGTCCATCACATCATTGAATTCTGTTTCACTGCCATCTTTCAAGGAGCGAAGAACCAGAGGAGTTCCATACTTCTTCTCTTTTTCTTTTTCCTTCTCCTCTTCTTCTTCTTCAGCCTTTTTCTCCTCTTTTTTCTTCACCGCTTTTTTCACTTCTTCTTTCTTCTTTTCCTCCTCTTTGGCCTTCTCTTCTTCCTTTTTTTCTTCTTCTGGCAGAGCTTCCTTGAGATAAGCGACCCATCCTCCGGCTTTCTCGGGCAGCTTGAAGCTCTTTATGTCCTCGATTACAGTCACTTCCCCATCAGAGAGAGCCATGATCCCGAGTTTTTTCTTGGTTTTTTTGTCTGCTTTCTTTTTTGCCTTTTTGGCCTTTTTCACTTCCTCTTTGGACGGAGATATTATAAAGACAGCATTGGACGAATCGTAACTGAATTGAGCATTGGCCGCTCTCTCTGAATCTGTCCCTTCTCCGGAATAGCCGATGGTGTGGCGGTACATTTTATTGGTTTGTAAACTTTTGACCACGATATCCGCTTCGCCGTCCTGGGGGGTTTCAAGATAGAGAAACCAGAGCCCCTCCGCTGAGATTGTCGGCCTCACGATCGATTTCCAGGAGTCATAATCGTCATGAGTCAAGGGACGTTTGTTCGCGTCCTCCGAATCCTTGGATATTCCAGGCGAAAGGAATACCAAAGACAGAATTAAGAATAATCCAATAAACCTTGATTTTTTAAGCATGTGACCTCCTTTACAGCTAAGTCGTCAAAAAAAAGGGGACAGGCCCCTTTTTTAAGAAGAGGGACAGTCCCTCTTTTATTAAACATAAGGAATGAAAGGGACAGTCCCTAAAAAAGGGGCCTGTCCCCTTTTTCTCTAATCGGGGGAGTTGGGCGGGAAGATACAAACAGTAATGCTTTAATTGGCGGGAGCTCCTCGGTTGCCTGACTCTCATAGCAGTCGCAACGAAAAAGCTTATAGTATGGGAGGAGTAAGGTCAAGGGATTTTAATTCGAGATGCAAACATTCAATTCCCGTATCTATGAATGATTTTGTGATTGTGAAACCAGCCTTTTGATAGGCTCTTATTGCGCGTGGATTCGTATAGACAACGTCAATCCAACACTTCTGAATATCCATCACGAGAAATAGATATTTGGACAGTGTCTGGAGAGCATCGGTACCATACCCTTTATTTTTATACCTGTCTTCAGCGATAAGGATATCCAGCTCGACAGAATTATTTCTTCTATCGATTTCATTGTAATTGATCTGCCCGATGGCTGTATCATCAATGAGAATCACGAAGCATCTTCCCTTCTCCGTCGCGCTCCCATCAAAATAATACTGCTTCCAATCTTTACAGAATTCTTTAAATGTCGGCACCTGATCACCCTGGAGCTCTCCATACCAGTAAGGCGTGGCATCAGATTGAGTCGCCCACTCAAAAAACAAGGGAATCTCCTCGACTGTCATCGGACGCAACGTGACTTTATTGCCTTGTATGATCATCTTATTTCCGAAACAGGCCTTCGAATTGTGCGACCACGATGCTGCTGTTCGCGAGCGCGATAGCGTGTTTTTCGGTTGGACGAAGCCTGTTTACCTTGATGAATGTTTGCAGTCCCCCATCCTGAAGGAATTGTCTGCTGTTTCTGAAGTGCTCTCTTCCGGCTATTCGCTCGATCGACCATGTCAACAGGCTTCCCAATCTGGATAAGCGATTCCAGGGTTTCTCAAAATCGAGAAAGATTATTTTTCCCTCAGGAGATAATAGACTCTTTACTTCTTCCAGAATTTTGGTCCGTACATCTCGAGGCTTTTCGTGCAAGGCGTAAGAAATGATGACAGCCTTCAAGCGTTCCTTCTGCAATGGAATGTGGGCCGCATCTGCACATATAAAAGTGATTTGAGGATACTTGGAGGAAGCGTGTTTGATCATTTTAAAATCGAGGTCTAGGCCGATTATATCCTGCCTGCTGTTTGCGACCAATTGGCACTGTTTCCCGGTTCCGCAGCAGATATCCAGTGCGGGAAAGAGGTCATGCTGGACGATGAACTGGGCAACCCACTCCTTAGTTCTTTTTAAAAGAGGCTCTATGAAAAGGTCGTAGAGCAGGCCTCTCAAAATAATTTTTCTCAACAGGTCATCCTTGATTCATTTTCATCTAAATTCTATAGCCCCTCCCCTATTTTTATCATCTGGCGATTACGTCTTTTGTGAATTCGGAAAGTTTACCTTGGATTTCCCAGATGCGGAGTTTCATGTTCTCACGATTTCCTAAGAGATCGTCCATCTCTTCGCTCAGACTACGCAACTCACTGGAGGTGAGAGAAACGGGTTCGTGAGGTAACCGCACTCGCTCGATAGGGATTCCAGGGAAATTTTTCAGGAGTTCGTGAGTCAAAATGAGAAGACTGATCAAAGTATTGCCCTCTTCGGTTCGCGTGATTTTCACGGGATAATACAGGAAATCTGTTTTAAAGCGGTACTGAATTGCCTCGTTTGTCTTCGGATCTGTGTCCAAGGAAACGACATCGAACACAAACCACACGAATCCCTCTTCGATGTATTCCTCGACTACTTCTTTTAAAGCTTCAGGAATGACCGGATTTTCCACACCATTTGCCTTAAGATAATCATCTACCCATTCAATAAATCCATCTCCTCTCAAGACATGAGTCACGGATATATCATGGGCTCCGATTCTCTCATGGAAGGTCACTTTGCCAGCGGGAGGCCTTTCGGTTGGACCTCTAACTCCTCTAAGCCTCGTTCCAGCCAGTCTTTTTTTAATTTTTCTGTTGATGAGCGCCGTCGCCTTTCGAAAGACTTCTATATCTCCCTTTTTAACAACTGGTTCTGTTGGCAAAGGAATGACTTCGAGCACGTTTGTCGGCTCAGACGCCTTTAAGTCAGTTGTCAGGAGCAGGATTTCTTCCTGCCCGTTCCAGGCAATCATCGCTCTTTGGTTGGGCTCAAAGACTTTGACATGGGGTTTAAAAGGAATCGAAGCTCTGTCCGCATGGATGAATAGAGAGCCTGTGGAGAATAATAAAACCAGCAGGCCTGTTATCCTTTTCAATATTCCCCCTTCATATATTGTCTATGGGACAAAGACTCGTTGGATTGCTCGCTCAAACCAAGAAATTAACTAATCATTTGTCAGATGTGAAGAAACGAAGAGCGAGATTAATCCTCCTTTTATAATCTTAACAGGTATTTAGTTCTCTGACAATACGCCTTTGTTCTTACTTTTTATACCGCCAGCTGGTCAGGTCCGCTCCAGGAGGTGCACTTTTTTCCATGCGTTCCACGATTCTGGGAATGAACATCTGGTGGTATCTCAAGCGTGAGATCGCATTCGGCTGGGAGTGGTCTCCGTTCCAGCAGTGCTCAGCCCTGTCTCCGTAGTCCACTTCTCCACCGTAGTAAGGATTATTTGTGCTTTCGAGAAATTCCTCTATCAAATAGACTGCATTGTTCAGGTAGTAATTGTCCATGTCACCGCAGTAGATATGGATCTTCCCTTTGAGTTTGGGGCCGAGTGTTTCCCAGTCCCGCTGGAGGATATAGGAAAGGTCGTAGTTCTCGCGCCAGTACTCGGCGACAGAATGGTCGATTTTTCCAGTCATTTTATCCCATATGGGTCTCGGGTAGCCATCCTCTCCAACCGGGGAATAAACCGCCTGCCAGATATCCCACTGGGCACCGGAGCGGCTTTTTGTCCCGAGAACGAGCTCACGATGGTTCATTTCTTCCAGAGTGCTGCTGATCTCGCCTAGATAATTCCGGTGACCGGGCCGATGCGTGCGTTTGAATTGGCTTTTCAGGTAATACGCGTTCTCATGCTCGTAGATGTTCACGATGGTGTAAGCCCTGAAATCGATCGGGTCAGGACAGGCCGCATAGCAGCCGTTGTATTCATCCGGATACAGAACCTGGACACCTAAGGCTTCCCAGCCGCCTGTGGAACCGCCATAGAGAAACCGTGACCAGCCTTCTCCGAGGCAGCGGAATTTCTTCTCAATATAGGGAATGAGCTCGTACGTGATGGCGTCTCCGTAAGGCCCCAGGTTTTCCGAATTCACAGCATAAGAGTCATCGTAAAAGGGATTGGCGTGCTGAACTTTTATGATGACCACTCTGGGGAAATCTGGGCCTGTCCAATCCTTATAGAACTTATAATCGTATTCCTGTACGATCCTGTTGTAGCCTTGAATGCCAAATCGAGAACTGTACGTGGGCTTCAAGTTCGGGTCAGGCGGTGTTTCCCGGAAACCGCCGAATGTGTACGGAAAATGCCCGTGGTTGATCACCAGAGGGTATCGCGCTTCAGGATGTTCATCAAATCCTTCGGGCAAAAGCACGCAGGCGCCGAGGTGCATGGGACGCCCCCAGAACTCTGTCAGGAGTTTGCTCTGGATTTTGACATGCTTGATGTATTTCGTGTCTCTTGGAGGTGGGATAGGAGGAATTTTTTTATCAAGAGTTATATTTATGATTTCATCTTTCCCCGGATCGATTCGAATCTTT
>Ga0209636_10008385_pt1 | contig 10522 bp, 10 predicted proteins | sample DeeMarSWOR152_54_FD_187464 | JGI IMG/M metagenome (GOLD analysis project Ga0209636, IMG submission 187464) | Marine sediment microbial communities from White Oak River estuary, North Carolina - WOR-1-52-54 (SPAdes) (version 2) | ecosystem: Environmental > Aquatic > Marine > Intertidal zone >... | reverse complement strand
GAAACAGGTAGCGAAGGACCTCATGAAGTATGTAAAAGTAATCCGACCCTGGCTTGGGATCATGGGCATGGACATATCTAGGGATATGGCGTCCCACTACCGACTGCCGGTGGAGAGCGGCGTGTTAGTCTCGAGGGTTGTAGCGCGCAGCCCCGCGGACCATTCCGGTATGGACCAAGGAAACATAATAGTGGAGATCGACGGGGCACCTATCAAGAACATGAAAGAGCTGAGGAAGAAGATAATCGAGAAGAGGCCCGGCGACAAACTTCGAATGACGGTTCTTCGAGATGGTCGAAGATATGTCTTGGAGGCCACGTTAGAGAGTAGTGCTGGCTAAACTAACAGACAATAAGAGTGATAGAGTCTAACAGTTGCACACATCTGAGTGATGGAGTGAATTTCGGGAACAGAAACCCGGAAAAAGGGATTCAATGATCGGGGAACAACGACAGCTCTGATGATTTTGTCGAAGTGTTGAGGCTCAGTATTTCTTGAGTTTTTTCGCAAAGAAATGTATTTAACTTCATTGCGAGAGTGGAGGTCTGTCGTGCAGCGACGCTTGGAGGAAACAGGGGTCCATATCGCAGAACAGCCGGAGAACACCCTAGCCGCGATTGTTGAAGCGGTCAAGAAAGTAGGTCCACGCAACTGCTCCGAGATCGCAAGATTGACTGGGATTCCTACGGAGACGGTCCGCTACAAGATAAAGAACCAGCTTGCTGAAAAGGGTGTAGTTATCTCAGCGGTGCTGAACTCTAACGAGATCGGGATACCTGTGCACCTGCTTGACCTTAACTTCTCGAAGGAGTTTCGTTCCGCGGCTCCCAGCCTATTGGAGATACTGTCAAAGATCGGATACGTGACATACTACACCAGAGTACTCCCTCAAGGAACATTTCTGGCTAAGCTGCAGATACCTCCGAACGTTCGGGAGGAGTACGACAAGTTCCTGCGTTCACTGATGAATATCGAGATCCTCAACTCTTATGGGGTTCAGCCCCTCGCCTGGGAGAGGTACCTATCGCTTAAACCCGAGTACTACAATTTCGACAACAAGAGCTGGGCTGTGAACTGGAAAAATGTATCGGCTTCGAAGACGTTTCTCCATCAGGTGGACACCAGAGTCGAGGAACACCCAAAGATCGATAAGCCTGATGTATTCATACTGAAGGAGCTACAGATCGATTGCACAAAATCGATAACCGACATTGCAAGAAAACTGCAGATGAATCCCAAGAGCCTCAGATATCACTATGCCCAGCATGTCGAACGGAGACGATTGGTTCAGGGATACTCCGTTAGGTGGACAGGGAATTCGAGCCTAACCGAGAGGCGGTGGATTATGGGCGTCTTCGTGAGGGTAAGGAATCCGACGGCAGAAGAGCTTTGGACAGCTCAAACCGCTTTTAATAAGCTTCCCTTCACGTGGTTCGACGCCGTCGCTGAGGATGGAAGCCTCTACCTCGCCCAAATTGTATTGCCATCAACCTACTATCTGGACACCATGAACTACCTACACAATGAGTGCATCGCTTTTGGAGAGAAGCTTGAGTACCAGCTCGCTGACTACGACTGTTCGTCTTCTTTCACGATACCTTACGAGTTATTTGACGAAACGCAGGGCTGGGCCTTCGACAACAGGATCGCACTAGAAAAGCTTTGCACCCTACTCTCTAGCACCCAGACAACCGTCCAGGTGGAATAGACCGGGCTCTCCGTCAAAGTTTCCATTGTTGATGGATCGATCGAGTAGCTCGGCTTCCACTAAGGAAACGAATATCCTCAAGGGCAGCGCGGATATTCGACGGATATGAGACTGGAGAAGGTAGTGGAAGGGTGTCCGGAGACCATCTTGTTGTACTGGACTGATTGCTACACAAGGACCTTTGACGCATCCCTGGTCAGGTTTGTCCGTGACCGGGGCAGCGACGTCTATGTAGTTCTCGACAGGACGGTCTTTCATCCAAAAGGCGGGGGACAACCCTCCGACCGCGGCGTGCTCTCGGGAAGCGAGTGGAGGTTTGAGGTGAAGAAGGCCATGTTCTTCAACCGCAGGGTTATCCACTTCGGCAGGCTGAGCGACGATGAGGTCATTGAGGAGCCCGTCCTCGGAGAGATAGACTGGAACTGGCGGTACTTGATGATGAAGAGGCACACGGGTGGACATCTTCTGGATCACTGTCTTGCCAAGGCAACGGGTGAGAGGGTTGAGACGACTGAGTCTTGGCTCGGTGATCCATGCTACGTGGGATACAAGGGGAAGGCGCCGTCTGAAGACGGGATGAGGCAGGCCGAAGAGCTTGCCAACGACATGATTTCCCGTAGAGGCAGTGTCGCCTTAGAGGAGATCTCATACGAAGAACTTCTTCTTCGAGCGCCTGACGCTCCCAACATATACCGTCTCCCGCAGCTCGGGTCCGTGAGGACGGTAACCATAGAAGGGTGCTCTCCTATCCCTTGCGGTGGAACACACGTCAAGGATATCACTGAGATCGGTAGATTGAGTATCAAGGAAGTTGTCCAAGGAGAAACCAGTTTCAACGTCTACTACGATGTGAGCTAGACGGTTCGGTCAGAGATCGTCGGTCGATCGAAAAAGATTTTTGACGAGAAAGTAACAACCCTTCATCCGCTGAAGCGACGTGCTTGGACTAGGTTTGTCGCAGTGGTGTTGTGGTGGGCCGGGAGAGATTTTCTGCGGCGTGACGCCGCTTTCGAACTCTGCCGACCGCGTTACCGGCGGTTCTCGACCACCGCCACGTCAGGGCGGTATCACTACCAGGCTAGACCACCGGCCCACACGAGACATGTCATTGCACTCGACGCCGTGAGATATACTTTGCTCGATCAAGCAATCCGGTGATTGCTTTTTCATCAGCGAGAAAGAAGGCGAAACGGTCGATGGACGATCAAAGGCGCAGACGGGGATTTCTACTGCCCTAAGTGCTGTCGCCTTGTCTACAACGCAAACAAAAGAATATGGGTGCCCATGCGGGACGCGTCCGACGAGTCGGTCGATCCGAGTTGGCGCACGACGTTTTGGGTGAAGACTAAACTTCCTTGAATGCCCCAAGGTTGGGAGCAATCGATCGGTTGACCCCGTGGTCCTTTCTTTCCCTATTTTCCTTGTCTTTCAGCTCACCCGGGTACCACCAAGTGGGTAAAGAGTTATCGGCGGCCGATCGTAGAAACCAATTGATGCCACGGAAAAAAGGCTTGAGACACAAGCTAGGTGGTCCGCGTCGATCGACCAAACGACGCATGAACGTGGTGAAAGTAGAGGAGAAAACCAAGGTGAAGTTTCCCCCGTTTTTGGAATTCGAGATAACCAAGGAGAAGAGGCCCTCAAGAAAGGCTAAAGCCTCCGATCGATCCAAACGCAAGGCCAAGAAACCCAAGGACTAGCCCGCGGGAGTTCCTAATTTCCCATCCTAGGTCCTAGACTGACCTATCGAACCCTACCCAATACTTCCAGTTCCCCAGGATTGAGTTTCCTTTCCAGCTTTCTTCTCATCCTGTCTACTTCTGCCTTTCTTTGTCTGAGTGTCTTCTCTCTTTCCTCAAGCTCTTCCCGCTTTGCAAGAACCCTCTCATGCGTTAAGATGGTCCTTGCCTCGTCCGCCCACCTCCAGAAGTCCACCGCGCAATCAGAACAGACGGGATGGGTCTCCGGCTTTACGGGGGATCTCTGTCGCTCTATTTTGATGAAGAGACCGTCGCTGGTTCGTCTCCCACATCTGAAACACTTCACGTTTTCTTCATCTTCTTCTGGGCATAGCTGGCTGGGCGCCATCCGAGTTGGTCCTCGGAGTGACACGTTGATCCAATCAGCGGATTTGACGCCACGTGCCGCGATGCTACATTATTTGTGCTGTTGTTTTCGCCCCTTATAAAGGATGGCTAATCGATCAACTTCACTTTGACCTTTGAGAATGTTCCACATCGATCGATCTTAAGCGTAGGAATAGCTACATCTGACGTATTCTGCCCCTTCCTTGCAGTCAACTCCTCGAAAGAAAATGCATGAATCGACGATCACCGTCTTTCCCGGGATGCACGCCTTATAAACACGTACGGTCTCGTTATTTCTGGGACATTCAACTCAACGCCCCAATGGATCGCCGTCATATCGATGATCGACCGATCCTACAACCGGGTCCCTCTCACGTTTTTTGTGTCCAAGAATGGATCTAAGAATGGTCTGCAGGTGGTCGACGATGTACGTCAATCGATAGATCAAAAACACGTTTAACGTTGCGTAGAAAAAAGAGGGACAAATTCACTCCGCGGGTATCGGGCCCCGACGGATCCGCCATCCGCGGAGCGCCCCTATGCTTCAGCTTCACAGAGGATCGATCGAGATGGATCTTTGGATTGATCTCTAGAATTCGAAGGATTGACCTGCTTCGGGCGCCACGGCTTCGAGTGACAACTCCTCCCTTGCCCACCTCGCGAGTTCAAGGCAGCTCTCTTCCTCGCCATGAACAACAAAGACCTTTGTTCCCGAATGAAAACGTCTGAGGAATTCGTGCAGATCCTCACGGCCACAGTGAGAGGAGAACTTGAACTGTTTCACGAGAGCATCTACCCTTCTATCCCTGCCCTCCAATACGTATCGATTCTCACTCAGGAGCACGTCTCCCGGAGTGCCAGGGACCTGAAAGCTCACCAAGAATACAGCGTCCCTGCTGTTGCGAGCGAGTCTCTCCATGTAGTACGCAGCGGGGCCTCCACTCAACATTCCTGCCGGCGAAACTATGACGCCGGGGTTCTCGAGCACCCCCCTTCTCTTCTTTCTGCCCACTACCGGTTCGATCCTGTTCGCTGCTCGGGATAGCAGAGAGGGATCCTTGAAAAAGTCTGTGTTGTTCAGATACATCCCAAGGATCTTTACAGCCATGCCATCAAGCGCCACAGGGTGCTTGAAGTTGTGGGCGGCTAGGATGCACAGAATTTCCTGGGATCTTCCAACTGAGAAGGCTGGAACCAGCGCTATCCCTCCGTTCATGACGACTTCTTCCAGCTCTCGAATGAATTCTTCTTCCAACGCTTTCCTCTTCGGATTGTCCTCTCTTCCGTATGTTGCCTCTATGACCACAGCATCAACGTCGATCGGAGGTTCATCCGCGGGATTCAACAACCTGGATTCTACTGTCGAGAAGTCCCCTGTGTAGAGCACTCTTTTGTCTCCGTTCACGAGAATCATGGCGCTGCCTGGGATGTGCCCAGCATCAAGGAACTCGATTTCCAGGTGGTCTTCTTCCAAGACTTCCCTATACATTACTTCTTCCCTCTCTCTGAGCATATTGTGAACCTCGAGGAACTCGAAGGGAAGCATATAGCCTGAAAGCTTGATGAAATCCCTCAGAAGTATCTCAGAGGTGCTGAAACTGAGTCTCGTGGACATCACTCTGGCCTTTTCGTACAGGAAGAAGAGCGGGATGGCTCCCGAGTGATCGAGGTGTGCATGTGAAAGCAGCACTAAGTCAACGGCCTTCGCGGGGACATATGCAGGGAAAGACGGCTCCGCACCCAACATGACTCCATAGTCAAAGAGAAGCCTCTTGTCCATGGTTTCAGCCAAAATGGCAGACCTACCAACCTCTCTCGTTGCTCCGAGAAAAGTGAGTTTCAAACCTGGTTCACCTTAATTTCGGTCGATGCTTGTGGCATCCCTTACTTCCCTCTCATGTCGTCTGGGAACCGCTGACTGGAAGCCTTTCGGACAGAGACGCTGACGCCGTGGAACCTCTTTCTGACGGCTGACGCGCAGGCTTCTGCGAGCGCTCTCCAGGCCTTGTCGTCGGGCCACAGGAATATAACCGTTGAGTAGTTCTTGTGGACGCCTAAGTAATCCAGAACCACCTCGACGACTTTGTCGATGTAGGCCGTTGTGCCAAGAGCTGACAAGGATTGCGACAAGGGAAACACTCCAACAAGCTCTGCTGGAACAAGGCCGAAGGGAGGGCCGTAATAGCATACGTGAGTGGATTTCTTCCCGATGAGGACGCCAATTCGGGAGCTAGATTTGATCTTTTGAGCTTCCGCATCTCGCCAGATGCTAGGAAGCAATAAAAGGAGACTCTTGCCTCTGGGGGGCGAGTAATTCTTTCTCAGCCTTCTCATATAGGCCCTGACTTCCGGCCTGTTTAGGCTAATGTTGTCGAAGAGAAAGATCCCCCTGCGCTTTGATACAGGGGTATTCTTTTCGAACATCTCCGTGCAATTCGCATTTCGCACAGCTCTGGCGAAGCCGCGGAACAGCGATGGGTGTGACCGCGCTCTCAACTCAACCAGTTCCCAGAGCCTGCCTTCAAAGATCGCTTGCTTGATTCTGTTAATCTCCTCAAAACACACATGGAGATTGTGCATAGCCAGCATTCTTTCCCTGAGTTCCGGCTTCAGATCCTTCAACTCCTTCGGCAGAATGTGAGAACAGACTCGACAGAAACAGGGGAAATCCCGTATGTCTGTCAGCTTGATCGTTCCGCTCGCAGTCATGTATCTGTCGTTCTTGGCGTAGAGGCTGTACGCGGCTGAATCGAACATATCACACCCTAGGGCAACCGCCAACGAAAACATCATGGGGTGACCGGCTCCAAAAAGATGAAGCGGTCTTTCGACAGGTAGGTTCATCTTGGCAGCGCAGATCATATCGACTAGAGGAGGGAAAAGATATCGCTCCATAAGAACCGTCGGACTTCCCAGAGCATGTATGTCGAAGCCCATCTTTGAGGACTCTCGGGCAGAGTACTCTACCAGGTCGATGTGAGAACCTCCTTGAACAGGGCCTACCCAAAGAGTTCTGGAATGGCTAACGACCTCGAGAGCCTTTCTGGAGTTAGCCAGGGTTTTGTTGACAGTTTCTGCAGCTTGTTCTCTGTCCACATCGCCTGTCGGAACATCGAGGACAACCGCTATGTCACTTCCGATGTCTTCCTGGAACCGGGCGATCTCTTCTGCATCAGTGTGAACTCGTCCGTACTCGAGCAGTTGGTATGCTCCGGAGTCGGTCATTATGACAGCGTCGAAGTCAACACGCTGGTGAAGATCTTGGGACACCGACTTGGGAAACCAGCGTTTGAGCAGTAGGTAGGCGTTCGTCATAACAGCTTTGCATTTAAGCCGCTCTTTCATCTCTCTCGGCTTGACTATCTGTCTAGTAGGGCTGACAACTGGCAGGAAGAGAGGAGTCTCCACCGCTCCGTGATGGGTGTGTAATAGCCCTATTCGACCCATCAAATCCTTGTGGACGACCTCGAACAAAGGCTGCTACCACGTGAAGCCCGATCGACGCGATATAAAGCATCATCGATCATCGAATTGGAGACAACGATCGATCCTCGAAAGTTTATTAGGCGTCTAGGCAAGCCAGTCAGCCTGAGCCGCATGCTGGAAACCGAGGTTTTCTATTACAAAGAGGTTGACGGAGAAGAAGCTAGGAACGCTGTATTGGTTCAAGGTCTGCCAGGGGTTGGGCTTGTAGCCAAGGCGGCAGTAGCCTATCTGCTAGATAAGACCAAAAACGTGAAAATCTGCCGCTTCATCTCCCCTGACTTCCAGAGCATCGCTTCTATTCGAGACGGATTAATAGTCAACAGTTTCGCAGACCTTTTCTTGACTAGGACGCGAAGACCGCTACTTCTTCTATACGGTAACGCTCAGCCCTCGACCAGCTTTGGACAACACGAGTTCTCCGACAAGCTGATGGAGGTTTGCGCCAATCTGGGCTGCAGCTTCGTATTGACCTTGGGAGGCTACGGCAGGCAAATAACAGCCGAGGAGAGAAAGGTCTACTGTTCATCAACCCGAGATGAAGTTCTGAAGAAATATCTGCCGAAGATAAACGGCTCGGTGTTCTCTGGGCAAATCATCGGCGTCGCAGGGATACTGCTAACCGAAGCCGCGAGAAGGAACATAGACAACCTATCGGTGCTGGCTGAGACCTTCGGCGCGGTACCTGATTTCGAGGGTGCCAGAAAAGCGGTTGAGGCCGTGGTTAAGTTGGCTGATCTAGACTTGGAGGTCGGCACGCCCGAGGAGATATCCAACTCCTATTCCGACGTGCTCTCGAGAAACGAGCTATCGTCTGGCGTGTAGCTACTTACCTCTCCTCAGTCTTCTTAGCTTCGTCGCTCACAAATTCTTCGTAGATCTTTTGAACCTTCTCGGCGGCGGGTCCAGTTCCTTCAACCACACCATCCGCAGTGACTCGGATCCGATCCATTACTACGACGGTGTTGGCTTGCTTCACGTACTTGACCATGTTTGGAAAGAGTCTGTTGATTCTATCGGCGAGCTTCTCGAGATCCAGGCCCTTTTCCAGCAGCTCGATCGTTGACACGATTGCCCCAGAGATGAATATCTTCGGGTGGAGGATGCCTTCTTTGTCTTGTGCTTCCAAGAGCCACAACCCGTAGTCAGTAGGGCTGTAAGCAGTAAGCTTCCCTTCGAATGATTGCCCTGAACTCGTCGACACCCTTATCAGCTTGTCGAGCATCAAGGCAAATTCCTCACCGAACCTCCTAGCCGCGGCAGCCGCCAGAATGCATTCACCTCAAGCGTCCACGACAGCGCACCGGCTGTATATAGGCATGAACTTTCACTGGCCCGTCTGACCTGTGCCTGCGCTACGGTTCGATTCATCGATCAACCGTCGAGCCGAGCTCAATTCAGGAGCAGAGGTGTAACGAGAGATGAAGAGTAGCAGGTCATCCAGAGCAGGGTCCCCCTCCAGCCTAGAGATCCAGTCGACCCGGTCTCTGGAAATAGTGGCTCCATGTTGCAGCTTCTCGATGATGCATGAGACTATGAGACTCAAACTCAAGTTTGTGACATCTACCTCCACGACCTTCTTCGAGCCAAACGTAGCGCATGCATCGTAGAGGCTGAGACCGATCAGCTCTGCTATCAAATTGTCCGAGATCTTCTTGTCATCGTAGCCCCTTTCGCGCAGCCTACTCATGAGGACCAGGGGACTGCATCTCAGGAGAAAAACGAGGAAGTCACTGACGCCTGGAACCGGCAGAGCGAAGTTGGATGATACGACCAGGTATCCTTTGGACAAGGAAACCTTCTGACCAAGGAACTCACCCACCTTGCGAACATCGGCGACGTGAGTGGCGCGCTGCTGGTCATAGGTTGTGTAGAAGCCCTTCTGAAGAACAAGCTCAGAGACATCGATGTATTCCCCTTCAAGTCTTCTTGTGAGCGCTCTGCCAACTGAGGACTTTCCCGTGCCGGGAACGCCTAATACGTAGATTACCTCTCTCAGAGCCAGTCTCCTTGCCCTCATTCGCTGTGCGTGTTCACCGCTCTACGGTGACAAGGCCTATTTGGGCTTTGACGTTTTCCCGGATGTTTGGTGACAGCGAGACGATTGATCGCGGTGAGCGTATATACCAGTGTTTCGCTGATCCGGATGGTGATCAGTGTGGAGAACCGAGGTCTCCCGGCTTTTGGCGATCTTGTAATCGGCACGGTGAAGAAGATAGACAAGTATGGCGCGTACGTGACCCTCGATGAGTACGGAGGCATCGAAGCCCGCGTTGATCGACGGGAGATCGCTCTGCGCCGCGTTAGAAGCATCAAGCGTCACCTACAGGTAGGGCAGCAAACGGTCTTCAAGGTGAAGAGAGCTCGAGAGAGACCGGTTCAGATCGACCTATCCCTGAGACGAGTCCAGAGGAATGAGCGCCGAGAGAAACTGATCTCTTGGAAGCAACAACAGAAGGTCGAAAAGATATTGACGACGTTAGCTGAGAGGACCGGTGTGAGCGATCAGACGGTCGAAGAAAGTGTGGTGAAACCTCTCGGGGATAGAGGGGAGGACGTGTATGCCGCTTTCAAGAAGATCTCCGAGAAGAGAAAGCTCCCCGCCGAGCTGGTTGGCATTCCCGGCAACCTGCAAGATGAGCTAATTCATCTTTGCTCCTCTGAGATTAAACCGCGGAAAGAGGTTCTGACGGGCATCTTGATTCTGTCTTCGAGGAACAAATACGGTGCAGATGACATTCGCGAAGCGGCGCTCGCAGCGCTGTCCGCTGGGACGGAGGACGCAACTGTGACGCTGAATGTCATGGGGACGCCGCTCTATAGGCTCCGCGTGGAATCGTCTGACAAGAAGGTTGCTGTCGCCGTCTTCGATAGCGCCGTGCAAAAGAGTATTGCCAAGATAGAGGAGAGAGGTGGCTTCGGAGAGCTCAAAGGCGAGTAGAGAAAACTTTCTCTGCGCGATCTATCTTCATCGATCGATAGATTGGTGCTCCGGGCGGGATTTGAACCCGCGACCACCGGCTAGCTTCAGGCTTATGCCTTCGAGAGGCCGGTATACTTAACCGGGCTATACTACCGGAGCACGGGATATTTGTTTTAGGCCCTCGGCTCTCCCGTAGGTTAGTTTCAGCCAATACTGCCGGGGGCCCGGGGTTTTTATGTATGTCGGTGGCTCGATTGATGCGTAACTTGTTGTTCTTTTGTTGAGAAGTGGTTGGAAAAAAGGGGGACTTCAGGCGGATAT
>Ga0209636_10008384_pt1 | contig 10523 bp, 9 predicted proteins | sample DeeMarSWOR152_54_FD_187464 | JGI IMG/M metagenome (GOLD analysis project Ga0209636, IMG submission 187464) | Marine sediment microbial communities from White Oak River estuary, North Carolina - WOR-1-52-54 (SPAdes) (version 2) | ecosystem: Environmental > Aquatic > Marine > Intertidal zone >... | reverse complement strand
AAGTGTTTACTACGACATGCCTTCGACTCCAGCCATTACTCGAGCGTGGGCAAGTGAAATCATTAGAGGACCTGCAGTAACTGAATTCCCGACAGAAACTGAAAAAATCTATGTAAACTACGAGTACGAAAATCCTATTGGTACGATTCAAAAGATAATCTACTATGACGATAAAGGAAATATGCTCGGGTCGCATGAGCACGTATCAGAGCACATTTCGGGTACTGGTACGTGGGGTTTGACTTATCCTGGTGAAGAATCCTGGCCTCTTGGCTTTTACAGGGCTGAACTGTTCATGAATGATGTGTTACTGGCTAATATAAGCTGGGGGGTTAGTCCAGGCTATGCCATCATTGTGGCGGGTCAAGGTGAATGGTGGAAGCCTGGAGATAAACACGCGATAGATCACGCTGCTAATAATGCTTATAGAGTTCTCCAGAATTTAGGCTTTGATGATAACCATATTTTTTATCTCAATTCCAATCGTCCCCAAAACATTGATAACGAACCAGGGGATGAAGTAGATAAGTCAGCCTCAGTTAGTATCTTTGAGGATGTCATTGATGAAGTAAGAGATCAGATAAGAGATAATCCTGTCCCTCTCGTTCTATATTTGGTAGGTCATGGAGTACGAGACGCATTCATACTTGAAGGAGGAGATATACCTGTCTCTAAGTTACAAGATATGCTCGGTGAATTCTCCAGTAAGATTCGCATGCTTATTGTGATTAGTTCATGTTATTCGGGATCATTTATAATACCTAAATATCCTGCACAAAGTATTTCGTCTGAGAACAGAATCATTATTACCGCTACTCATGGTGATCTACCGTGGGGACTTATAGGCTTTCCCACAATGGTTCGTTTTAGTGACCGTTTTTGGGGCAATCTGAATGAAGGGTTGAATATTAGGGAAGCTTTTATTCACAGGGCGTGGCCAACAGAAATACCTTACTTGTTGCTTGATGACAACGGAGATAAGAAAGGGCATTCTCTCAACAACTTGGAGGATGATGGCGAATTCGCGGCTGCTACAACAATAGGTTTACCTGGTACCGAAGATTTAGAATTAACACAATGGATACAACTAAGGTTTCACAGTTCCGGTGAACTTCGCGTTTATGACTCACAGAATCGAGTTACTGGTTTAGTTAATGGGGAGGTCAAAGTAGGAATCCCAAACTCGATGTATGATGATGTAGACGAAAGTGTTGCTATATTCTTCCCCTCCGATGTCTATCGCTATGAGGTACTAGGGACAAAAGAAGGAACATATGGGTTAGACATAGCTTTTATTGAAGGTGGAGAGGCAACTATTTTCAGTGCTACTGACATTCCTACAACAGGTGGAGCGATACAAGATTACACTATTGATTGGGAAGTTCTCTCTCAAGGTGGAGAGGGAGTTACTGTCCAGGTAGACTATGATGGTGATGGAGAGTTTGAGGAGACTATTACTACCGATAACAAGCTTACCGGAGATGAATTTATTCTACAAACAAATACACTAATAGACTTTGATCCCGACACTCTAAATCTCAAAAGCAAAGGGAAATTTGTTACAGTCTATATTGAGCTTCCAGAAGGATACGACATAGGTCAAATTGATATTTCGACAATCTTGCTGAATGATTCAGTCTCCCCATTAGCAAAACCGATAGAAATCGGTGACTATGACAAAGATGGTATTACCGACCTGATGGTTAAGTTTGATAGAGCTGCTGTACAAGGGATGCTTACTTTAGGAGAACAAGTAGAAATTACCATTAGTGGGGAAGTGGCTGGAATCGTATTTGAAGGGCACGATAACATCCGAGTAAGAAATAATTAAACCATTAATTGAACAGCCGTCTTGATTGTTACCTTAGAATTCAAATAGGTTCCTTTTTTACTTTACGCGTCTGCGCTCGTTGCCTTGGCTCAAGATTCACCGGACCTTTTTTAGGTATTGAACAAAACGTCATTTTGTGTAATGTTTATGCGTTTAACATGGATTAAATGCAACTTTAGCTTCAGTTTAGCCAATTTTCAGTTTTACTGTCTATCTCGGGGACTCTCCTCGCAATTCTCGCCTATGCTATCGTATAATTATGCCGTTACCTGAGACAATGGTAATAAAGTGGAAGGATGGAAAGACACAATAGGTTGCGGCAGTTATCGAGTAGAAAGGAGTATGCACGGGCCAGTCAGGTTCTAGCCTTGAGTCGTCTTAATGACTAATGAATGAGTCAAGATTTCATCATTATGTACCACGCTTTTATCTCGCCAGGTTCGTTGACTCAAATGGCGGGCTTTGGGTATTCGATAAGGAAACAGGGCGTGTCTTTCGAACGGCTCCAGACAAGGTTGCTGGAGAAAATAGGTTCTATGACTTCCAGGAATTACGGACAATTGGGGCAGACCCTCAGTTGATGGAAAAGCAGTTTGCGGATATCGAGGCTGAAGTGAGTAAGATTATGGGGAACTGGTTTGATCTCCTTCAGTCGCACAGAATAGTTGAAATCCCACCGGTCAACCGAGAAATCGTTTCCCTCTTTCTGACTTTGCAGCTATTGCGAACAGCCGAGGCGCGAATTCTGCTTATACAATTCGCGCAGGCACTAGAAGGCGAACTTGAAAAATATGATCCCGAGCAGGACGCTAGCGGTCTACACATGCAACTTCTTTGGCATGAAGAGTTTGTCAACAAGATAACCAAAAAAATAAAGGATTCTATTTGGATCTTTGCACGGAATGATAGTAGGCAACCATTCTACACCTCGGACCATCCCGCATTATTACAGTCTTTTGATAGCAAGCAATGGCTCCTGGGGCCAGAAGTATTCGAATATGGCATGTACATAGTTTTCCCGCTATCTCCTAGATGGATTCTATACTGCAAAGACCGAAAAGCTTGGGGTGCGGTGGCGAAATTAGATGGATTGGTATCTCCGGTTGTATTCACCATAGACATGGTTAATCATGAGAACTCTGGTCAAATTGGAAGGTCAAGTAGATTCATCTTTTCTAATTCAACTGACTTCAGGTTTGCTCAAGAGTACCTGAAGGATTATTCCGAACATAGTGATCCAGACAGAAAACGTTTTGTGTAGTCGCAAACAAATGGCCTCAACTGTACAATACATACGAGTCAATCTGTTACTCATAATCTAAAAGACGATTAGATTACCAGACTTACATCTGGTTGTTTAGTTGTTCTTTATCAAGATTGTTTTGGAACACAATATTGTGCTACTCTACGGGAAGAAGATGCTTTTGCCATAAAGTAATATGACGACTATATATACAATAGGCCATAGTAATCACGAGCCCGATAACTTTTTACAGTTGCTTCGCTTGGCGAAGATTGAGGCTCTTGTAGATATACGAAGCAACCCGAATAGTAGTTGGGTCTTATATGCAAAGAAGCAGGATTTGAAAAAATTACTGCAGTCGGCTGGTATAAAATATCTATATATGGGCGACGTATTGGGTGGTCAGCCTTCTGACCCAGAATGTCTTGATCCGCAAACGGGTAAGATAGATTACCAATTGATACAGCGAAAGGATTCGTTTCAACAGGGTATAACGAGAGTCATAAATGGTTGTAAGAAATACAGAATCTGTTTAATGTGTGCCGAGGAAAATCCCGCCCATTGTCATCGTAGTCTTTTAGTTAGTGATACGCTAAGCCGGAAAGGCATAAACGTATTACATATACGTGGTGATGGGCGGATTCAAACGGATGAAGAATTATCGAAGGAGCGAGCAGGAGTACCAACAAGTCAACAAAGATTTTCTTTATGAGTATGATGAATAACTATTTAACTATCTATACTATAGGTTACACAAAAAAGACAGCGGAAGAATTTTTTAAACTTCTACGAACTACAGGTGCCAAACACTTAGTTGATGTGCGATTGAATAACACTTCGCAACTTATGGGTTTTACCAAACGAGACGACTTAAGCTATTTTCTTCAAGAATTGCTTAATATGGACTATCACGAGATGCCAGAATTGGCTCCAGAGGAATCTATGCTAAAAGAATATCGTAAGACTAAAAACTGGGGCAAATATGAGAGTTCATATAAAGAGTTGATAAAACATCGACAACCTGAAACGAAAATAAGTCCGAAGTTACTTGAAGAAGGTATGGTGCTTCTATGTAGTGAATCGAAAGCAGAGCGTTGTCACCGCAGATTAGCAGCAGAATACTTGGCAGACTTGCAGTCTCACGACACTAGAATTATCCATTTATAGTGAAATTATGATGAAAAAGACGCTAGTTATAACTGACATTACTCAAATGCCTTGGGAGATTACGAATCAAGGAAATGAAGTATGTGTTGTTGGTATTGATGCTGAAGGACGATGTATTAGACCTGTTTGTGATGGGGGTTTTTTGAAGAAATTCTTGTTGGATAAAAACGGAAAGGTAGTTGTAAGACACGGGGCCAAGGTGGAATTTGATTTACATACAGTTAAAACTCAATCTCCCCACATTGAAGACATGAAATTTAATCCCAGCTCGATCCTAGGTAAAGGACTATGCAATAGCACTGAATGGGAAGAAATATTGCGACAGAGTTCTTTTCATTCCGTAGAGGATATATATGAAGGTTTTCTACAAGATAATAGGTGGGTAGCACCTGGAGCAAAAACAAGATCAATTGCTACCTTACCAGGAGCTGACATCATATCTGCCGAATTGACCCCAAATAGTATAAAACCGAGAATAACATTTGTAGATAATACAGGTTTTGAATTTAATCTGCCGACCAGTGATTTGACCTTATGGGATAGATGCCGTTTATTAGTTAAAAAGCAAGGGTGCAACAAAGTTGAAGTAGAGAGAGAATTAATTTCTCTTTTACAAAACGTAGATCGTTTGTATCTACGCATTGGACTAGCTCGTCCTTGGGAGCCTAAAGATGACGGAGGGGAAAAGTGCTGGCTGCAGGTTACTGGCGTTTATACTTTTCCCGATTTCCTAAACGGCAAATGCTTCGCTGATTTCTAAACATACCTTAGATTTCCAACATTCCTCCTCGTATTTAATGTCAGTATCCCACATCAATTTATTCTTTTACAAATATTTTGCTTGAGACATTTAGTATGCTTGACAAACTTAGCATTTGTAGTTATACTATAATCAAAATATGATGTTTGGATGGTGAATTGACATGTCATTAGGTTCCTACCTTCGTTCCCTTCGTGAAACTCTTAGTTTAACACTCAGAGCAGTCGAAAAGGAGACAGGTATATCGAATGCCTTTCTTAGCCAACTTGAATCAGGTAAGGTCAAGCAACCTTCACCTATAATTCTGTACAAGCTAGCTAAAGTTTATCAAGTCTCGTATGAAGAACTAATGGAGGGCGCTGGCTACCCCGTTCCATCTAACCATTCAGGCACAATGCAATCGCCACCGATAATCTTTAATAGGTTAGGCAATATAACTAAGGAGGAAGAGCAAGAACTACTTGACTATCTTGCTTACATTCGCTCGCGCGCCAGGAGGAGGAATAAGATAAATAAATGAGGTGGTCATTCTCAGCTTATAACAGCTTCCGTAAATGTCCTCGGCAATGGTTCTACAAGCAAATCTTCTCTAGTTCAAGAGCGAATGATCCTGTCCGAAAAGAAGCCTATCGTTTGTCCAAATTAGAAAATATTCAAGCCTGGCGCGGTAAGGTTGTGGACACCACTATAAGTGAAATAATAATACCTTCACTCACTAATGGCAGTTTTATTCCTATCTCAGAAGCACAGAGGGCTGTACTTAATCTATTTGATACACAGCGGGCACAAAGAATGTCAGACTATAGTAATAACCAAGTAGATAAACATACAAACGGAACATTCTTTGAGCTAGAGTACGAAATACCCATTGCTGAGGAGATCTTCGCGAAGGCTCGTTTAGATGTCCAGCAAGCTATAAGTAATTTCTACAATTCTGAGTATGTCTTAAACTTGATCAGTGAGTCAAAATGGTTGTTTCCTCAACGTAATCTGTCCTTTAAGCACGGTGATATAACTGTGCAAGTTCGTCCTGATCTCCTTTTATTCCGAATAACAGCTACGCCCGTTATATTCGACTGGAAAGTAAATGCTAGACCTTTGCGCGACTATTGGCTCCAGCTAGTAACAGGCGCAATCGCCCTTACACGCTGTAAACCGCATATAGACTGGCCCTTAAATGCTATCCAGTTTGGTTGCCACGAGATTGAACTCCTAGAAATCCAACTCTTGAAGGGAGATGTGCGTATCCATAAAGTCTCTCAAGATGATATTGAAGATGCTGAGGACTTGATTTCAATTTCGGCAAGCCAGATGCAATTTGCCTGTGGTTATGAGGATATGTCCAAGCTGTCCCCACAGGATTTCCACGTCGCTAGTGATCCATGGGTATGTCAGATCTGCCCATTTAGGAAACTATGCTGGGAGCAAGTATTATGAGTAGCGTGGAAACCAATGTCTTCCCTATCACTAATCTTAAAGACTTAAAGAGTCAATATCGGCTATACAGAATACGTGGCCTTATGTCGGAGCAGGACGAATATGATTATAACATCCAAGTGCTAATAGGCCGGCTTAGCCGTATGCTTAAAAGTCCTGTAACGGTTATTGACCGTGATGGCCAACCTTATCTGGTTCTTCGTGATAAAGACGGAGAACCCCCACAACCTTTCCAACTTGTGCGAGCAACTGCTTACTTCGAGCGTACGGGCGAAGTGCTTTCTTTAGATTATAACAATCCAACGGCCGAGACCGGACAAATCTGCATACGCTTTCTCCAATTCGCTATTGGAGGTGCGCTCTTCAACAATCCACGTTTATGGCAACCTTCACCGGGTCACCCATTCTATGAGCGTGAGCCAGAATACGAAAAAGACGGGATTCGCGTCTACCGAGGTTATATAGTTCGTGTAGTTCCAAGTAAAGAATGCGAATTTGGTGTATGTATTGATATTACTTACAAATATATCGCAGCTAATCCCCTGCCTTCAAAAACTTCCCGAAATGAGTTCCGGAAGTACAAAGGTACACATTGTATATATCACTATGGGCAACGCTGGTACGAGATTAAACTGCATGACCACACAGGATTATCAATTAAGGAGCAAATGATTGAAGTCGACACATCAACATCGATTCCAGTGTACGATTGGATTATGCGTTATGGTGGCAAACCTCTTCAGAAAGAAGTATTAGATCTATCACCAGATAGTTCTGCCATCTGCTATCTCACAGCACGCGGGGAAGTTCGTCATGCAGCAATGGCACTATGTTATCCTACCTATGGCTCCAATGAATCGCCTGTCCAGGGACTGCACAGTGAGTCCATATTAAAGCCTCACCACCGTTATGCGGCAATCCAAGCATTTGTCAAATCATTTTTAGCTTCAGTAAGCGGGGATAGCCTTACAATTCATATATCTGCCACACCTACCAGCATCGTTAAGAAGATTTTCTTACCACCAGATTTAGAATTTGGGAATGGTACGATTTACTCGGTACGTTCCACGCCTAATACCACATATACTAGCCTAGACAAACTGGGAGAGGCCCGCAAATCCGCTCTATACAATCCAAAGATTGGGCCATACATAAGAAAACAGCTGGATTGCCAGTATTTTATCATTCCACAGTCTGTTATGGACAGTGTAGGTCCCGCCTTCCTTAAGGATCTCAAACAAGAGGTCAATCAGCTGTATCCACAGGAGCTACCATATGACCCTATTGTTATCCCGTATAATGATCGTGTTGAAAAGACGTTCGTAGCACAAGGTAGAGCTATTTTAGAAGCTGTTGGGGCAGAGCCACGCAATCCAGGTTTTGGTATTGTCATGATCCATGAGACCACTGACAGGCGATTACGGCAACATGACCAGCTAGCTGCAATGCTAATGCACAAGCTTCGCCAGAGTGGGTTTTATGTATCTGTTATCCATAGTACAGTGGCTCTAGAATCTTACCAGAGTGTACATGATGCAAACGGTCCAGCTTATCGTCCAATACTCAAGCAATTAAGCAAGCTCAATGGTTACTTAAGAGGAGTTGCAATCAACAAGGTTCTGCTCCTAAATGAATGCTGGCCTTTTGTCCTAGCGACACCATTGCACGCGGACTTAACAATCGCCATTGATGTTCAAATAAACACTGCGTGCTTCACTTTTATGGGTAGGTCAGGGCCAGATATGCGTACTGAAATTACTATATCAAATGATAAAGAAAAGTTATCAAAAGCACTCGTGAAAAAGGTTATTCTTGAGGTTGCACGAGAGGATACTTTATTCAGAATGAAGAACATAAGGCAGATTGTCATTCAAAGAGATGGGAAAATCTATAAATCTGAAACGCAAGGCGTGCGCGATGCCTTAGAGGCACTCAAATTGGAGAATTTACTACCTCATGATGCTTCTGTTAGTTTCATAGAAATTCATAAAAAATCAGCTGCACATTTACGCTTGTTCGAGATGGAAAAACGGCCCGATGGACGTAAGTTTATCGAGAACCCACATATTGGTTCCTATTTCATGTTGAATAGTGAGGACGGATACATCTGCACAACTGGTCGTGAATTCAAGCATCCCGGGACTATACAGCCACTCCACGTTAAATATATCAATGGCAGCATACCTTTTCAGGCAATACTTGAAGATATTTATGCACAAACCTGCTTGGCACTCACTCGCCCCGAAGATTGCTCACGACTCCCATTTACCCTAAAGCTCACGGATATCCGCCTCACCGAACATGCAGGAGGCTATGATGAGGACGCTCTGAAATTTAGTGAGGAAGAATATGTTAACGATTTACCTATCCAAAACGATGAGGAGGCAATCATTTATGAGTGACGTTGGAATCTGCGGCAGTATTTATGATCAATTACGCGCATATGCAGACAGGCTAGACAACGCACTGATTGATCTCAGAAGTCCAGAAGATCATATCACGCGAAAGGCACGACAAGAGATTTCCGACATCTTTCGTGAGATCTCCGATGAAGATTCTACAACTCCAGCTACTATACTTGTCACGGCAATATTAAAACACGGACTTCCTTCTGTTAGTGGAGAAGGAATTACGCTTTGCAAATCATTGTCTGAAATACTCCAACGACGACAACCCAACTCTACTGAGCTCAGCCAACTTGAGAAAGTTGCTCTCATTCTAGACAAGGAATGCTCCAATACACTTGCTAGAATCAAAGGGAAGCGATGATTGACGCTTATCTTAATACGGCTATTCGACAAGCACAAGAACGAGCGAAGATCCTGAAAGGTAAGATTTCCAAGACGGTTCAGTACCAAGAACTCATAGCACTGCATCAGATTTGCCAAGATCGTATAGATCAACAGATTAGTGACCTTGATAAGCTACTTAGTGACCAGATAATTATTCGGAAAGATCTTATCCATGAACGTATACGCAAGTTCCGTAGAATCCTCGCTGATCTCGCTCTTTTAGAAACTACAGCGATTGCTGCGCTCACCAGGTATAAAGGAGAGGACATTTACTTGAGCAAACTTATCTTTCAAATTCATAAAGAAATAAATTACCCACTCCCGCCTCCCACAGTCACTTGCTTGTCAAGAGAATACTTTTCGATTAATACTTCACTCCGACTTTTAGAAGTGCCTCTTGCTGAGTCAGAGTCACTATTACACCTACCAGATCTATATCATGAGATTGCTCATCTCCTTATTGCTACCACTAACAACCCGGTAATTGAACCGTATCATTTAGAGTATGGGAAATTCCTTAAGTTCGTCATTAATCATTTTGAATCCGAACGAATAGCTAATCTTAGATCTACCGGCCCTCGCGAGTATTTTAGGCAAGCGATAGATCTTTTCGAATACTTCTGGATTCGAGGTTGGGCAAACGAAATATTTAGTGATCTCTTCGCAGTTTACACTCTTGGACCAGCATATGCTTGGGCCCATTTTTACCTTACCGCAGGTAATGACGTTGATCCCTGCGATGTTAATATTATGCATTTCATGTCGCACCCACCGGATCAAGCCAGAATGGAAGCTGTTTTAATTGGACTAGATCTACTTGATTACAAAGAACAAGCAATGGAGATCGAAAAAACATGGTCCGCTCTCCTCGAGGCTTGTGCAGTAAAGCCTATGCCAATGTATCGCCGTGCCTGCCCACAGGTACTCATCCAACAAGCAGCGATCAACGGTCTTGAAGGGACGAAAAAGATAGGGTGTCGAATTGCACATAGGGGAGTAACAGATCCCATACACGCCTTGCTGAATGACGCTTGGCATAAGTTCTGGATAACACCAGATGGGTACCCTAGCTGGGAACGAGAAACCATTACAAAGTTAAAGCAAGAAGTGACTACATTAGCCTCTAACTAAAAATATTGATTTTAAGTTGTTAAGCAAGAGCTTTACAACGCTTGTTTGTATTTTCCCATGAAATTGTTTGTATTTTCCCATGAAAATTTAAACGGTTAAAATATCAAGCTTCATTCTATTCGGCGTATAATGTAAGTTAAACGCGTTTAACAAAACATCGTT
>Ga0209636_10008383_pt1 | contig 10524 bp, 9 predicted proteins | sample DeeMarSWOR152_54_FD_187464 | JGI IMG/M metagenome (GOLD analysis project Ga0209636, IMG submission 187464) | Marine sediment microbial communities from White Oak River estuary, North Carolina - WOR-1-52-54 (SPAdes) (version 2) | ecosystem: Environmental > Aquatic > Marine > Intertidal zone >... | reverse complement strand
CCGATACTTATTTCATCAAAATCATTTTTTTGACATCAATAAATGAAAGTTCCTTCTTGCCCAGCGCCTTCGCTTTAATACGATAGAAATACATTCCTGACGCCAGTTGTTGCCCGAATTGATCTCGACCATCCCATCGTGTTCTGTGATAACCAGCCGATTTTGTTTCATAAACTAACCGTCGCACTTCCTTGCCCTGGATATTGTAGATAGTCAATGAAACCTCTGCCGATTGCGGCAATTGATATTCAATTGTCGTCTCTGGATTAAACGGATTGGGATAATTTTGGCTTAGGCGATATTTCCCTGGAATACTTTTGAAATCATCTGAAAAATTTGATTCATCATAGTCAACTTTAAAAACACCAAGTTGGATTATGTCAGCAGTAATAACTTTTCTGTCTTTATCAATACGGCTTAGTATCTTTTCCCACTGATCGTGAATATTTTTCTGATAAAAACTTAGATGATGGGGGTTTGTAATCGAACTATTGATATCTGAATAATGAATTTCAATTGTTGCCGAATTTTTTAACGACAGGAAATTTGGTCCTAAATGATATATCTTATTCATAAACTTATCATCCTGTTCTTCCCATAGAATGATGAACTTTTCTTGATCGAAGCTTCCTGAGGCAAATTTGATAGTAAGCTCTCCTTCCAGGTTTGAGAGTACGGTAGCTTTTCCTAATGGCACATTTGTAACCCGCAATGTCCGTTGAAAGGTTGAAGAATTGCCCAATGAATCCGAGCCAGTTACCGTAAAAGTAATATCTTCGCTGGTCGTCAATTTATAATTTGCCAGGTAAATGTAGTAAGCTGAGTCGTGAAGGGCTAATGAAAGCTCATCACTATCTCCTGCAAATAGTTTTGGTAACTCCGGCAAAAATTCATGCGAAAAAATCATCACTTTTAGATTGTTGGTTAAATAAGGATTTACAAAAAATGCCATGTTAAAATCAGGTGGCTTTGTATCCTGGCTATTGATTATAAAAGGTACTTTAGTGGTAGGATTATCAGGATCATTACTCTTAATAATGATATCGGCAGCATAAATTTTATGAAATAAATATTCACTATAAATTGTAAGAGTAACCGTTTCGGCCTGGCCACCAGCTATCGCTCCTGACTTTGGATCGATCTGGATATAAGGTAGACTCGCCTCGGAAATATCAAATCGGTATGAATTATATCCAGTAGAAAATGATTCAAGTTGTCTGCCAGTTTCAAGATCATAAATGCCCAGGTTAGGACTATCCTGGTGCAAAACGTAAAGATATTTCATGTCAGGAGAGACCTTTATATCGGTAATCCTATCATTTTTTACATAGATTGATGAGACCTGGGTCAACGTTTCTGTGCTGTATGCTAAAACCGAAGAACTGTAAGTGAATCCAATATACAATCGTTTTCCATCTGGAGCAATTGCGAAGGAACTTACCTGGGGTCCGATACTATTATGTTTAGCAGTCATATTTTGCAAATCAACTTTTAATAGATTTGATTCGCCACAGAGGTATGCATAACGATCATCAGGAGATATTTCAATCAATTGTGTGCGATAATTTAAATTTGTTGAACTTATTTTGTTTCCATTTAAGGCATCGTATACATAAAAATAGTAATTATCCATAGTATAAATGTATTGTCCATCGTATGAGAGGGCAAAGTCGTAAATACCATAATTGCTGGTAATTGAAAAACTTGAAATTTCGGTCAATTTGATGGTATCAAATACTTTAATCCAGGTTCCGTATCTTCCGCATAGAATATAGGCACGGCCTCCATCAATAGAAAATTGAATCTTTTCAATATCATCTAAAGAAAAACTATTTTTTACTTTTCCAGTAGAAGCATCTAAAATGGTAAGTAAATCCCTGTTTTTATCTCCTAACCAGAGATCGTTGCTGATTGGTGATTTTTTAACTTCATAAGGTTTATTGCCTATATTTAGAGTCCTTTGAGTAGAATGAAGGATATCAATCACGGAAATTGTTCCATTACCCGAATTGGCGACATAAGCAAATTGGATTGTGCTTTCCTTACCTACGTTCACCTGGATTTTAAAATCTAAGACGCCAGCCTCAGTACCACCAGCATTGGTGATTGTGAGACTTTTTTCAACTGTATCGCCTATGGAGACTGAAAAATCAAATGAGTCGGGAGAAACAGAAATTTTTGGTGCTTTCAAGGTTGTAAACTCGACGATGACGGAATCGGAAAAGTTTTTCGCTTCGTCGTAAGTGCGAATGGCTGCCCAATATTTTGTCTCTTCATTGAGCCCGGTCATTTTTAATGAATCTGTCTCTCCAGGTGCTGATGGTTTAACAGAATGGGGATAGATTTTTGCTTGATTGATATCGGAAATCGCAACCGTGTCATACCGAACATCATACCCTCGAACAGGCTCTGTTATGGAATCATCACTTGCCGCGGTCCACGATAATAATGCCCCATCGTTATAAATATTTAAAACCTGGACATTACTGACCGGTTGGGGTTTTATACTATCAGATGGAGGATAGTCAAAATCGAAATCGTAAGTGTTCGATCCGGTGTACATTGCTGCCACCCGTGTGCTGGTTTGACATTCATAGATTTCAAAATTTGGATTATTTTGATTCAAAACATAAAGCAGGCTGTCATCTGATGATAGGTTCAAATCCCTGGTATCTTGTGAGCCAACCTGAATTGTAGTAACCAGGCTTAATGATTCAGCGTTATAAACGTTCACATTGTTATCATAGTCAAGCGCAGCATAAAGAAAGCGTCCGTCATGAGAAATCGCTAACGCCTCAATATCACGATTGGTTGTTACGGTTTTTACATCGAGAGTATTTAAATTGATCCTGTCTAAATTCCAATAATCACTGTAAACATAAGCATAGTCTTCTTTCGGAGATACAAGGAATCCAGTAGCAGAACGGCTTAAAGGAACGGCACTGATAATATTACCATCATTCGCATTGATGATAAAGAAATTATTGGAATAAGTAGCATAAATGATTCGACTATTATTTGAAATATCAAAATCCTGTAAATAATTCAGAGCCACGATTGGAAAATTTCTGATCTCGCTAAAATCATCAGTACGCAATACAGTGATTTGTACTGGATTATCTCCGTGTGCGACAAATACATGTGTTCCATCGGATGAGACTGCTAACCTCTTTAGATACCTGATTGTACTTTGAAATAACAGCGTTCCGGTTGAAGGATCGATAACTCTCAAATAACTATCGGAGTATCCGCTACTGTAAATCCAGAGTTGATCATAGCCCGGGATTTTATTTATATAATAGGGTGTAAATCCCAAAAAAAGGTTTTTCTTCGTCAGGTTCTCTAAATCTATAATCGTAACAGACTGGTTCCCTGAGTTGGTAATATAAGCATACTGTTCTTTGGCTGTACTAATATTAACCAGGCTTAAGAAAACGATTATTGTAACGAATACCGTTAATAAAAGTTTTGAAGGATTGCTAAAAATCTTTTTCATGGTTTTCATCTTCTAACTCCTTTCTATATTAAAGTTTTTAAGTTTTCTATGATTTCTGCTAATTGCTCAGGATTGTTTTGATCAACGACCAGGGTGTCATCAATAATTAGCAGAGTATTGTAACAATTATAATAATCTTCTAATAAAAAATAACACTCAGCTTTTACCAACAATAAATCCAATTCGGTGATGTTTATATCATGACGAAATGTATATTCAGAATAATATGGATATTGTCTGCTGGTAATGGCATTATTTACATCAGCAATTGCATCATTGTATTCATCGAGTGCCAGGTTAACGAAGGCACGACCGGCAGAGGCGTCCTTATAAATTTCTAATGGTGTATTCGATGAGATGATTGCGATGGTAAAGTTTTTTTGAGCAATTGGCAAAGAGTCCATTCGTGAAAGAGCCCAGCCCAGCCCATTATAAGCATCATTATAAAAGTAATCCTCAGCAATGGCTAATCGAAAAGAATCGACAGCATTTGAAAAATTTCCCTTTTCAAATTCCTGCCAGCCAGCTTTTGTTAAGATCACGGCTTTTGTTTCACCTGGGGTAACTGTAATATTTTCAGGTAGGAAAATTTTATTGGTTTCCTCGCAGGCAAAAAAGCTTGTCACTAAAAATACCAATGCGATAGTTAAATTTTTTTGTTTCATCACTGAACCCTCCTTGTTTTGATTTTACTCATTATTGTTTATTTATTATGATACAAACAATGCAAAATTTTTCCAATTTTTATTTAATTGACAAAGGAATATTTAATAAATTTAATCAAAATTAACGGTTAAAGGTAATTAGTGATTGAATGAAAACGCCTGCGATTGGGATTTTTTAACAACATCATCAATAACTTACCTCAAATCACCAAATTGCAGGCACAGTAAAACACCACAGGCCGACATTGCCGGATTGATGTTCCCATATCCGGTAAGACCAATCCCAAGTAGCCGTAAAGGCGTAAAAAAAAGCTGGATTTGAACAGGAATTCCCACAGTGAAAAAGTTATCTTTCTCATATATATCCCCGTGTAAAAATCCACCAGACCGAATATAAGCGCCCCGACGAGTTCCCCCCACCGCGGCAATGCCAAGGGATGCACTTGCGCTGACTAGTTTCTTTTTAAAGCACCAGCCATAAAGTAAGCCAATATCCACAACGGATTCAGTTGGATCATCTGGGAATAAGTCAAATTCCACGCTGCCGGTAAAACGCAATATGTATATTTTGTACTTATTCTGAAAGAAATAACCGGCACTTATACCAAGTCCCAGGGAGCTTCCACCAAATCCACAATATAAACCAGCATAGCGTTCAAGTTTTTTTGAATCTTTTGGCTGGGCTAAAACTGATGAGTTCATCACTATGAATAGAGCACAGATAACACAACTATGCAGGGAAAAAAGATTTCGGTTTATCATTCTACGAACCCATTTAATCTATTCGTGAATATGAATTGTTAATTATTCTGAAATATGTATCGTCATTATTTTAGACATAAAAAATTGAAAATCTTCCCGAAATAAAAAATTAATCTATTGGTTTGGAGTTGATGATAATCTTTTATCGCATGATTTTCCTTCAATTTGAATTATCTTAATATTTTTGTAGGAGGATTAAAGGATAACTGCCTGGTAGTAAACAACCGTTGGATTACTCTCATGCGCTTTTGATAAAAATTCGAGTGCGGCATCATCATTCCCTTCCGCCATTAGTTAATAAGATTGAATTATTTTAAATAAATCAAGCAAGCTATCCTTTAAAACATAACCAACAGCACCGGCACCTTTAGCCATTTTTCGATACTCAGGATCATCGTATTGGGTTACAATAATGATTTTTGCAGCAGGATCGGAATTTAGGATCAGTTTCGTCGCGGTTAATCCGTCCATATTTTTCAATTGAATATCCATTAATACCCAATCAGGATGATATTTTTTGTATAGCTCAACCGCGTCTTCACCATTGTCACATTCATAAATCGTTTCAATAGTTTTAAAATTTCGTTTAGCTATTTTCTTTATGAAAGAACGCATTTTCACGTTATCTTCAACAAGTAATATTTTCATGCTGTTTTGCTAAGGTCAATGTTTTAATTAGCTTCTGCCGGCTATCACTGATAATATTTGAAATACGTTTTGTTGAAATACCAAAATCAAAAAATAGGGCAATTTCTCCTGGCGAAAAACCATCGTAAATATGGAGCTGATAAATTAACTTGTTTCTTTCTTTTGCTTTGCCGATCATAATTTTTGTAAGGCAGTAATCGATTTCTTCTTTTAGTATTTTCAGCTTGAATTCCAGCTCGGTATCGAAAATGGTTGATCGGTTTCTATCTTTATAATAAATTGTTCCATTCTCATCGGTTAACATGTTGGAATCATCAAGAGATTTTTTAATTTTTCTTGTGGTTTCTCAGATACATGCATTCGATTTGATAATTCTGAATTTTATAGTGTTAAAGGTTATGTAAAAGAGTTGAAGAAATTAAGAATAGAGGGGAGAGATTTCGATCCACAGGAAATTCAGCAATTGAGGAGCAGGTACGATAGTTACATTTGTCTATATCTGTTACAGGCTAATCTGAACCGATGAGAAACAACGAGTTCAACTGGTGCTATTAATATCTCCCTTCTACAGGAAATTATCATTTAATGTTATATCAAATTTGTATATTCAACATAAAAATAACACTTTTTATTTAAATGTAACTAGAGAAGAGTACTCATTTTAATATGAGTAGTTGTACTCATTTTTGATAATTTTCAAATGACAAGCACCAAATAACAAATAAATTTCAATTTTCAAAACTCAATGACCCAAAAAGACCGCGCAGTATGTGAATTAAGCGAATTACATGAATTCATTCTGGAGGCTTGTATTTGGAATTTGATATTTGGGCGTTTGGAAATTATTTGGATTTTGGGAATTGGAATTTGGAATTTTAAATTAGAGGTAGGCTTTATTTTCAAGTGCAAATTGCAGTAATCTATGATGACCTTTGAAATTTAGCTTTTCGCAAATATGCATTCGATGATTCTGGACGGTACGGTGACTGATGAATAACTCTGTTGCGATCTCTTTGCTGGTTTTGTTTTCAGCAATTAATTTTAGAATTCGTTTTTCCATTGTTGTTAATTTTTCCAAACCAGGATGTTCATATCTCAAACTCTTAACTTTTTCTTCTCGGTTCACTAAATATTCAGAAATCAGGGGACTGACATAATATTTACCCTGCGATACACATTTGACACAGTTCAACAAATCAGCAATTGCATTATCTTTTAATAAATAGCCCTTCACGCCACAGTCCAGCGCTTCGTTAAAATATTCCTCATCATCATACATCGTTAAAATAATGAATTCAACTGGTAGCTCTTCTTTTCTAATTTGTTTGATGATTTCCAGTCCATTCATATTGGGCATGGAAATATCAAGGATAGCAATTTCAGGCTTTTGTTCCCTGATCATCTGCAATGCTTCAAAACCATCCCCACTTTCACCGACAATCTCTATAAGCTCTTCCGTTTCCAGCAGCTTTAATAAACCCTGGCGAAAAATCTGGTGGTCGTCGGCAATGAGTATTTTTGTTTGGATTGGCATTTTTGTGCCTCATGTTTGATTTTAAGCTCAGCAGCATGTTAAATGTAATATGTAAAACGTATTGCGTAAGGCGATAAATATCTGTAACGCAAACATCTTGTTTGCGACAGGGAAATTTTGTATTGACTGGCTAGAGGTTTGCATTAATCACAAGCCAGAGGCTTGTGTTACGGAATTTGTGATATAGTTCGCGCCTCGCCCCACGCTCCACACCTTACGCCCTACGATTTAAATATAGGTATTTTAATCTTGATTGTAGTTCCTTTATTTAAGACAGAATCAAAACTTAATTCTCCCTCCAAAATTTTCACCCGTTCTGCAATACCAGCAAGTCCCAAGCCTTTGCTTTGAGATAGACCAGCCGCACACTTATTATAATCAAAACCTTTCCCATCATCTTTGATATAAATATAAACTGCATGATTTGATTTCTTTATCTTGATTGAGACATTGTTAGCTTCGGCATGTCTAATAATATTATTTAGTGCTTCCTGAATAATACGATATACATGAATCTCCATCTCTTTTGGAAATAGATTGTCTATTTTATCAATTTCTTTGGAGAAATATGTTTCTGTGGATTTCGAAATTTTGGAAATAATAGATTCTATCGCATTCATTATGCCCAATCGATCTAATTGATGGGGATGGAGATTATATGAAATTTGCCTCACTTCTTTTATAGAATCAGTAACAATCGTTGAAATTTCCTTTAAATTCTTGACACACTCATCAGGTAGTGGATACGAAATCAAACATTGTTGAATTTCGTTTTTGGTAATGAGTAAATTTTGACCCAGACTATCATGCAATTCACTGGCGATTCTCTTGCTCTCTTTTTCTACTTCTTCAATGAGTTTTCTGGAAAAGGCTTGCTGGGCATGTTGTTTTCTTTTTAACAGCGATACACGGCTATAATAAATAAGCGCCAAAATGGTGATTATCAATAGTATCATTAAAGCACGAAACCATAAGGTATTCCAGAACGGATTTCGAATGATGATAAGATCTGATGATTTAATGGCACTCCAGCAACCAAGTCTATTTTGTGCCTGAATGTGAAATTGATATTTTCCAGGTGAAAGATTAGTATACCTGACTTGCTGTGTATAGGGACGATTCTCAACGATCCAATCACTATCATAACCCTGGAGCTTAAATTTATATCGAATCGATTTTTCATCAATGAATGAAATCCCTCGAAAATGAAAGTTAAGTGTATTTTCAATATAACTTAAGTTATTCACTTTATTGAGAGGTATTTTTTTCCCTCGCACATCTAAGTATAACAATTCAACTACCGGCGGTGGAATATCCAATTGATCATAATCAAATTCCTGTTGATAACAGGAGACTCCCAAATCTGCGCCGATCCATACCTGCCCATCACTATCCACGAGTCCAGCCGCTCGATTTGTTTCCTGTCCCACAAAGCCCTGGTGAATCGTATATTCTCGAGATTTTTTCTCATCCCACCTAATAACTCCGTTATCAGTACCGAACCATAAACGCTTTTTCGTATCTTCAACGATGAGGTAAACAGGTCTGTTTATTTCGAAATTATTTGATTGATATTTTATTAAATAATTTTGATGCAGGGTAAATAAACCGGCTAACGTACCTATCCAGATTCTACCTTGTGAATCAGTCAAAATTGAGTAGACATTATTTGCCTGATTGTTTTGGAGGCTGATATACTGAATCCATACATTGTTTTTATAAAAAAATACTCCTTTACCAGAAGTTGCTAAATAAATTGAATTATCGGAACCCGGAAATATTTTTCGTATGTTAGGAAATAATCGTCTGGTTTCTGTGGCTGGAAGAATATTAATATTAAAAAGTACAAATTTTTCACCATTAAATTTATGAAGACCTTTGCGATCTGATACCCATAATTGATTTTGTCGATCAACTAACACGGATGTTACAATACCCTCAAATCCAGCATCTTTTCTGAACCAATTGATTTTACTATCTGTCTTGATTTTTGCCAGTCCCAACATCGAGGCGGCAATCCAAATATTTTTCTCCTGATCAACTTTTATATCTAATACTCGAGTTCGTACTTCACTGGCAGACTTATCCTTCAAGAATGATAACGTTCTAAAATTATTATTCTCTAAAAATGTGAGCCCATTTTCATGTCCAAAAACAAGTTTTCCAGGCTCGATTTCTGCGATTGCTGTGACTTCGTTTTCGAGTAATCCATGATCTTTGTCATAATTTTTAAACCGCATACTCTGGATTTTACTGACTCCACGCAGACTGGTAACCCAAAGGTTCTTCTCACGATCGATAAGAAAAGAGGTGACTCCTTCAGTTATAAGTCCATTTATTCTTCCTAAGCGTTCGATAATGCCAAACGGTTTTTCAATATGATAAATATCATAAATATTGCCATAAAAAATTCCGCCTTTCAAATCTGGCTGTAATAAAATATGATGATTCCATTTATCAAGAATGGATTTAACATCGTTTGAAAAAAGATGGAAAATTAACTTTTCAATATATCCAATCCAATTTTCCCCATGAAGCCAGATTTTAGAATCCTCCGAGTTATTTTCAGTTTCGATGGCAATTCCTACAATTTTCCTCGTTGGAAGGTGGATTTTTTCATTCCAGCTATTATCAATACGATCTCCTTCTATAATGGAAATGCCTCTATCTGTTGCAACAAATATTTCCCCTTCCTGGAAAGCAATCCCATTAATTTGATCGCTCAGGAGACCATGATCAATAGTTATTTGTTTCCATTTTTCATCAGCAAATTGATAAAGTCCGGAATTATCAGTCCCAACAAAAATGATTCTTTTTTGATTCATATAGATGACTTCAAGCGAGCTAAAGTTAATTACACTGCCTGAAATTTCAGGCTTAGGAAGAGATATCCACCGATCCTCACTCAGGTATGAAATCGTAAGATTAGGCGCATGAGGCAAAATCCATATCATACCTTTTTCATCCACCACGATTTTAGAATAAGATATAGCGGGTAATCCTTCAGCTACGGTATATGATTTCCATTCGGTGCCATCATAAATCGATATACCCGCTCTTGTCGCAAACCAGAGTTGTCCTGAGGTGTCTTGAGCCACATCATAAACCACCGAATTTGACAGACCATCATTTTCATTGTAGGTGTGTACAAGATAACCTTGAGAAAAAGCAAGACCAGTACTTAATAAGATACTGCTTATGATTATAATAATAATTTTTTTAGAATCTGAAAAGACCATTGGCAATCTAAGAAATCAAACAATCATAAAAAAACAAATAGCTAATTGATCTAATAACTGTATTTTATTTTTTCTCACCCCCTTGATATTTCCCTTAATTAAGGCTAATGCAAGAAGCAAATTTGTATGCAGGGAAAAGATTGAGTGTCCAGCGAAGCAAAATACTCATAAAATATTATA
>Ga0209636_10008382_pt1 | contig 10524 bp, 11 predicted proteins | sample DeeMarSWOR152_54_FD_187464 | JGI IMG/M metagenome (GOLD analysis project Ga0209636, IMG submission 187464) | Marine sediment microbial communities from White Oak River estuary, North Carolina - WOR-1-52-54 (SPAdes) (version 2) | ecosystem: Environmental > Aquatic > Marine > Intertidal zone >... | reverse complement strand
GATGTTGCCGGCGCCGGGCTGGAGAAGGACATGGAGCCAGTCCTTGAGAGAAGGATACATCTCTATACCAACTATATAGAGGGTCTGTATCATATGAACCAGAGACAGGACATGTGGCTTAGGCTCAACAAGGACTCGTTTGGCAAGGGGCTGAACTCACTTGAAGAAATCGGGAAGATACTGATTTTCCTCTATACCTCGGAGATAGACATCATTGAGAGCATTTCCATGACTTTTGTTACCGATGAGAAAAAGGTGGAAGAGCTTCTGGCTGATGTTATGAAAGTCTACGATGAGAGGGACGAGAAAGCCAGGGGGTTGAAGGAGGACGATGTAGAGGAGTTCTATAGCTGTGCCTTGTGCCAAAGCTTTGCCCCGACCCACATCTGTTGCATCACGCCAGAGAGGATTGCCAATTGTGGCGCGATTAACTGGTTTGACGGCAAAGCTGCGTATAAGCTGGACCCCGAAGGTCCAATACAGGAGGTCAAGAAGGGTGAATGTATTGACGCGATAAGGGGTGAATTCACTGGCGCTAATCAACTGGCAGCAGAGAAGTCGATGGGAGCTTATACTCGCGTTTACCTTCACAGCGCCTTTGAGTATCCACATACCTCCTGCGGTTGCTTCCAGGCAATCTGGTTCTATATTCCTGAAGTTGATGCCTTTGGCATCCTCCACCGTGATTTCGTTGGTGAGAGCGTAGCCGGTGTGCGCTTCTCTACTATGGCTGCAGATACCAGCGGCGGCAGGCAAGTAGAGGGCTTCTTGGGTCTGGCGCTGGAGTATCTCCGGTCACCTAAATTCCTCCAGGCTGATGGCGGAATTAAGCGGCTAGTGTGGGCTCCCAAGGAAATAAAAGAAAGATACAAGGATGCTATACCCGAAGATTTGTATGACAAGATTGCCACGGAGGATGATGTCAAGAACGTTGACGAACTCGTTGAGTTCCTCGATAGGGTAGGACATCCTTGGGTGAAGGGTGAGGTGGAGCTTCCTGTGTAATATGAGCTAGGAGGGTTTTAGAATGGCGCTCAAAGGGACTGACGTTGTAAAGAGGCTTCCTGAGGGGGGCAAGAAGAATTGCCGGGAATGTGGCTTCCCCACCTGTTTTGCTTTCGCCATGAAGTTGGCTGGGGCAGGTACCTCTCTTGACAAGTGTCCTTATCTCTCGGCGGAGGTTAAGGCGGAGCTGGAAGATGCTCTGGCACCGCCTATTAAGCTGGTGACTGTAGGCTCGGGCGACAATAGCCTGCAGATTGGGAACGAAGAGGTGGTCTACAGGCATGAGAAGACCTTCGTTCATCAGCCAGGCATTGCCTTGCTTATCTCGGATAAGGAGACTGAGGCCAAGGTCGAGGAGAAGATAAAGAAGATGAAGGAACTGCAGTTCCCTTGGGTGGGGTTGACCCTAAAGGCTGACCTTCTAGCACTGCAGTTTGAATCAGGAGACAAGGCCAAGTTTGAAGCCTTGGTGAAGAAGGTTTGCGAGGGTACTGACCTCGGCGTAGTGTTAATCTCGGAAGATGTTGATGTCTTGCTCTCAGCTCAAAAGATATGTGGTGACAGGAAGCCGTTGCTTTACCCGGTAACCCAAGACAATGTCGATAAAGTGATTGCCGGCATCAAGGAATCGCCGACGCCAGTGGCCGTCAGGGGAAACGGCGTGGAAGAGCTGATACCGCTGATCACTAAATTGAAGGATGCCGGTATTGAGGAGATAGTCCTGGACCCGGGCTCCAAGAGCATGCAGGAGGCAGTAAGGGACCAGACTCTGATTCGGCGAGCCGCTTTGAAGCAGAACTTCAGGCCTCTCGGCTATCCGACCATCGGGTTTCCTTGCTTTCTGGCTAAAGATGAAATTAGGGAGACCCTGATGGCTGCCATGTATGTAATCAAGTATCCTGGCATCATTATCCTTTCCGACATTGATGAGAGCTCGTTATTGCCATTACTAGTTCACAGGCTTAATATCTATACCGATCCGCGGATCCCAATGTCGGTAGAAGAGAAGGTTTATGAGGTACTGGAACCCAACGAACAATCACCGGTTCTAGTTACCAGTAATTGGGCTTTGACCTACTTCATTGTGTCGGGAGAGGTCGAAGGCAGCAAGGTTCCGTCTTGGTTGTTGGTTAAGGAGGCGGAAGGGCTTGGGGTTCTGACCGCGTGGGCGGCTGGCAAGTTTTCTGGCGATTCTATTGGGCCACTGGTAAAGAAATCCGGTATAGAGAACAAAGTAAAGCACAGGAAACTAATTATTCCGGGTAAGGTAGCCCGGATTAGAGGCGAGCTAGAGGAGGCGCTGCCCGACTGGGAGATTATAGTTGGGCCTAGAGAAGCCACTGAGATACCCGCCTACCTCCCGAGTCTCGTGCAGAAGTGGAAGAACTAGACCAAGAACTGGTGGACGTCCTAACACCGGATAGGAAGGATAGGCGCTACTTAATATCTCTTCTTCAAGGAGTCCAGCAGAAGTCCGGTTATATCTCAAAAGAGGCGATGCTGGCAATCGCTGACTTTGTGGAAATCCCGGGGAGTATGGTGTACAGCGTCGCCACCTTCTATAACCAATTCCGCTTTACTCCTCTGGGAAAGCACCCCGTAAACGTTTGCATGGGCACTGCCTGCCACTTGGCCGGGGGCAGGCTTGTTTTAGAGGCGATGGCGAGGGAACTGGATATTGAGGTCGGCAGCATTACTCCTGATCGTGAGTTCAGTCTAGATAGGGTGGCTTGCGTTGGATGTTGTGCTCTGGCTCCAGTGGTCGTAATTGGTGATTCCGTCCACCCGAGAATGACACCGCCGAAGGTGGAGGAGGTTCTGGTATCTATTAAGCCGGTAAGCCCAGAGAAATCAGAAAAACAGTAATGGATTGCTTAGCAATCCTACCTGCCATTCTGAGCAGAGCGAGGAATCCTTCCCGTGGCTCGAGACAGTGTCTAGAGGCCCTTCGCTGTCGCTCAGGGTGACAATCGAACACTCTCAGTGACGGCTTCTGATGACCTTTGAAGAGATTCAGAATCAGGCAAAAACGGACTGGAACTCCCTTTATCACAGCGAGGTACCTCATATCCTCATCGGCACAGCTACTTGCGGGCGAGCTGCTGGAGCACTGCCAGTAGTTGAAGCCTTTAAGGAAGAACTGGCAAGGCGAAATGCTCCAGCTACGGTGACCGAGGTTGGCTGTATTGGGCTTTGCTCCCTTGAGCCTTTGGTTACCATAATCAAGCCGGATTCCTTCACCGTCTGCTACAACAATGTCACCCCCCAGGTTGTGCCTACTCTCGTTGAAGGCTACGTTTTGGGTGATGACCCTTGCCTCGAGCTGGCCTTGGGCACAGTTGAGGGAGGTGAGGGTGAGGCCGTCTACATCCCTGAACTACCCAGGTTTGAGCATGAATATCGTTTACTTCTTCGCAATTGCGGCTACATTGACCCTGGGGACATAAGCCACTATATTGCCGGCGGCGGCTATAGCAGCTTGGCTAAATCCTTGAAGATGAAGCCGGCAGCCATAATTGGGGAAATGAAGAAATCGGGTCTGAGGGGGAGGGGTGGCGCCGGCTTCTCCGCCGGGATGAAATGGGAGCTTTGTCGAAAGGCTTCCGGCCGAACAAAATACGTAATCTGCAACGCTGATGAGGGAGACCCCGGTGCCTTTATGGATAGGGTAGTTTTGGAAAGCGACCCACAACAGGTCATAGAGGGGATGATTATTGCCGGCTACGCGGTGGGGGCCCGAGAGGGGTTTATATATATTCGAGCTGAGTATCCTCTGGCCATTGGCCGCTTGAAAGTCGCCTTGCGGCAGGCACAAGAGCTGGGGCTACTAGGAGATAATATCTTGGGCAGTGGTTTCAGCTTTCATATAGACATAGCCCAGGGGGCGGGAGCTTTCGTGTCAGGTGCGGAGACGGCTTTGATGATGGCAATAGAGGGGAAACGGTCGATGCCAAGGCCACGTCCACCGTTCCCCGCTGAATCAGGCCTATGGGGTGAACCGACGTTGATCAACAATGTAAAGACATATGCCTATGTTCCTCTGATACTTGAACGTGGGGAAGACTGGTTTGCCAGTATCGGCACCGAAGGCAGCAAAGGCACAGCAGTGTTCGCTCTAGCCGGTAAAACGGTCAACACCGGGCTGGCAGAAGTGGCCATGGGTACGACTCTAAATGAGCTAATCTTCGATATCGGTGGTGGCATCCGGGGTGACAAGGAGTTTAAAGCGGTCCAGATTGGCGGTCCTTCGGGCGGCTGCCTGCCAGAAAGTATGTTGCAGACGCCGGTAGATTTCGATTCGCTTCGTGAGGCTGGGGCGATTATGGGTTCCGGTGGCGTCATTACTATGGATGAGGACAACTGTATGGTTGATGCTGCCAAATTCTTTCTCGACTTCACTCAAAGGGAGTCCTGTGGCAAATGTTCAACTTGCCGGTTGGGTACCAAGCAATTGTTGGATATACTGGAGGACATTACCGCCGGCAAAGGCAGAATTGAAGACATGGATTTACTGGTCGAGCTGGCGGAGGATGTAAAGGGTGGGTCACTGTGTGGATTGGGCAGAACAGCGCCTAATCCAGTCCTGACTACTATTCGCTACTTTCGCGATGAGTACGAGGCTCACATTCTCGACAAGCGGTGTCCAGCGCGAGTGTGTAAGGAATTAACTGCTTACTACATCCTCCCTGAGAAGTGCGAGCGAGGCTGTGAGCATTGCGTCCTAGCATGCCCCGTAGAAGCCATAAGTTCAAATGAGAAGGGAATAAAGGTGGTTGACCAGACCAAGTGCACCAAATGTGGCAGCTGTGAATTGGTCTGCCCGCCGGAGTATAATGCGGTGGTGAGGTTGTCGCCGGTGAGCTTAGTGCCATCGTCAGAGGTGGCGAAGCCGAAGAGAAGGAAGACCAGAGGAAAAGCGAAATGACCACCACGATTGTGGTAGCTGGGAAAGGTGGTCTGGGCAAGACGGCCATCGCTCTATTGCAAACAGATTCATTATCCCAAAAAAGGGTGGCTGAGAATGATGGGCAAGAGCTCGCCTTGGAATACCAAGGCTACTCGTTAGTAATATCTGCGTTCAATTCGCATGAGCTCAATGGGGCGCTGGATACTCTGAGGCAAGTATCGTGTATCGCCTTCGGCCCAGAGGAATCCTTTGGAACTGCAGGTTATCAACGAGGCTAGAAGGAAACTTGGTTTGCCGGAGGGCCAAATCAGGGTTCCAAGCGTTTTTGTAAGAGCTTTTGACGAGACTAGCAGGGGAAATGGAAAGCCAGGGAGCAAGCCGCAAGACTATCAAGCCTGCTTCCCAGCTGCCGCGGTACAGAGCAAATCCCACAGGGGAACGAGAACACCATGGTAACAAGAGTCACAAACCAAGATTTCGAAGACAAGGTGTTGAAATCAGACTTACCAATATTTGCCTGTTTCACCACATCCTGGTGCCATTCATGCTTTGCCCTTTGTCTGGTTACAGAAGATCTGGCCAAGGAATATGAGGGAAGAATAAAGTTTGTCGAGATAGATGCCGAACAGGAACCTAAACTGATGGAAAGGTACCGTCTCAGGGCCTTGCCAGCCGTGCTCATTTTCAGGGGCGGTAAACCAGTGAAAAAGCTGCTGGGCTTCCACTCGAGGGGAGCACTGAGGAGCTTGCTGAATGCGCTGGCAGCAAGAAAGCAAGAAGACATATGAATTGAAAGGAGGACAAGATGGTAATAGACATTACAGATCAGAGTTTTGAAGAAGAGGTTTTGCAATCTGCCGTGCCTGTTGTGGTAGACTTCTGGGCACCATGGTGTGGCCCATGCTTGATGATTGCCCCAATAACTGAGAAGTTGTCAAACGAGTATAAGGGCAGGGCCAAATTCTGCAAGCTGAATGTGGATGAAAATCCACAGGCAGCTCGAAAGTACCAGGTTATGAGCATACCCCTACTATTGTTCTTCAACGGCGGCCAGATGGTGGATGAGAGCCTTGGTGCTGTTCCCGAGAGCATGATTCGACCAAAGGTCGAGGCGCTGCTTTAGCCATATTTGTTGGGGCGGAAGCGTGATTGATCTGCAATGCGATTGACGAGGAGATATCAGAGGTGGCTAGTTTCGAGGACATAGACAAGGCAAGGAGGTTGTTGGGCTTAGGGGAATTCGCTAGCCTCAAGGACATAAAACGAGCTTATCGGAAGAAGGCATTTGTGTATCACCCGGATAAGAGCCCTGGTCAGAATGACCAAGGTGAACAAATGATGAAGAACATAAACCAGGCATACAAGCTGCTAATGGAGTATTGTTCTCGGTATGAGTATTCGTTCAAGGAGGAGAACGTAAGCAGAGCTTATCCAGATGATGCCTATATGAGAAGATATGTGCATGGCTGGTTTGAGGGCATTTGAGAATAGGGTGAGGAAATGCCAAATCCGGTAGCCATGATTGATTACCAGAAGTGCAGCCCTGAGAGATGTGACAACGGTGTATGTGCTGCCATGCTTGAGTGTCCGAACAAAGTGCTGAGGCAAGAAGCTCCCTACGAGTTTCCTTTTTCGCACCCATCACGCTTCTGCCAAGGTTGTGCTAAATGCGTTCAAGCTTGTCCATTTGAAGCGATCCACATAGTATGAAGCAGAATATGAGGACTCGGTTATCGTAGAGGTCGATTGGTTGAAGGACATACTTAGCTGAGGTAGAGATTAAAGACATAAACTGAATAGAAAAGAGGAGAGGTATGAAGGTATGTATTATTGGTGCCGGAGATGGTGGCGCCGTAGCGGCGAATCAGATCCGGCGCTTAGACGGCAATGCGCAGATTGATGTCTTTAGCAAAAGAGCAGACCTCGGGTGTCCACCTTGTGAAATGCCATTAGTGTTGAGTGGGGCCGTTGCCAACTGGGATGAGCTAATTCGTGGCCTACGCACCGAATCCTTTTATCAAAAGAGAAACATAAATCTGCATTTAGGTACTGAAGTTAGTGATATTGTGAGGAACGAAAAGTGCATTATGGCGGGAGGTGAAAGGCACAACTATGACAAAGTGATTTTGGCTCTAGGTGCTATTCCGTCCATCCCTTCCTTTCCAGGGCTGGATGGCAAGAATGAATTCACGTTGAGCACTGACATGGCTGATGGGATAGCCCTGGGGAATGTCATTTCCAAGCATAGTCGTGCTGCCATTGTTGGCGGCGGCTTCATTGGGCTAGAAATAGCCGCAGCTCTGCAATCAAGAGGCTACAGCGAAGTCTATGTCCTAGTCAGGCGGGATATTCTACGTGCCCACCTTGATGAAGACATGAGCGAAACGCTACAGGATGTGATTACAGAGAATGGGGTGGAACTGATTCTACGTGCCAAGATAGAAGCTATGAGGAGCCACGCAGAGGGCAAACGCGTGATCCTCTCTGACCGAGAACTGGATGTTGATTTCGTCTTGTTTGCCACGGGGGTTCTACCCAATGTTGAGCTGGCACAGAAAGCCGGGCTGAAGATAGGCGAGACAGGTGCTGTAGCCGTGAACCAACAGCTTCAAACTAGCGACCCTGATATTTATGCTGTAGGCGACTGCATAGAGAACTGGGATTGTATCGTCGGCTCCAAGAGACTACTTCAACTGTCCACCAACTCAATTCGAAATGGCTACATAGCGGGCAGGAACGTGGTCCTGAATAACACCCTTGCTTACGAAGGCACGGCTATGCCCTTTGTCACCAAAATATTCGGTCATCAAGTAGGAGCTGTAGGCTTTACCGAGACAGAGGCTAAAGAAAAAGGGCTAGACACTGTCTCCGTCAAAGTTGACACTCCGTGGCTTCGGCAAAGGTTCAATGGTAAGCCAGCTCACTACAAACTCATTGCCGACCGAAGGACCAAGACGCTCATAGGGGCAGAGATAATCTCTGGGGAAATAGTATCAGGGACAGTTGACAAACTTGCTGTTGCCATTGCTGCCAAAATACCGCTGTCCAAACTGGTGCAGATTGACAGTTGCTACTCACCGCACGTCCAGGAAGATCAGATTGCAGTCCCAATACAGCGTTTGATAGATGAGCTCAGCTGACCTAATAATCTGGCGACGGTGCCGTGGACAACCTTTAAGAACCACTTACCTGTTCTCCACCAGCAAGCGTCGGAGCAGAACTAACAACGGAGGAAAGTGACAGTGACAACAACGATTGTAGTAGCTGGAAAAGGTGGTGTTGGCAAGACAGTTGTCTCCACATTGCTGGTAGATTTGTTATCCAAGAAGGGAGTCGTTCTGGCCATTGATGCCGACCCCAGTACTAACCTCAGTGATGCTTTGGGGTTGCCATTGAAGGAGACTGTAGGCAAGGCTCGTGAGGACATTACTGAGGATATCAAGGAAGGGCGCCTTTCTCCCACGGTTCCTAAGCAAGATGTCCTGGATATGAAGATAAGGGAGGCCTTGGTGGAGTCTGCAAAAGTCGACCTTCTGGCTATGGGGCGTCCGGAAGGTCCGGGGTGCTATTGCGCTGCCAATCACATGCTGCGTCTTTCTATGGAGCGGATGGCCCAGAACTACGATTATATGGTGATCGATTCGGAAGCTGGGATGGAACACATAAGCCGGCAGACAACACAGGACATAGACTTCTTGCTGACCGTCTCTGATCCAACCGTGCGGGGCATTACTGCGGCGGCTCGGATGAAAGACCTGGTTAAGGAGATGAGAACCACAGTTGGGAAAATCTACCTGGCGGTCAACCGGGTCAAAGATGGGCTGCCACAGGAGATAGCGAAGGCTATTGGCGATTTCGGGCTTGAGTCTATCGCTAGCATACCCGAAGACCCATATCTCGCCGACCTAGAGATAAAAGGCAAGCCGATAATTGAACTCCCTGAAGATTCGCCGCTTCGATTGGGAGCCAAAGCCATAATATCTAAACTCGGCCTGTGAGTAGCCTTTTTGCAGGAGGCCATCTAGATGGGGCCTAAGGATAGGAAACTGACTAGTTTACAGGAAATCGAAGGGGTCGTCAGCCCTCATCAGAGGCAGCTTGACATGGCGCTGAAAACCAGGAAGGAGGCACTAGAACATGTTGCTGACGTCTCCAAGCTTGCCGAGTTTATCGGTGGCAGGGTGGAATCGTTGGGACTGGGTGAAGACTGGGCAGTGAGTAAGGAAATCTTTCCCGGGGTGGAGGTTTTCTTTATCTTCAACCACGCAGATGAAGAGTCCCCCAGCAGTCTCAGATTCCTCTACTCCGGCGACAGGATAAAGCTTATGAAGGGGGAAGATCTGGCTGGTTTTATCATTCTCTGTGTCAGTCACATGCTAAGGTATGTAAGAGAGAGTAATCCCGGCAAGGATCTTCCTGAAGTATGTCATAGGGTATGAACATCTTGCCCTAAGAGTTTGAGGCAACAAATGGCAAGTAAGGCTAATTTAGACTTTGTCTTCAACCCCGAATCGGTGGCTATCGTCGGGGTTTCGCCTGATAGAGCCTTCGAGAGTATCGGTGGAACCTATCTGAGGGCCGTAATCCGCTGCAATTTTGGCGGCCCGATTTATCCCATAAACCCAAAGGGGGGCGCTTTGCGGGGCTTGAAAGTCTATACCGGCGTCAGGGAAATTCCCGACCCAGTCGACTATGTTATTTGCTGCATTCCGGCACCCTCAGTGCCGCAGCTAATTAGGGATTGTGCGGCCAAGGGGGTTAGAGCAGTCCAGTTCTTCACCTCTGGCTTCAGCGAGATTGGTACCGAGAAGGGCAGAAGGCTGGAGACGGAGATTTGCGACCTGGCTCGCCAGGGTGGCATCAGGCTTATTGGTCCAAACTGCATGGGAGTGTATTGCCCAAAAGGGGGCTTGTCGTTCACCATGGATGCTCCCAAAGAAAGCGGGCCGGTAGCTTTCATTTGCCAGAGTGGTGGCAATGCCATTTACTTCATACGGTACGCAGCCCAGCGAGACGTTCGTTTTAGCAAGGTGGTTTCCTACGGGAACGCTGCTGATGTCGACGAATGCGATCTACTGGAATATCTTACGGCTGACCCTGCTACTGAAATCATAGCTGCCTACATTGAGGGGGTGAAAGACGGCAAACGTTTCAACACTGCTTTGAGGGAGGCGGCAGCAGCTAAGCCAGTAATAGTCCTGAAAGGTGGGCACAGTGAAGCTGGGGCAAGAGCAGCGGCTTCTCACACTGGTGCGCTGGCTGGGGCGTCAAGCATATGGCGTGGGCTTTTACAGCAGGCGAATGTCATTCCTGTCGCTACTCTGGAGGAATTAGCTGATATTCTGGTCACTTTGCTACATTTGCCCGTGCCTCAGGGGCGGAGGCTGGGGTGTGTTGATGTCGGTGGTGGAGCTGCCGTTGTGGCTACCGATAGTTATGTGTCTGCCGGGCTTGTTTTGCCCCCTCTGCCCCAGGAAATGCGGCAGAAACTCAGGAGTTTCGTTAACACGGATGCTGGCATAAGCCTCAATAATCCTGTGGACCTTGCTGGTCAGTATTATACGCCGGCGCTCTACTCTTTAATGAAGGAAGTGGCTGATTACAGCGGGGTT
>Ga0209636_10008381_pt1 | contig 10525 bp, 12 predicted proteins | sample DeeMarSWOR152_54_FD_187464 | JGI IMG/M metagenome (GOLD analysis project Ga0209636, IMG submission 187464) | Marine sediment microbial communities from White Oak River estuary, North Carolina - WOR-1-52-54 (SPAdes) (version 2) | ecosystem: Environmental > Aquatic > Marine > Intertidal zone >... | reverse complement strand
CTAAACCATACTTCTCCATTAGGTTTCCAACATCCACATAGTTACGGATGTCAACATCTGGCGAATATGGAAGAGTTAAAACCCCAGGGTCTAGGTTCACTGCTATAACGTCCTGTTTAGACATCTTCAGCCATTTACTGAAGACTGCAGTCAACAAAGACTTACCAGCGCCCGCTGTTCCTATAATAAAGACGATGAACATTTTCCATCCCTGTTTAACAAGAGAATTGTGTTAGGTATCGGCTGCTTGGGTAAAAGCTTTTCTCGCTTAGAAAGGAATTTCAGGTGGCTGGGGTTCCTGTAGTTGCTGTTGGCTCCGTCTTGATATGAAAAATATGACAGCGCCTACGCAGAGTAAAAGTATGGTAGTAGCTAGCAAAAAGATGAAGAAAGTAGATAAGATTATTACATTTTGAATTGGGCTGTCTGCTCCGGCATAATCATCGTTTCCAGACCAGCTTGCACGAATATAGTGTGCACCAGCAGTTTGCACATTGCAGATGTATGCGAATTCTCCATTAGAATCCGTTGTAACTATGTCCAGAGCAGTCCAAGGCAAATTGTTTATCTTAACGTAAATGGTAATCGTTTCGTTCTGCAAAGAGGGTGAAAGCTGTCCTGAGAGCGTGATGGTGCTTCCTTGGATGACATATTTAGAAGAGACGATGAGAGACATTGATGAGGACACCAAAGTTTTGTAGCTTGCAGAGACCTGTCCCGGAGCCCATTGTTCACAGTCTTCAAGTGTGATCACCTGCACGGAGGCGTCTTTTAAATTGTCCGGGACCTCGCCGACTCTCCATCCATTTTTCCAGTTGTCTCCAGTGCATTCGGCAACATAATACTGGGTGTCATAATAGGTGATGTGATAAGCTTGACCTCTGGCATCACGTGGGGTATGCGAAAGGTGAACACCAATATTCATGTGGGCTTCGCTCTCGTAATACAAAAGTACTACGTCAAGCCCGCCAGCCTTCATGACCGAGGCTGCAATGTAAGAAAAAAGGTCGCAGTCTCCTTCGTTTTCCACGATTGTTTCCACAGGGTATTTCACTGGCAAGGTCTCCTCGTAAGGTATCTGATGAACAATCATTAACACTCCATTTGCAAAGTCTTCATCATCCGTGTAAATCTCCCAAAGACTGTTTGCTATGGGTTTTAGAGCATAAGGTGTAACGAACTTGGCGAAATCGTTGTTTGAGTTTAGAATATGGATTTTTTCACGATAGTATTCATGAAGCGATTGGGAGACTACAACGTTTAGGCTGTACTGTGTCAAGCCATCTGGTCTGTCTAAAAGCTGATATGAACGAGTGTAGCTCTCTGAAAAGCAGCATGGAAGCAGTTGAGAAAGCGTAATCAGAACCAGTATCATTGTTAGTGTTCTTGAGATCTTTGGTTTCAATTTTCCTCTGAAAACGTTGTTATCTGCCTAGTTTAAGGCTCTTATGAACAGATAATCAATAGTAAAAATAGCCTAGACGGTTGCCTCAACCCTCTTTAAAGCTTGATTTTTCCACCATTTTTCTGTATTAGTTCTGACAACTGAGCTATTGCTTTCCCTAAGCAGTTTTTAGCGGTTTTAGAGTTTTTGGCTGTTGTTGAGAAGTGGATTTCAATGTGGGGTTTTCTCTCCTCTCCCTTCGGATGGGACTTTATGTAAACATAGGCGTTATCATGTATTACTTGGTCGATTAGGGGTGCTAAAGCCGACTCCATGATGCCGTCTGCGTATATGCTTGTTTCAAAGAAGGTAACCTCTCCCGCCTCTTTCTTCAGTAAAGGCGCAATCGACTCATCAAAAATTGCCTCCATTTCTGGAGGTACACCAGGTAATGCTATCAAAGATGTTTTATCAACTTTTATCATTACGCCTGGAGCTGTTCCAATTGGGTTAGATAGGGGTTCTGCTTCTCTGGGAAGCTTCGCCATCTTAACCCTCGCCGGTGTCAATTCAACACTTTCCATTTTTCCCTCTTTGAAATAGGCTTCATATCTTTTCTTAACCATTTTCAAAGCCTTTTCATTAACTTCTAGCTCGCGGTTTAGAGCTTTGGCGATTCCCTCTAATGTTTTGTCGTCGAAGGTGGGACCTAATCCCCCTGTTATTATTATATACCTTGTTTTTCGTTCTAGGGCTTCACGCACGACTCTTGCAATCTCGTCAACATCGTCGCCTACAACTGTTATTCGGTTTACAGTTACCCCTAATGCGGTGGCTTGTTTAGCCAGCCAATGGGCGTTTGTGTTTAATGTTTTACCTATTAACAGTTCGTTGCCTATGCAGATTATTTCCATTTGCTGGTTCATTTTCACCTCTCCAGTTAAGTGATTACAAATAAAAGTGTTTACTGTGGAGGCTTCTGCCGAAGAAAGGAAAGGCATTTAGTATGTTTAATTCAGTATGTTTATTATTGATTCTGGATTGAGAAAAGCCTTTAGGAGATCGTGTATGAACGATATAGTCAAAATAAGTATGATAACAAAAGTAGAAGACTTCATTTCTACAATCCCGCGCGCGAGCGGCTTTGTCACTTCAGTTACTCTATGCAGATCTTTGTTAGTTGAGTGTTTGTTTGATTGCTTTTTTGTAAATTGTCCAGAGGTCGATCCATGTTCTGGCTATTTCTGCTTCAATTCGATGGTGTTCTAGGAGTTCCGCTATCTTTTCGCTTTCTTCGGGGGTGACTGCGAGTTCTAGTCCATTTTTGGTTATCGTTATGGTGGAATAGCCGGAGTCAAGGAGGGTTTGAATTACTTGAGTTCGGTTTTTGGCCTTGATGAAAATTCGTGAGGCGCCGTAGTCAGCCGCGAGTTCTTGGATACTGCCTTGAAGGTTGATCCTTCCGTCGGCTAGAATAGCGGTGTGTGTTGCTAGTTCCTCTGTCTCTGCTAGAATGTGGGCGGCTATTACGAAGGTTCGTTTGTTTTTCAAGCCTTCTTGGATTAGGTCTCTGAGCTTTTTTCGCGTTCTTCGATCGAGTGTTACGGTGGGCTCGTCGAGGATGAGGAGGTCAGGGTTTCCGAGGAAGGCGTGGGCTAGTGCGAGTTTTCTTTTCATTCCGGAGGAATAGCCTCTGGTCGGTCTGTCCCAGAATGCGTCTACATCAAAAAGTTTTGCAGCCTCGAGCGCGGCTTTGTTGGGATCATTTAGATGTTGCAACTTTGCCATGTAAGTGAGAAATTCTTGTCCCGTGGCTAGGCTTGGGAAAGGGTGGTCTTCAAACATGGCTCCGATTCTTTGGAAAAGTTTCGGCCGTTCTTTCCATGGGTCTAGTCCGAGAACTTGCACGTCGCCTTTGGTGGGTTTTATTACTCCGGTTAGGATTTTTAGCAGGGTGCTTTTGCCTGAGCCGTTTGGACCTAGGAGGAGGAATAGGGAGCCTTCGGGAACTCTTAGGGAAACGTCTTGCAGTGCGATGGTTTTGCCAAATTGCTTCCAGAGACTTTCGGTGGTGATTATGTTGCTCATGGTTCTCACCTTAGGGCTGGTCCATTTTGAGAAATAGGATGTAGGCCGCGATGAGCATTATTGTTGCGATGGTGAGGCTTGGCCAAGCGTCCACCCAAAATCTAGCTAGACCTCGGAAATAGAGGTCTAGATCATAAGGATTTTCGTAATATAAGAAAGGGACGGGCGGGATAAAGGAAGGGATTGGTTCAGGGAGCCGAGCCCTCTGTAATGCATAAAGGACGACGAAAGGGGTTACGAAGGCGTAGAGAGGCTTTTTGAAAGCGACCGCGGGGAGAACGCTGAACCCTATCATCAAGTACATCATCAACAGATACAGCAATAGCCTTAACCCTAAGTCACCCCACACGAGGAGAGGATCTTTAAGGAAAAGGGTGGGATCTGCGAGGGCTAATAAAAATGCACCGCTCACTACCATGGGAAGAAAAATTGCGATGAACATGGCTGCAAGTTTTCCGACAAATAGGGTGGTTCGGCTTACTTGGCTCAGCATGTAGGTTCTCAGTAATCCTTGACCGACGTCATAACTGAACAGATAAACTGCCAACGCTATCACGACTGGGAAGGAGAACTGCCAGAGTTCACCCATGCCCCAACCGATTTCTAACACTGAACGAACGTCGCCTTTTGGACGTGTTGTTGTAGATGGATCGTACCACGCGAGTCCTCCAACCTTTCGAGGGGGATAATCTGCTGCGACGTATATCAACAAGAAGATGAGGAAGAGGATTATGTAGACTTTTCCACCCGAGAGTAATTCCCAAGAAAGAACGCTTTTCATCAAGATTTTTTACCTCGAATGTAGATTGAAGCGACTATCATCACGAGACCAGGAATTATACTTAGATAGAGAGAGGGCTCCACAGCGTCGTTGCGAGGAACAGGCTGGACAGAATGCATGAAACAAGATACCAAGTCAACCCCTTCTGGAGCCTCCTCCGGTGCAATGGCCTCTACGGTTAGGATGTAGCTCCCTCGAACAGGAGCCTTAAAGACTTTGGCGCCCTGCCCCTCTAGAAGCTCTTCGGCTGTCCAGTCACTGCCAGCCTTCTCTAAAATGATTCTATTGCTTATAGCTGGATAGGTGGGGTCAACGCTAACTGTCAACTTGTCACCCGCGCCCAAATAAAAGACAACACTTGAAGCCTTAACCTCGCCCGGATCTAGGGGCAAAAACTCAGGGGGACCGCTTCCTCCCCCCCGAGGAGGGGCGAAGGCGTTCAGGATGATTGCTGACCCGAACAACAACAGAGCGAGACCCAAAAACCATAAGATGCGGGTTAACTGCAAGCCGCTCCTACCTCCGCTTTCTTTTCAGTTGACCGATTATTCCAAGAATTGACAAAAACACGATTATGATAACACCTAACAAGACTGAGATTGGAAATGGTGATTTTTCAGCGTCATCTCCATCAGAAGATGAAAGAGGCTCAAAGTTCACGTTTGAATCCGACAAGAGTATCCAGCCGTTACACATGAAGTTCCGTAGGCCAAACTTGTGAGCCATGATGTCTTCTGTGTGTCTCCCGCCCGTGTGGTAATCACCCACAAAAATCAAAGAAACAGCATCATACCATACATTAAACCAAGCTGCAGTGTAACTCGCGCCTCCTTCCTCCTTTTCAATGGGATATGTAGATGTAAAAAGCAACCTTTCATGCGTAAAATTGTAAACTGAGGTGTCAACATAGAATTCGGTTGGGAAGTTTTCGTTGAGATGAACTGTTACGTTTACTGGTTCGTCATCCCACCTCCGATACGGGAAATTATGAATCATGGTAATCTTCTTGTCTACTTCCCAGCCGTGAACCCAGTAGGGCCAGCGCCCCCAGGACTTCCCATCTTCGATTAACTCCAGCGTATCAAGCCTCACCGTCACGGTTGTGTTGAAGGTTAGTGTCCCTATTTCCACGCCAATTCCCATAACGGTGTCTCCATCGGGATACATCTCAACGTCCTCAAGTGTCAAGTTGTAATCTACAGTTGCATAAATATCATTCACCTCAGATACATCCCAAGACAAGCTAAAGTTAGTGAGTGTGGCCACTGACCCATTCATAAATCTAAGCTCGTCTTTAAATTCTGATTTCGATTCACAGAAATACCCGTATTCAGCGTAAACCCCGGGCTCAATCCAATAATACCACTTGGCACCCGCAACTGAAACTGGCAAACTGCAAACTAATAAAAGAAGGGAGAAAGTGGATACTACGTCTAGCATAATCGTCATCACTGCACAAGTGTCACCGTTTGGGGAATCAAGAATCTTATTTTTACTTACCCCTGCATCCAACATTTGGTAAAACCCACATAAAAACCTTAGGTATAAAAAAGTCGAAAAAGTGCCGTGCGCGAAAGTGAAATTAAACGCTTATTAGTGAAGATTAAATGGTTTCGAATAAAACTGATTTTTTCTTTTTATGCTGTTTGCTAACCCAGCGTTTAAACAAACACTATGTGCGTTGTTTATTTTTTCTTGCTAAGCCACCATTTCAAGTATTCTTTTCTCTTTGTCTTCCGCTCTTCTTCGCTGGATTCGAGTTTGGGTCTTAATTTCTCTCTTAACTCCATCAGTTCTTGCCGTGTAACAGAAAGTCCGCAACTCTTACACACACAGTGTTTAGTTGATGGCATGTATTTCATTTCGCCACCACATTCTGGACAATATGGCATTTTAAATCACTTATTCATCTCTAGAAGTGAATCTACTCTGAGAAATAGCTTTCGCTTATCGCCTCCTCTAATCTTCAAAGCGTTTATGTTATGAAGTTTGCCAAATCTGCTTCCTTAGCCAATTGGATAGCTTTTTTCATTTCATCCTTTACGAGTCTTCTACGCAGTTCTGGAATTTCGTATGCTCGCCACTCCGGTCTGTACTGAAACATGACGTTAACCCTTGTTTGTGTTCCTAACTTCTCAGCTATCCAATGTATGGTGGGTCTTGCGCAACAATCCAAATGACTTGGCAGTATCAATATACGTATTATGAGTTCGCCGTGTTTTTTTGCTTCAAGATGATTGTGGATGCATGATCCCCAATAGTTTGGGGCATCGGAGATTCTCTTTGCGCATTCTCCTGGCCCATACTTGAAGTCTAAAAGATAGACATCGGCGAATCCGGCTAGGAGTTGCGCTGTTTCTGGACTGTAAAAGCTATTGGAGTTCCAAACCACTGGAATGTTCACCTTGACATGCTTAAATGTTTCAAGCCATTGTTGAAGCCATGGTGTTGGTTCTCCGCCTACAAGGTTTGCATTTCTGCAACCGTTCAATCGTAACCTTTCGATCTCCTCGGCTAATCCTCTTGGCGTATATGCGTTTCCTTTATCCATCCATTGAGAAATTGTCCAGTTCTGGCAGTGTTTACACTGCATTGTGCAGCCCATTGTGAAAACGGTTCCGGAAGGTACTAGTTCGGGTTCCTCGCCCATGTGTTCAAAGATGCTTGAAACAGTTATTTCCGTGCCACATCTGCAATAGCCTACTTTGCCTTCAGTTCTGTTGATACTGCACCTTCGAGTGCAGAAGTGACAACTGGTGAGAATTCTCTTCGCGATTTCAATCTTCAGGTCTAGATAGGCTTTTTCGGGAGCTGGCATTTCCTGCAGCCTTTTCTCCCTTTTGTCTATTTCTTTTTCAATTTCGTAGAATTCCTGCGTGAGCTGTATGTGTTTTCGCCAAAGCTCTTCCATTGAATCATCTTCGCTGAATTCTGCTGGAAGTTTTTTGGCTATCACGAATTTTGCTGGTTTTTCATCTTGCATGACAGCAAAGTATCTAGCCAGGCTTTTTCTTGCCATTTTATCGTTTAACACTGCCGTTGCATCTGGGCGAAGAAATCTCCACATAGTCGTTCAATAATTAATCTAGGTTAAGGAATTATTAAAACAAGGCGTATGGATAGGAATATCCACTTGTGTGAAGCTTACCTTTTATGGGAATTCCTTGTCCACATGCAGGACAATGCATGTCCTTTGTCAAGTTCCATTTCGTAATTTCAAAACTGAAACGTTTAATTAACAATTCCTTACAGTTTGGGCAGTAGGTGTTTTCGTGAGGGTGTCCTGGCACATTTCCAATGTAGACATAGTTTAATCCCGCCTCTTTCACGGCAGCATACGCCTTCTCCAAGGTTTCAATGGGTGTAGACGGGATGGTTGTCAATTGATAATCTGGATGGAAACGTAACAGGTGAAAAGGAGTATCTTTGCCAAGCGCATCTCTTATCCAAGCTGCAAGTTGCCTAATCCTCTCAATTGATTCCCCCATCTTAGGAATAACAAGATTCGTGATTTCTATGTGAATTTCATTTCTTTTCATTTCTTTTAAAGATTCATAGATTGGCTCAACTGATGGAACCGCCGAAAAAGTGCTGTAAAAATCGGGGTCTCCACCGCCTTTGAAGTCCACTGTTGCCGCGTCCAAATATGGCACTATTGTTTTTACCGCTTCCGGGGTCATATAGCCATTAGTTACGAACGTGTTGAAGAATCCCACTTGATGGGCAAGCTTAGCTGTGTCATAAGCATACTCAAAGAATATGGTTGGCTCCGTGTACGTGTAGCTTATTCCTTGACAGCCATTATCCTTTGCAACGTTCACAACCTCTTCTGGTGGAAAATGCCTCCCCTCTATCTTCTTCTCTTGGCTTATCACCCAGTTGTCACAGAATTTGCAGCGGAAGTTGCAGCCGACAGTGGCAATAGACATAACCAATGCTCCTGGATTAAAATGTGAAAGCGGCTTCTTCCCTATAGGGTCAATACAGGCAGATATAGCCTTTGCATAAACCATGGAATAAAGCGTTCCACCCTGATTCTTCCTAACCAAACAGAAGCCTGTTCCACCGTCACTTATGAGGCATCTTCTAGCGCATAAGTTGCATCTAACTTTTTCATCTTCCAATTTTTCGTAGAGCATCGCTTCATGCAACGACATTTAAATGTCTCCTAAACCGTGTAAACCTTTGCTTTCAAAGTATATGATTTATTCGCTTTTTGCTGAATCCGTCTTTTCCTTAATTTCGTAAACGAATGGTGGAGTCGAAGTTTTCATGTCCAGTTCTATGTCGAGCAAACCTTCCAAGAAGCCTGCCCAGATTCTAGGTTCGCTGATAAATGGTGCTTTTATTAGAATATACTTGTCTCTTAGGTACAAATCTCCGAAACCTTGCACCCTCAAACGTTTAAAAACTTCCCCCCATTTTTCACGATTTGTCGTCTGGATGCCGAGGGTTGCCTCCATGGAAATCTTCGCGGCCTCACCCATTTTCCTTCCAATTTCGCGCCATTTTTCCTCTGAAATGTGCTGGATTAGGATGTTGATTAACTCGACATTTACGAAGGCTATACGACTTATTCCGCAATAATATTCTCCGGGAAAACGCCAATCATAAATCATCATGCTTCTGTAAACGTCAAGCATTTTAGAAATAAGGGGTTTGATGCCTGGCTCTTTACCTTCTCGAATCAGAGAGTCAATGAATTCTCTTTCCTCTCTTTCCAGAATTATCGTTGTTCTTCTAGCTGATTGTTTTCTATTCTTCTTTAGCATGCTTTCAAGCTTTTCTTCTTCTTCGGATTGCATAACTGCTATATCTTCCAGCATATCATATATGTTTTATGTCTGTATAGAAACATCCTACACGACCACTTAGATTAGCTTAGCTAATCATCCTACTTTGCCTAACCCTAGGTAATTAATCTTCAAACATCAACGGTTTGTTTATCATCAATAAGTCAATCATACAGTAAGAACAGGATATGCCTATGCCTCTAGAAATGTGCTTTGCTTATGCATCATCCATAACCGAATAATTCTCAACACGGCGTAGAATTCTTGAATAGCTGGCTGTAAGATCCTTTTTGAAGGAACGACGCATCCTAAGGATTCTCCGGAATAAAGCAGTTAAGAAATAATTTTGTTCTTAATTAGGTACCATATAAGTGCTAAACCGATTATGAAGAGAACAATTCCAGAACCCATTGAAAGAGAATAATCCATTTTCAAGACATTTAAGAGCACATAAGGTATGTAGGTTGGTCCAACGAATGTTAAGAAAGCCGCTAAAACCGTTAGAAATATTTTCCAGAATTTTGAACTTAAATCTAACCGCGCAGATATTTTGCCTTCTCTTTTTTTATCAGTCATATTTTCACTTTCCAGCATCTTTTAATAATGTTTCTAAAGTTGACATTTTCTCTTATAACCCTTCCTTCACTTCGTTACCCAGGGCTTTCATTAAGAACTTGAAAACTGAGAACCCTGCCCCACGATCCGCCTTGAAGCCAGTGGTTGCACCTAACAGGCATACACCGTCTAATCCACGTTCCTTTGCAAGACCCAGCATCAAGCCTGTGGCTCCCATAATTCTGCCTTTGCTGTATATTACTGCGCCTTTTTCCATAAATTCTGCGGCAAGGCTTGGTGAGGTGGCAGCCACGTAAACTTGAGCCTTTTCTTCTGAAATGGGTACTCCGCCTACTGTAATTATGAGGCTGCACCCATATTTTTCAATGAAGTCTAATATTTCGGTACACACCTCGTAGTGTGCAACAACATCTTCGAAAGAGGGTTGTGTGTCTCCAGTCATTATTATGAAATCGTTCTTTTCCATTGGAGCAGCGTGAAACTCATATCTGGGCAGACGGCAAATCCCATGGGAGTTAACTGAAACGTAATCTGGAAAAGAAGGCGAATACAACTCTGTAAAGGATTTTGCGCCACAGAACTTTATCAGAAGATAAGCCGCAATCTTACCAACGTTACCAAAGCCGGGAAGTCCTTGCACGAATATTGGATTCTCAAGAACGGGAGTAGATATCTGGCGGAAGTACGGTCTATCCATCTAAGCAACACCAAAGTCGATAAGTAATGCGTGATACTAAAATCTTTACTAAAATAATTAAAGACATAGACGAGGAAGTGCTTCATAAAAAGATTTAAGAAAGCTCTTGTCCTAGCATAAAGCAGCGGGGTGGGGTAGCCAGGATTAACCCGCTGGGCTCATAAGAGCTTTGATGCTCCGAGAGACCCAGAAATCAGTAGTTCAAA
>Ga0209636_10008380_pt1 | contig 10525 bp, 9 predicted proteins | sample DeeMarSWOR152_54_FD_187464 | JGI IMG/M metagenome (GOLD analysis project Ga0209636, IMG submission 187464) | Marine sediment microbial communities from White Oak River estuary, North Carolina - WOR-1-52-54 (SPAdes) (version 2) | ecosystem: Environmental > Aquatic > Marine > Intertidal zone >... | reverse complement strand
AGGGATACAGCTGTTCGAGGAATGGATTAACGAGCAAGGTGGGATTACCATCAAAGGAAAAAAATATGCGATTAAATTTGTTGCTGAAGATGGACAGAGCAGTGCAGATGGTGCCGTGGCCGCGGCGAATAAACTCGTCTTTGACCACGGTGTCAAGTTCCTTGTCGGACCGGTAATGCCTTTTATGGTTGTTGCTTCGGGGTCAGTAACCGAACCGGCCAAGGTAATCCGTGTTGCATATTACAATTGCGGGACACCAGATGAATACGGTCCGAAAACCCCTTACACCTTCATTTGCAATGACACCACCTTAGACTATATGACCCCCAATATGCAGTATCTGAAGGAGGCTTACCCCAACCTCAAAACTATCTCCGTTCTCACCCCGGATGACGGGGCTCCAGCATTTTTTGAGCCAGTGTTTAAGAAAAAGGCTGCAGATGAGGGACTTGAGGTAGCAGGTTGGGTGTTATGGCCCCTGGATACAACCGACTTTACCCCGGTAACAGTCAAGGCCCTGGCCACTAAACCAGACTCGCTCTTCCTCATCAACGGATGGCCAATACATATGGGCTCCATGCTCAAGGCAGCTCGGGAGATGGGCTTCACCGGCCCGGTTTTCGCCTGCCATGAAGACCCCTATGATATCCGGGAGGTTGCCGGTCGAGAGGCGTCTACAGAATTCTATGTCCATAATATAACAATTGATTCCCCTAAGATGACGCCGATGATCAAGGAAATCAACAAACGGGCCAAAGCCAAATATGGCCGACTATCGCCAACATATGTCTGGGGTTGGAATGCCCCCTATTGTCTTGTCCAGGCTATCGAGGAAGCAAAGAGCCTCGATCCTACTGTGGTGAAGGATAGCTGGGAGAAAATGAAGTCAATTAAGACTGCATACGGACCTGGGAGGATCGGTGGAATGAAGACCTTTGGCATCAACCACACGGTAAGCTACCCGATGCCATTAACCGCCCTCAAGGATGGAGAGGTGGTCTGGGTTCAATGGCAAGAAGTACCGATGCCATAAGGTAGTTATTCTTGGCTATCTTGCAGGGGAAAATCCTCTCCTGCAAGATAGCCATTACGATAAAAAGAGAAAGAGGGGAAGAATTTGGGTCCAGCACTATTAGCGCAAGTCGCAGTAAACGCCTTGATGCTTTCATCAATGTACATCTTGATGGCTCTCGGTTTTGCTATCCTGCTGAGCGTCATGCGTGTTCTCAATTTTGCCCATGCCGTCATCTATATGGGTGGCGGTTATGTTTGCTATCAGCTGGCGGTAGTATATGGATTGAACCAGTGGGCCTCTCTCGTGGTGGCCGCAGCAGTCATGGGTCTATTTGGGCTTTTTCTGGAGAGGTTTTGCCTCCGCCCATTTTTCGGGGATGTGAACCGCACCATAGTCATGACCCTCGCTCTCATTGTCATTCTGGAGTCCGTGGTCAACATATTAGTGGGCACTCAAGTGAGGTCGTTGCCTGCCTTTGCCTCAGGCGTTATCAGGAGTGGAGGTGTCTCACTCAGTGTAGAGCGGTTGGTCACCTTCATTATCAGCGCTGTCCTCCTGCTCGTGCTCATCTTTTTCATACAGAAGACTAAGATGGGTCAGCAAATGCTTGCCGTTTCTCAGGAACCCACTGGTGCTGTCCTGCAAGGGATTAATATATACCGCGTTTCTGCCGTCGCCACAACAATAGCCTGCGCTTTAGCGGCAGTAGCTGGTAGTTTAATGGGTGCTATCGTCAGTTTAAGCCCCTATATGGGAGACCACATGCTGGTCAAGGCAATTGAAATAGTCATCCTGGCTGGGATAGGGAGTATTGGAGGTGTCCTGGGTGCCGGGCTGATTCTGGGTACTATTGACGCCTCTTTACCCATCTTGATAAGCGGCTGTGCCACTGACGCCCTAGGCCTCGGTATCGTTATCCTTATCTTGCTCTTTAGACCCCAAGGGCTGTTCGGCCACGAGGCATAAAAATGACTGAAGGATGTTTTTCATAATGGGAATGAGGAGACTGACCAGGCTGACTGGTTATGCCATTGTGATAATCCTTTTGTTTCTACTCCCGTTATTCGTCACAAAGCCTTACTACCTTCACATTTTCATTGTAACTCTACTCTACATCATTGTCGTTAGCAGCTTGCGCACGATATCCCTTTCCGGTCAAGTGTCTGTCGCCCATGCTGCTTTTATGGGTATTGGCGGTTACTTCTCCGGCGTGATATCAAAAGAGCTGGGCCTGACACCCTGGCTCACCATACCGCTCGGTGGATTGGCGGCAATGATTGTTGCCATCCTGATTGGTTACCCCTTTACCAGGGTAAGGGCAATCTACTTCTCTATGGTGAGCCTGCTTGGGGGAATGGCGATAGTGAATATCATAAGGGTATGCCAGAAATGGACTGGTGCTGCTGGCCTCGCTGGCATACCTCCCTTGAGCCCCATCAATATTCCCGGCTTGATAAATATCGTTTTTCTCGGCCAAAAGGTTCCTTACTACTATTTTACCCTGCTGCTGACTTTAGTCAGCCTTGTGGTCCTCCACAGGATCGAGCATTGCCGTATTGGCATGACCTGGAAGGCTATTGCACAATCTCATTTTGTGGCATCCAGTGTCGGTATCAATGAGGCTGGTTCTAGAGTCCTTGCCCTCGCTGTGGGGTGTTTTTTTGCCGGAATAGCCGGTGCTAGCTATGCCCATTACAATCTGGTATTGACACCCAACACGTTTGGCTTCCTCCCAAGCATATTCCTGGTCATGTATATGCTGGTAGGTGGACGTGATAGGTTCGGCGGACCCATTATCGGAACGGCTATTCTGGTCATGGTTCCCGAGCTTTTCCGCGGGCTGAAAGCGTTTGCCCCTCTTATTCTGGGAGCAATCATGGTGATTGTGGTCTTCTTGATGCCTCAGGGTATTGCCGGTCTGTTCGATCAGATTAGAGCAAGGCATGGAGAAGTCCGTAACAGAAAGGTACCTGGAAGTGCTGCTTGAAACTAAGCGACTAACAAAGTTTTTTGGCGGATTAGCCGCTGTCTCGCAACTGGACATGCACGTCAACCGGGGAGAGATAGTCGGGTTAATTGGCCCCAACGGTGCCGGAAAAACGACAGTCTTCAATTTGGTAACCGGCTTTCTCCGGCCTACAGGGGGAAAGGTACTATTTGACGGGAAAGACATAACCGGTAAGAAACCACATGCAACGGCCAAGATAGGAATAGGTCGCACTTTTCAATTAGCCTATCTTTTACCAGATTTTACCGTGCTAGAGAATGTCGTGGCATCATTCTATTTGTACCCAAAGTCTGGCTTCTGGGAGGCCATATTCAATACCTCTGCATACCGCAAGAAAGAGGAATATATCGTAAACCAGGCCAGGGAAATCCTGCGGTTTGTGGGATTGGAAAAGGTAACGGATGAGCTTGCCAAGAATCTACCCCATGGCTATCAAAAGGTCCTTGGTGTGGCCAGAGCTTTAGCTGTGAAGCCAAGGTTACTGTTGCTTGATGAGCCAATAGCCGGGATGAGCCATGACGAAATTGATTTTTCACTCAGAGCCTTTGAGAAAATGCGGTCACAAGGGATGACAATTCTCTTGGTTGAGCACAATATGGGGATCATGAGTATATGTGATAGGATTATGGTGTTAAATTTTGGCCATAAGATTGCCGAAGGCACGCCAGGAGAAGTGAGGCAGAACGAAGGTGTAATTCAGGCCTACTTTGGGAGTGAGTATGCTGCTTAAGGTGAAAGAAATAACGGTGCACTATGGGAAAGCGATAGCCGTAGACAGCGTCTCTCTGGAAGTTGCTGAAGGAGCTGTGGTCACCATTATTGGTGCCAATGGAGCTGGCAAAAGCACCATTTTGAAGGCCCTATCCGGGTTAACACCAATAACCTCGGGGGAAATATGGTTTCTGGACAGAGAGATAGACGGGATGGCACCTTTTCATATTGTGAATCTTGGCCTCGTTCATATCCCTGAAGGTCGAAGGCTTTTCCCCTATCTTACTGTTTTGAGCAATCTTAACCTTGGTGCCAGTTTGCAGAAGGACAAGCCTGGCATAAAAAAGACCATGGATGAGGTATTTGAGCACTTCCCTATATTATGGGAGAGACGCAATCAGAAAGCCGGAACCCTCAGCGGTGGCGAACAACAGATGTTAGCCATTGCACGCAGCTTAATGGCCAAACCAAAGCTCCTTTTGATGGATGAGCCTTCGCTGGGGTTGGCTCCTAAAATGGTTAATGAACTGGTTCCCATAGTCAGGAATATTAATGAAAGGGGAGTCGGCGTTCTCTTGGTAGAACAAAATGTTCCCTTAGCCCTCCAGGTGGCCGAGAGGGCTTATGCGCTACAAGTTGGCAAAATCGTTCTAGAGGGAAACATCGACGAATTTAAAAACAGTGAGATTGTCAAGAGGGCATACTTGGGGGGATAAGCCCCGTAAATTATGGTGTCAGGTATACGTAAGTAAATATTTGCTCTTTTGGTTTCTCGTCAGCGTTTCTTCGATTCCTTTCGCAGATCCCAGGAGAGTCCTGTCTTTTCGGAGCCGCGTCTCCAGTTTTACATTCCCTGACTGATGGCAATGGGATCCCAATTGATATGCTCCGCAACTGATTTCAACCGATGCACGGCTTTCGTGCCCTACCGACTGAATACCAAGAATTCAGGCCAATATAAATACACATTTACTTATGACTAACTCCTTTCCTGATCAGTTGGCAGGATTAATGATATGCGATTCTATATGTAACATATGTTAGTATCTCTATTGATTTTGGGGATCGAAGTGAATCGCATCCTCCTTTTTTCTGCGCTCAGCCATCACTGTCTTTCATAATGACAAGCCACCAGTACCATACCTCCGCTTGACCAAACTCAGTGTGAAAACCTTTTCTCCTATTTGATATAAAGAAACAATAAAAAAACAAAAGATATTAGCTATTTCACTTAGCCAATAACCATTTGTGGAAATTATTTGCCGTTTTTCTCTCTGTTTTAGCCATCCTATAACCCAATTAGCCGAATCTGATATTTTGAGTTTATCGAGCAATTTTGATTAGTTACCTAACTGTTTTCCATAGATACAGCACTTGGAACGAAATTTGCTCATAATATCTTTCGGTATTTTTCAACTTATCTCCATTATTCCCGAAATCCCGTTGGTGGCAAGAGAAGTACTGTTTCTCTACTTTTTACCATCCGTGGATTGCAGTGCCGCATAACGTCGACACTGCTAAAGCCATTCATAGGACAAGGGCAGGTATGTTTGCATTTGGAAATGTGTTTAACAAGCAATCTTTCCTGTTCATGCTGAACTTGGAGATCAAAAGGGCACAAAGATACCGAGACTACCTGAGTTTAGTGTCCCTCACCTTTGGTCATCTTGATCCCTTACCTGAGAAAAGTCCAACCATCTCCTTTAAAACGCTTGCTAATCTCCTCAAGGATACACTGAGAGATACAGATATTATTGGCCAAAGTGGGCGAAATCAACTTCTGGTTATGCTGCCTTACGCCGATATGGCGGAGGCAGCCCGTGTGAGGGAAAGATTAAAGAAAACCCTTCATGACTATGGGTTTTTAAGGAAAGGGTTCACGATTGAAATCAGTGAAGCCTGTTTTCCAACCCATGCCACAAATATTGAAGACCTCCTCCAAATGGCTGGGGATAATGTACGTGAAGAATTGTACGTGAGGACATGTGGATATGCATGAAAAGCGTAAATTTCCCCGATTCCCCCTGAAGAAACCGGTCATTTGCTCACACTACGGGAGACAGATGACTATACGAACCCTTAATATCAGTCTGGGTGGATTAAAATTGGAGGCAAGTTTCGATCTAAAGGTTGGTGAGTTAGTGAACCTCGGCATTCTTACAAATGGTGCCCCTATACAGTGCAAGGGAGAGGTACTTGCAATCGAAGATCTCAAGAATAAGATCCACGCTAGGTTGCGTTTTGACTCTATTTCGGACCCAGAGTATAGGGAATTATCCAATTATCTGCATACCCTTTATTGGGGACGCTTCCAAAAATGGGTAATCGCTGGGATACTCATCCTATCGGCTTACATTGCCATTATCTTCATCCGCACTCACCTTCTCCAATGAACTGCTGTCCTGCCTCCTTGCATTTCTGCTTGTGAATCTTGTTCTAGGATGCTATGATTGGTCGTTTTGAAAACGTTTAACCTATCGAGATAATGGGGCGGAAAGCCAGGATCTAGCGGGGGAGATCCATGAGCTTCCAACATATAGCCGGGTTGCTGGAATAAATGAGCGACTCGGCTCTACTACTTTTGAGAACATGGAGACATGCCATGATAAAGAGGGTAAAGGTGGGATCAAATATTGTAAAGCTGGGATCACACATTAGCGATATACCCAACCTGGTATTAATCGGAGATCTTGCCGACGGAAAGAAAGTCTATAAGATGGAAGGCGAAAGGATGAAAATAGGGGATGCAGATATAGAAATGATAATGTATGGATTTTACAAGGATAGGCTTGAAGAGATGCAAATTCATTTTCGCTCTTCCTACAATTTTGGAAACTTGAAGGAAAAATTGTCCCAGTTATGTGGACCTGGCCGTCAGCCAAATGCATTAGTTCAAACCTACCATTGGTTCGGGGAGAAATTCTCCCTGTGTTTAACATACAATAAAATTTCAGATAAAGGAGTTATTGGGTATACTTTTTTGCCTATTTACAGGGAAAGACAAGAAGACAGGAAGCTTGAGATGGTAAATTCATGGTTGGCATTACTGACGGAAACCGAAAGAGCCGTGATCACCTTCCGTTTTGGCTTTGGAGGCAAGGATGCCCTTACGGTGGAATCCACAGGGAAATGCCTTGATCTAACCCCGGAAAGAGTTCGTGAAATCGAAGCAAAGGCCATAGAGAAACTTCGGGAGTTCAACCAAAAGGAAGAAAATGACTTGGCGGCCTGAAAGGGGAACTTAAACAAGAGTTAAGGAAATAGCAGATGAAACATTGCGTAAGAAGGTGATTGAAATTGTTGAATTGTGATTCTTCATGGTGTCAGGTATACGTAAGTAAATATTTGCTCTTTTGGTTTCTCGTCAGCGTTTCTTCGATTCCTTTCACAGATCCCAGGAGAGTCCTGTCTTTTCGGAGCCGCGTCTCCAGTTTTACATTCCCTGACTAATGGCAATGGGATCCCGATGGAAATGCTTCGTAATTATTTTGCCCGATGCCCGACCAGCTTCCCCCCCATGTACCCCCCACATCCCGCCCCAGAGCACCTTGGCCAATCCTGTTGTAGCTGTGAATTAGATCCGAGGAGATCCTCAGCTTACGCCAGAAAGGGGTCACCTCAATCCTGAGTTTTTGACCACTTGAGATTGCACATTGTCGCCTTTAACACAAAAGTACGAACAAAGGGATTCTTCATTCCCTCTTCCCAGGCCGCAGCCAGCGTATGATTCCTACCGGGAAATTCATTCTCGGCACCTTTTCCATATAGCTTTTATAGTTATCGCCAAACTTCACGATGAGACCCCTTTCCTCCTTTAGCAGATCTGTGTAAAAGAATACTGATAGCGGGATGCCAATAATTACTGATGCCCAATGTTGGGAGATGAGCATAGAAGCGAACATCACCAGTATGCAGCCCAGGATTTGCGGATGTCGGACGATACCGTAGGTCCCGCTATCAACGATAACGGTAGTAGACATAAGGTTTTTCCCCTCCTGAGGCTTGCCCCTTTTCTGAAAGTATATGAGGGGGGAGAAAAAGAAGGGCAAACTGAAAATCAGGACTATCCATCCAAGGTACTGGAGAATTTTAAGATCCAAATATGGCCCGAATAGTATTCCGTAAACAATACCCGCTATAATTTGGAAAAACATGATAAAGACCATCGCCTGATCCCAAACTGACTGTGGTCCTAGGAAAACGGCATTTATTGCTTGTTCCGGACATTGCGTTTCACATTGTAAGCATTGTACGCAATCTCTTTCTCTTATGGGGAAAGCCTTCTTCTCCGACGTTGGATGGTCGGGGGTTTCTCTCCACTCGTACACATTCATCGGGCAAACCTCAAGACATATACCGCAACCCGTACAAATATCCCAGTCAATCCCTGCAACAGATCCCCGTATGCCAAGTTTCTCAGGTGGGTACAAGGGTCCCCAGATGGCTATGCCTTCCTCTTTGCCAGTTTTTTTCCTTTTCTTCCGAAAATCAGGATCGATACCCATACAAATCTCCCCCTAAATTACATAGTAGTGATTGCCCATTAAACAATAGCCGTAGCAAAACCATCGTTGTTAGTTGATCTCATGAACTAAAAATTATAAAAACGATGATGATCTGTATCATCTTCATAAATATTTTGCCGAGTATAATCACGTGAGGCCACCTGATAAACGGCACCTTCAAACTCAATTCGAATTGGATGTGACGCGGGGAAATTCTAGCACGGTAAACATATAAATGAAAGGGTTAACCCTAACAGCTCTTCCACAGGCGGGAAATGACGTGATAGAAGGCCCCTACAAAATGAATACGCGGCTTTCGTGCCCTACGACTGAATACCAACGGCTCGGTTCAATATCAACATCTATGTATTTATGCCTGATCCCTTCACCCTTGAATGCCACAATTCCTTACTTAAATATATCAAAAAAAGACTTGCCCCCTTTTGACCCTTTTGACTCCTGTGCCCCTTTTACCCCTTTTACTCTTGATAAACAACCCCATTTCTCCTATACTCCTTTCCGCAAAAAGCGAGTTCTTATCAATTATGCTCATACAGGAGGATGACATGACGACGTTGAGCGAGTACAACCGTTGCGGAGAAGAGCTTGAGAAATTATTGATTTTGAGGACGTCTCCCCTCGCCGTAAGAATGCTGGAGACGGAAGCGGATATCCCCGCCGGTGCCGTAAGGCCGAAGAAAGACCGGGGTATCCATATTGCCCAGTGCCAGGCCTTCGCTATGTCCCGCCGCCAGAAACTGACCGTGGCCATGCTCAAAGAAGATAACTGGTGCTTTGCTGCCCTTATTGCCTACGGACTGGTGGACAGACCGGACGACCCCGAATTTCAGCGTTTTTTGTCTTTTCCCACCTTCGAGAGAGATAAATATATCGGCATTGTCTCCGCCCCTCTAAAGACGGCCAATTTCGAACCTGATGTCGTGATTATCTATTCCAATACCGCCCAGTTGAGAAATTTGCTGATCCCGACGCATTTTATCGGTGATGAGGCCAGGGTGAACTCTCACTTCTTCCCCCCGGCCTGCGCTTACCAGATTGTACCGGTAATGGCCGACTGCCAGCTGATGGTCACCCTGCCCGACCCCGGAGATTATGCCCGGGCGCTGGCCGGAGAAGACGAGATTATCCTCTCCGTACCGAAGGATAAAATTGGCATGCTGGTCGAGGAACTCAGGCAGTTCGAAAAAAGCGAATTCGGGTATTCCCGTGCCCCTATGTACATGCAGCATGATTTCCCCCATCCCCCGATGTACCAGACGTTCTTCAAGCGGTGGGGACTTTACGATGAGGGGGCGGAAAAAGTGAGCGATAGCTTGTGCCCAACTATTCAATAAAGACCGCTGTATTCGCTTTTTTGCTGTCAGGAGATGTGTCACGAAGGGGCTATCTCCGTGAAAGAGCCGATATTGGGAAAAATCTTTTTCCGGTGATAAAACGAACCGAATGGAGGACGATGAAATGAATGCTGAAAAACGGGTCTACCGCGATTTGCAAAGGCATCTGGATAGAATGCCCGGTGGCTTTCCGGAAGTGGAATCAGGCCTGGATATAAAACTGCTGAGACGATTCTTTACCCCTGAAGAAGCTGAAATGGCTTTACAGCTTTCCATGAAGCCAGAACCGCTGAAGCGTATTTACGGTCGTGTTAAACATACCGGGATATCCTTTGAAGAGCTGCGTCAACTGCTCGACCGGATGATGCGGAAAGGCATTATCCTGACGGTGGAAGAAGGCTATGACGAGACGCATTACTGTAACGCCGAGTTCGTCGCTGGCGGTATCTATAATTTTCAGTTAAACCGTCTTACCAGGGACCTGCTTACCGATTATCATCAATATAGTAACGAGAGACGCGCCAAAGACAGGCCCGGCGCCAGGGGAGAACTGCCACTGCGCACAATCCCCCTCGAGAAAAGTATTCCTGTTCCTGAGAAATACCAGGTGGGCGATTACGACAGTGTCAGGAAACTTGTCGAAAATGCCAGGGGTAAGATAGCGGTGGCGAATTGTATTTGCCGGCTGACGTCACAAATTCTGGAAGAAGGCTGTAAAACAACCGACCTTGTCGAGGCTTGTTTGATGATCGGACCCGACCATGCCAGACGCCATGTCGATATGGGTATCGGACGCTACGTGACCAAGGAAGAAGTCTTTGAAATCCTGGATAAGGCTCAAAAAGCGGGACTGGTCCTCCAGCCGGAGAACTCGCAGCGCCCGGAGGCCATCTGCTTATGCTGTGGGGACTGTTGTGTCCTCCTGAAGATG
>Ga0209636_10008379_pt1 | contig 10526 bp, 5 predicted proteins | sample DeeMarSWOR152_54_FD_187464 | JGI IMG/M metagenome (GOLD analysis project Ga0209636, IMG submission 187464) | Marine sediment microbial communities from White Oak River estuary, North Carolina - WOR-1-52-54 (SPAdes) (version 2) | ecosystem: Environmental > Aquatic > Marine > Intertidal zone >... | reverse complement strand
CCGACACTCCAATGCCATCTTCCGAAATGAAAGGTGGTCCATCCCCAAGGCTCGTAGGGAAGCCAACACCATCCACAGAGCGGGTACCAGAGCCATCTTCCATAGTAATAGGGGCGCCAGCCAGGATTTAGGCCATTGGGAACCCAGACATAACCATAAGGCCTGAGATAGACCCAGTTCCCGTAGGCGGCCAATTCATACTCGAAATCTTCTAACTCTTGGGGAAGGTACTTATTTGCGATACGTTTGTTTAGCTGGGAATCGCGGTATTCACTCCAGCGGTCGAAGCTATCCCCGGCGTCAGCATAAAAAGATGTGGGACTGGAGGTAAAATGGCCGTCTTTGACTTCAATCCTTTGTTCATTCTTAATCAGAACTGAGCCTTCTTCTCCTGCTGCTTCGACCAATCCATCGAAAACGAATATCTCTGTTTCTCCGTTTTCTCTCACATCTATCCTGTAGAGACCTCTGTCCAGGACATAGATAGAGACATCAGAAGTATGAATTTCAATGTTCTTTTCTTTTTCCAGGAAATTTATATTGAAGAGAATATTCCCTGCCCAAACTCGAATTCTTGTCAAATCATACCCTCTTTTAGGGAGATTCAAGAAATCGACTTTGGTGTTGTGGTCCAATCTGAGGTAGTTTTTCTTGCTCATGTAGATTTCGGCTCGCCCCTCAGTCGTCCCCAGCCTATCCCCTTCGGAAACAGGCATGTTGACAACCCCTTCTTCATAGCCGAGGTCAGCTGCTCTTTGAACATATATTTTGCCAGTGACATAACTCAATCGCGCAAAGGAATAATTCGTATAAGGAGTTTCCTCTTCACTCATCAGAGGAAGAGAGATGGCGAAAATTATGGCTAAGAAAGCTAATTTTTTCATTTTTGAGCTCCTTTCCAGCATGAATTATTGCAAATAATATGCCAATCTGTTTCTCCTTATCCCTTAAAAAAATTTATATTTTTATGTCCTTAAAAGGGGACGCCTGCCATTCATTGGGGTCACAGATGAATCTGGAGACCTGACCCCTTTCTTATTACAGAGGCCAGTATTTTTTCTGGATATTGAAGATGGGAGCGAGTTCTTCTTGAGTACGGGGAGAAATCTCTGCTTTTATCTCAGGTTTTTTCCCTTCTCCTCCAAGTTGGAGCAGGACATTCTTGATGCCTAATTGGAGACCCTGAAGGTCATAGCCTCCCTCAAGAGTTAGGAGAAGTCGGTCCTGGCAAAGCTCTTGGGCCAAAGATAAGAGTTCCCAAGTCAGAGCGCCAAATCCCTCCTCGCTAACCAGCATCCCTCCCAAGGGGTCACTTCGGTAAATATCAAAACCTGCAGAAACGAGAATAAATTCCGGCTTGAACGCTGCACTGATAGGGGAGAGGATTTTCTGGAAGATGAAGAGATAGTCTTCGTTAGTTTTTCCGGGCGTGAGGGGAACATTAACCGTAAAGCCTTCGCCTTCTCCCTCTCCTATCTCATCCCAATACCCTGTTCCAGGATAATGGGGATATTGATGGGTGGAAAAATAGAGCACATCCTTTCTTTTCTGGAACGAATGTTGAGTGCCGTTGCCGTGGTGCAGATCCCAATCCACGATAAGGATTCTTTTAAGACTATGTTTTTTAATCAGGTATTCAGCTGCTATGGCCACATTGTTAAAGAGGCAAAAACCCATGGCTCTTGCACCTTCAGCATGATGACCAGGAGGCCTGACCAGAGCAAAACCGTTCTTGATTTTACCCTTCATGATATGGTCAATGGCTTCTAGCAGCCCTCCAGCTGCCAGTAAGGCAATCTCAAAGGAACGGGAAGAGGTGGCCGTGTCCGGATCCAGCATAACTCTTTCCTTGCCTGAAGTGTCTTTGATGGCTTGGACATAGGAGGGGAAATGGATCATTTGAATCTCTTCCTCTGTGGCCAGGCGAGGTTTTATCTCTGAATAGGAAAAGGTGATTTCCTTTTCAACCATACTGTAAATGGCTTCGATTCTTTGGGGGCTCTCAGGGTGGAAAGCGCCCATGTTGTGCTCTTTATATAGCCAATCTTTGACAATACCGGTGCTCATTTAAGCCTCCTATTTAAAAAATGATTTCCATTTTTCTTCAGGGGGTTTAGGCGTCAAAAGGCTGACCATTACGAGAAGCAGAAGAGAGCAGATTAAAGCAGGGTAGATAGCCGGAACACCCAGAGGAAAATGGCCCTGGATTTTATTAATGATTTCCCAAACAACGGTGGTGACCAGGCCACCGAGAATAGACAATACTCCGCCTGAGACAGTTGCTCTTTTCCAGAAGAAGACAGCGATAAGAGCTGGAGTGATCCCGGCTCCGTAGACTGTGTAAGCGGCATAAGCTGCATCCAAAATCCGGGGGAAAAAGGAAATAAGCGAATAAGAGATAAGACCTAAAGCGATGACCGTCAGCCTTGAATAGAGGATCATTTTTTTATCTGGTAAGTCGGGATTGATAAACCTCTGGTATATATCTCTGATAACGTTGGTGGCCGGCACAAGAAGGAAGCTGTTTGCAGTGGAGATGATGATGGCCACTATGGCGACCAAAAGAAAACACCCGATAACAAGAGGAACCCCTTTATGGGCCACTAGAAGAATGATTTTTCCGGCCTCTCTTGCCTCAAGCCCCTTAAAATAGCTGCTTCCAACCACCGCCAAACTTTGCAGAGTCACGCCCAACAGGATGACTCCCACAACCCAGCCTACAACTGCCTTTTTTGCTTCTTTTTCGTCCTTGGCTGAGAAAAAACGCTGGTACATGTTTCCGTTTCCCAACGCAAGCAGGAATGTCGGGACAAAATACCCCATGGCTTGAACCCAGGTCATGTTTCCTAAAAAGGAATGACTGCGTGGCGTCACATTGGCCACGATATAGTCTATTCCTCCCACATGATGGATGAGAAAAGGAAGGGCCAGAAAGACTCCTATTATCATCACGATTCCGTTGAAAATATCCAGATAGGCAACAGAGATCATTCCGGCGAGCAGAGTATAGGTAATGACAAAAACAGCAACAATGATTATACCCGCTTTGATGGAGATTTTTCCTTCGCTGATGATGTTGAGGACCCAGCCTCCTCCTCGAAATTGGTAGCTGACAATGGTCAGATAAGCAATGATAGTGGCCAGCGTGCCCAGAATCCGGGCCCATTTGTTGTAGCGGGCTTCCAGAATGTCAGGAACAGTGAATTGACCAAAGCTTCTGACTTTTCCGGCGATAAAGAAAACAATGATTATGCCCAGCCAGCCGCCGCTGCTTCCGATCAAGGAGGAATAACCATGATTGTAGCTGAGGTCAGAGACGCTGAAGATATCGCCGGAACCGATCCAGGTGGCCAAGAGGGTTCCAACAAGAATCGGAGCGGTCAGGGTTCGGCCGGCAACCAGGAAATCTTCTTTGCTTTTCAAGCGACGGATCAAACGCAGTCCCAAGACGAAAAGGAAAAGGAGATAGAGGATGATAACGAACAAATAGCTCATTTCCCAAAAAACTATTTTTTCGCAGGAAAGAATTTTTCAAGCTCTTCAGGCTTTGGCTTTTTGGTTAACAGGCTGACCACAATCAGAGCGAGAAGAGAAACGATGATCGAGGGGTAGATGAGAGGAATTCCCCAGGGGTCACCTTCAGGAGCTTTATCAGGAGGCAGGATTTCGGCCATGATTTTGAGAAAAAAGCAGACGATCGTGCCGGAAAGGATAGAGGCCAATCCTCCAGCCTTGGTTGCCCTTTTCCAGGCAAGAGCAGCAATGAGCGCCGGCGTTATGGCCACGCCATAAATAGTGTAAGCAAAGTAGGCCTGGGCAAGCACGGATTTCATGCTCATGGCCAGGATAAAAGCAATAACTCCCAGGATGACCACAAAGACTTTTTGCAGAGCCACCATGGTACGTTGATCAGCATCTTTATTGATGAACCGCTGATAGACATCGCGCATGATATTGGTTGATGGAGAAAGGAGGTAGTTCATGCCAGTGGAAATGACCACCGCGCAAGCAGCGCCGAGAAGAAGAACACCCACCGGTGCCGGGACCATGCTTCGAGCAGCCATCAGGACCATTTTTCCCCCTTCCTTGGGGACGGTCAGGTCAATTTGGCCCTTGAATTTGCTGTAGGCAAAGACCGCAATCACCACCACCACTGTTTCCACGAATACAGTCCCGATAGTCCAGAGAATAACAGCTTTTCTGGCATCTTTTGGGCTTCGGGCACTGTAGAATTTTTGGTACATGCTCTGGACACCCATGAGGAGCAGCATGGTGGCCAGAAAATATCCTCCGACTTTGAGTATGGGGTGGGCACCAAATTGTTCGTTTATGACCGCAAAATATCCTGAATCCAGCTGTTGGGTTGCTGCTGGAAAGCCGCCAGCTGCCAGATAGACAAAAGGAACTGCAAGTAAACAGGCAAGGAGGATGATAATCCCGTTGGGAAGGTCGGTGTAGGCGACAGCAACCATCCCTCCTAAAGCAGTGAAAAGGATGACAAACCCGGCAGCAATAGCAGTCCCTACAGAATCAGGAATAGCGCCGTCTGTAACGACGTTTAGGATAAATCCACCGGCGACGAATTGGTAAGAGACAATGACTGTGAAAGAAATGATTAGGGCGATAGCTCCGAATATGCGAGCAAGAGGACCGAACCGTTCTTCAAGGATGTCGCCGATGGTGTACTGACCAAAGGTTTGGATTTTTCCAGCCAGAAAATAGATCAGAATGATTCCCACCCAGGCTCCTGCAGCCAGCCAGAGGGCAGAAAATCCAGCTTGAGAGGCAAATTCAGCTCCGGCGATAAAAGTCCCTGAGCCAATCCAGGTGCAGATAAGGGTGAAGACCATGACCGAGGTCTTGAGCCTGCGGCCAGCCACCATGAAATCTTCTTGGCTCTTGACGCGTTTAGCTCTCAAGAAATTAAGTCCAGTAAGCACCAGAAGATAGGCTAAAATGATCCAAAGATAAACTGACATTATGCCCTCCTCTTTGACCTTGGAATCATATTTTTATAAGCTCAGTCTGCTTTTCGGTGGTCACTTCAACTTCTCCCTTATGAGTGATAAAAACATCTATTTCAGAACGAGCGGCCATTTCTCCTTCGAAGTAAATTCCAGGCTCGATGGAAAAGCAGTTGCCGGGAATAATCTCTCTCTCATCCTTTGTTTCTAAGTTATCGATGTTAACGCCGTTGCCGTGAACTTCTTCACCGATAGAATGTCCTGTGCGGTGGATAAAGAATTTTCCGTAACCTGCGTCCTCGATGACCTTGCGACAGGCATCATCCACTTCCCATCCGTAACAGGGCTTCCCGCTTTTGAATTTTTCCTGGACAAATTCCACTGCTCTGTCCCTTGCCCTCATCACCACATCGAATATTTCAGCATATTTTTGGGGAGGTTTATCGCCGATATAACCGCACCAGGTAATGTCAGCAAATATTCCCCCCGGCTCATTCATTTTTGCCCAGAGGTCAATCAAGACCTTATTTCCTGGCTTAAAAACATAGGAGTTTTCTGGAGTTGGCTCAAAGTGGGGATTAGCAGGATGGTCATCAATACCCACGATTGGAATTTCTTCATTATTGGTCATGTTGTTTTCCTTGAATTTTTCTTCTATAAACCGAGCCAGCGCGTATTCGGTGAGCTCTTTCTTGTCGGCAATGGCTTTTCTGATTTCCTCGAAAGCCTGGTTTTTAATGTCGTTGATCAATTGGGCAGCCTTTTTGTGGAGACCGTAACCCTTTTCATCGATAGAAGCTTCGAACAACTGGACCAAATCAGCCGAGCTGACGATTTCATGACCGAAGCTCCGAAGGAGGTCGATCAATCCAGCATCTACGATGGAGACATAAGGGATATGCTGCAGGGGAGAGTACTGCATAGCAATCTTTTTTGGGCTTCCTAAGATGCTTTTTAGCGAAGAGTGGAGTTCTTCCCAGGCAAGATACATGGTTTTTTCTCCGGGAAGTGAATCAAGCTTATCAGGTTCCACTTTATGAGCTAATTTCCTAGGCTCACCCAGAGCAGGGATGAAATAGAACCACCTTCGGCTGGATATTTTTCCGGTGGAAAGACCAAGAATATGGTAAGCGATCATATCGCGGTTATGGAAATCGTAAAGAAGCCAGCCGTCTATGTTTTTTTCCCTTAAAGCCAGCTGAATTTTTTCAATGTTCATGGTTCCTCCTTATTTTTTCAATAATTTTTTAATCTTCAGTCTTAGATAAACAAAGACCATGATGAGATATCTTTTGATATCTCCCAGGGCTCTGATATTGGTCATGATTCTTGGAATTTTCGTTAATATGGAGACTTTTGCCCTGCTGGTGGAGGACCAGCGGAAGATGAGCTCGCTGATCTGTGCCCAGGTAAGTTTATCAACGAAGAGAGGGACATCTCCCTGGACTGCTGGGAGAGTGATAATTTTGGAATAATATTTTTTGGTCCAGGAAAAGTCTTCAGGGAGAATATTCATTTTTTTGGCTGTTTGTTCCAACGGTGTTCCAGGGTAAATATGAAGAATGGCGATGCTTGCTTCGATTTTATCCTTATATTCTTCGATGATTTTGACTGTTTGCTGGGCTTCTTGCCATGTTTCGGTGGGATGGCTGAAAATAAAAAAGGCATTTGGGATGATATTGAGTTCATTGCACCACTGGATAACGCTGTGAAAATCCTCGATATTTATTTTTTTGTTGATGATCTCATTTCGAACTCGTTCTGAACCGGCTTCTAAGCCAAAGGAAAGGTGGAAGAGTCCTGCCTCTTTCATCTTCTCAAGAAGAGGCTTATCAAGGAGGTCTAGCCTGGCATCGCATTTCCAGAAAATATCGAGTTTCTTCTCCAGGATGAGGTTGCAGATTTCTTCGACTCTTTTCTTATTGACGTTAAAGGTATCATCAAAGAAAAAGATGACCTGCACACCATATTTTTTAATCAAGAACTCAATTTCCTCAACGATACTTTGGGGGGTTCTCGTTCTCACGGTTCGGCCCCAGTTGATCGGGGTTGCGCAGAAATTGCAATTGAAGGGACAGCCACGGCTGGTCATAACATTAGCGGCGGGAAGCATTCCTTTTCCAGGAACTTGGAAGCGAAAATTGTATCTTTCAAAAGGAATGAGATGAAAAGCCGGGAGCGGGAGGCTGTCCAGATCTTGAAGGGGAGGTCGTGGCGGGGAGGATTTGATTTGGCCGTTAAGCTTGAAATAAATCCCTTTTATTTTCTCCACTGCAGCCAAGACTTTTTCCTTCTCCAAGACCTGGCAGAGTTCGAGCATGGTCATTTCCCCTTCCCCCCTGACCACAATATCGAGCTCTGGAATGTGAGCCAGGCAGTCTTCAGGAGCCATAGAAGAATGGGGCCCTCCTAAGATGGTCAAGGCAGAGGGGTGGACTTTCTTGGCGTAACGAATCAATTTAAAGCTCTGGAAACGGTTTTCTGTGGTTGAGGTAACACCGATAAGGTCTGGCTTAAAGTCTTGAATCTCTTGTTTTATCTCAGACCAGCTTAAATTCAGGATATCAGCGGGAACAATCTTGACTTGAAACCCATTTTTTTCTAGCACTGCGGAAATGTAGAGGATTCCCAGAGGAGGCATGGAAGAACCTTTAGTCCAGCGTTCCGCAAGATATCCACCCCGGGGGACAAAGAGTTGTACTTTCATAGAAACAGTTTTATTACGCTCTCTTGTCTTTCATTTTAATCGAGTAGAGGTTGGTCACGCTCGGTTCAGCCATTGTTGTCCCATAGATGTAGTCGGCGACTTCCATTGTTTTATAATTGTGAGTGACCATAATGAATTGAGTTTGGCTTTTTATTTTTTTCATCAGTTCTAGAAAACGGGTCAAGTTCGTATCATCCAAAGCTGCATCCACTTCATCCAGGATGCAGAAGGGAGTAGGTCTGTAACGGAAGAGGGCAAAGAGAAAGGCCAAAGATGTCAGAGCTTTTTCGCCTCCAGAGAGAAGCATCATGTTTTGGACTTTTTTTCCTGGAGGCTGGGCGAAGATTTCGATCCCGCTCTCCAAGGGAACTGACGGGTCTTGAAGTTTGAGTTCAGCAACACCTCCTTCGAAAAGAAGGGAGAAGACATCCTGAAAGTTTTTATTGACCTCAGTGAGAGCTTTCAAGAATTGGATTTTGCTCTCCTGGTCAATTTTTATGATGGCTTTTTTCGTTGTGTCTATGGAGGTGCGCAAATCAGTCTTTTCCTGGAGGAGAAAATCATAGCGCTTTTTTTGAATCAGGTATTCTTCTTCAGCCATCAAGTTTACAGCTTTAAATTTTTGAAGTATCTCCTCGAGTTCTTCTAATTTTTCTTCGACATGGGAATCCATTTTCTCTTCTTCAGAAATTTCTTCCTTGACTTCCTGGAGAGTCTTTTTTAGGTCCTGCCAGCAATTTTCCTCAAGGTTGACCAAATCTCTCTCTCTTTCAGCTCTGTTGATTTCCCATTTTACCCTTTCTTCTTTCAAGAGTTCATGTTTTTCCTTCAAGTCCCGGATTTTTTCCTCTTGCTTTTTGGCATCTATTTTGAATTTTTGAAATCGCGGCTCATCTCGCAGGCTCAAGGCTTCCCTTTCTTTTTTTTCTTTTTCTAATTTCTTTCTTTTCTCCCTAAATTTTTTTATTTCTTCTTTTAGCCGGAAATTTTCTTCATCACATTCTCGAATTTCTTCCTGGAGAGTGCCGATTTTGGCTTCAGCATTTTTCTTCCTCAGACTTTGGGCCTGGATTTGATGATTGAGGTTTCGGCTCTTTTCCTCCAGCAGTTCAAGATTCGACTTTAGCTCATAAAAATGTTTTTCCCCTTGTTTGTTTTTTTCCTGATAGGAGGCTAATTTTTCTTCATGTGTTTGCAGCTCCCTTTTCAATCTTTTTCCTTGCTCGTCCAGTTTATTTTGTTTTAAACAGAAATCTTTACTTCTCTGGTTTATGGTTTGCTCGTCCTCTTTCAAGATTCCAAGCTCCCGGCTGAGAATGGAAATATTATGGCTGACTTTTTCTTTTTCTGCCTCTTGGACCGAATTCTTTCTTTCTATCTCCTGTCGTTGTGTTTCTTCCTCGGCTATTTGAAGTGCAGTTTTCTGCGACTTTTCTTCCAGTTTTTGTCTTTCCCTTTCCTTTTCCTCAAGTTCAGCGGCCAAGGGCTGCCTGTTTTTATCTTGGAGAGCAATCTCTTCCTTTAATCTTTTCATCTCTTGATTCAGAACAAAAATTCCTTCTTCCTTCTTGCCTACTTTCAACAGCCCTGAGGAAAGCAGTAAATCACCCTCAAGGGTAAGGTAATTGAAAGATGGGAACTGAAGCCAGAGTTGAACTGCACTCTTCATGTCTTGGACAACAACTGCATCTTGGAGCCGGGGCAGATATTCTTTAAATTTGGGATGGACTTTAAGGCGAGATTTAAGAAGGCCCTTGACTTCTGGACGGCGGGATAATTCTTGGGGAGGATCTTTAATTTTATGGGAAGGAATAAGAATAAAGCTGCCCTTTATCTTTTTTCCTTCAAGATGCTTCAAAATGTCTTTTGGAGGGATGACCAGAGATTTCGCCTCTTCTTTCCAGAATGCATCCAAGAGGGGAGCATACTCAGCTTCAACCTCAATCATTTCTGAAAGATACCCCAAAGCTTCTGGAATATCTTGAGAAAGCTCTTGATCTCTTTCCCTTGCCTTTATTTTTTCCAGAACTTGAAGTTGATGGAGAGCTCTGTCTCTTTTTTCTTTTAACTCAGAGATTTTGCCTTGAAGCTTTTCAATAGAGAGACTGGTCTGGCCTTGCGTTTTTTCAATTACTTTCAAATTCCTTTTTTTCTCTTTTATAAGCGTAAGGGTCTGCGAGAAAGCGTTTTGGTTTTGGTTTATTATTTTCTCTTTTTCTTGGAGGAGATTTTTATCTCTATCAAGCTGGGAGAGGAGTTTTTCTTCCTGACGAAGGATTAATTCCATTTCTTTTTCTGTTTTGACTTCTTCATTCCGAACCTCAGCATGTTCGGAGATTTTCTGAAGATAGGCTTCTCTTAATGATTCTACTCTTTTTTCCTGAGCAATCATTTTTTCATGAGCAGAGCGGTTTTCTTGGCTTGTTTTTTCCAGGTCTTTCTTCTTCTGGTTGAAGGATTGTTTGAACTCATCAAGGCGAGCTTCTGCTGCTGCAAGTTCTTTTTCCAGGGAATCGAGTTCTTCTTTTAACTCCTCAATACCGAGTTTTGCTTTTTTCTTTTTTTCTTCAAAAAGCTCTACACTTTTTTCTCCCTTTTCTGATTCTGCATCTAACCGGGTAAGCTCTGATTTTAAAGCGAAGAGATGATCTTGTCTTTCTTTGAGGGACTTCTCTAGGTTCCAGATCTCTCGGTTCCTGGCTACCGTTTCTTGCTCTTCTGACTTTATTCGAGAGATAATCTCTTTCTCCTTGCCGAGGCTGATATCGTAGTGAGAAGTGACTTCAGCCTTGATTTTTTCAAGTTGATCTATCTTTTTGCGGTAATGAAGTAGGGTGAGTTGGCGTATTTTTTCT
>Ga0209636_10008377_pt1 | contig 10527 bp, 9 predicted proteins | sample DeeMarSWOR152_54_FD_187464 | JGI IMG/M metagenome (GOLD analysis project Ga0209636, IMG submission 187464) | Marine sediment microbial communities from White Oak River estuary, North Carolina - WOR-1-52-54 (SPAdes) (version 2) | ecosystem: Environmental > Aquatic > Marine > Intertidal zone >... | reverse complement strand
AAACACCAGAGGACATTCATTGGCGTCAAACAGACTTGAAATCCCAAAATGATATTATCCAGCGCACTCATGCCCTATATACCAAGAGGACCTTTTGGCAAATTGATCTTCAACCAAACCGCAAAAACCATGTAGGAGAAAAATGATACGATGAGGGCGGTCGAAAGAGCATAGTTCCAGCTTTTTCGACCCAATGTCTTAAGAATAGCCACAAAGAAGAGAAATGTGCAGAGGGAGAATCCCAAATGCATCAGTGCCAGGGCGTAAAAGCTGAGAAGTACCAAGACAATTATGACCCCCTTTACACCTTCGCGGTTCTGCCAGAAGTGGCCGGTTTCGGACTTCTTAAATGCGTACACAATCGCTTGTGAAATTGAGACCAAGATCATGACGCATCCGATGATAAATGGGAACAGCCCCGGTCCAGGACTACTCAAGGACCCGAGTCTCATGGATGTCGAGCCCAAACAAATCATCACCCCCAAGATAATCCAGGCTATGGAAGGAATAACTTCGCGGGTTCTCACGAAACCCTCCATTACTCCATTATAGTCATCAAGATGGTACTCCCCACAAAAAAGGAGAACCTCAGAGCGAATCCGAAGCTCCCCTGTCCTTTTACCTGAGAGATTACCCGATACTGGGGGACTACGGGTTTTCCCCTTCGGTGGCCTAACAGAAGGCTCTCTCCAGAGGATACAACCAATTACGGTCCTTTTGCCTGAGAGTCTCCCCCATTTCCTCGGGGTTTCACCTTCGGCGTCCCGCTCGGCAGCGACATTGAGCCGGCGCGATCTCTCTCGTAGTTCACCATTGTATACTACAAACTCATTCGAAAAACAAAGTTTATTTCACCTGATAATCACACATTATCCTCCATTCAATTTTTTCTATCGCTTTTTACCAATATAATCAATGAGTTACGCGGATGAAAAATGTAATATAATTCACAAATCGGAAAACCTCATCCAATCTTAGCATTGCTCCGAAAATCTCCCATTTTCTTCGGATCTCAGTAGGGTTCAAACGGAAAAAATACTTTGGCTCGCGCATCGATATGTCACGAAAAGTCAGGGAGAAAAGGTCGCGCCGGGAAGTAACCTCAAGATTCCGGTGCCTGGGAAGGCCTCTTCGGAATCATAATATGAAAAAAGGATTCCATATCTCACCCGGAAAGTGTATAATAGGCAGCGTCGTTTTCGCTGGGCTATTGTGTAGTCAGTCAGTTCAGACAGATGCCGTTGCAACCCAAACTCCAAGATCGTCTCAGGTGGCAATAAGGTGAAGCGTTTGGGAGAAGGAAGATCGCCTGCTCACGGTGAGATCGGTCCCTTTTTCAGTAACGAATGTAGGGGTCCGCCCGGAACATGCGGAGAGTGGTCTAACACGACAAGTTTCTCATGCTTTAGGTGTATAGGCGGCAGGGAGTTACGTTCTGGAAAGTCATTATTGTGGAAATGTGCGCGAGCGGTCCTAGCATAACCAATGGGGGTTGAGAAGATGATCATTCCAAAAATACAGAAAATTGAAGCCATTAAATTCGACATGCCTTTTTCCACGTCGCTTAGGTATGGTTCGAAAGGCCACTTGAAGAAAGGTGATCACGTACTGGTTCGCGTGACGACTGATGATGGTATCACAGGCCTCGGAGAAGCGTGGGCTCAACCGGATATTTTGGGGGAGTCACAGGCATCTATCTGCTGGGCTGTGGAACAATGGATAGCTCCGAGGCTGGAGGGGATTCCTCTCTTCGCTATTGAGAAAGTGTGGGATCAGATCGAGAACATTTGTGCAAATAATACGGCCAAAGGAGCAGTGGATATCGCTATTCATGATGCCCTGGCCAGGTCCTTAGGGATTCCTTTGTACAAACTCTTGGGGGGATGGACGGATAGAATCCCCTTGACCTGGATAATAGGGCAAACGGGAACCGATGAAATGATTGAGGAGGGATTGGAGGCCCAAAAGAGAGGGTTCAACAGTTTCAAAATCAAAATAGGAATCGACTCTCAAAAAGATGTTGAAGTCATACGGTTGGCTCGGCAGGAGTTGGGTGATGATACATTCATCTATGTGGATGCCAATCAAGCATATTCATACCACCAGGCAAGCAAGGTTCTCCCAATCATGGCGAACTATGGGATTGCCATGGCTGAAGATCCCATTCCCAATTGGGATACACAAGGCAGACTCCGATTATCAAGACAAATCGGCGTTCCAATCCTCGGTGATGAATGCGTCACATCGCCATACGACGTGAAAAGGGAGATTGACCTTGGCGTAATATCGGTAATGAATGTGAAAACGCCGAGGACGGGCTATTATCAGTCCCGAAAGGCGATCCATCTTGCGGAGCAGGGTGGCATTCGCTGTCTCATTGGAACGCTGGTGGAAACGGATATTGGGGTATTGGCCAGTGCTCATTTCGGAGCTGCATTCAAGATATTCTCATATCCCGCGGAACTTACCTACTTCCTTAAAATGGAAGACACCCTTTTGAAGGATCCGCTTAGGGTAGAAGATGGGATGCTCTATTTACCGGATAAGCCGGGTCTAGGGGCAGAGTTGGACGAGGAAAAACTCGAGCATTATCGTCAGGGAGAATAACACCACCAATCCTGCGTTCCCCTATGACGGATAGAGGAAGAGCGGACGGATTCCTGATTTCCGGAGCGTATTACCCCACGTATAAGCCGGAAAAGCTACGGCCCAACGACAGATAGACCAGGGGTCCGACATTCGCTGGTTTTTCCTTGGTTGTGAATAGCCTCCCCCTTTGCTATGTTAGTTGCGAGGAGGGTTATTTGCTTCGAGGAGGAAGGGGAGATGGGAAGAGAGCGGGATGAAAAGAGGGTGGGCCACATCATCGAAATTCTGAGCCGTGAGTATCCCAACGCCAGGACCGCCCTTCACTTCACCAATCCGCTGGAGCTTCTGGTGGCCACGGTCCTTTCCGCCCAGTGTACCGATGAGAGGGTCAACAAGGTGACCCAAGATCTGTTCAAGAAATACAGGTCAGCCAAAGACTATGCCGGGGTCGACGTGGCGGAGTTGGAAGAGGATATCCGCCCTACGGGATTTTTCCGAAACAAGGCCAAGGCCATCAAGAGCTTCTCTACCGATCTGGTGGAGAAATTCAACGGAGACGTTCCGGACAACCTCGATGACCTGGTTTCCCTTTCGGGAATCGGGAGGAAGACGGCTAACCTGGTGCTGGGGGAGGTCTTTGGCATTCCCGGAATCGTGGTGGATACCCACGTCCTCAGGTTGTCAAAGCTCATAGGGTTGACCACAAATACCGACGCAACCAAGGTCGAATTCGATCTCATGGAGGTGGTGCCAAGGGATCAATGGATCGGGTTTTCAAACCTGCTCATCCTCCACGGCCGTGCCATCTGCATCGCTCGGAGGCCGAAGCACGGGGAATGCAAGATCGTGGATCTCTGTGAGGAGGGCATCCGATGGAAAAGAGAGGGATGACCGAAGGGTTCCGGCGAACTACTCTTCGGTTCCATGGAGCCCTCTCCCGTTGTGAGGTGTTACGCTGCTACCACGGTGCGGGTCTAGGTTGAGGTTAAGAGGTTGGAGGCTCGTGGTTAGAAGTTAGAGGTTGGAGATAGGAGGTCAATGGGAAGTCCGGTTCTTGGCTGAATCACCGATCTCACCTGACCAAGAGTGGTTACCCAAAATTCTTTACTGTTCGGCCCAGGGATTTGAGCAACGATCCCTTAAGGGCTGGCCCCTTCCATTCCTGCTCCCCATGCTCCTGCCAGGGCAATTATGTTACAATACAAGAAAGTCGATCTCAGGTAAGGGTTTGCTAAGGGCGATGGCGCGATTCTTAGCCGTGGATGTGGGGGCTAGCACCCTTGATGCTCTGTTTCTCGACACGGGGTCCGGGGACCAATTCAAGTTCGTGGCAAAATCCCCCACACGGGTTCTGGCCGAGAGGATAATGGCCTGTAAAAGCGATCGGATTCTCATTACGGGGCGTCAGATGGGGGGTGGCCCCGTGAGCGAGGCCATAAAAGCCAAGGCTCGACGATGCAGGGTCATGATGACCCCAACCGCTGCCGAAACCATTCATCGAAGCCAGGAAAGGGTCAAGGACCTCGGAGTAATCTTGATCACCCCGGGAGAGGCCGAGCAGCAGGCCAGGAAACGGAATACCGCCCGGTTCAAGACCGGGGATATCGTGGTCGAGGATATGGTGCCCATACTACAATCCATGGGGATTGAGCCGGTTATCGACTTTCTGGGAATATGCGTGCAGGACCACGGAACGCCCGAGAAGGAGATTTCATCCCTGGATTTTCGCCACCACATATTCAAAGGGATCATCGATGAAGATCCACGCCCCTCCGCCTTTCTCCTTGAAGCCACTCGAATCCCCCCTTATCTCCGCAGGATGCGGGCTGTGGCAATGGACGCGAAAGGGATCTCGTCCGGCAAAATATATCTCATGGACTCGGGAATGGCGGCTATACGGGGAGCCTCCAGTGATCCATCTGCTCAAGGGAAACGATGTATCATCGTCCTGGATATCGCCAGCTCCCATACCCTGGGCGCCCTCATGGTTGACGGGGAGATCGGAGGATTCTTTGAGTATCACACGAGCGCCATTACCCCGGAAATTCTGAAGACCCTTATCATCGATCTCGCCGCGGGAAGGCTCTCTCACGAGAAAATCCTCTCGGAGGGGGGCCACGGCGCCTATACCCGGAAGGCGTTGGGGCTTGATGCCGTGGAGACAATACTGGCCACGGGCCCGAAAAGGGGAATCGCGAGCCAGATAGGGCTGGAGGGGATCGTCCCCGGGGCACCCTTTGGAGACAATATGATGACCGGTACCGCCGGCCTCATCCTCGCCATGGCCGCGAGGGAAAGTGTGTCCCTTGAGGACCATTGGGGTGGAGCGAACTGGAATATGCCGGGAGAGAAGTATGGTTCAGTATAATTCCCTGCTCATCGCCTTCCTCCTGGTTTTTGCCTTCCGGTCGCTGTTCCAGCTTACCCTCAACCGGCTCAATATCTCCCACCTCCGTAGGCATGGGAAACAGGTTCCCCGGGTCTTCCAGGGAACGGTGGATGGGGAGAAGCTGGCCAGGATTTCCGCCTATACGGCCGATTCCGCCAATTTCGGCATCGTGGTTACCCTGTTCGACCAAGCGATCCTGCTGGCGATCTTGTTGTCCGGGTTTCTGCCTTGGTTGTCAGAAATGGTTAATCGGTGGCAGCCAAGTTTCATCATCCAGGGCTTGGCCTTTTTCGCCGTTCTCGGAGTAATCTCCAATCTGCTTCACATCCCCTTCGGGCTCTACAGCACTTTTGTGATCGAGGAGCGATACGGATTTAATACCAGGACCCTTAGATTATGGTTTACCGATTGGATTAAGGGCATAGCCATATCAGCGATCTTGAGCGGCTTCCTTCTCTGGCTTCTCTTAACTTTGCTGCACTACATCAGGAATACCTGGTGGTTGTGGGCATGGATGGCTGTTGGCGTATTTGAACTGATAATCCTGTGGGCATATCCAGTGGTCATCGCCCCGCTGTTCAACAAATTCGAGCCCATTTCCGATGAGAATCTGAAGGATCGGATCGTTTCCCTGATGGGGAAGGCCGGACTCCGGGTCAGAGGGGTGTTTCAGATGGATGCCGGCAAGCGGAGCAAACACACCAATGCTTACTTCACCGGGATTGGCAGGACAAAAAGGATCGTCCTCTTCGACACCCTGCTTGCATCCCATCCCGAGGAGGAGATCGTCTCGGTCCTGGCCCATGAGGCGGGACACTGGAAGAAAAAGCACATACTCAAACAGCTCGTTATCATGGAGATACTCTCTTTGATTGGGTTGTATCTCGTGGCCCAATTGCTGGATTGGCGTTTCCTGTATCAGACCTTCGGTTTCGGAGACCCCATCCCCTACGTGGGGCTCATTCTCGTCGGCGTACTGGTGAGTACCCTTGGCTATTTCCTTCGTCCCCTGGGATCGGCTATTTCCCGAAGGTTTGAAGGTGAGGCGGATGCTGCCGCCGTTACCCTGATGGGGACGGCCAAACCCATGCGGGACGCCCTCAAACGGTTGGCGGCTGAGAACCTGGCTAATCTCGTGCCTCATCCCCTCTATGCCTGGTTTTACTATTCGCATCCGCCGCCAGTAGAGCGAATTTCGCGGCTTGAGCATATCGGTGAAGAAGTTCAATGAGATGCTGGTTTTTTCCTCCTTGGCCGAAGCTGGATTCGGTCCATCGCGCGACCGACGCGGGCGATGTGCAACGGAAATGGAGGGAATTCCTCGAAAGGAGGCATTGTGGTGAGTGAGAAAGGGAGCCCCGCATGCGCCAAATGCACTGTGAAGGATAAGGTCTGCCATGTGGAAGGGGGAGAAGGTCCTGGGTTCTGTCCGACCGAGAACTACGGGAAAATCATTGAAAAAGCCATCAAGGAGTACGAAAAGTCACAAATCAGAGAATTCGCGAGAATGGCCTCGATTCAGGAGGCGGAGTGTTACGTCGATCGACACATTCAGCCCTTTGTGAGGCATCCCGTAAAACCCAGAGTCCAAGAGATCTGCGAGTTTGCGGAGAAAATGGGCTACCGGAGGCTCGGTGTCGCCTTCTGTTCCGGCCTCCATTTCGAGGCAAGAGTCCTGGCAAGGATCCTTGAGGCTCAGGGGTTCGAGGTGGTCTCCGTTGCCTGCAAGGTAGGGGGCACTGCGAAAGAGGCCATTGGAATTCGGCAGGAGGAGAAGATCCGGATCGGCCAGTTCGAGACCATGTGCAGCCCCATAGTGCAAGCGAGCATTCTCAACGAGGAGAAGACCGACTTCAATATCCTGGTGGGCCTCTGTGTAGGCCATGACTCCCTCTTTTTCAAATATAGCGAGGCTTTCACCACAGTCCTGGTCGCAAAGGATCGAGTTCTGGGCCACAACCCGGTTGCTGCCCTCTACACTTCGGAGGGCTATTATTCTCGGATGGTGCGGCCTGGGATCGACAGCGCCAGGTAAGAATGAATCTCACCGCTTCTGATATTTATGGGCACGATCAGACTCCGGAGTGTGCGCGGCGCATCTACCTGAGGTATTGGGGGGAGTCGGAGCCGGGGCCGTACGAACAGATCCTGCGCGGGGGGCAACGACCGCTCTTACGGCCCGCCCCTGATCGTCCGGAATGCCGTGCTCACCCGGTACGAAGGCCTTCGATTATGGATATCTCTCCTTTTGGAAGACGAGGGAATCATGACCCGGAATGACTTTGGAATAGTCGCCCTTTACGATTTCATCGATGAGCTCGAAGCTTTTCCACATTGCCAGCATATCCGTGTAAATCCCACTCATCAAAAAAGGGAGGCGTTCTTCAGGAGCACCCTCTAGATTGCCGTACTTGAACACCGCGTCCCCAGTAATCACATACGGACCCTTTTCGGTATCAACCACTACGCCAATGGAGCCAGGGCTGTGACCCGGAAGCGGTATTACCCTCACCCCATCCACGATTTCTCTCTCCTTCATATCCACGGTCCTCATCCTGTCAATGACCTTCAGGAACAAGGGCTCCAGACCCAAGCGCATTGCCTCATAAGCAATGTAAAGGGGGGGAATCGGATCCAAAGCAAATCGTAACTCCTCCTGGGACACGATAAATTCGGCATTGGGGAACTTCGTTACATCGCCAACATGATCCCAATGGAGATGCGTCAAAATAACAATGTCAACCTCTTCCGGCTTCACCCCCGCCTTAGCAAGCTGGGAAACGATATTCTGATCGGGCCTATTGGGCTCGGACTTTGCGTAAGGATGATATTTGAGGGTGCGCTCCATATCGGGGGGCCCTGTATCCACCACGATCTTTTTCTTCGCACCGCCTATGTACGCTGCCACAATTTTCCCATGGTCTTTCTCCCCTACCAACCTGCGCAAGTACAATAAACTCTTGTCCATGACCGTATCGCCTAAATCCAATGGAATGATATATGGCCCGCTCATAATCCTCTCCTTTCTCCCCTTTTCGAGCTTATCGGGCTCATCTTCATGTTAGCTCCACGCCCATAATTCTCGAGGTCATCTATTGAAAAACCAAGGAGGACCCGGTCAGTTTTCTTCCCATACCTCTCCTCCTAATTCGCCTTTTTGTCCTCCTCAATTCTCATCAAGGCATGTAATCCGGTTGCGAACGTAGGTGCCCCTCCGGGTATAATCATGGTTTCAATCGCTTCGAGGAGCTCTTGCTCAGTAGCCCCAAGCTTCAAGGCCCTTTTGCAATGATCATAAACGGCATCGTTAAGGCCTCGATATGCAAGTATGGCTATGGCAATCAACTCCCTTGTTTTTGCCGGAAGTGCCGTCCCATCTGTTAATCCCCTATTGTACAGGCTATTGTATGCTTCCATGAAATCGACATCTCTCTCGGCTAGGTAAGCCCACTGGGCGGGCAGATAACCCCTCTCTTTCCTCATGGTTTCAATGAGATCTTGTATCCTCTTTTCTTTTTTCTCGTCTGCCATCTTGTACAAACCTCCTTTCCTGGATGTGTAATTCGAAACAACCATATATCGTGCTTCTTGCTCTTTGTCCAGAACAAAATAACGTACAATACCCCCCACACGCTGCTTTACGAGATAGTCCGGCGTTGATGATCCCGCCGTATTTGTGGACTTCAAAGCCTCGGCTCGTTCTTCTGCACTAAGATCGGCGTCATCTTGGCTATTGACTTGACTTATTGAAATTGTATAGGATGACCACACTTATTGACTAGTGAGTCGCCAAAAATGGCTATCAAAATCTCACAGATGCTTTGACATTTGCTATCGAGGAAAATCCACCCGGGGAAAACTGGACGGGCATCTGACGCTTAAACCCCGGCCGAGATTGTACAAGCTTCGAAGGATGTTACTGTAGGGGTATTATCTCATTTTTCAGACGAAGGAGGGGATGTGATGAGGTTGAGGGATAAGGTTGCTATTATCACCGGAGCGACATCGGGAATCGGTCGGGCTGCTGCCATTCTTTTTTGCCGGGAAGGTGCGAAGGTGGTCGCGGTTGGCAGGAGATCGCATCAGGGGGACGAGACAGTTAGGATGGCTAAAGCAACAGGGGGCGATGCGATCTTCATCAAAACCGATGTTTCCAAGGCCTCGGACATCAAGAAAATGGTGGAGGAGGTCATTACAGCCTTCGGGAGCATTGACATCCTCTTCAACAACGCGGGAGTTAATCTAGAAGGTGCCAGAAAGCACCTTGTGGAATGTCCCGAGGAGTATTGGGAGAGAACGATGGAGGTTAATGTAAAGGGAATATTTCTCACTTCCAAATACGTGATCCCCCATATGCTCAGAAATGGAGGTGGGTCCATTATCAATACCTCCTCCATGGTTGGTATTGTGGGGCGTAAGGAGCGATGTGCTTATGTTACCTCGAAAGGAGGGGTAACACTCCTCACAAAGAGCATGGCAATTGATTACGCCCCCTATAATATTCGGGTCAATTGCATTTGTCCCGCTACAATAGAGGGAACGGATATAACGAGGAAAACCCTTGCCAAAGCCAGGAGAGATGAGAACCTTTGGCAACAAATTATCCTTAACAAAATTCCCCTGGGAAGGCCGGGAAAGCCTGAAGAAGTAGCCTACGCAGCTTTATTCCTCGCCTCAGATGAATCCAGTTTTATCACCGGGACTTCATTGATGGTTGACGGGGGATATACGGCACAGTAAAAAAGGGATTTTCAGTGGATTAGAATGAAAACTCGAGCCTGAGCAGACTTTCGCTTCTCCGTTCATCCTAACCGTTTCAGGAAACCTAACAGGAGGGAATCCGATGGCCCCAAATGGCTATGCAGGGAGCATCTTAAGGGTGGACCTGTCACAGAGAAGGATTCTGAAGCAGGGACTGAGCGAAAATCTCATAAGGGATTTTATCGGGGGGCGAGGCATTCATGTAAAAACCCTCTATGACGAAGTTCCCCCCACTGTTGGGCCGCTCGATCCGGAGAATCGGATGATTATTGGTGCCGGACCCCTTGCTGGCACCTTAGCTCCGAGTGCTGGAAGGTGCCAATGTACAAATAAATCCCCGCTAACGGGGATCTTAGGGGATAGCAACGTAGGAGGACATTTTGGCGCGGAGTTGAAATTTGCCGGGTATGACCACATCGTCATTTCGGGCAAGTCCGAGAAACCCGTATATCTCTGGGTTAACGACGATGAAGCGGAATTACGTGATGCAAGCCATCTCTGGGGGCTCGACACATGGGAGACAACTTCAGCCATTCAAGATGAATTGGGAGATCGGGATGTTCAGGTGCTGACCATTGGGCAGGCGGGGGAGAACCTCGTGAAATATTCGGCACTTGTTTGCAATCTCACCAGAGCGGCGGGCCGGGGGATGGGAGGAGCAGTTTTTGGGGCAAAGGGCCTTAAGGCAGTAGTGGTGCGGGGCACCAAAGGCATTAGGGTGGCCGACCCGGAGAGTTTCCTGCAGACAGTTGAGGAGTTTTTCCAGAGAATACACGATGACCCTGGAC
>Ga0209636_10008376_pt1 | contig 10527 bp, 10 predicted proteins | sample DeeMarSWOR152_54_FD_187464 | JGI IMG/M metagenome (GOLD analysis project Ga0209636, IMG submission 187464) | Marine sediment microbial communities from White Oak River estuary, North Carolina - WOR-1-52-54 (SPAdes) (version 2) | ecosystem: Environmental > Aquatic > Marine > Intertidal zone >... | reverse complement strand
TTAATGGAACACTTTTCAACGAGGTGTTCCAGCATGTTCTTCTAATAAGACCCCTGTATCTATAGGTAACAGTGAGATCGCATGGATGAAGGTTTCATGGATCTTCTGCCGGATCGAAGGCTGGAGATAAAATCATCTCCCCACCAAGAGTCATCCCCCATGGTTACTTCCATCGCCGAGAGACGAATAATGCGGATTATCTCAAACATCAGCGATCTCGACTGATCAATTGTAAGATCTTCTTATATCGAAGTAGGCCTCTGTAAAGGGCTCAGAACCTGACCGAGATATCGTCATGTTCTACGGGGACAGCTGCCTCCGGCCCTCCTGTAAGATCAGGTGTTGTTGTTCTATCCCCGTTTTCAAGGTCCCATCTCCCCATGTTTAGCTTCAGGGTGAATATTGAACCTACGCCTTTCTCTGAAACCACCAAGATCTCCCCTTTGTGGGCGTCCATTATGCGTTTGCAGACGGGGAGACCTAGGCCGGTTCCCTTCGCCTTCGTGGTGACCAAGGGCTTGAATATCTCTCCCATAAGCTCTTCGGTCATCCCTTCCCCTGTGTCCATCATATCTATGTAGACGGCCCCATCACCAGTATGGCCTTTGATGAGAAGCCTCCCGCCGTCGGGCATGGCTTGGATAGCGTTCGTAATCAGATTGATGAAGACCCTCCTCATCATCGCAGGGTCGATCCATAGATCAGGGTAGCCCTCCTCGAACTCGATGGACGTTACGATGTTCAGAGGTATCCCCATCGTGGAGGTCACCTCCTCTAGGAGGTCCTGAATACACGTCTCCCTACAATCAAGAATCATAGGCCTCGCGTAGTGCTGCAGGTCCGTAATTATCTTGTTCATATACTTGCTTTGATCCTCAATCTTCCCTATCCATCTCCCTATCTCGTCCCCTGGAGGCGTTATATCTCCCTTCGACTCCTCTAGAACCCGCTTGAGGACGCTGATGGTACCTATTATAACCTGTAAGGGATTCCGAAGGTCGTGACCGACCATGGCCGCCGTCTCGCCTATCGTCGCCATCCTCTGGGCGTCGCGAAGCTCCCGAGTCTTCTCCTTGATTAGCTCCTCGAGACTCACGAGATAGGAAAGCTTGTCTATAGCTGAGGCGACGCTGAGGGCCAGTGTCTCCATTATCTTTATATCCTCCTCGTCGAAGGCGTCCAACTTGTTGCTCTCGACGTTTATGATCGCCACAACCCTGTCGTCGACCTTAACCGGGACACTCAGTTTTGAACGGCTCATCATGCTCTCTTGGGGGTACTCATGATGTTTCTCATCTATGCCGACATCCCTTACATATTCAGTCTTCCCTGAGTAGATGGCTTTCACGGAAACATCTGATTCTGACAGCGATACCTCTACATCCTTGCTCTCTTCGAGGCCCTCGTGAAGTAAGAATACAATTTGCCCTTTCTCAATTATGCCAAAACCACATCTCGTGAACCCGAGAGTCTGAACAACAGCCCTGAGGGTAAGCTGTGCGATCTCCTTCAGGCTGCGAGCATCGCTCAACAAAGTGGCATACTGGTAAAGAACCTCTAGGCGTGTCTGGTAGTTGACACGTTCGGAGATGCTTCTAGCAATCATGTGGATACCGACTATTCTATCGTCTTCGAGGATGGGAGAGGTGTTTAGCTCGAAGGGGACAATACCGTCCTCCTTGGCCCTCATCCAGACAGTGTAGGGAATCTGAGTCTTCTCACCGTCAAGCCAGCCGAGGATCCTGTTCAAAACCAGTTCTCGGGACTCCGGTATCAGGAAATCCTTCATATTCCTGCCTACCAGGTCATCGGGGACGTAGTCCGTGGAGAGCTCCATGGACTTACTAACGTATGTAAAATTACCTTCAAGATCGATGGTGAGCACCACATCGGCCGAGTTGTCGGCAAGGTTCCTGTACCGACTCTCTGACTCCTCAAGCTTCTCCTCCAGCTTCTTCCTCCTTGAAATGTCCCTTAGCACAAGGATGCGGTGAGTCTCCTTCTCAGGCCCCTCCCCCAGGTAGGAGATGTTTACGTCGAATACCCTCCTCTCACCATCCCTTTGGATGACGAGCTCCTTCCTTTCACTCAAATTTGTGAGTAAGGCCTTGGAGGATACCTTTTCGGATTTATTTTGCTTTGAATCTCCCTGGGATGGCTCTAACAACTCCTCCGCTGCGGGATTCCTGTAAAGAACCTGGTCATCTTGGCCTAGGAGCAGCACGGCGTCCTGCATGCTTTCGAGTACAACTTCTCGGGCTACGGGTATCACGTCTCTATTAATGATTCTATTCGGGCTGAGTATGGCGAGGCTTAGTACGGAGACGTTCAGTATGAGCGGGGTCAAGTCGAAGGGGAAAGATGTCAGCTTGAATACGTGAGCGATGTTGGTGACCGACGGCAAGATGAGGCAGATGAGCAATACAGTCACCCGCGTTCTATACAACATCCAAGATAAGAACAGGGTCCTGAAGAACAGGTAGGCCGATGCGAGTAAAAGCAAGTAGTTGTAAGCCAGCCCAACGATGTATGCACTCCCATACTCGATGTAAAGAGGGGCGAATGGATCCTCCGCCACAAGAGCGACATTAGTCCAGATCAGAGGGTGATACGGGTTTACGAGGCAGGTTGAGAGCATCGCCGCAACAGGTATGCTGAGAACGGCCTTCAGTTTATCCGGGATATTGTCGAACTCGAGCAACTGGTCTACATAGATGTAGAAAAGGATAGGCACGAGACAGCTTCCGGCGTATGCCACCTTGTGCCACAGGAGCTTAGAGGCGAAGTCGAGGCTTAGCAGTTCAAGGGAATACCCCATACTCCACAGGATCGTTATGAGCATGAATATGGACCCCATCTTGGTAACCCGTGTGTCCTGACTTAGCCAGACGTAAACCGCCATCACGACTACGACGCTCGAGGATAGAAACAGGAGCATGCTTAGTAGCGGGATCTGAGAGGCTAGTAGGACCAAGGGTGATCACATCAGACCCGTCGATGCTTGCTGATCTTGATGTTTGGACAAAGCTCTCTTGGCTGCCGAGTACAACGCATCGTCAGAGATAGGCTTCACGAGTATATCGAATATCTCGAAGTCGAGGGCTTCGATGGTTTCGAAGTCGGAGTAGCCGGTAACGAAGATTATTTTGATGTCTTTATCGAGTTTCTTCATCTCCTTGGCCAGCTCATGGCCTCGCATTTCGGGCATGATCATGTCGAGGAAAGCCACTTGGAATCTTTCCCTCCTCATCTTTTCCAGAGCCTCTTGGCTGCTTTTAGCTGTCTCGACGCTGAAGCCTTCAAGATTCAGCATTAATTTGAATAGTTCTAAGATGGTCTCGTCGTCATCCACTAGCAGGATATCGCTACCTGGCATGTTCCGATGAGCGAGTAAAATAATAACTATATATAGAAAATGGAGGATAACTCTATTTTTATGTTAGTGAGAAGGTAAAAGCAATTTGAGGTAACATTCCCCGAGCACGGGTATTTACTACACTTCTTCATTAGTCTTTGGATCCTATTGGTTAGAATTTAGGGATATGTACTCCTTCTTGAATGATTTCATGAGCCTTTCCTTTTCCCTTTCAGGCAAGAATGAAGACTCTATAGCATTCAGGCTTATCTTGAAGAGTTCCTGTGGTGTGAACCCGAGCTCCTGATTTAACAGGACATACTCGTTGTTCATATTTGTGCCGAACATGGAGGGGTCATCACTGTTCACGGTCACCTTGATCCTCCTATCGAAGAACTCCCTTATGGGGTGCTCCCTAAGCGAGGCTACCACACCCGTCCTCAGGTTACTCACCGGGCAGGATTCTATCGTGATCCCTTGCTCCCTTATATGATCCATGAGCCGAAGGTCTTCTATGGCACTCACTCCGTGACCTATCCTCTCCACACCTAGGTACTTTATGGCGCCCCACACGCTTTCGGGTCCTGCTGCCTCGCCGGCGTGGGCAACCAGGTGAAGCCCCATCTCCCTCGCCCTTTCGTAGACATCCTCATAAGGCTCAGGGGGGAAGTCGCCCTCGCTTCCGCCGATATCCACGGCAACTATTTTGTCCCCCTTGACCTCAATCCAGTCAAGGACCTCCATGCCACACTCGGGGCCGTAGTTACGGACGAGATCAATCCGCAGGTCACACTCGATGTTGAAGTCCCTACCTGCGCGTCTTATCCCCCTGTTTATCGCGTTGAGCATGAGACCGTAGTCTAGCCCCTTTCGTACATGGTCGGGAGCTGAGAAGCTAGCCTCGACATATCTGACGTTGCATCGGGCGTCTTCCTCTAGCATCTCGTAGGTTAATCGCTCGAACTGGCTTTCCTCCCTTATTTGACTCACGACTGCGCTATAGACCTGGATGAAGTGGGGGAAGTCCCTGTAAACGAAATACTCCTTAACGTCTTCCAGACTTTGGAAAGGGGAATCCTCCCCGCTCTCCTCTGCGAGCCAGAGGAGGGTCTCTGGACGGGTTGAGCCAACGATGTGGACGTGCTGCTCCGCCTTTGGGAGAGCCCTTATCAGCTCCACAGGTTCCATTAGGGAATAATCTCTATTGGGCCTAATTGGGTTTTACGGCGATTTGACGTAGACCCACTCTTCATAGTTACAATGGGTACTTCAAACAGGTTTAATGAATAGAAATAGTGGAGTTGATTAAGGAAAGTAAGATCCCTATCATCCTTGCGGTCACAACTACAATCGTCTTGGGAGACAGAGCCGATGTAATAGACATGGCGATCCGCACAGGGACCTGAAAAGACATGTAGTACCCATAGAAAATTATATTCTTCGCCTGGGCATACTCTGAAGCATGAAGGCCCCTTTTATTTTCCTTCTTCTCACGTCCATAGAGCCATTAGGCGTCTGCGCTCAGGAAGAGAAGGGAGGCCCCGTCATCGAACTCGGTATTGAGTACAAGCCGGAGCCCTACCAGATACAGATGATGTGCGACGAAGACTACTTTATACTGTCAACATCACCAACTTGAAGCTCACCCTAATGGAGGGCGACGCCGTCGATTCCTCCAAGCTACATTTCAAGTTCTCGGGAGACCTTTTTCTAGAGCTCTACATCGACTTGAGGAAGGAGGGCGAACATGTTCTGCCCGGGCAAACTATCCCATACAACTACTCTGCGCGCGCCTAGATAACGGAGCTAGAATCCCAGCTGAGCCGTGTCAAGTCCAGTAGTAGGCTCTATGTCTACGTCATCGTGGTGCTGATCATCATCGTCGCTGTCATGTTCATGAGGACCCTCAGCCAGTGAGAGACAAGGCTCGTCGAAAGGATGAGGTTTCAGCTGGGCAACCTCTCTGGATAAGAGCCGCCTTCCATGCCGTAGGTCTCCCCGATGAACAGGGCGAAAACTATCGTCATCAGGATCCCGGCTGCCAAGATCAAGGTTTGAGAGACGGCGTAGCTCCCCGTGACGTCGACGAGCATCCCGAAGATGGGCGATACCAGTGATGAAACCAGGGTCCCCGCCCCGTTGATGAGCCCGAGGCCGACTCCCGCCGTCTCCTGGGGCAGTATCTCTGGTACTATGGAGAAGAACAGCACCCATACCGATATGGTCAGGCCCAGGACGGCCGCCAGGATGGCGAATACGGCGGTGGGGGTCCCCAAGGGGAGTACGAGGAAGATGCCTAGGATGACGGCGGATGCTGCAGAGAGCGCTACTAGAGGGGTCTTCCTGCTGCGGAGGCGGTCGGAGACGACGCCGACGAGGATGCAACCGGGTATCCCGGTTATCGTGGCGGCGCTCGATATCAGGCCCACGTCGATGTATGACAGGCCCCACCTGTCCGTGAGGAGCTGGGGCAGCCACATGAAGAAGACCCAGAACAGGCTCATGAGGATGTACCCTGCCAGGATTGGGCGCAGCCCCCTGTCCACGAGGACGTTCCTCAGAGAGCCCAGAACCGACCCGCCGCCCTGTCCATTCACTTTCCTCCCCTCGTCAGGGTGGTCCCTGAGAACCACGAAGTTCGCCATGAAGTTGGCCACCATGAGCCCAGCGCAGTAGACGAAGAGGATGCGCCAGCCTCCAAGGTACGCTGTTGCTAGGGGGAGTCCCATGTACGCGGCGAAGTTTCCTAGGCCGCTCGCTGCGCTGAGGACCCCTATCGCGCTCGCCCTCCTCTCTGTGGGGAACCATCCCGAGACGATCTTCACAGCGTTTATGTAGAAGACGCTTGAGCCGAGGCCAATCAGGAGCTGGGAGGCTAGGAGCATCCAGAATCCCCGGGAGAGGGAGAACAGGACTGTCCCGACTACCGTGAAGACCGTGAATCCGATGATCGTCCTCCTGGGGCCTAGTGTGTCGGAGAGCATGCCGCTGGGGACCTGCATCAGCGCATAGAGAAAGTAATATGAGGAGAAGAGGAGGCCGGCGACGCCGTAGGATAGACCGAGCTCCTCGATGAGCACAGGGCTGAGGGCCGAGGGGGACGACCTCAGGAAGTTCTCGGTAAAATAGGTGAGGCAGGTGGCTGCTAGAATCAAAAGCCCTTGACGCCCTCTTTTCCCCACGACAACCACCGGTTTTCGATCATCGTCGCTGCTACCTCGTCTTAAGGGTTTCCGAGCCTTCGCACCGGAAAAGGTTTAATCAAAATCGTCGAATGATAAATGTTGATCCCCCATGACTGAGAAGCCTTCTGCAGAGATTGCAGTCGTCGGTGGCACAGGCGTATACGATCCCGGCATCATCGAGGACGCGAGGGAGGTGAAGGTATATACACCCTACGGCGCTCCCTCTGATCTCGTCACCCTCGGGACCTACGGCGGGAGGAGGATCGCCTTCATCCCCCGCCACAGCAGGGGACACCAGATCCCCCCCCATAAAATTAACAGCAGGGCTAACATCTGGGCCTTGAAGGAGCTAGGGGTGAAGCGTATCGTCGCCTCTTCAGCCGTCGGAAGCCTCCGGGATGATTACAAGCCTGGGGACTTTGTCATAACCGATCAGTTCATAGACAGGACCCGGAAGAGGCTGGACACATTCTACGAAGGCGGTCAGCTCTGCCATGTATCCTCCGCCGACCCCATCTGCCCTCAGCTCCATGACTTCTACGTCGAACACGCCCGGAAGCTTGGGCTTAGTGTCCACCCTGAGGGCACCTATGTTTGCATCGAGGGGCCAAGGTTCTCCACTAGGGCCGAGTCCCGACTCTACCGACAGTGGGGCGCTGACATCATAGGCATGACCCTCTACCCCGAATGCGTACTGGCCAGGGAGGCTGAGATCTGCTATGTCTCGGTGGCGATGGTGACCGACTACGACGTATGGGCGAAGAAGCCGGTTTCGACTCAGGAGGTTCTGGACACGCTGCAGAGGAACTCCAAGAACTTCAAGAGGCTCATCATGGAGTCGTTGCCCGATATACCGGAGGAAAGGACCTGCGGTTGCGGTGAAGCCCTCAGGTACGCCCTCCTGTAGTTGGCATTCTCCTCTGGAATCGGTGTCAATCATACATCACATTGATAAGGGAGGTCCGCCGGCAGGCTATTGTCCATGTAACACCTAGCGAGGTGAGTATCATGGTTGAAGCTTACGACATGAGGGCTGTCGCCCCGACGGTGTGCAGCATCCTCGGTGTAAGGCATCCGAGGAACTGTAAGGTTAAGCCCCTTTTAGAGGTCCTCGAGACCATGGGTTGCCAGAAGAGGCTGGCGGTGGTGGTCATCGACGCCTTCGGTGTGTCCACTTGGACCGCTGCGAGGATGGAGACTCCCACATTCAACGCCTTCGCCAACCGGCATCTCCTCCACCTGAGATCGGTGATGCCCACCATCACCCCCGTCAACTTCGCTACCATGGTGACCGGGGCGTCCCCTGAGGTCCACCTCATCAGCACTCGCGACGACGACCTCGCCTTGGAGACGGTCTTTGATGTCCTGAGGTGTTATGATAAGACCAGCGCCACAGCCGCAAGAGCCCTGAGCTCCTTGGGAATTCTCATCTCCCCCTTTGCCGACCAGGGAGGCTTAGCCGTGTCAAACACCGATGAAGAGGTCTGCTCCATAGCTGTAGACGCCTTGAAAGAGAGGGTTGACCTTCTATGGGTGCAGCTACTCGATGTAGACGACGCAGGCCACGAGCATGGCCCATTGAGCTCCCAGGGAATAGCGGCAGCGAAGAGAGCCGATGCCTATCTAAAGGAGATTGTCTCGGAGGCCTGTAAGCGAGGGTACGCACTCATCGTCTTAGCTGACCACGGGCAACACACAATCACCGGGGACGACGGCAGGAAGGCGGGCACCCACGGGACCCGGATGGAGGAAGACGTCTATGTCCCCTTCATCTGGTGCGGTCCGGATGAGGCTGCACGAGCCATGGGCATCTCCTGATCCTCAGGCAGATAGAGTCAAAAGGGTATAAATCGATCTTGATGGTATGTCGGTCGCCGTAATCCTTCATGGTCCCATAGGCTGCGGGAAGACGATGACCTGTCATGGCCTCGTCGACAAGGCTCAGGAAGCCGGTTTTCCTGTTGGTGGTGTTATAACCAACCGTCACTTCGTCGAAGGGAAACTAATGGGCTACGACTGCGTTGACCTGAGCACAGGTGAATCCTTCCCCATAGCGAGGCTCAGTGATGAAGTAGAGGGCGCCGACTGGTTCGTCTATCGCAACCTGAAGTTCTCATTCTCCCACTCCGGGTTCGACAGGGCGAACAACATCCTTACTGCGGCATCTGAATACTTAAAAAAACCTGGCCTCGTTTTTGTAGATGAGTTCGGTAGGCTTGAGAGGAAGGGGCTGGGCCTATTCTCCGGGGTGATGAAGGTTACAGATGCCCTGAGGGAAGGGGGAGTAGCCGTCTTCTCCTGCAGGACGGACCTAGCAGAGAACGTCACAAAGCTTCTCAGGGGCAAGGCGATGATGATCTACAGGCGGGAACCAGGCAATCTGGACAGCCTCTGGAACATCGTCGTCAAGAGGCTGGTGTAGAGCCTGAAGCATTGAAATACCCGTTTAGCCTCTGATCAACGAACCGAGGCCCCTAACACTTGAGCGACCCGAGGATAATTCAGAGGCTTAACGAGCTGCTCGACAGAGGAGAAGCAGCGGTTCTCTGCACCATAGTACACAAGGAGGGCTCAGGGCCCAGAGACGAAGGGGCGAAGATGCTCGTGGACCCACATGGGAGCACCGTGGGCACGATCGGCGGAGGGGGGATAGAGAGGAGTCTCGTCGATGAGGCCCTAAAGGCCATGAAAGAGGGGCGCCCCAAGACCCTGACCTTCGCCATGGGCGTAGAGCCAAGGGGCGACGCGGTCGCAGTGGACTCAAAGTGCGGCGGAGAGGTGAGAATATTCTTGGACGTCATCAAACCTGACCCGAGGCTGATACTCGTGGGCTCAGGCCACATAGGCAAGCCCCTGGCGGACCTGGCGGTCGCTGTGGGGTTCGAGGTCTTATTGATAGACGACGCGTCGACGGCCACTAGGGAGAGGTTTCCAAGGGCGAAGGAGATACTGTCGGGGCCATTCAACGAGGAGCTGGAGAGGGTGGAGGTGAGGCCCTCAGACTTCGTGGCGGTCGTCCACGGGGAGACAGACTACGAGCTGGCGGCCCTCAGGAGCTTCCTACACCATAAGCCAGCCTACATAGGCCTCCTCGGCAGCAGGAACAAGGCGGCGGAGCATAAGAGGCAGCTGCGCGATGAGGGCTTCTCGGAGGAGGAGCTCGACACGATCAACGGGCCCATCGGCCTGGAAATCGGGGCCGTGACACCGGAGGAGATAGCCGTGAGCATAGTCGCCCAGCTCATAGAGACTAGGCGACGCGGCCCTCCTCGATGAGCCGCCTGATCCTCTCGTAGTCCTCCGGCGTGTCCATGTCCAGAGTGCACCAGAGGTCGCCCTCCACAAGCCTGTGAGCCTCCTCATGTCCATCCACGACGTCTCTTAGGGTCTTGTCAAGGCCGAGTCCGAGGATCTCTGGGAAGAGAGCCCTCCTGAAGAGGACGGGGTGGCCCCTCCGTCCCTCGTGGACGGGGCTGACTATCAGGGCGTGAGGATCAGACCTCAACGTGTCCACCATCCTGCTGAGGAGTACCGGATCCAGCCCCACCTGATCCGCGAGCACCAGGAACGCGGCGTCGCCCTGGACCCTTCCTAAGCCAGCCTTGAACGAAACCGTCATCCCGTCCTCGTAGTCGGGGTTGATTACTGGGATGGCGCGGTGCGCCCCGACTCTGGCTGTCAGCTGCTCGGGCCTGTGGCCGAGGACTACGTAGATCTCGTCGACCATTGAAGAGTCAAGGGCGTCGAGGAGCCTGTCTATGACCTTCCGACCGGAGAACTCCAGCAGGAGCTTGTTCCTCCCCATCCGCTGGGACTTTCCCGCTGCAAGTACTACGGCGGCAGTCCTCAAACTTGAGCCCTTCTACTTCCTCAGCTTTCTTGCCGCAGCCTGCACGGCCCTGACGATGTTGACGTAGCCGGTGCACCTGCACATGTTGCCCTTGAGGTACTCCCTGATCTCCACTTCTGAGGGGTCCGGGTTCTCGT
>Ga0209636_10008374_pt1 | contig 10528 bp, 4 predicted proteins | sample DeeMarSWOR152_54_FD_187464 | JGI IMG/M metagenome (GOLD analysis project Ga0209636, IMG submission 187464) | Marine sediment microbial communities from White Oak River estuary, North Carolina - WOR-1-52-54 (SPAdes) (version 2) | ecosystem: Environmental > Aquatic > Marine > Intertidal zone >... | reverse complement strand
TCTATTATTAAAATAACATATAGGAAAGAAGGAAACGAGATGAACTCTCAAAGAGAAGGGAATGGTACAAATGAGACAGCACTGGTTCCGGTCTACTGGTTACACGTGTAACAAAAAGAGTATAAAGAGTACCATGACACCAAGAGCATTGTAGCGATTGATAAACACAAACCCCAAATATAAGAGATTTTGAATTCGAATAGGTCTTGAAGTAGGGCGGTTCAAGAATTGAAAAAGGGACTGGAAAGAAGAAGCGGGTGATAGCTTTTGAAGCCTTCCGGCCCCATTCATTCTCCAATCAACCCCTTCTAAGTCTTGGGTCTTCACAAAATAGGTAAAACCTAAAAAGAAGAAGAAAAGTTGTGCAGATAAAGACCGAAAAACTTATAAAGGAGGGATCAAACCCTTTTGGGGTGATAGATATGAATAAGGAAAAGATAGCAATTGCAGTGGTTTGCATGACTGCTACATTTCTAGCACTAAATTGCGTCACTGCCAACCCTCGGACGTCGTATACGCCATTATACACCTTCAGAATAGAACAAGCAAGTAGCGAAATGAACTTTTTACCCACAACAGTTAATGAAATCTCCTATGATGCTACAAATGGATACATATTTCCACTAGAGACAGAAAATGCGCGTCTCCCTGGTTATCAGTGGCATTGGACAATCGCTGGACCTACGTGCTTTACCCCACCTTCACGAGGCCCACTTTTGTATGACACATGCTATCCAGATTTATGTCCCTGGATGCGTCTCATGCCTTGTGACCCATGGTTCGATAATATCTGGGCAATTTGCTGGTTTTGACTGCAGCGAACCTACGTTTTTCTATTTTTCCTTTTTTTATCTGCATTGGTCCCTAAGATGTTCTCTGTGTTAAGAAAGCTCTTGAAGCTCTCCAGCCCCATTCACATTTCAATCAATCCCTTTTAAGTCTTGGGTCTTCACAAAATAGGTAAAACCCCCAATAGTCCCCAACCCATGAAATCTCATTATAATCGAATATCCCTAATTATAGTTGCACAACTTAAAGATAAAAATATAAATCAAATTACCTCAATAACTCCCTCAATCTCACCCCAAATATCTTTCAGCAACCCCTCAAACATAGGTTGCTTTTCTTGCACTAGAGTCTGCTCTGAGGAATAAATACGAAGAAATCTATGGCCATTCTAGAAACTTTATTAACCTCTCCAAGATTGTCAAGGAGTTAGTGAAGAGAGGAATTATCCCAAAGGGCGAGGAAAGAATCTATGACGCAGGAAGATATCTCAGAAATTCACTTTCACATTTGACTAAACCAACGATCTTAACGCCAAATTCTACTTCAAACAGGGTTACCGGATAACTGATATCATTCCAATGGATGATTTATGAAATTCAGAAGATTTAGGGTTTTATCAATTATTCGTATAGTCATGATACGAAAGGTTTACAGTACGGGAAGTACGTTTATAACCCAGAGCTACCACAAGACCAGGCTCCTGGGGGCATGGGAATAGTTGGGGCAAAGACCCCATACGCCCCCCAAACTGTCCGCATAACAGGAGCTCAGGAAAAATAAAGCTTCAGTGTTCTTTCAATGAATTTTGTTACCCGTCAAAAATCAATTCAGTGGATTCTGGTCTCTGAACAGCTTCGTCTAAAATAAGATCTTCTAAGTTCTTTTCTTACACGAAAGGAAAACCTTTTATGTAACAGGGGGTATACCTCTGTCGTATGAAGTTAACCATGATCTGTTCATTGGTTCCAGAAATTAGCAAAGGACATATTAACCTGTAAACACATCAGATCAAGCAGGAATGTTCCTATTATATAACTATCTAAGATAGAATTTAAGAGAGGATACCATGGACAAAAATGAAAAGTTGGAAATGCTGCAGCAATTAGATGAGAAGAACCTTACAAAGAGATTTCTGATTCCACTCCATTCTGAAGGGATAAAAGGTAAAAATGTTCAGTATACTCATGGAATACTGGAGTTTGGTAAAGATATAATCTACTATATAGAAGATAGATATGGTAACCCAGTATATACAGGTGTTCAAGTAAAGGCAAAAAAAATAACAGCTCGCACTATTAATACTTTATTTCGCCAGATTTATGAGGCCTTTGGCGAACCTTTTAGAGACTTGGGTGATGGCAAAAAGAAGGATCTGGATAAGCTTATTTTGATAACATCACATGAATTTACAGAAGGAGCAAAAGAGTCTCTGTGGAGATCATTGAAAGGTGCCAAACTAGAGAGGTTTGTTACTTGTGTGAACGGAAATGAACTCGTTGATCTTCTGGATACGTATCTGCCCTCTGCTTTTTGGGATCAGTATGAGTACTTTAACAAGTACTTTCATGCAATGAAATCTGATTTTGAAACAATCAGAGATATTTCTGCCATCGGCCAGAAAGAACCTATGCCTTTGGAAAAAATCTACGTCTCTTTGAAGTTGAGTGAAAAACTAAAAGAATCAAGAGAAATTGACAGAGAAATTTCCAAAGATAAATACCGCTTAATCGGAGAAAAACAGAAAAGAGAACAGATTTTTGATGCTGATGCTGTCACTCATAAATTTAACAAAGCAGTAATTGTGGGTACTCCAGGTTCTGGTAAGACTACCTTGCTCAAACATTTAACATTGAAATCTTGTGAAGAAAATCTAAAAACACAGGAAAGGACAGTTGTCCCTATTTTTGTTACGTTAAAACAGTTTTCAAACAGTGGTAAGAACTTGAGAGAATACATTGATGAGGTCTTTGAACACTACCACTTCCCAAAGGCAAAAGACTTCATTGAAACGGATTTAAAAAATGGTAAATGTCAGTTGTTCCTTGATGGCTTTGATGAGTTAGCTTCTAGAGATAGACAAAAGATTATTACAAAAGAAATTGAAACGTTCGTCCAAAAATACCCTAAAAATCAATTTATTGCTACATCAAGAATCGCAGGCTATCATGATGAGCTGAAAGGATTTGAGAAACTGGAGGTAAAAAAATTCGATGATCACCAGATAACCCAGTTTATAAAGAATCGGTTTGGGGAAACCCATCCTGAGAAAGCAAAATCGATGAGTAGAACTATTAGAGAGAATGAGAGAATACGAGCTCTGGCCCGTAATCCATTGATGATTGCTATTATTGCAGTTATCTATGAGGAAGACCGTGAATTACCACAGAGAAGAGTCAAACTGTACGAACGATGCGTGGAAACGTTACTTAGTAAATGGGATTTTAAGCGAAATGTCAAACACAAGTACGATTCAGAGGCTAAACAAAAGATTTTGAGAAAAATAGCTTTGAAAGCTCAAATTCAGAGAAAAAAATCATTTACCAAAGAGGAATTACTAGAAGAGTTTTCTGAATATCTTCCAGAGGTCAGAATCAAAAAAGAAATGGCGGAAGATGTTTTGACTGAGATTGTTCATAGGAATGTACTCTTAAAAGAGATCTCTATTGGGGTATATGACTTCCTGCACTTGTCGTTCCAGGAGTATTTAGCAGCTTTGGAGTTACAAAAGAGGAGAGACTATGACATGCTGTTAACCCATTTGTACGAGCCCTGGTGGGAAGAGGTTGTATTACTCTTTGCTGGATTTGATAGGGATGCTACTGAGTTACTCAAAAAGATTAAGGAAAGAGAAAGGACAGACGAAAGATTTAAGGAAGATATGTTTTACAGGAATTTGGCATTGATGGGAAAATGTATTGTCGATGCTGACTATACCAGTAGACAGTTAAGAGATGAAATTGTTAATAATCTCTGGTCTTTTTGCCAAACTGCAGAATTCTCATCTCTTAGAGAGAGGGCAATGAGAATCATATCCTCTATTAGGCCGGATAATATTATAGATTTTCTGATAGAAGGATTGAAACATAAAGATAGTGGTGTTCGATGGAGCGCAGCAGAAGCACTTGGGAGAATAAGAAGTGAAAGAGCTGTTGATCCTTTGATTGAAGCTCTCACCGATGAAGACAGTAATGTTCGAAGGAGAACAGCAGAAGCACTTGGCGGAATAGCAAGTGAGAAAGCAGTTGATCCACTGGTGAAAGCCCTTAAAGATAAAGATAGTGGTGTTCGATGGAGCGCAGCAATTGCACTTGGAAGAATAGGAAGTGAGAAAGCTGTTGATCTGCTGATTGGAGCTCTCACCGATGAAGATAGTGATGTTCGATGGATAGCAGCATTTGCACTTGGAGAAATAGCAAGTGAGAAAGCTGTTGATCCTTTGATTGGAGCTCTCACCGATGAAGATAGTGATGTTCGAAGGAGTGCAGCAAATGCACTTGGAAGAATAGGAAGTGAGAAAGCTGTTGATCTGTTGATTGAAGATCTCACCGATGAAGATAGTGATGTTCGATGGAGCGCAGCAAATGTACTCGGAAGAATAGGAAGTGAGAAAGCTGTTGATCCACTGGTGAAAGCCCTTAAAGATGAAGATAGTGGTGTTCGAAGGAGCGCAGCAGATGCATTTGGAAGAATAGCAAGTGAGAAAGCTGTTGATCCATTGATTGGAGCTCTCACCGATGAAGATAGTGATGTTCGATGGAGCGCAGCAGATGCACTTGGAAGAATAGGAAGTGAGAAAGCTGTTGATCCTTTGATTGGAGCTCTCACCGATGAAGATAGTGATGTTCGATGGAGCGCAGCAGAAGCACTTGGAGGAATAGGAAGTGAGAAAGCTGTTGATCCTTTGATTGGAGCTCTCACCGATGAAGATAGTGATGTTCGATGGAGAACAGCAGAAGCACTCGGAAGAATAGGGAGTGAGAAAGCAGTTGATCCACTGGTAAAAGCCCTTAAAGATAAAGATAGTGATGTTCGAAGGAGAACAGCAGAAGCACTCGGAATAATAGGACATGAGAAAGCTGTTGATCCATTAATTGAAGCTCTCACCGATGAAGACAGTGATGTTCGATGTAGAACAGCAGAAGCACTCGGAATAATAGGACATGAGAAAGCTGTTGATCCATTAATGAATGCTCTAAAAGACGAAGGTGAAGGAATTTTCGGCAAAGTTAAAGACAAAGCATTTGATTCATTAGAGAAAATTAAGAGACCTCGGAACACCATGAATCCATCTTCCCCAGATTAATCCATCAGAGTGAACTTGCCAATACTGATCTTAAGTTTAACCACTCTTGTTACACGTGTAACATCTCTGTGAACTCTTCACGTTCTCTCAAAAAAAGGTGTATATGCAAAAGGATTTCTGTTTTATACTTTAGTTTTCTATTTTCTTGAAAAAATTGAAAATTAGATACATTCAGTAACTATCCCTTTCTTGATACGATGTAATTCAGGTAAATTTCCCATCCAATTAAAAAAGAGGTTGTGAAGCGTCTGTACATTTCTCATATATTCCTTACTTTTTACCGAAAACTTTATATAGAAGATGGTCTACATTAAAAGAAAAAAATGCATAGGAGGAAAAAGATGAATCCGAGGAATTCTTTGAAAGTGGCAGCAGTCCCTGTCATGGCGGGGTTACTCATCTGTGCACTTATTCCACCATTACATGCGAACCCGTGCTGGACAGTGATGGTGTACCTTGATGGAGATAATAACCTGGAACCTGCGGCTGTTGATGATTTAAATGAAATGGAGGCTGTAGGATCTACATCAAAAGTCAATGTAGTGGTCCAATTTGATAGAAGTCCAGGTTACGATAATACTAATGGAAACTGGGAAAATACTAAAAGGTACTACGTTACCAAGGATCCAAATGGGTACGATAACACGATTGTTTCAACTGAAGTGGCGAATATGGGTGAAATCAACATGGGAGATCCCAATGAACTGGTGAACTTTGTCACGTGGGCGCAGACCAACTATGCTGCAAATCATTATTTACTGGTCTTGTGGGATCACGGATCAGGCTGGAAATCTGGATCTGGACCAATAAAATGGGTATGCATAGATGATACAGATAATGATCATTTATCCATAAAAGAGGTGGGCCAAGCCTTAGATACAGTGACCAATAACGGTGATTACCCGCTGGACATTGTGGGATTTGACGCGTGTTTCATGGGGATGGTGGAAGTAGATTACGAGATCATGCCGTACGCACACTACCGGGTGGGTTCAGAAGAGTACGAGCCAGGAGACGGCTGGGATTACCTCAGGTTTCTGTACTATCTGGTGCACAACCCCTATGCTTCTCCTGCTGCACTCTCCAAAGAAATTGTGAAAACTTACATGAATTTCTACGGGATCAGTGGGTACGAGACCCAGTCTGCTGTCCATTTGAATCCCACCAGTACAGTGGTAGATGCTCTGGATATATTTGCCCTCCATCTTGCAGGCGCTATGGAGTACAAAACAGAGATACAGCAAGCGAGAGCCGATGTGGAGTTCTTTTCAGATTTAGATTACATCGATTTATACCATTTTGCACAGTTAATCCGTGCTTATGTACCCAACAGCGGGATAAAGAAAGATGCGTACATACTGATGAACAGAATACAGGAAGCAGTCATTGCAGAAGGTCACGGGTTCATGAACAAAAACGCTCACGGCATGTCTATTTACTTTCCGTCCACATCTGCGGGTTATTTGAGCAACTATGAAAATGATGTGGAATTAACACAGGATACCTTCTGGGAGGAATTTTTGAAGCAGTACTACACTACAAATTATCCACTGGATGCAGAAATAGTTGCAGAACCAGGCTCTGTTGGTTCAGGTGAATTGGTTACAGTAGCCATGGAGGTCACCAACATGGATGATAATACTATCACTGGTGTCACTCCGTCGCCTTTGACTGTGGTGTCTTCAGGAACTGCTTTCGCACTATTAGTGTCTGGTCCAGTACCTGCGTCAGCAGATTTAGTAGCAGATGATTCTGCAACCTTTGTGTGGACATACCAGGCTTTTTCAGGTGGTATGGGAGGTTCCCTCACCTTTGTAGGAAATGCACATGGAACAGATTCAATTTCTGGAGAACCAGTGTTCTCTCCTTTAGCAGTCTCCAACAGAGTAAATGTTCCCGGCCCGGGCCAAATCAACGACGAGCCCCCCACAGATCCCAACGAGCAGATGCAGCCTGTGGCTGACAACAGGATACAGGCAGCAGATAGAACACTAGAATCGCTCCAGGAACAACTTGCCGCTGCAGAGAGGGAGGGAAAGGATACCACACCCTGTAAGGACCTGCTGGAATTGGCGGAAGAATATTTACGGCTGGCACAGGAGAATTACGAAAAAGGGAACTTCATTGCTGCCAATTACTGGGCGCTACAGGCTACTGCCATGTTAGAAGAGGCTGAGAAATGTCTGGAAAATTTATAACCCTTTTTATTTTTTTACAAAAATCTAGGATCCTGATGTAAAGATAGTCATTACGAGATTCAAAATATAAATGATCTAAATTTCAATTAATTTCCATTTTCTTTCAAATTCAGTGTTTTCAAGCTTTTTCCATGCAGAATATTTTCTGTTTTTCAGATATTCACCCACTCTTTCATCGCCTATGGATAAAACCCACTGGATGAATCCCTGTTTGGCAGCAGGCCCTGAAATTCTGATGTACCTCTTTAAAAACTTCAAAGACCTCTCCACTGATTGAATATTATACTGGTGATTTGCGTAGGGAGTGTGGGGTTTGGGAACGAAAGGAGACACTGTCACCTTTGTGCGGATGATTTTTGAAACAGATTTTACGAGGTTCACCATCTCTTTTAGATCATTTTCAGTTTCTCCTGGTAGCCCCACCATGAAATAGAGCTTCATCCGCTTCGCATACTTGGAGACCAATGAAGCTTTCTTAATAATATCATCATCAGTTATAACCTTGTTGAGGCTGAATCGCTGTCTTTCAGAGGTTTCAGGAGCAATAGTGACTGTTTCTGGTCTTACTGCAGTCAAGAGTTCTTCAGAGATGTGTTCAACTCGCAAAGATGGCAAGCTAACCCGGTATGGGTTGCAGATTCCAATAATGTCGGTCAACCGCGAGTGTGAGTCTGGTCCTATTAACACGATGGTTTCAAATTTGGTTCGCTTTTCAGCTTTTTCTATAACGGATTGGATCTGGTCTAATGATCTCTCCCTCTTTTTTCCTATGCAGTGAGAAACTAAACAGAATTGACACTTTCTGGAGCATCCTCTAGAAATTTCTAAAAGAAAACTCCTAGGAAAAGCTTCTGAGTATTCCCCCCACTGGATGGGCTGGTATACAGGGTGATACTCTAAAGGGGACTGTCTCGCCTTACCTTTTCCTGCGGTAAAGACACCTTGAACATCAGAGAGGTCTTTTCCATTTTCGTACTGAGTCAAAAATTCAGGTAAGGACTCTTCAGCATCTCCCACAAAAAAATAGTCGATCACCTCTTTCAACGGGAACGGATTGTAGCTGGTCCTTCCACCCAGTATCTTTATCTTCTCAGGAAATTGGTGGGCTATCTCGTACACGGTAAAGTAATCCATTTCAAAGCTGCACGAAAAAGCTATTACATCAAAATCTTTCAACCTCGAATATGTTTCAATACTTCTGGGGAAATCTGTAAAAAATCGTTCACACTCAAAATTTTCTTTTTCATTTATCAAATTATACGCAAAGATAAACCCTAAATTAGAATTACCTGCCTTATACACATTGGGATACACCAAAGCCACTCTGTATTCTGCTTTCTTTTTGATTACGCCATACTCCAGAAAATGCATACCCTCTTTTCACCTTCACTGTATAAGAACTAACTGCTTACAAATATTGATTACCGAAAAGTTTATATAGTATTGATTAGCAATATTGGTTAGACCTCGTTGTCTCCTACCTCAGGGGTCTTGCCGGGGCTTCGGCCCCGGTTTTAAGACAAATGTTAATCTCTTTTGATACTAAAATTTTTTCAAACACTAGATAAAAAGAAATTTATTGTTATACGTGTAACAGATGTGAGAGAAAATCTGACTATTGATAACCGAGTAGCCCAAAAGTTTAAAACTATAGAAACAAAGAGAGGAGAAAGAATAGGAGGAGAAAACAATGATGAAGAGACAGGTAAGATGGATGGGAGCTTTTGTCATCGCTTGTAGTGTTCTCTCAAGTTTTGCAGGATACATTTTTGCAGCAGGAACATCTCTGAATTCTACAATTGCAGATTCTGACACGTTAACCATTCTGGCCTACGGTGAACCAAATCAGTTGGACCCTGCCACATGCTATGATGCACGAGGTTCTTTAGTGATTCAGAATCTGTATGATCGTCTGATTGGATACGATACTCCTGAAACTACTGTGATCAACGGCCGCCTTGCAGAGAGCTGGGCTGTATCTGCTGATGGTATGGAGTACACCTTTTACCTCTGTAAGGATGCCACCTTTCACGATGGTGCTCCTGTTACTGCTCATGCAGTAAAGTACTCCTTTGACAGAGTTTTGACAATGAACCAGCCTCCCGCTTGGATGATGGCCCAGTGCATGAATCTGAATTCTATTGAGGTTATCGATGACTACACCGTTAGAATCACGCTGACAAAGCCGTATGCAGCTTTTTTGCCCATTCTTTGCTATACAGTAGCTTCTATTGTCAACCCCGATGTGGTAGAAGCTCATGGAGGTGTAGTAGAGAATGAGGAGAATGAATGGCTGAACAAGAATGAAGGTGGTGCTGGTTCTGGACCTTACGAGTTGTTGAAATGGATTTCCGATGGTTATATCTATTTGAAACGGTATGACAACTACTGGAGAGGGCCTGCAAAGGTAGAAAATGTGAAAATCTTGTTCATTACAGAGATTGATGACCGAATCAGTTACTTGAAGAGGGGAGATGCCGACACTGCCACAGGATTTCCAGAGGACAGAATAACAGACATCGAAGGGGCAGAGGGGATCACTGTCTTGGCACACACATCATATGATACTACCTTCATTGTACTGGGATGCAGAGGAGCTCTGGCCGATAAAAAGGTGAGGCAGGCTTTGTGCATGGCTGCAGATTATGACACGATTCTTGAATCTGTGTATCTTGGATATGCAAAGAGGCTGAATGGCCCCATACCCAAAGGAATGGTTGGCTGGCACGATATTGAACCGTACACGTACGATATAGAAGGTGCCAATGCGGTACTGGATAATGCGGGGTATACCATGGGTGGTGCAGGCTACCGGATTGACTCTAAGACTGGTGGACCACTGGGTGCAGAAATTGTAATACCTACAAAAGATGAGGTGCGATCTCAGATTGCGTCATTGTGGCAGAGAAGTCTGAAAAAGATTGGGTTCAAATTGGAGATCAGGGAAATCCCTTGGCCCATAATGTACAGTACGATCAGAAATGAGAACACAGATATGATCATTTCAGGATGGCTTCCCGACTACGGTGATCCAGATAATTACGTGGATTCTATGTGCAGCTCTACTAATGCAAAGGCGACATGGGGTTCAGACTACAAAAATAGGGAACTGGATAGATTAATTGACAAGGCAAAGTGGGAACAAGACAGTGCTGCCAGAGAAGATTTATACTACCAGATTCTTTTGATCATAAAAGAAGATGCACCTTTTGTATGGCTGGCCCAGACTGCACACATT
>Ga0209636_10008373_pt1 | contig 10529 bp, 7 predicted proteins | sample DeeMarSWOR152_54_FD_187464 | JGI IMG/M metagenome (GOLD analysis project Ga0209636, IMG submission 187464) | Marine sediment microbial communities from White Oak River estuary, North Carolina - WOR-1-52-54 (SPAdes) (version 2) | ecosystem: Environmental > Aquatic > Marine > Intertidal zone >... | reverse complement strand
GTATCGGCTCAGTTTGTAACACCATCAAGGAAACCCAGAGCCTGATGATGCCCGTCATGTTAATCTTCATAATTCCCTTGATAGCCTGGCCCAAGCTGGTTCAAAGTCCCGATGGCACCCTCGCGAGAGTATTTTCATTCATACCACCTGTAACACCGATGGTAATGGTATTGCGGCTGTCCGCCGGCTCAAATGTCTGGTTTGTCGAGGTTGGTGCTTCGATGCTCCTGTTGGCTGTAGCCGTGCTTCTCGTGATTTGGGCCGCTGCAAAGATATTTAGAACTGGCATCCTGATGTATGGAAAACGCCCCGGCCCTCTCGAAATCCTCCGCTGGCTAAGACAAAGCTAATAACTTTTCGCAAGTTTTTGCTTAACACGCATGCCCCAAATATGATGAAATTGGGCTTGTTTGTTGCTTATTTGTAGCATTATTTATCTTTTTGGGCTGGCTGTTTTTGGAATTTTTTCTGTATCGCCTTTTTTACTGCGTTTTCCCAGTTTTCTTCATTAATTTTGGGATGGTGCAGCTTGGGGCTACGATTCCAGTTCTTACGCTTTTTGGTCATATTTTAACCCCTGAAATTTTAGGTATAAAATTTTTCAAAAGTCCTTGACAAAAGACCGAAAACAACGTATATTAGGTATAGAATGATAATAATGTATATTATGTACAGGAGAATTAACGATGACTAAGGTTACAATTACAGATGCTCGTTCACAAATCCGCAAATTGGCGGACAGGGTCTGTCATCATGGCGAGCGGATATGTGTTGAAAGAAACGGAGAGCCTGCATTTGTGATGGTAAGTTATGAGGATTTTGAGGCGATAGAGGCTCTCGAGGAGAAAATTGATATACAGGAAGCAAATAAAGCTTTGAAAAAAGGAAAGTTTATTCCTTTGGAAAAGCTGGAGGCTGAGTTGGATTTGTAATACAATACAGTGATGTACAAAATCATTGTTGCTGAAGGCGCGGCCGATTTTATTAGAGGGCAAACAAAGAAAATCCAGCGCCAGCTCCATAATAAAATAAAGAATCTTAGGAACAATCCTTACTCCCCAAATTGTGTAAAATTAAAAGGACAGGAAGATTTATATCGGATACGTTCTGGTGATTATAGAATAGTATACATGGTCAAAAGCAAAGAAGTAACCATATTAGTACTCAGAATTGCCCATCGAAAGGAAGTGTATAAAAAGCCATTATAATTATAAAATCCCAAAGCACCGCTTTTTGCGTTAAGTACATACTTCCGTAATTTTTTTTAGCCGAAGCTGCGCAAATCGTGTTGCCTTCTGCTTCCCCGTTTCATTTACTTCCCCATTTCGGTCCTTCGGCATCGATTTCAGCGTGTAATTTTACCAGCTTTTTCTTCATCGCTGCAAGACGCCCCGGCTCGCTTGCTGCCAGGTTATGTTCTTCTGCAATATCTTTCCGCAGGTTATACAGTTCGAATTTCGTCATCTTATTGTCGGCTAAAATCTTCCAGCCGCCTTCACGCATCGCCACGGTCAGCGGCCTGCTCAACGCGCGGTCATATCGCCAGTACAAAGGCACTTTCCTCTTGATTTTTTTGCCCACAAAAATCGGTAGAATGCTTGTGCCGTCTATTGGCCTGTCAATCGGCGCGCTTGCACCCGCCATTGTGCACAGCGTTGGTAAAATGTCAGTCCCGTTGACCGGTTCGCTGCAAATAGTACCCGCCTTTGTCCTGTCCGGCCACCGGATAATACCCGGCACGCGAATCCCGCCTTCGTACATATGCAGCTTCATACCCCGCAGCGGCCCCGGCGAGCCGAATGACCGGTTCGCGCCGCGGTAGCGGTTCAGTGTTTCAGGCCCATTATCGCTGGTGAACATCACAAACGTTTCGTCGCGAAGCTTCATCTCGTCCAGCGTCTTTATCAATCGGCCGAACTCGTGGTCCATCTGCGTAACGTTGCCGTAATATATTGCCTCTTTTTTGCCTTCGTACATCTCCATAAATTCCGGCCCCGTGGCAATCGGCTCGTGCGGTGCGTGAAACCACACGAACAAGCAGAACGGCTTCGACCGGTCCCATTTGGTCTTCAGCCAGTCGATGGCCTCCTGAACTATCAGTTCAGAAGAATATCCTTTCATCTCACCAACCGCCTCCCCGTTCCATACAAAGTTATTCGGATTGTGGTGTGTAGGCAGGGAGTTGTTTTGTGTGGAGAACCAGTGTTCAAAGCCGTGGTCATTTGGTTGCGGCTGCTCGGCGGAGTTAAACTTGCCGTTGCAGTGCCACTTACCCACGTGACAGGTCGCATAGCCTGCCTCTTTCAACAGCGTCGCAACGGTTATCTCTTCCCGCTTCAAATGCATAGCGTTGTTATTTGGAATCCAGTCGTAAACACCGCTGCGGTAAGGCGTTCGCCCCGTGAGCATTCCCGCCCTCGCAGGTGAGCAGACCGGAGCGGCCGCATAGCAGTCCGTCAGCCTCATCCCCTCGGCGGCCAGCTTGTCCAGGTTTGGTGTTTTGATATATGGGTGGCCATAGCAGCTAAGGTCTCCATAGCCAAGGTCGTCGCATAATCCTATGACAATGTTTGGTTTATTCTTGTGCCCGCCGCTCATAAACGTCCTTTTAGTGCTCCGGCAACCTTCGAGTGCCAGTGACGCGGCACAAAAACCAATCGCTTTCAAAAAATCGCGTCGATTCATTTGGTTTTCTCCATTAAAAATTGATAACTCAAGAATACTAAACTCCAGATGCTGAACTGTCAACACAAATCGAATCCACAGCTTTTCCACAAATCAAACTTACGTTGTGTAAAAGTTGTTAACAATAAAAATTTTTTTGTGCGCAAACTCAATGCTGACAGTGACCTCTATCAAGTGGAAAAGAAATTTTCTAAAATGCGGTTGATTTGTTTTGACGCCGACCAATAATAGCGATTATTGAACTTTCGAATCCTGGTTTTTAGTTGGCTCAAAATCGATGGATTGTTTTTGACAGTGGTCTTGAAACTGAAAAACTTCACAAATGATAGTTAGAAGAGGAGAGTATCGATGCAGGGCACAATCACGGATGAGCAAGCCCGGTCCGCGGGGACACAGATAAGCGCTATTAACGAGGCTATTGCCGAAAAAGTCGGAACACAAAAGTATCGAATCTGGTTTAAGAATTCAACCAAAATGACACTTACCGGAGGATATTTGAAAGTTGGTGTGCCCAACCTGTTCATTGCGAGCTGGATTGAAAATCATTTTTCAGACGAAATCGACCGGGCGGTTCGCGAGGTTACAGGGACAAGACCGAAGATTACCTTTACCATCGACCCTGAGCTTTCAGGGAATCTGCGCCGAACTCAACTGGATTCGCAGGCCCGGCTCGTCTCCGGCGCTCAGAATCGCATCCAGACGACCAGAGGCAAAATGCAGCCGGCTGCAGCAAAAAAGCTGCACTTTAGTTTGGACACTTTTGTTGTCGGCTCGTCGAATCAGCTGGCATACAACGCCGCAAAAGCCGTCGTGGAAGAGAAGCATTGCCCTTTCAATCCGCTGTTTATTCACGGAGGATACGGGGTCGGTAAGACACATTTGCTGCAAGGGATTTGCAATGCCGTGTGTTCGAGACGGCCCCAAACTGATTGGCTGTATCTATCAGCGGAAGATTTTGTCAATCAGTTTGTGCTGGCCTTGAAGACAAAAAAGCTGGAGGCTTTTAGACGCCGAATGCGACAAACGGATTTGTTAGCTATCGACGATATTCACTTCTTGGCCAGCAAGCCTTCAACGCAGGAGGAATTCCTGCATACCTTTAATACGATAAATCTGGCCGGTAAACAGGTTGTTCTCGCTTCCGATGCGCATCCGAAGATGATAGGACAGCTCTCTGAAAAGCTGGTCAACAGGTTCGTTTCGGGAATGGTCGTCAAGATTGAAAACCCCGACCTCAACACCCGATGTCAAATCTGCAGACAGTACTCGAGAAAATTGATCAGCGGAAGTAATAAATTGAAAAACGGAAAAGCCGTACCCGAAAATGTCATTAAATATATCGCCGAAACTATGCGCACAAACGTCAGGGAATTGGAAGGGGCTCTGATGAAGTTAGTTGCTTATTCGGCATTGAAAAACGAGAAAATCAACCTGGCTATGGCACAGACAGTCCTGGCCGAGCATCTGGAAAGGTGTGACCCAATTGTACATATTTCTGACATCGAATCGGCCGTCGCAACATATTTTGGCTTAACACCGGCAAACATACACTCCTCAAAGAAGGACAGGACTGTTACCCTCGCCCGCCATTTTAGTATGTATCTGACCAGAAAGCATACCAAGATGTCGTCATCTGAAATTGGCAGATTTATGGGAAATAAAAATCACGCCACCGTCCTCTTGGCCTGCAAAAGGATCGAAGACCTCTTGCAGAGGGATGCGGAGTTGCACTGGAACGGCCCGGCTGGCAACAAAGTCTCGAAAGCCAGGAACGTACTCGCCCAGTTGGAGGCCAGCATCTCAAGTTGAGATTCGCTCTCAGGGGGCAAAATCCGGCAGCGACGGTCCAGGTACGTCATTTTCGCTCCCGCGGAGGTGGACGGGCTTATCTCGAAATCAATTCCCGCCCCGCAAGTCCTTGTATTTACCCATTAATAATACAATTATGATTCCAGGAGCAAAAATTATTAGTGCCATTCTTCGAAGGAGGGCAAGTGCGTGTTATTTAAGCAAAACTTTAAGCCTGACGGATTGTGTGGTGGGCTTCAGCCCACAAATCCCGGCTGATTTGAAATAGTTTGCTGAATACTGGCTGGCGGGGATTGATGACTGACTATCTCCTTTTGATTACTCGATTTGAGGTTTTTTAATTCCCACGATGTTCGTTTTGCATTTCGGTATCGCAGCCAAAAATTTCGCGCCGTAGGACTTGGTGACCAAGCGTGAGTCCAGAATGACTACAATGCCGGTATCGGTCTTGCTGCGAATGAGCCGTCCGAAGCCTTGCTTGAACTTGATAATCGCCGAAGGTAGTTGATAGTCATTGAAGGGACTGCCACCCTGCTCTCGTATCTGTTCTAATCTGCCCGCCAAAAGCGGCTTATCCGGCACCGCAAATGGAAGACGAACAATAATAACATTGCTAAGCGCCGCCCCCGGCACATCGACTCCCTGCCAGAAGCTGTCCGTCCCGAACAACACGCTGTTGCCCTCAGCCTTGAAGTGTTTCAAAAGAACCGTCCTGTCGATACCTGTCCCCTGCTGCAGAAGTTCGATATCATTTTCCTCCAGCCAATCGCCGAGCTCTTCCGCCAGCGTCCCCAGCATCTCATAGCTGGTAAAAAGCACAAATGCCCGTCCTTTCGTTTGCAGTATGTATTTTTTCACCTTCTCGGCCGCTGCTTGTGTGAAACCAGCTTCGTTCGGATTAGGAAGGTCCTTTTCGATGTAAATCGTAACCTGCTTTTCGTAATCGAAAGGCGAGCCGAGCCGCAGAGCATCGAAGTCTTCCAGACCGATTCGCCCGGCAAAGAAATCAAAACCGCTTTTTTCAGAACTCTTTTCCACCGCCCCGCTGCTCAGCGTCGCACTTGTCATTATCACCGATTTATATTTATCGAACAGGCACCTTTTCACGTCCGGTCCGACATTCACCGCCGCACTTTTCAAAACGATCCGCCGCGGACGCCCCACGCTCCCGCTCGTTGTCTCCACCCAGTAAACATAATCCGGTTGCTTCTGCCCCAGAAAGCACTCCAGTTCCAGAGCAAGTCCCGCACAACGGTCGACGAACCGCATAATCTCAAATTTCTCATCAACGTCATCGGCTCCCTTGGCCATCTTAGCCAGTTCCAGCCGAAGCTCTTTCAGATGTCCCCCCATCCTGTCCTCGACGAAATTCGCATAACACCTGCCGTTGGTCTGTTTCTTGTTTTCTTCGAACCACTCACGAACCGTCTTAAAGAAAGCCCTCGCCTCCTTGTCAATCCGCCCGACAATATCAATCGCTTTCTTTGCCTTCGCCGCCGAACCCTTATAAGCCAGAAGCCCTCTGTGCGTCCGCGGACTGTAGAGTCCGTCCAGCAGAAATCTTACCCTGTAATTGCTGATATCTATTCCAAAGTGGTTTTCCGCCACGTGCTCGATATTCTGTGCCTCATCGATTATCACGTATTGATAGTCCGGCAGAACGGATGCCCCCTGCTCTTTCAGAACCAGGTCGCTGAACAAAAGTGCGTGATTGGCCACAACTATGTCGGCGGTACCCAGCCGCCGCCTGGCCCGCCAATAGAAGCATTCGCGAAAATGCGGACACTTCCTTCCGCGGCAGTTGCCGTGCTCGCTCTTGACCGCGTCCCACACCTGGTTCTTCGGCACAAACGTTAGGCTGCTCAGTGACCCGTCTTCCGTTTCCCTCGCCCAGTCATTTATCACCGCTAATTGCGAGCCGGCATCATCGAATAGCCGACCCTGTCTTCGTATCGCAAAGTCAAGTCGGCGTTTGCACAGATAATTTCCTCTGCCCTTTGCCAGAACCGCTGTAAATCCACGCCGAAGACAACCTTGCAGAAACGGAATGTCCTTTCCCGTTAACTGTTCCTGCAGCGTAATGGTAAAGGTACTAACCAGCACCTTGCCTGCCCCGCTGGAAGCCTTCCTTTTTTGTATTCTCTCCGCCTTGGAAGAATTTTTGACGGGGCTTGCTTTTTGATATACAAGTTCTATAGCCGGGATAAGGTATGCAAAGCTTTTACCGACGCCCGTGCCCGCCTCGACAGCCAGATGCCGGCCTGTTGCAAACGCCTTTTGCACCGCCCACGCCATCTGCACCTGCTGCGGCCGCTCTTCGAATCCACCGAACGACCGCGATATCACCCCTCCCGCCCCGAAAACCTCTTTTATATCCAGTTCTGTATTTGCCTTTATCATTACAAAAAATATTATCCATTATTCATCGATTGTAGCAAGCATGGAATATCAGTAATTGCCCTTTAAGCGTCAAATATCCGGCATCCGGAATAGGTTATCGACATAAGTCCTATAAATCTGCTTGATTTTGGCTTCTTAGTCAGATATACTTACTTTATATTTACTATAGAGATGGCGAAGCGAGACTTTCAGCTTCCGCCGATAGGCGTCCCATAGTGGAATGACCGGCATCCATTCGCCATAAAGAAAGAGGTTTTAGCCCCAAACGGGAAAAAAGGAGGTTCGAAAATGGCTGTAAAAACATATCTTAAATCCGCACTGACAATTTTGGGATTTCTGTTCGTGTTTGGTGCGTTTACGACTGCTTGCGGGCAAATTATTTATGTTGATGATGATGCTGACGGTGCAAACGACGGCTCATCATGGACAGATGCCTTCAACTATCTACAGGATGCCCTCGCTGCTGCAAACGACGGCGACGAGATAAGAGTGGCTCAGGGAATCTATAAACCCGACCAGGGCAACGGAATAAAACCCGGCGACCGCGAGGAGACCTTCCAGCTCATAAACGGCGTAACCATCAAAGGTGGCTACGCTGGCTTCGGCGAGCCGGGCCCCAATACCCGCGATATAGAACTCTACAAAACCATCCTCTCCGGCGACCTGAACGGTAATGATGCCGAGGTTGCCGAACCACCAGATTTACGATTGGAGCCGACCCGGAGCGAAAACAGCTACCACGTAGTGACCGGCAGCGGGGTCGATCCAAGTGCAATATTAGATGGATTCACCGTTACGGGCGGGAACAGTGCCTGCGGCGGCGGGATGTACAACGAATATGGCAGTCCAACAGTGGTTAACTGCACGTTCATTGAGAACTCGGGAGGCTACGACGGCGCCGCCGGCGGGATGTTGAACTTACACAGCAGTCCCACATTGACGGGTTGTTCCTTCGTACGAAATGCGGCTTCTTGGCCCGGCGGTGGCGGGATGTCCAATTACAAAAGCAGTCCGACGCTGACTGACTGCATGTTTATCGGCAATACTGCCAATAGCAGGATGTATGGTCAGGGTTCGGGTGAGGGAAGCGCCGGTGCGATGGATAACTGGGAGGACAGTAGCCCAACTTTGATTAACTGCATATTTATCGGGAACTCGGCCAGCACGTCCGGGGGCGCAATCTGCAGTGGCGGCAATTATGAAAACACCGTCAGCAACCCAACGCTTATTAATTGCACAATTGTGGGCAACTCGGCCGGAATACGCGGGGGCGCGATAGTCCAGGAAAGCGGTACCTTGACACTGACTAACTGTATCATGTGGAACAATACAGGCCCAGACGGCAATGTAATGTATTTAGAGGAAGGATACCAAGTTGATGCAACAGTCAACATCAGCTACAGCGACATTGAAGGGGAGCAAAGTGGATTTTATATTGAACAGGGGTGCACGCTTAACTGGGGTGACGGTAATATAGATGCCGACCCGTTGTTTATCGAGCCGGGCTATAGGGACGCAAACGGAGTATGGATTGATGGCGACTATCATCTAATGACTGATTCGCCGTGTATAGATGCTGGTGACCCTAATTATGTGGCTGAACCCAACGAGACAGATTTAGATGGAAGACCACGCGTACTGGATGGAGATAACGACGGTGACCTCGTGGTTGATATGGGTGCCTATGAGTACAGCTTCACAATATCGGCCAAGGCCAGAATCATTCCACGTACTATAAATTTGGCGAGCAGAGGCAATTGGATTACTTGCTACATCTGGCTATCGGAAGGTGACAATGTTGCTGACATTGATCCCAATAGCATTCTTCTTGAGGGCGAAATTGAGGCTGACACTGTTGAGGTCGATGTAGAACGGCAAGTTGTAACAGCTAAGTTCGGTCGCGAAGATGTTCAGCCCATTCTTGAGGTTGGTGATGTCAAGCTGACAATCACCGGCCGATTGATGGATGGAACAGTTTTTGAAGGAACGGATACGATTAAGGTAATAGACAAAGCCGGCAAAAACTAACCTGCAGGACGGACGTCAGAAGTCAGAGCTAAGAAAAAAATGAATCCTCGGTTATCTGTCTTCCGTCTTCTGTTTTCTATGTTCTGTTATTGCGCTGTCAATGGCTTTTCTAAGTGTATTCACGGCCGGTGCTTCCGGCAGCTTTTCGTAAGCTGCGTCAATCGCTTTCTTGGCCTCATCTACCCTGCCAATCTGGTAATAAACGTAGCCTAACAAAAACTGCAGCTCAGCCGAACCGCTTATCTTTATCCATTCTTCGATATCGACTATCCTGCTTTCGACCTTGTCCCTGTCGCCCACCATACCAACAAGGTCTATCTTAAACTGTGCGTATTCGGGGAAAATCTCAAGTGCCCTCGAAAGGAATAATGCGCTGCTTGTATATCCGCCGGCCGCGAATAAAGCATGGCTCTTGCCCGCGTACGCAAGCGGGTCGTTCCTCTTGTAAAGCGACGCAATGGTATAAGTGTCCGCAGCCCGGTAGTACTTGCCCTCCTTTAGATACTGCTCCGCAGCCCGCATGTGCTGATTGAACTTGTCCTCCTCATAAGATGCAAAAGTCTTGTGTTCACCCATAAGACTCTGGGCTCTGAGAGATAAAACAACGTCGCTGACCTCCTCTTGCGGCTTCTTACTAATCGCGTCTCTTATAAGGTCGGCCTCTAACGCATCCATTTCCTCATCATCTTCTACAAGGGCCATTTGCATTTGGTCTATTAAAATCTCGGTGGTTGACTTCTTCGCCTTCGGTTCTTCACTCTCGATGCGCCGATCTTGCTTCGAGTATTGAGTATCAAGTTTGGTGTATTCGTTTTGCATATTTTCGATCTGCTGTTGCATCCGCTCATAAACATCGAGCTCTCGACCACCTTTTTTCGTTTTTCCATCCTCGTCGGCTTGTTCCTGTTTTAACAGCTCTGTCAACTGCCCTTTAGCAGCTAAACGCTCTTTACGTTGGTCGTCGGAAAGGTATCTTTCGAAATCGCTTGCAGGTTCCCACTGCTTTTCTTGCTTTTTTGTTTTCAGCAGTTGAGGTGGTTCTAACATATCTTTGGCCTGTTCAAGCTTGCTGAATGGCCGCAGGGATTCATCCCGGACAATCAGGCTTTGCTTCAACGTCGGAGCTCTGTGTTGTAGCTGTGCTAAGTCTCGCTGCAAACGTTCCATCTGGGCCTGGTTCTGCTCATCCACCAGTCTTTTGGCCTCTGCGTATGTGAGGACGCCGTCCAAAATCAGTTTTTCGAGCTGCTGCGGCTTAAAACGCATCGGCCTGTAGCTTATGCCTGGAGTGCTCATCTCCGGGCCGGCCAAGGTAGGTTGTTGTGGTATAGCTGGAACTGTAAATTCTTCCACAGTCCGGACATCCGTACTTGCTGTTGGCGGCCTGACAACACTGGAGAGGTCGGGCCTCGTAGTGGTTACTGTCCCGGATGGTGAGTAATACGGTGTATACCTGCCCGGCAGATTGCCTATACCTCCTGAGCCGGTTGAACGTCTCAAAAAAGAATCCAGTGTTGTTGAACCGGCTGTGCCCGCAAAGCTCGAAGTCGCGCTGTAGGGCACGGTTCCACGAAAATGCTTGCCACCGGCAACATTGCCGGTAATCA
>Ga0209636_10008371_pt1 | contig 10530 bp, 9 predicted proteins | sample DeeMarSWOR152_54_FD_187464 | JGI IMG/M metagenome (GOLD analysis project Ga0209636, IMG submission 187464) | Marine sediment microbial communities from White Oak River estuary, North Carolina - WOR-1-52-54 (SPAdes) (version 2) | ecosystem: Environmental > Aquatic > Marine > Intertidal zone >... | reverse complement strand
CTGCGGTAATAGGGCGCGCCTGCAGCCACCAAATATCCCTGTTCTCATCCACAGCCCATTCGATATCCAAGTGTTGCCCGAATTTCTCTTCCAACTCTTTCGCCTTCCCAGCAATGAATTTAATCTCTTCAAGGGATATAAAGGTAACCTCCTTCCCTGCCGGAATCTCCCACTCTCCTGTGCCTGAACGGTACACCTGGAAGCGCTCCGGTTCAATTTTCCCCGAGACTAGTTTGTCACCCATATCACTCACAGCTTCTATCACCACGGCATGATCTTTACCTGTAGGATCGCAGGTAAAACATACACCCGCCGCCTTTGCTGCTACCTGGCTCTGAACAACGAGCCCTACCGGCAGAGGAGACTCGGAACCGGCGTACTGTATCACCCTTTCACTATTCCCCGATTCGATGCAGAGGCTTGCAGCAGATAATGCTTCTGTTTCCGTGACAATACCGAGAACGGTTTCAAACATACCGGCAAAGGATTTTTCACCAGAATCTTCGCCCAAAGCAGAAGACCTGATCACTACTGGACCCTTATCAAGCAGCTCCCTGACTTTATTGATGAGCTTGTTCCTCGTTTCTCTGGGCCACTGCTCTATAGGAATTGTTGCTGCAGACACGGCGAAACCGGTTGGAACCCTTGCGCCCATGGAGATTAAGCGAGCCAGTCCGCAGGCCTTTCCTCCAAAAATGGGAGTCATCTCCGGTGTCAGGCAGTCCAGGTCCCGGATCTCGAGAGGTGCTTGTGGATTCATATCCTTACGCTCCATGATGGTTTGTATCATAAATATCTCATTCTCTCAATGAGTTGATATTCTCCCAATGAGTTGATTCGAGCCTATGAAGGAACCCTAGTGAAAAATGGCACTTCTTATTCTAGGACTCCAGCTGTTCACTAACGCTTGATAATTCCTGAAGGCTAAAACCCCGAATATCACTTTTTTTTGATGGGCCGAAAGGGATATTTTTTCCTTTGTAGGTGCAATACATCCCCTCCCCTTGTATTCTTTTACGGTTAATCATCTCCCTGCATTCGAACAAGATATTCGTACTTGCAGTTTTCATGCCTATTTTTTATAAACCAACCCAGAACATCACGCGCTGTTTTTGGGCTAACCTTCGTACGGAACGCCAAGAACACACCTTTGGCGGAGAAATTTACCCGTGAGAAATCCTCTCATCAAAGCCGATAAAGGTATAGCCGACGCCCATCCAAGCATCCTGGAAAATAGCAAATATGCCCAGTGGCAGGATACAGCTCGAAGTCTTTACCGCTTATGCAGATCCCGGAGCATTTACCATTGGCATGGTCCTTGCTCTCTGTTGTATAATGAAACGAACTCCGTATAAATCCTACTCAACTTCTCGATGCATGTTGATGTTGTATGTCTATCGAATTATTTTGATGTTTTCCTTACAAGCACCCAGGAGAGTCTTTTTATCTCAACGATGCAATCTCATAGAGAAGGACGGGTCACGAAAGAGATAAGCTAATTGAATATCTCTTTCTTTCGGTTCGCTCCCATGGCAGGGACGAACCACCTTTGTGGTCTTTCGGACGGGATGGAACACAACAGTACCATTTCAAAATCTGAATTGAGATTACAACAATGGTGGGTGACATTGTGGGAATCCCGAGTATTCATGAAAATTGGTTGTAAATGGAAACATTTTTTTACCACTTTCCTTTTATGTATCTTAGCAGGAGGTTGCGGGGGTAAGATTGCCGTTGTCCCCACTACGGAGCCCATCGTCCCGCAGAGGGAGCTTGCTCGAATAGGGTATGCCATTCAGGTCGGGGCGTTCTCGGATCTTACTAACGCTGTCCGGCTTACACAAACTCTCCAAGATCGCGGTGTGGACGCCTATTACTTTGTTCACAAAACAGGACTCTATAAGGTACGCTTTGGTGATTTTTCGTCAAAAGAGAGCGCCTCAAGAAAAGCCAAAAATCTTCTTGCCTCGGGAATCATCGATGAATTTTACATCGTCGGCCCAGAAGACTATCCAAAATTAAAGTATCGAAAAAACGCCACGATCATTCTCAGAAATGAGATTATCACTACGGCAAAAAGCTTTATTGGGGTGCCTTATCGATGGGGCGGTGTTTCCCCAGAACGGGGGTTTGATTGCAGCGGTTTGTCGATGGCTGTCTATCATCTCAATGGCCTGAATCTTCCACGGTCGTCAAAAGCACAGTGGCAGGCCGGGTCACCGGTCAATCGAAGGCAGTTGTCAAAAGGGGATCTTGTTTTCTTTGCAACTTCTGGAGGGAGAGAGATCTCTCATGTAGGCATTTATGTCGGTGAGGATAAATTCATCCATGCACCAGGAAGAAATAAAAGGATCCGCTTTGACTCGCTTTCAAAAAGATATTTCAGGCGCCGTTATGTTGGTGCACGGACTTACTTATGAGCCAACTCAGATTATTACTGTTTATTCAAAAACTACCAATAAAATCCGCAGTAAGAACAATCCTTATAGGTGCCCCTCATTTTGTAACGAGGGGCACTACCATATCTCATTAGGGCTTGTCGAATATTTTTCTTTCTCAATGCCTTCCACCGTGCTGGTAATAAGGTCCATTTTCTACCGGCGTAAAATCTTTCCCCTTTCTTTACTGATCGAGATCATTTCACCTCCGTTCGTTTCCCAATCCGATAACATGTTGGTATCTCATGGGCAACGAACAGTCCTATGGTGTACTGTGCCCAAAGAGGACGAGGAAAGAACTGGCATGGAGTACCATAGATGGGTCATCTGAGGATGTGGATTCATAGTAGTTCTGAATACTCCTGACACCCCTTTTCCCCATTGACCCCTTTTTCCTCATTGACCCCTTTACCTATGTAGACCCCTTGATCTATATAACCGTATGGCAAATATGCATTGTAAACCCAGCAGGGTACTTCGCCAATTTTTTATCTAGATGACTTCATATCATTATTATGACGCCGTGCCCAGTTCAGAGGTGCAGTGTGGGCAACGAGTTGCCTTAATCGGAATGCTTGAAAAGCAATATGGGCAATCCTTGGTCGTCGGTTCTTCCAGAGGAGCCTCCTCCCGCTTGAATCTGTTAATTTGGCGGATGAGAAGAAAAACGGCAAACGCAACGATTACAAAGCTAATGATCGTATTCACGAACAGGCCGTAGTTGATTGTGACCGCACCTGCCTTCTGAGCGTCGGCAAGAGCGGTATACGGCCCTGCAACCGTCCCTTCTCTCAAGACCGCAAAAAAGTTGGAAAAATCGACGTTACCTAAGAGTAGGCCGATGGGAGGCATGATGATATCGGAGACGAGCGACTTCACGATAGTACCGAAGGCCACACCAATGATGATACCGACGGCCATATCAATAACGTTTCCCCGCATAGCAAACTCTTTGAATTCTTTTAGCATTCTATTCCTCCTTTTCTTATGGGTTGCCATTGAACATCAATGGAAACTAACGGTGAATTATACCGAAAAACTCTCCATGATCCAACAAATAAAGAAAATTACGGCCCAGTGTAAAAGATCATCTGGCAAAGAAAGCATACTCGCTATGAAATGCACTTCTCAAGGTGTGTAGGGGAATTCCTGGTCCCCTTTAACGATTAATCTATTAAGTAAGTCTGACCTCATACACCCTTTTGACCAGTTCCCTGTATCAGCGATAAAGAACCGACACCTTACGTTCGTTGTGAAATCATACATAAAGTCGGAAATAGTTGCTGTTAATTCCAGTAAAATGTGGATACATGGTGCGGGTGGGGGGAACAATGTTCACAATCTAGGCTTAAAGGATATTTTAGGGAATAGTCCAGTCAAGTGGAGGGAAATTGGATGGGGAGGACTATGCCGTTAGTCGGAAACATCAAATGGTGAGACCTGCCCCCTATTCTCATTCTTCAAAGCTGAATACCTTCGCACTACCAATTTCGGAAAAAATCGGAAAAACAGCTGCCTTTCATCCCTTATACAAGACAATCCAAAGGAATATTGGGGATTTTTTCGCTTCACTTATAGGATCCCCAAAGAATCCCGGACGGTCATTAGAGTCATTCTATCAGGGGCAACCAGCAGGTAAAATGTGGGAAGCTCCGTCCAAGCGCCAGTGTTTATGTACCGAGTACCATTGAATACCGTATCCTCTGGATAGTGGGTATGGCCGCAGGTAACCGCTTCATATCCATTTTCAATGGCACAATTCACCGCGTTCATCATTACATTTTTCCGGAGGACCGTATAGAAAATCTCCCATTTCTTCGCATATTGAGCAACATGTACCGGTTTCGCCCCCAACATTATCCTAAGATTGTGCATCAGCTTGAAAGCCTTCATGAATGTTTGGTTCCTGGGCATGATTTCATCGAAATCGTCACCATGGGTGATGAGCAGTCTATGGTTTATGTCATAGAAACTCTTGAAATGGACTTCTCCAAACTCCGTTGGGAGATATCCATTGTCATGATTCCCCCGCACCCAGACAACTCTCTGACGGTAGGAGGCCTGCTTAATACAGTCCATAATTCTCTTGTGGGGTTCTATCAATTCCGAATAAGAATTGTTGATAATGTCCCCATTCAGAATAAGTTCGTACTCTTCGGAGATATTCTCCAGAAAAGTCTCAAAGTCCTGATAGAGAAAGTATCGAGAGCCTATATGCAAATCGCTGACAATTATTGCATTCATTATCTGTAAGAATGAGTGATTCAACTGACAGAGGAATTGATGGTCTTGCTTTGTTCTTGTTTGGTTCCGAGAATCAGATTAATCCAAATTTCTTGCATTTTAATCCGCTCTATTTGGGAGTGATTTTGTAGGTTGGGCGGGTCATCTGAGGGCGCCAGCATATTCAGGCTTAAGGCGAATCGCCTCCTTGAAGGACTCTGCCGCTTCTGGATGGCGTTGAAGCATAACGTATACAAGGGCGAGAAAGAAGTGCGCATCAGCATTATTGGGCATGAGGCGGATGGCCTGTTTGTAGGCTTTGACTGCTTCCTCACGGCGTCCAAGATTCACATAAACCCTGCCGAGAGTATAGTATGCATCGGCAAAATCAGGGTGTATCCGGAAGACTTGCTTGATAGCCTCGATTGCTTCCTCGTATTGCTCTAAGTATGTATAAACCAGAGCCAGATTATAATACGCCTCAGCATTTTCGGGCTGGAGATGGATCGTCTCGTTGTAAGCCTCAATCGCCTCGTTGAAGCTCCCGAGCTTGTAAAAAGCACGGCCTAACGTGAAGTGCGCTTCGGCATGACCGGGCTCGAGCCGGATAACTTGCTTCAAGGACTCTATTGCTTTTTGGTAACGACCATCTTGGAAATAAGACAGTCCCTGACTATACTTTGTATGTGCTTCAACATCCATGCTCTTCTCTAATGATTCAGTTTCCATCTTTCTTTAAGGCTTCTCTGTTGTCAGAACTCACCTCATGAGCGAATCCATTTATTGGTGCATTAACCCTTTCTGCATTTTTTGTGCCATCCAGTGCTCATCCCTAACTATTTGAAATCACGATATGAGTTAGATGTCCCCACAATAATTGCATACAATTTTTAATAGTGCTGAAAAAAATTGTCACAATAAGGATTTTTGACCACCTAACCTAGAGTGATTGGGATTTTCCATCCCCTCTTTTCATTCTTCCAGCTTGTAAAGGCGTACGGCGTTTTCGTATCCGATCTTTCGATAGAGATCAGGGGGCAGTTTTGAGAGCAAGGTTTTCGAACCTTCCCGGACGCGTTCCGCACGTTGTCCGAACACCGTACCTGTTCCAGAACCCCGAATGCCCGGCGAGACGAAAAACTGATCGCTCCCGATTACGAAGCGGTCTTGAAAATCGCGAAACAGCGCGAGCCATTCGATTGTAATTTTACCCTTTTCATCCAGTACCCGATTGCTCTGAACGCCTCCGCCCATCCTGAGGCTCATAAAAAGATTCGGGTGTTCCCGCAGCACCTTTCGACTCAGTTTGGCCGTCCAATGGCCAAGCATATCAGAGCCGGCGTGGGCCCAGACGATTTTAGCCTTGCGGTTATGGGCGAGCAGCCGTTCAAAGCCCGCGATGTTTGCCGCAAGTCGGGGTGAATTTGCCTGGGATGCGAGCTTCGGAGGCAAGTGGGCAACGTCCTCCACCACAACATCAAAGTGAAGGTCGATTACCACATCGTGGCGTGCAGCGATGTCCGCAAGTAGCAGAAACAGGGGATGATCTGCTGGAACCGACTCATAGGGATGCCCGGGCATCAGTGAGAAGTGATGAGCGGTGAGCTCCCCGAATCCGACTGCGCCCCTCCGAAGAATTTCATTCGCCTTTTTCTCAAATCGCTGCCGAGTATGCTTGCTTATATGCTCCGGGGCCGTTTTCTGAATCATCGTGTTGAGCGTTCCTCCGCCCCCAAGGAAAGCAAAACGCTTTGAATAGCGTTTCAGGGAAGATATAAAGTCCTCATAATCATAGAGCCCCGGATGTCCCGGGGGCTGAGGCGGAGGCATGACAAAGCTTGTCCGCACACCAGCCTCATCCATCGCCTTCAGAGCTACCTGCGCCGCGCCTTCATAGTCATGCATTCGTCCACCCACCAGATGTACGTGGACATCTATCCACTCAATCCTTTGGGGCGTAATGGGTCTACCCTGCGGGGTGGTTTCACCGGCCAGCGATGGGGAGACGAAAAAAAGGATCCCGATGAGAGCCAGCCTGTAAAGGAAATGCCAGAGCGGCATTGATTTTAGTTTGGTATTGTTGAAGGGCAAACCTTTATCCTTCACTTAGCTTTTTTATAGATGACCCTCCTCTTTCCTCTGTCTTTTACCCTTGCACCCTCTTTAAGAGCCATGCCATGTTTTCACCCAGGACTTTCATGGTCAGAATACCCTCTTCGTCCTTTTCCACATCGCCCTTTTCTAGGCCAAATCCCATATTCCAGTAGCTTGAACCTGGGACAATCATTTGATTGATAAAGAAAAAGTGGTTGAGGGTATCAAATACGTGGATGCTGCCAGCCCGGCGCACAGCGACGACAGCAACGCCTACCTTTCGTTTTAACATATCACCATTAAACTTAGCTACAAAACCTGCTCGATCGATCAAAGCCTTCATTTCCGCGCTCACGTCTGTGATGTAGGTGGGCGATCCCAAAATAATCCCCTCTGCCTCGATCATCTTGTCAATGCACTCGTTCACAATATCATCTTTTACCGAACAATGTTGATCCTTGTTCTGAATGCACTTGTGGCAGGCCATGCAGCCTCGGATCTTCTTGCCGGCAAGCTGAAAAAGCTCAGTTTCAATTCCTTCTTTTTGTAACTCGCCAAACACATAACGTATGAGTGTAGCCGTATTACCATCTTTCCGTGCGCTCCCATTGAAGGCAATAACTTTCATTTCCTCATTATCCTTTCTTTCCCATGACTTATGCGGATTAAGAGTTGAAAGATGAACTCCTCGAAAACAAGGATTTCAGAAAACCATCGATAGGGCATTTGACTTCATCCCTCTGCAAAAGGAGAGGATCACCTCCTTCCTATTTCAAATATCTCTAGGAATCTCACGTAATTCTTGAATAGCGTATTGGAAATGGATATCACACAGTCCAGAGCTGGTCAAGTTTGTGCCCAAATCCCCCAGAAGGGGTTAATCAGGAATGTCAAATGCTGAGGCTTAAACCACCTATCTATGGGTATCTTCCATATCAAGAAATATTTTATTTCTGTCGAAAAGAACGATGCACTTTCGGAACGAACATCCCCTATTACTCAGTTTTTACAATGAAGGTATCAATGCCCCCATTTTTATAGGCACCCTCCCCTCTTTCCCTTGACGAGTTTGGGGTATTGACTTCTTGTGAAAAACGAGTTTAATGTTTTCCTCTCAAGGTAAGGCATCATGCATTAAGGTAATGTAAACAGAGTTTACGGATATACCGCCTTAAGGGGCTGTTAGGCATGTCCCAGGGAGAGTGGAAGGAAATGCAAAGGGCCACATTTTGAAGGGGGCAAGTGCACTTTTTGCAAAGAGTGGGCATTATCCCTCTTGTAATACGTTCAATTGAGAAGGAGGTGATTGAGATGTGGTGGTGGGTGGCTACGATAATAGTCTGGCTTTTCTCAGCTGCCTGAATTGTTGGTATTATGGTGGGCGTTGCCCGCGGCAAATCCAGATTGTTCAGTCCTGCTAATATTGTTGGAGTAGTTGTCCATGGAGTTACTGCTATTGTTGTCATCTTTCTGCTTTTCAAAGCATTGGGGGCATAGCCGGAAAAAATTCTGACAATCTCAAGGGATGAAAGGGAAAAGGAGATTCAATATGAAAACATTATGGTGGATTCTGGGAACGGTTTTTAGCCTCGCTGGTCTTGTCTGAATAATAGCGCTCATGGGAGAGGTCTTCTCCCGGGCTGAAGGATTCACGAGCTTTAGCTCCCAATTTTGGGGTTTTTTAGTTTTTCATACTGTGTCAATGTGCTTGGGACTCCTTTTCATTGATTTCGCCACCAAAGGCAGACGAGAGGCTAAATCAAGCAATAATGAGTGAGGGGAATAGGGAATAAGGGACCAATTTTACGTTTGACCGGTAAGTGCCCCGTAAGCCCCGCCCTGTGGGCGGGGATCTTCACTTTTTTCTTTGTTAATAGTGGTATCGGCTGCTGGAGTTGGCTCTTTTTATCGTAATGATTGAAAGGACGATCTGACCCACTTCTTCCACAAAGCTCGCTCCTGTTTGTCCTTCCGTAATGAGCAGTGGTTATGCCGGTTTCCTGAATTCCAGGCAATAACCATGAAACTGGCCATGTGCCTTCCATATATCGACCACTCGTGTCTCTTCCATGGTATTTGGCACCAGGTTGAGGGGCACGGCCAAGTCCGCATTCTTACCTCGATCCGTCCGCGAGAGGCCAAGGATACGTTCGTAGAGTCTAGCCAACCGTTCCGTTTCATCGGCAATGACGATTTTGGTTCCCGGCCGCGCGACACGGATCATCTCCTCGATGGCTTGCTTCTTGCCCGAGAAAAAATTTATCCCGCCGATGTGGAAAACGCTGTCGAAAGATCCTGCCTTGAAAGGTAACGCCTCAGCCATCCCCAGGAAAAGGTCTACCGACCAACCTCTCTTGCTGACGAATCTGTGACAGCGTGCCAGTTGTCCCAAGGAGATATCCAGCCCATATACATCATCCACTACTGGCGACTCAAATAGGTAGGGGAGATTTGTGCCAGGGCCTATTGAAACCTCCAACACACGCCCACCGTTCAATTCCAATCGATCCAATATCTCTTTGCGCGCCTTGCGCTCTCCACCCATGGGCAAGAAAGCCACTTTCGTAAAGAGGGTGTACATGTGTGAAAGCCAGTCATAGAAGCGTGCAAATCGGCGATTCAGTCCCTCCAGCTCCTCCGGGCGGATAAATCGGGGAAGACCCCCCTCGATGGGAAAACGCTGCTCACAGGTTGGGCACAGCAGAAGCCCCTCTTCCACCGTCTCATCACTGCCTTCGTCGTACAGGCGGAGTTCTGCATGACAATCGGGACAGCACAGTAGTTCCAATGTTGCACGTTTCATCTCACTTCTCCTGTTCTCGCGAAGTAAAGACCCCAAAGATCTGTATATCTTCCGGGTCAAAGCGTTTGAGCAGGTCGGATCAGATCGGACTGTAGATGCGCTGATCGGTTATAACCTTATAACAGGCTCCGCTTTATTGAATATGCAAAAATCCGCGCATAGTGTAATCCAGCGGATAATGCAATTCTTATAGAGATCCTCCAGAAAAGCATACCATAGCAATGATTACATGTCCATGTATACTATGGATTTGTTAATGAAGGCTTAAAAAGTCTTATTTATAGTATTACATGAGATAGTATAACGAATATTCATAAGAAATATGCAGAGCCGCCCATCCTTGATCCCTGTTGGATTTTAAGCACAAATCAGAATAGGAAAGATAATCTTGCTGGTGCGTTGAAGAATGTTCGCAATCTGTGAATAAGGTAGCACCCCATTTTCTTCCCTGACACACATTAAGATACATTACCATTATTCACCATTTATTGACAGAAATTATGATTTCATATAGCATATTCATAAGTTGCGAAAACGATGGTAACAGTGGAGGCCAAGAATGGAATCGGAAAACAGTAAAGTTATTCCATTTGGCAACTCAGCTAACCATCCGGAGAACGATGCTAAAGATAGAGATGATGAGCTTAGGGCTTTGAGCCGTGTCGCAGCAGCAATCAGTGGCCTCTGGGATCTTGAAGCCATTCTTAAGGTTGGCTTGAATAGTGTGCTTGAGATTATGCACGGGGTTATCGGGGGGGTCATGTTTTTAGATGAGGAAACAAGGTCCCTGTCCTACTTTGTCTACCAGGGTCTCTCTTCCAAATATGCCGAGGAAATGCGTCTCAAACTTGGTGAGGGAATTGCCGGAAAGGTTGCTCAAGATGGCAGGGCAATACTGTTAGAGGACATCTCCCTGGAACCAAGGGCTGCCCGACCTGATCTCATAAAGACGGAAGGTTTAAAAGCATTTAT
>Ga0209636_10008369_pt1 | contig 10531 bp, 7 predicted proteins | sample DeeMarSWOR152_54_FD_187464 | JGI IMG/M metagenome (GOLD analysis project Ga0209636, IMG submission 187464) | Marine sediment microbial communities from White Oak River estuary, North Carolina - WOR-1-52-54 (SPAdes) (version 2) | ecosystem: Environmental > Aquatic > Marine > Intertidal zone >... | reverse complement strand
GGTTCAGACCATGGATTATGACCATGGCCTCCTCGTTCATCTTCAGCGTACCGTTGTTTGGATACAGAATATGGGCACGCGACTTCTTTCCGGTTGTTATTTTGTAACCATGATAAAGATAATAGTATGGAACTGGATCAAGCCAATCGGGTCTTAAGGCAGGCGGTTGTACCTTAACATCGTTCTCAAACCAAGTCAACACAGCATCGGGTTGGCGGATAACGATTTCTGCCTTTGGTGCTTTCGTTTTGTCTTTTTCAAGCGAATTTGGGGCAATACAGTCTCTTGAACCCAATCCCGAAGACTGAATTCTGTTCTTTGCGATGTTCAGGTTGACTGTTAAGAAATCACGTACCAAATCTGCTATTTCCCGAGAAATAGTAATGTTGGCAAAGGACGAGCCGGCATTGTGTGTGTAGCCATAAACGCTAATCATAAGATTGGGTTTAGCAATCAGAGTATCGGCAACATCTCGTAAAGTGATTTCTGATTCGGACGTCAAGACTTCACCGGTTGAATCAAAATATACTGTTCCGAGGAGTGTTTCTTTCATGCCCTGCTGGGATGTTGAGAAAAAGTAGAAGACCAAAATAAGATAAATCAATACCCCCTTTTATATCAAGACATATAATCAAGCCTTCTTAGCCAGTTGTCAAAAATAGAAGCATGCGGTGTATAAGAAACGACCCACGGGCGACAAGGTGGGTATTGTCTTGAACTCCGCCAACCTTAAGTGATTATATTAAGAATGACTAAATTGTCAAGACTTAAGTCTTGACAAAAACTCGATTGTATTTATAATTCGCTCAGGAGGCAACAATGAGATCTTCAATACTATTGATGGTCATGCTCCTGATCATTAGCGGTTGCTGTTCAGTGACGCGGCCGCCAGGACAAACCGTTGCATCGGAGAATAATTTTGAAAATGGTGTTAATCAGTATGAAAACGGGCACATCAAACAGGCAATTCACCAGTTCGAAAAAGCCATTGAAAAGAATCCTGCTAACTTTAAGGCATACTATTACCTGGGTCTTTGCTATAAACATCAAGGCGTAACGGAGACGGCCCACAGGCACTTTCAAAAGGCCATTGACCTTAATCCCAGTGATGAAGCATGGGTCATGAAGGTGAGGGTTGAAATGGAGACCGGTGGTTCTGAAAAAGGAAAGAAAAAGTAATCTGTCAATAAAAACACCACCTCGCCAGGATGTCATTGACGACAAATAGGCACACGATGATACATAGAAAGAGTAGTCACTCGCAAGGCCTTGTAAAATAAACCCCTCAGAAACTCATGGTTTCTTCGAGACTTCAAGCCAGCGTCCGGATTCGAGCCGGCCAAAGGTCTCGAGCGAAGCGAGAGGAGACCTGTCATCGATCTCAGTGAAATCATTGATTTCAGAGAGGCGGTTTACGAAACCGATTTGATGGTTTTTCGAGAACTTCTGTATTTACATCGAAAACCGCACAGATGTAATACAGATAACGCTTTCCGTAATTCTGGCCATTGCTGGGAAGTCCGAATTGTGCTGTGTCTTTTGGCCTGGACTTGGCACAAATCTGGCACAAACAAAATAGGGGAGTGGCAAAATACATCACTCCCCTTGTGCTACAACTTTGATTTCTATCTAACCTTCACCACTTTCTGCGTCACCACACCGTCAACCTCGATGAAGTAGATGCCTGGTTGAATCTTGGTTGGCTCTACAACTCGCCCCGTGATGTCAAAGACTTTGCATTGCTTGCCCTCGGGTAGTTGCAGGGGACCGCGGAAGATTGTTGCGGAAAGGCTTCCTTGTTGTTCTATCGGTTTGACAATCGGCTGTTCCTTGACGCCGACGGGCCAAGATAACCACGGGTCAAAGTCAACATAATCGCTTACCGCATTGCCCAAGCCACCTGGATTAGCTACAGGATGATATGGACCAGTCGCATCTCCCCACCAGTTAGAATCGGCATCTACAGTGACACCAGCATCATCGTTGTCTACTCCATAATATGAGTTATCAAAAATGTTGCAGTTTTGAATTTCAGGCTCGCCACCAAACGCGCTATAGATACCCCTCGACTGTCCAAAGATATCGCAGTATTGAATCACAGGGTGAACTCCATTACCACCACCGCAAGATATACCAGCCCAAGCATTCTGTTCTACGGTGCAATTGTCTATAATCGGTGAAGTAGAGTCGCCCCCGCATGAAATGCCATCGGAGTTGTTGAAACTAATGATATTGTCACTGATTATAGGCGATGAGAATGAGCCGCAGAGGATGCCAGCACCACCACAGTCCTCTCCCCCGCCGACGCCACCCAGTGTGATGGTGTTGCCACTAATGATTGGTGATGAATGCATGCAAGCAATGCCACCACCGTATCCCCAATATTGCCCCTGTGCTGTATTGCCAGTGATGATGTTGTTACTAATGAGTGGCGCTGAACTGTGACAAGAAATACCACCACCGAACACGTGATGTCCCCTGGCTTTGTTGTTAGTGATGGTGTTGTTAGTTATGACCGGCGAAGAAGCGGTGTCACAGCAAATGCCTGCACCAATTCCATCTGCCCAGGGTGTCATTGGTTCGGTACCGAAACCAGCAACATTGTTTCTAATGTTGTTGTTAGTGATGGTAGGTGAACAGGCAGCGCTGCAGAAGATACCTGCTCCCAAAGTGTCAAATCCGTTCTGGATAGTAAATCCACTTATTAGTGATGTAGTGTCAATCCAAATGGATATTTCTATCACTCGATTTACACTGTCACCATCTATTACCGTAAAATCAGGACCCAACTCACTTATCATATGTATCCCTTGCGTGTTTGGCCAGATGATATTTTCTACATAGGTTCCTGGCCCAACAAGCACAATATCGTTATCTGCACAGGAGTCTAATCCCGCCTGTATTGTGTTGAGGGCGGAATCTGGGTGGACATACCAGACAGTGCGTTCGGCGTATACCGTGCCGCACAGGAAAAGCATTGCGATACACAAAAGACCTACATTCTTCATACCTACCTCCTCTACATTATGCCTTACTATATGCTATCTAACCTTCACCACCTTCTGCGTCACAACGCCGTCAACTTCTATGAAGTAGATGCCTGGCCGTATTCTGGCTGGTTCCACAACCCTACCCACGATGTCATAGATCTTGCATTGTTCATCTTTGGGCAGTTGCAGAGGTCCGCGGAAGATGGTTGGCATGATTCCCATGTCAGCAACGATGCGAATCCCATTTTCTTCAACTGCGTACTGCTGGGCATAATCTAACAAAGCTGTTGCAATAGTCCACGAACATCCATAGTTGTCGCAGTTAGCAAATGAAATGACTGCTGAGTTTTCCTCCGGGCAAAACCCTATGATAACATCAAATCCATCTATACGACCATTGTGAAACCACACCCATCGATTGCCGAAAAACCACCCGATATGATGCCAGACCAATCCTACCCAATGATCGGGTGCGACCTCAAATTGGTGTGACAGAATCAATTCAACGGTGGTGCTATCCAAGATTCTCACCGTATCAATTATACCATGTTGGAGGATAGCGGCGAGGTACCGACCCAGTTCCACCGAACTCGACTTGAGTTGAAAACTAGGATAAAACGGAGCACCCCACCAGGGTTGACGGATATACGAAGTCCCGGTCCAATGATAACCTCTAGCGAGATTGTTTGTGTCTGAGTTTGCCAAAAACCATGAGGTCTCATACATGCTCAAAGGATGAAAAATGGAATCTTGGCAATGAATGGGGAAACTATCTTCTATAGTTTCAACCAAATAACCAAGGAGAGCGATTGCTACCTCGCAGTATTCGTACTGTGTACCTGGAACCGAACCGTTAAAGTTGAGTGTGGAATAGTATGAACCACCTGGAACCAAATATCCCTGCAAGAAAGTGCCCAATGGTATGGGCGAATCACCCCAGGGCACCATGAGTGGGTCCAGAATAGCATCGTTGTAGCTGATACTTGAAGTATGCGTCATAAGCATGCGGAAGGTAATGGATGAGTCTAGATAGGCAGGGCAGCGAACGTTGAATGGTAGATAGTCATTAATGTCATCATCCAATTCGAAGAGGCCGCGTTCCCACAACTGCATGATCGCGGTTCCGGTAATGGTTTTTGAGATTGAGGCTAGTGAGAATAGAGTTGTGTCCGCCAATTCGATGCTATCTTCAAGATTGGCGTAGCCATAGCATTGTTGCCAAATGATCTGTCCATTCTTGAACGCCCACGTTGCCAGTCCAGGAATGTGGGCCGTGACTATGTGATCGCGGATCAAGGAATCCAAAGATGCCGAATCGTAGCGGGTAAAATGATTTTCATATCGGACGCTGATCATGTCCTCTGAATTCGTGAGTCTTTTTACTCGACTGGGCATCATTTCAGATGTGTATTCACGCGTGGGCACTGTGGTAGCACGTGATATACCATACAGTAAGAGTAATACGAATACGTTAAACAACAATCCAACTTGCTTCATATTATCCTCCTCCTTACCACATGACGGCTATACTTCAGATTACCTAACCTTTACAATCTTCTGAACTACAATGCCGTCAACCTCGATGAAATAGATGCCTGGCTGTATCTTGTCAGGTTCCACAGCCCGTCCAGTGATGTCAAAGACTTTGCATTTTTCGCCTTCGGGCAGATGCAGAGGTCCGCGGAAGATGGTTGCTCCGTAGCTCTGCTGCTTGACAATTCTTGCCTCACCCTGCTCAATACCAACAAACGGATAGAACTTGCCCCATATACGCATGGTGTTCACGGGCTGTCCGTTGATTGAATCTGTCCAACCTGAGTAGGTGACTAATATTTGATCACCAGGACCATGTGCTAAAGCGGGTGTAATCTGGTCTCCCAGTTGGATCGATACGGCAAAGGTATCTATTATCATACCCGAAGTATTCATTATTGCGCCGTATATGTCTGAAGATATACCGCTGCGCTCGTCCTCCCATGCAATTACACAGTTGTTGCCATCGAAGGCAACCGAAGGAGCACATTGATTACCAGTGGCAGTAGAGATGGCGATGCCCGCAGGATCGAGTACAGTACCGCTTGGAGAAACTCGCGTACCATAGATATCATATTCAGGACCATTCCGCCGATCCTGCCAAACAACCAGATAGTCTGTACCATCAAATGCAACAGTAGGCAACCGTTGACTGTCGATAGCGGTTGAGATAGCAATGCCTGACGGATCGAGTACAATGCCGGCAGGAGAAACCCGTGCTCCATAAATGTCACCGGAGTCATTTCGACTGCATTGCCAGACAGCGAGATAGTTAGTGCCGTCAAAAGCAACAGACGGATACTGTTCCGCGTAGTCTGTTGCGACAACGAAGCTTCCTAGGACGACACCGCCAGGGGTAACCCGTGTGCCATAGACGCCTTCAGGTGGCCATCCTGACCATAGTACCAGGTAGTTGTTACCATCAAAGGCAATTGATGGAGGCGTGGTCGTGAAGGCAATACCAAAAGAACCGAAAGAGTCAATAACGATTCCATCAGTAGAAACTCTCATACCCTCAACCGTAGGCGTACACATATAGTTTAGATCCATAAATACCACTAAGTAATTTGTGCCATCGAAGGCGACCGTGGGGTTTACATTAACCGCGCTCTGCCACCCGGAAACAAGGGCTATTGGTGGATGATCTAAGACTTTGCCATCAGGAGAAACTCGCGCAGCGCGTGTGTGACGCCCAATTTCATTTTCCCAAGCAACCAGATAGTTCGTACCATCAAAGGCAACAGACGGATTATACTGACTCCATGGATCCAGAATAGTATCTATCAGAAACTCGCCCTGTCTGGACCACGTTGCTGAGGGAAAAATTTCTGGTTTTGTAGCCTCTGTGGCACGTACGGTGTTGAACAGGAACAATGCTATGATTGTTACCAAAAGACGATCACTCTTCATATTTACCTCCGCCTTTCCTATAAAAATAGTTCTACATTATTATAAGAAAAAAAATACAATCAGCCATCAGGGAAAACCCCCATATTGGTATTCGAGATGTCTTAATTAGCCGTAGGATAGAAACCAGGTGAAAATGAAAATTCGTATAGTGTCTTTGTCACGTGTCGAGAGATGTCAAACCTTCGCTAATAGCGTATTTGGTCAATTCTGCAATGCTGTGAATATTGAGTTTTTTGCTTATTTGCCTGCGATGGGTTTCGATCGTCTTCATGCTTCGATTGAGGCGTGCGGCAATCTGTTTCGTGCTCTTGCCTTCGGCGATTAGCTGAAGTACCTCCCGCTCCTTTGAGGTAAGAACTGCACTGGATACCTTCTTCTCTGAGGCCCGCGCCAGACTTTCATCGATGATGTAATGTGCGATCTGAGGACTAATGTAAATCTTATTTGAATGGACTGTATAAATAGCGCGTGTCAGTTCATCAAAAGCACTATCTTTCAACAAGTACCCCGCGGCACCGACCTCAAACATCGCCAACACAAAGTTACGCTCGGAATGCTGCGATAAGCATAGTACCTGTGTATGTGGAATTTTTTTCTTAAGTTGCTGCGTTGCATCAATACCGTTCAAGTCCGGCATCGTAATATCCATTATGACCACATCAGGCAGTAATTCCTGTGCAAGTTTCACGGTTTCTTTTCCATTGGCCGCTTCGCCAATAACCACCATATTGGGTTCTTTTTCAAGCAGGCTGCGCATGCCTTCTCGAAATATCTTATGGTCGTCTGCTAATAGTATTCTTATGCTCATCTTACCGTCCTGGCAAATTCCCAGAGAATGTTCGTCAATGAGACTGAAGGCCAGATGGTATATACTCTTGGTCTCGAAATTATCATATGTACATTATTCTGGTCACCCTTACGTTGTGCTGACCATATTCAATTATAATCTGCAAATCACAAAATTGCATCAGTAAGACCCCTGATTTTGGGTTGCGGAATACCTTAGGCTGGATAAAACACAAATGATATATTCCTCTAGCCAGAATAATAGCACGCTCATCTCCGCTTTCTTTTTGTTTTTCCTGGTGTACGCTTTAAGGGAACAATTAATACAACCGATGTTCCCTTTCCTTTTTCTGAATTAACCTGGAGTTTGCCTCCGAGGTGGCGCAGGCGTTCCTTGATGTTGAAGAGCCCGAAGCCTTCATTGTGTGTCATCTTCAAACCTAAACAGTCAGGATTAAAGCCTATACCGTCATCTTCTACTGATATGCGTACCGCATTTCCGTGTCTGCTTGTCGAAACCTTCACTGTTTGCGCCCTTGCGTGCTTTGAGACATTAGTCAGTATCTCGCGTACTGACTGAAAGAGAAAGATACGTGCCTCATCGTTGAGGGGCTTAGATGAGTCATCATTCTTGAAATGACATTTTATACCGTGCTGTGTCTGAAACTGACCGGCAAGCCATTCTACTGCAGGTTCAAGCCCTAATTCATATAGAATCGGAGGACTAATCTCAAAGGTCAATGATCGTGTACGCTGGTTGGTTTGAGCTATGATCTCTTTTATTTCTGCCAATTCCTTTTTTATACTCTTAACAGGACCGCTCTCCTGAAGCGATCTGATTTTGAATATGGCGAGCGACAATGCTTGACTAATATTGTCGTGCAAATAAGCGGCAGTCCTCCTTCGCTGCTTTTCTTCAACAAGCGAGAGTGCATGGTTCAGTGCAATAAGTTGGTCCTGATGCTTAATAAGCTCTTTCTCAGCACGCTTTCGCTTTACGAGCTCCTTTTTGAGTTCTACGGTACGTTTCGCGACTCTACTCTCCAGTTGATCGCGGTGCTCTTTCAATGCCTTTTCTGCTTTTTTACGCTGCTTGACTTCCCTGCGTAGCTCTACATTCTTCAATCGGTAAATTTCGGCTTCTTTTTCCTTCTTTTCGACTTCGTATCTGACTCTCATATCTGCGATTTGTTTACTCTTCTCGGCATTGAAAAGGTCTTCTTTAAGGCCTGTGTATTTTTTGTAAGAATCGAGCGCTTTGTTGTAGGACTGCTGTGCTTCAAACAATTTAGAGAGTGAATCGTAACCCTCGAGTTCTATCTCTTTGGTGCCTATTTTCTGTGCAATTTGAAGACCTTTCTGTATATATGTAAGTGCTTCACTATAGCATTTCATCGCCATATACAAATTGCCAGATGCGATGCTCGCATCGGCAATTGCGTTTTTATCTCCGATCTCCTCAGATATCTCCAGGGCTTTAAGGACGTGCTCTAATCCTTTAGCAATATTTCCCATCTGTCTATACGTGTCTGCAATATGCGCGTGCGTACACGCAACGTGCAGCTTATCACCAATTTCCTCTGAAATGTTCAAACATCTGGAATAATGTTCTATTGCAAGTTCGTAATCTCCTTGTTTTTTGTAAATATCTGCTATGGAACCTATATTCGCAACGTATCCTACTCTGGTGCCAAACTTTTCATCAAGTTTCAGTGCCTTGAGGTAATATTTCAATGCCTCGGCATAATCACCTTGATGTGCATGAGCCCTGCCAATACACTGAAGAGCAATCGAAATCCATCGTTTTTCATCGAGCCTCTCAGATAATCTTAATGATTTGAAATAATACACCATGGCTTGAGTATGGTCCCCCCGATAATGAAAGCAGTCTCCAATATTTATATAGCAAGTTGCCTCGCCGCTCTTATCTTTGATTTGCTTGCTTATTCTCAGCGATTCTTGAACATACTTCAATGCCTTTGCGTATTCACCAAGATCTCTGTGTACAATTCCAATATTGCAGTAACACGCTGCTAATCGGTGTTTATTGCCTGTCTCTTGAGCGAGTTTTAGTGATTTGAGGTGATAGTCCATTGCACCAGTATAATCACCTTGCCCCTCATATAATAATCCAATGTCATTATACACACAGGCAGCGCCCTCTTTATGACCTAATTCATCGAAAAGCTTCAAGGCTTTAAGATAATACTCCATGGCCTTGTCACAATCATCCCGTATATCATAAGCCTGCCCAATATGAAAATAACTCAGGGCTAATCCCTTTCTATAATTGATCTTTTCAGCCAAAGTGACAGCCTGACGTGCATAGTCTTCGGTCTTCTTCGGTTTTGAATTGAGAACAGCGCGAGCTAGTTGATTTAATACATCTACTTTGCTTCTTCCTGTGTTACCCTTGTCCGGTTTGTCACGAAGGGCCTTTAATTTCTTCTCAAGTTTCCTTATTTCAGCTGTTGCCACGACTATTCACCTCCTGCAGATTGATATTCCAGCTTGGACGGATAGTGTTGAAAATGCGTCAAATATAATGTTTCCTTATTTCTACTGATCATTTCACTCGTATAATAATATGGGAAAGAAAGTACATGTCAACAACAATTGATTTGATTATATACTTCTTTGGTTAAAGGAATACTTCTCCGTGCTTCATCCGGCACATATCTGGCCCAAAGGTGAATAACTTGATATCGATATTCGGTAAAGTGCTGAGATTATTGATTCAGTGACATATGTACAGAAGTAGTCTGTGGTCTAGTAGTCCGTAGGGCAGCGTGTGGACAGATTGTCTCCAGGAAATTCTGTCGAATTCTCCTAGAATTTTATATACTTCCCTATACCCCCTACACCTCAAGATCCCTGAAAGGCTGGTAACGGGGGCTAGCGTATGCATCTGCGGTCATTACGATCGCTGCGATAGCTTTACTTACCTCCTAACGGGGAGCATAGTATGACGGATAGATTGGATGGTAAATTGTGTATTACCATCAGAATGAGCACAGATCAATTACCTGCTCGCTTCGTGCCTACAATATGTGAGGTAGACACTCTTTGACAATTTGTAGAGCGTTGCGTAATAATTCAAATATCTTTTTTGTCTGCTGGGCTGAGAATGCAAATTGCAGTGCTGTTTGAAAAAGCATTCCTATACACACCAAAATCCAGTCTTTGACATTCATTCGCTTCGCAGCTTGCTGTAGGTAGTCAAGTCGCCCCATGACCATATCATGGTGTTCCGCAAGAAGTGTCACGTCGTTCTGAATATATCTGCGTATTTGATTCAAACCATCTGTGATGTTTGCCAACTGATGGGGCGTGAATTGTTTTGCTAGAACATCGGCCTCAAAGTCAAAGTCTGAGGGCGCTTGCTGTCTAACAATCTCTTCCCATAGATCTAATTCGCTGGTTTCTTTTTTCAATTGCTTCAGCCATTGTTCAACAAACTCCAACTGTATTTCCCAACTGCCTACGTACTCTTCCTCGATCGATTTCTCCACGCCAGGCGAGAAAATTGCATAATGCCTATCATTAAAGAAGTCAAACACGTAATAAAAGTCAAAAAACGAATATTGTAGTCTGGAGACGAAAACATTTTTCGTCTTCTGGCTAGTCACTTCTGACCATGAAAACTTTGTCGGATCGAGACCCGTTTCTGTTACTATTGCAAGTATCTTATTTTGTTCTGTTTCAGCACATGTGGGACACCTTGGTTAAAATTTAGTAGACACTCATAGGGTTGTGCTCACAGAGCACAAAAGCCAGCGTCCGGATTCGAGCCGGCCAAAGGTCTCGAGCGA
>Ga0209636_10008368_pt1 | contig 10531 bp, 6 predicted proteins | sample DeeMarSWOR152_54_FD_187464 | JGI IMG/M metagenome (GOLD analysis project Ga0209636, IMG submission 187464) | Marine sediment microbial communities from White Oak River estuary, North Carolina - WOR-1-52-54 (SPAdes) (version 2) | ecosystem: Environmental > Aquatic > Marine > Intertidal zone >... | reverse complement strand
AGAATCGTCAATGAAGGCGCCGTCGCCCTTGATTCATGGATTGGAGCGGGTGAGAGCGGTGAACTGACCGTGGATGGTGGGACTTTCACGACAAACAACTTTATTGTCGTGGCCCGGCAAGCTAGTGGTGAAGGGACACTTAACATGATAAGTGGCACCATAACGGCCGGCGGCACCCTCCACGTGGGGCATACGGGTGTGGCCACCGTCAATATGATCGGCGGGACGATCACAACCCCAACCATCAACCTACCATTTAACGGTGCGGGGCATGTGAACCTGCATGGTGGAATTCTCGGCGCCGGAACTCTAAACATGAAACAGGTTGCAGGCACCGAGAATGTAGGCACCATGGACGTCGGAGCCGGTACGCTGATACTGGCTGGCAATGATGACCTTGAGGTCGTCCAGGGATACATTGACAACGGCTGGATTACCGCCTATGAAGGCCAGGGCACGCTGACCCTGGATTATGACGATGTGACGAACCAAACTACGCTGACGGCCCTGCACAATCTCAATCCATTTCCGGCCGACCGTGGTGCCGTAGGACCCGGCGCGGTCGAGCTGAGCTGGACTTTACCAGCAGAGGTGCTTAAGGTTGATGTGTGGTTCAGCGATGACAGAGATAAGGTATTTAATGGAGATCCTTCTGTTCGGATTGTTAACCAGGAAAAGGTAACGTCCGCTGTCGTGCAAGCTCAACCAAATACGTGGCACTACTGGGCCGTCGACACCTATATCGGCGATGATCCAAATGATGATCCAAATTGGGGGTTTATCTTTAGCTTCTATACAGGTAATGTGCCTCCCGAAGTAGATGCCGGCGCCAATGCCGCGACTTGGCTGATCGACGGTGTCATGACCAAGAATCTGGACGGCACCGTGACGGATAGCGAGGCCACTACGTCGCAGTGGACCGTGGTTAGCGAACCCAACGACCCCAATAGCCCTGACGCCGTGATTGCCGATCCGACGGCCGAGGATACGACTATCACCCTGTCAGCCTACGGCGAATATGTGTTGCAGTTGGAGGCCTCTGACGGTGAGTACACTGGTACGGACACGGTAACGATAAACGTGTATAATGACGGTTGTGAAGCGGCCCAGTCACTGCCCGATTACGTGCCTTTTCCCGGAGACCTCAATGGTGACTGCAAAGTCGATGAACCGGACTTTGCCATATTAGCGGAAGACTGGCTGAAGGATAATTCTCTGACCGAACCGTAGATCACCCTCAACTGAATGCGGTAAGAAAACCGGAATCCGGCAGGATTCCGGTAGTTGAAGGAGAACTATCGTGAAACGCACCAAGGGATTTACATTGATTGAGTTGCTGGTCGTAATCGCCATCATTGCAGTACTAATGGCCATCTTAATGCCGGCACTCAATCGCGCCAGAGAGCAGGGCAAGCGTGCAGCTTGCCTTAGCAATCTGAAGCAAATGATGCTGGCATGGATTATGTATGCAGACGATAACGATGGCAAGATGGTTAACGGCAATACAAATACCGGCATCGCCAACAAAGATGGCACCTGTTGGGTATATTGGCCGGGCCAGGATGCTTCAGAAGAACAACGAATAGATGGTGTCAAAAACGGATTGCTATATCCGTACTGTTCGAACTTGAAGCTCTACAAGTGTCCGACCGGTGTGCGGGGAGAGGTGGTAACGTATGCTATAGTTGATGCTATGAATGGTCACGATGCAATACCCGGAGCCAAAGGGCAGATACTCAAAAACAGGGAGCAAATTCGCAAGCCAGGCCAAAGGGCGGTCTTTGTCGACGAAGGTCGATTGAGTCCTTCGAGCTGGACCGTTTGGTATGACCAGGAGAAATGGTGGGACAAGGTTACGGCGCGGCACGGCGACGGGACAAACTGGTCTTTCGCAGATGGGCACAGTGAGTATTGGAAGTGGAAGGATCCGCGTACGGTGGAGATTGGCAGAATGGACCGCGACTCATGGCGAACATGGACAGGAGGCGGAGGCCGCCAGAGTGATCCGTCACCGGGGAATCAAGATCTGCACCGTGTTCAGAAGGCGGTGTGGGGGAAGCTAGGTTATACGCCGGGCAATTAAATATGAAAGGAGTGTTATAATGGGAAAAATCTTTGTGGGTCTAAACACCGAGTTTTCACGCAGTTCGGACAAGCCATTTGAGTGGGCCGTGGAAGAGACGGCCAAGATGGGCTTTGAGTACATCGAGCCCATGGTCCATTTTGGCAGGGAATTGATGAGTGAAGCGGGCTACTTTCACACGGTGTCCATGTTTGACGATCCGTATCGCATCAAGGAGGCCTGTGACGCGGCCGGGCTGAAGATGTCGGGTCTGCAGGCGCACGGGCCTCTGGGCCGGCCCGAGGTGCACGGCGAGTACATCAAACTCGCCATCCGCGTGGCCGCGGAGATCGGCGTGCCGGTTATCAACACAGACGAGGGCATCAAAGCCAAGTGGACCACGGAAGAGGAGGATTTTGTCCTGATCAAGTACACCCTGCAGGAGGCCGCGTTCGTGGCGGAGCGCCGGGGTGTCAAGATCGGCCTGGAGTGTCACGCCCAGTACTCCAAGACGCCAGAAGGTCTGGACCGCATCTACAATCTTGTGGATTCGCCGGCGATCGGAATCAATCTCGACACCGGGAATGCCTACCTGGCAGGACAGGATGTTTATGCCTGGCTCGACCGGGTGGCCGACCGTCTGGTTCATCTTCATGCCAAGGACATTTCCGTTGAGCATTCAGACGCCGAACGCGGGCAGGTCACTGGCACGCCCGTGGGCTGCGCCTGTGGCGATGGCGTGCTGGACTGGTCCAGAATTGTGGGCATTGTCAAAGACAAGTGTCCCCGTGATATTGTGTTCAGTGTGGAATGTGGCACACCCGAACAGGCCAAACGCAGCCTGGAACATCTCAGTAAACTCGCGGCCGATGGTATGGTCAGCAGGCCAATGGCCCTTTAGGCTGGATAGTCTCGCTACACAGGGGATCGTGCTGAAGGATTAATGGGTTAAAACCGGAAGTGGGAGTTGTGAAACATGAGAACAGGCAAAAGGATCAATCGACGTGAAATTCTGAAATATGCTATGGGCGCCTGCCCGGCCGTCTGTGGATTTCCTTCCATCGTGCGTGCCTCCGCCCTGGGCAAGAACGGATCGACCGCGCCCAGCAACCGTGTTAACGTCGGCTGCATCGGCAACGGCGCCATGGGCACCCTGGATATTCGGGGGCTCACGACGCAGGACGCTGCACACGTTGCCGCAGTCTGCGATGTGTGGAAAGAACGGCGTATCAAAGCGCAGACAATGCTCGCGAAGGATTATGGCAACAAAGACTGCAAAGCCTATAACGATTTTCGAGAGGTCCTTGCACGGGACGACATAGATGCAGTTTCAATAGCTGCGCAGGACCACTGGCATGCGCTCATCGCCGTCGCGGCAGCGAAAGCGGGGAAGGACGTCTATTGTCAGAAACCACTTGGAATGACACTCGAGGAGTGTCAGGTCGTCAGGGAGGTCGTCCGCAAGGAAGGTATTATCTTCCAAACAGGGACTCAACAGCGTTCAAGCCTTTTCTTTCGGCTGGCGTGTGAATTGGCCCGCAATGGCTACATCGGCAAGGTGCACACCGTAGAAGTCGCAACGCCTGGTCCTAAGTACAAGCGAACCTACATGAATCCGCCCACCGAAGAACCCGTCCCGGATGGCTTTGATTTTGAGAGATATGTGGGCCCCGCGAAGATGCGCCCGTATAACCGCGGCCTACACACACAACCTGATTGGTATCTGATCCGCGATTACTGCGTTGGATTTATTGTCAACTGGGGCGTACACCACCTGGACATCGCGAACTGGGGCGTGCCGGAGATCACGTCCGGACAATGCGAAGTCGAGTTCTCGGGGAGCTACCGAGACGACGGCCTGACAGACAACATCAATGATTGGCGGGGTGAATTCAGGTATCCATCCGGATTGAAAATGGTCTTCTCGGATGTCGGCAACCCCTGCGCGAAAGGCACTAAGTTCATTGGCGACGAAGGATGGGTTTATATCGACCGCCATATGTTTCGCGCGGAACCCATGTCCTTGCTCAAAACCAAACTCAAACCAGAGGACAAACGGTTGTATCCAGCCGCCCGGAAAGGCGCCTCGCACTACAGAAACTTTATCGACTGCGTGCTTTCACGGGAAGAGCCTATCGCTCCGGTCGAAGCAGGCGCGCAAGCGTCTTATCTCGGCATGGTGGCGGAAATCTCTATTAGGTTGGGGCGCAAACTCAGGTGGGATTCTACAGCAGAGCGATTCATTGACGATGCCCAGGCCAATGGGCTTTTGTCAGCGCCCATGCGCAGTCCCTGGCATCTGTAGATAAGGATTACAAAGAAAGGAAACGACAATGACTTGGAGATCAGGTAGCATCAAAGGCAGAAAGACAATCTTATTTCAGTATGTTGCAGCAGCCATTCTGGTCCTGGTACTTTTTACCGGCCAGGCATCGGCAGAGCAGAGCGGGAAGCAGGCGATACAGCTTGGACCCGGTTCCGCGCATCCCGGCACAACAGGCGAGGTCAGGCTGGAACTTGATAAGTTCCTGCTCGATGGTGACCCTCATGCTTGTGGGATTATATGGGACCTTGCGGTTGATGAGCAGAAAGGCGAACTCTTTGTGCTGTGCGAACCCAAGAGAGTCGGAGGCGTGGGGGAAGTGCGAGTCTTTGACCGGAGCGGAGAGTATTTGAGAACCATTATGCCGCTTAATCCCACCTTGCCCCGTTCAAGCGTGCGGGACATATGCGACGAGATTGCGCGGGAGGGCGGAACCGAATTGATTGTTCCCAAGTTTGACCTGAGCTGGGGCGAAACATCGTTCTATGGCTCATTCTGGGATTGTCAGAAGAAGATCGCGCTGGCGCCCGATGGTGACCTTATCATATCGGACCTCTACAAGGGCAGACTCCTGAGAATAGGAACCGATGGCAGCCTGCCCGAGGAGGGCTGGAATTCGGGCAATACGAGTGGACGCCAGGCCACTGGGTCAGCTAATTACCTGCCCTTCAACGCCCTGCGCTATCCCTATTTTCATTTTGGCCCTGACGGTTCGCTGTATGTATCGGGAGGGCAAAGCTGCCATGAGTCAAGGTACTCTCAATATCAGTTAGAAGTGGGACAGAATTTAGTAAGAAAATACCATTTCCCGGTAGAGGGAGACCGAAGCAGTTACGTGTGGAAATTCGGGCTGAAGCCCGGCCCGAAAGTTGAGAAACAGGGCATTGTAGGCGGTTTCAAAGAAGCCAGCGGCGTTGTCGTGGACGGGGAGCATATTATCGTCGCGGATGCGGGGAATAATCGCCTGCAGGTTTGCACGATAGACGGCCGGCAGGTCGCATCGATCACGCATTATATGGACAAGGGAAAGAAGAAGCCGATGTTCGGTCCGACCGCGCTGGCCATGGATCGCGACAAATGCCTCTATGTGCTCATCGGTTCCGAGGAGAGGCCTGAGGACATAAGGGCTGAACGTACCAAGCCGGCGGTACAGAAAGCGTTGGAAACCGCGGCCTTCGAAGAGCTTCCGCCTCCGCGGACAGTGATCAAGTTGAGAAGCTGGAATACGCCCGAGTTGCTGGCCAAATCCGCGCCTGTGCATACATATGTTATGCAGATAGCGGTCGATGTCGGCGTGTCGCCGCCGCTGGTCTGGGTGGCCAACGGCGACGGTCCGGGAAGTCTGCAGCAACTATCGGGCGAAGATCTTTCTCTGAAAGCGCAATGGCAGGATGATGGCAAAACCCTGTCCAACCCGAGGCAAGACAGTCATATGCCCATCCTGAATATTGATCCTGAAACGGGGCACGTGTATGTGGAAGACGATGCCGTCTACCGTTCCAAGAAATTCGGCACCGTGTATCGCCTGGACCAACAGGGCAACATACTGAAGACATGGGATCCATTTTTCATTGACATCGAGGAGACTGGAATTATCTCGGCATGGGGCGCCATTAATCTCGAGCGCGGCTTCCGCTATCCGGACGAACCCCTGTTCCTGGATTCCGTATTCGGAAAGGATGGAAGGATTTACCGGTGGAAACTCGGTGAGGACGGCATCAGCATCCTGCGTTTTGACCGCGCCGGCAAGCCGGTTCCTTTCGCGTCCACGGGAAAGAACGAGTTGTTTGTGGATACGGCTTCCGTCAAGAGCAGGTTTTACAAAAATGCACATCTCGCGAAGTTTTGGACTTGCTGGTGGGATATCTATCCCGGGATGGACGTGGATAGTGAGGGCAATATTTACTATCTCAACAAGCAGGATCGGTACGTGGAATCGGGGATGATGTTGCCGAATTATGCCTTGTACCGGCAACTCGACGTCTATGATTCCACCGGCAAGCTGAAACAAAAAGCTCTGCTGGATCTTACCAGTGTGAAGGGCATTCAGGTCGATAAGCAGGGCTACTTGTACATCGTCCATATTCCCGCCGACGGTAATCCTCCCCCAAAACGTATCAACCGAGCCGATGCCGGAAGGCCCACGCGGTGGCCGATGAGGCCTTATGCCGTGTCGAAGTTTGCGCCAACCGGCGGAGAACCGCTTTGGTCGCAGCCATGGGATGGTAATCATGGAATGGGTTTCATTCCGCCGAATCCTCACTGTATTTGCAGCACGCACCGGATTAACCAGGCGCTGGATGACAAAGGCTACATATACATGGCGACCAAATACAGCGTCCAGGTTATAGATACGGAGACGGGTAAGCTCGTTGGTGAATTCGGCAGTTATGGCAACATGGATTGCAAGGGAAAGGGCAGCAAGTATCCGCACCCTGAGCTGCCATTTGGAAGCATTTCCAGTCTGGCGGTATGGAAAGACAAGCTGTTTGTCATGGATGTTCTCAACCGACGCCTCGTTAAATGCAGTATAAACTATGATCCGGCATTAAAAAGCGCGAAGTAATTATCAAGTAAACGCCAGCAAATGGACAAGGAATACGTGCAATGAAAATCCTGACAACTTTTATCGCAGTGCTCTTGCTGATGCAGAGCACAGTCCGCGCCGAAGAACCGCGGCGCTCCATTTCGCGATCGGAAACCTCGCCCGCTCGGCCCAACGTCCTGTTCATCACCGCCGACGACCTTGGCCTCCAACTCGGTTGCTACGGCGACACCGTCATCGAAACTCCCCAGATCGACGCCCTCGCCGCGAGCGGAGTCCAGTTCGACGTCGCCTACGTCGCACAAGCCTCCTGCAGCCCCTCGCGTAGCGCCATGTTCACCGGGCTCTACGTCCACGCGACTGGCCAATACGGGCTCACCGCCCGCGGCTACTTCGCCTTGCACCCACACCTGAGAGACGCCACCATTCCCAACATCCTCAAGCGCGCCGGCTATCGAACCGGGATCATCGGCAAGCTCCACGTCGCCCCCGGCACTTCGTTCCAGTTCGACTACCGCCGGACGAACCACGTCGAAGCCCGCCAGGTGAAGCTTGTCGCCCAGCGCGCCTCCGAGTTCATGACCCAGTGCGGCCAGCAACCCTTCTTTCTGATGGTCAACTACACCGACCCGCACGCTTATCGCCATCGCGACGCGGAGACGAACAAGATCGTTGGCGACTGGACGTTTCTCGATCGCGTCGAAGGCATCCCCGAGACGCTCGTCCAGCCCAGCGCCAAGACCATCTTCCCGTTCCAGCAAATCGACTCGCTCGAGCAACGCAAACGCGTCGCCGGCTACTACAACGAGGTCAAGCGACTCGATACCGGCGTCGGCCTTCTGCTCGAAACGCTGAAGCGCCACGGACACGCCGACAACACGCTCGTTATCTTCATCGGCGACAACGGCCCCCCCTTCAACCGCGGCAAAGCGACCAGCTACGAAGGCGGTCTACGAACCCCCTTCCTCGTCCGCTGGCCTGGCGTCTCGAAACCGATGCGCAGTAGCGCCATGGTCTCGACGGTCGACATCCTGCCAACGATCCTCGACGCCACCGGCGCCAAGACCGATGTCGAGATGCACGGCCGCTCGCTCCGCCCCGTGCTTGAAAACGCCGACGCCCCGTGGCGCGAGTTTCTCGTCGGCGAGTTCCACGTGCACGGCCCGCCGTGGTTCCCGCAACGAGCGATCCGCGACGGCCGCTACAAGCTGATCCACAACCTGCTTGCCGACTCGACTCGGCCCTCCGGCGAGATCGACGGCGACATCGGTTACTCCACCTCACGCGACCAGCGCTACGCCGGGACCCACATCCGCACGGCCTTCGACACCTACGCCGAACCGCCCGAGTTCGAACTCTACGACCTGGCCAGCGACCCCTGGGAATTCCACAACCTGGCTGGAAACGCCGAGCACGCTGAAGCCGAGCAACGACTGAAGACCGCCCTCGAAGCCTGGCGACACGAAACCAACGACCCAGCCCTGGACCCAGCCTTCCACGACCAAATCAAACAACAGTTCGCATCGCCAAAGAGACCTGGTGGCGCTGCCCGTGGATCGAGGGCTACTGGAGCGAGATGGAGGTCCTGGCCAAAGGCGAAACGCGAACGCCAACAAATGGACAAGGAGAAATTGAAATGAAAATTCTAACAACCTTTATCACAGCATTTATGCTGATACAGAGCACAGCCCGCGCCGAAGAACCGTGGCGTTTCATCTTGCTGGCCGACTGGCATATGGCCGAGAAGTATGTCTACTCGAACAGATTTTCCGAGAGGACAGACTCCAACGTGGATAACTTAAAGATGCTCAAAGCGAATTACGGCGGCGAACTCGTCATGCTACCCGGTGACTGCAATGGCGGGCACTGGGACGATAAGGATTTCGTCGCGCGTTTCAATCCGGGACTCACTCCGGCAGAAGCCATCCTACAGGCTGGCGAGCTTTGCTATACAGGTATGGTCGACGCGTTTAACAAAGCGGGATATTCCAAGCTCGTGATGGCGGTGGGCGATCACGAGATGGGCGACAATCCATGGCCAGCCGGAACGGCCGTTTCCAAATGCCAGCCCCAATTCCGCGAAGCATTTGCCAATGTTTTCAACGTCAATCCCGACAGCGGGCGGTTTATATACGATAAGCCGATCGGCAAAGCGGCATCCCGGCCGCTGGGAACGAAGTACGAAACAACGTCCTACGCCTACCAATACAAGAACGTCCTGTTCGTTACGGTCGACGTCTTCCATCAGGAGGATCCGGATAAGCAGATCGGAATGCAAGGCAGCGTCACCGGCGCAGTAGTCGGCAAACACCTGGCGTGGTTAGATCACGTCTTATCCGAGGCCCGCAAGGACTCCAGCATCAAGCATGTCTTCGTTCAAGCACACATGCCGGTGCTCCAGCCCGTCCGTAGAGTCAACAGCAGCGGCATGCTCATGGACGGCGAGATGGAAAGTGACTTTTGGAAGACGCTCCGCAAGCACGAGGTCGATATCTACTTTGCCGGTGAAGTGCATTCCAACACCGTCACCAAAGACCCCAAGTCGGATCTCGTCCAGGTCGTCACGCGCGGCAGAAACCTGAACAACTTCGCCACAGTCGATGTGACGGATGATGAGATAGACATTACCCTTTACAACCAAATTGCGCCCAAGCCATCCGACGGGAAGTACGAGGTCAGCGGACAACTCGTCATTGACAAGTCATCGGGCAAGAAGACCTTCAGAGATGAAGGCGAGCTTGCGTTCCTCGATCGCGAAGCACCAATGCTCCATTTTGATTTTGAAGAGAACTTCGCTCTCAAGGATCGGATCGTCCTCGGTTTTTCACTTCGCCAAGGCGGCAATCCGTTCAAGAGCGAGGTTGACATCGAGGGAGTCACTTGCGACCGTTCCTTCCGAAACCAAGGCGCGTTCGGGCGCAACTACGATGCTCAAAACGGCAATATAGTATTGGCCGAGGGACCACGGGGCAAAGCCGGCGTGTTCAAACCCAATAGTCAGATGGCCGTCTATGGAGCGGGGCCTCACAGCCATGGAAACGTGGTCTCTTACGCGCTTTGGCTGAAAACCACCTCGGAAGAGGACATGGTCCTCATCAACACAGGAAGGGGAAGATTACCGCGTGGACTCATGAACCTCAACCTGAACGATGCTAAGCCGGAGCTCCTGATAGCGGACGATATGCGCTTGATCGCCAAGAGCGAGAAACTCAACGACGGTAAGTGGCACCATATCGCTGCGTCCATGCCCAGGAAAGACTGCAAGCTATCCGAAGTCCAGTTCTACGTCGATGGCCAACCCGTCGAATCCGAAGTCGTCGGACAAGACAAGCCGGTCATTGTCAGCCTCGCCAACAGGCTCAGTTTCGGCGGGCTAGGACACGGCAACGGTAAGGCACCCTTCAGCAAACTCATTCATGTTGAGCATGGAATCAAGCCATTTGAAGGGTCGCTGGACGAAGTCTCCGTCTGGTCACGTGGGCTTACCGATGCGGAAGTTGCCAAGCTGGCGAAATAAGGAATTCCAAAATATAAAATTTAAAAGTAATTGTCGAAAAAGGAAAAGTAAAATGGAAAAGACAAAGCTGACGATAGTTAAGAG
>Ga0209636_10008366_pt1 | contig 10531 bp, 10 predicted proteins | sample DeeMarSWOR152_54_FD_187464 | JGI IMG/M metagenome (GOLD analysis project Ga0209636, IMG submission 187464) | Marine sediment microbial communities from White Oak River estuary, North Carolina - WOR-1-52-54 (SPAdes) (version 2) | ecosystem: Environmental > Aquatic > Marine > Intertidal zone >... | reverse complement strand
AATCATCCCACTTGAGAATGTGTCCCTCGACTGCCCACTGTTGGCCAAACAGCCTGTGGTGACTTAGGCAGCCGACTGCTGGCGACTCAAATGTCACGAGCCAAAGGGTCATCTCATCCTTCGCCTCGGGGACAGGGGCGCAATATACCATGGCGGCCAGGTGGGGAATACCAACCTCGAAGCCTGATCACCCTCGATGGGTACCCCAGTTCCCCTCAAGATTACCCTCAAGAACAACGGAATTCCCCCAGAAGATCAGGTAACTACAGGATAAAATAATATATTGACAGAGCTAATGTTATAGTATATTAAGAAAAGCAGTAGATCTTTTCGGGGCTATGGTTCCGAAAAAATAAAGAAAGGAGGGCAAAACGGAAAGATAATCATTTAAAAACGAAAGGAGGTAGGCTGGAATGAAAAGATTAATGTTATGTGGACTGGTCTTTATCTTTGCAGCAACTATCCTTATGGCTGGTCCGAAAATCGTGTCGGCAGATCCGGGGGAAAAAACATTAAAAATAGGTTGTTTGGAGAACTTTGAATTCCCACTCGGGATGGATTGTGTGAATGAGTTGAAGGCTATTGTCCCTGTATACAATAAAAAGGGTGGGCTGGTTATCAAGGGAGAAAGGTACAATATTGACGTAATTACATATAACAGTAAATTCGATACTCCAACAGCGAAAGCTGCCGTAGAGAGGTTGATTTACCGAGATAAGGTTAAATTTATAATTGGTGACGAAACCACAGACGCCTGGCTTCCCGTTACTGAATCCAATAAGGTTCTGGTAGTGGCTACTTCCCCTTCCCCTGCGATTCTCAATCCCAAACTCAAATATGTTTTCCAGGCATCGTCGCTACACACGAATCCGCCTTCAGTATGGGGGTGGTTTACAGAGAAGTACCCCGGTATGAAGACTGTTGTTGCTGCATTTACAGATGATTTGAAAGGTCATGCTGAGGCCAATCATTTGGAGCACTTATGTAAAACCTTTGGACAGAAGTTACTAGACGTAATATTCTATGCGCCTGACACGACAGATTTTAGTGCTATTGCCACCAGGCTGGCGAAGCTAAATCCAGACGTTTATACTACCTGTGCTGGCGGACCGGTACAGGACTCTCTTTCAATGAAGGCAATGAAAGAGTCTGGTTGGAAAGGGCAAATATTTCTCTATGTTGCGCTCAGTCCAGAAGCCATAGGTAAGGTAATTTCCCTGGACATGGTGGAGGGAATGATGGCTGTTATGCTCGGTACAGAATTGGACCCCCCCCCACCAGTTGCCAAGGAAATGAAGGATGCCTATATAGCCAAACATGGAAAATGGCCTACTCCGGTGATTTTACACATAAATGCGTGGTATTGCCTGATGGCGGCTTTAGAACAAGCCCAAAGCCTTGACCCGGACAAGGTTGCCGCTGTAATTGGTAATGGTATGAAATTTGAGACACCACAGGCACCGGCCATGATGATTAGCCGTCCGGATCTGGGGAATCCCAAAACCGTTGATGCCCTCTATGAGGCCTATATCGGGAGAGTAAGGGGGGGGAAAGCTGAGCTGATTGATACAATATCTTTAGAGCTGGCGTTTGATTATGTCAAAAAGTCCCGTGGCCGTTAGCCTGGCAAAAAGACAATAGGTATTGTTTTCCAACAACAGCGGTGTGCTGCTTTCTACAAGGGACGGGCACATATATCTGATAATGAACTGCGCAAGGCACCTCGAGGGCCATAGATGCCTCGGGGTGCCTTGTCAATAATTAGAGTGGAGCATGTATGGGAACCGTGTTAATACAGTTAGTCGTAGATGGGCTGGCAATGGGAATGGTCTATGTGCTGTTAGCCTCCGGGTTTAATTTAGTTATAGGCATTTCTAGGATATTGTTTATTGCTTATGCTCAATTCTATATGCTGGGTGCTTATATTCTCTGGGGTCTCATGGTTCCGTTGAAATTCCCCTTCCCTATTGCTTTATGCGCGGCAACGTTAGCTCCAGCTATACTGGGAGGAATAATTTATTTGGTTATTTTCCAATATATTCAATATAAGGAGCAACAGTTTTTAACAAACATAGTAGCCGCCATAGGTTTAATGATGCTGATGGCCCAAGGGGCCTTTTTCGTTTTTGGAACGGAGTCGAGGGGCATGGCATCGGTATTTGCCGGTATGGTCGATATTGTTGGAATTAGAATTTCTGTTGAGAAGGTGTGGCTAATTGGGCTCACTTTTGCAGTACTCATAGGCCTACACCTTCTCCTTCAAAAGACGAGAATTGGCCGAGCAATGCGTGCTGTTTCATATAGCGCAGATGTTGCTGCTTTACAGGGCGTAAACTCTAATATGGTCTATTTTGCCACCATGGTAGTCGGCTGTGCCCTTGCTGGCTTTGCCGGGGGGATTATGGCCCCGGTGTTTGCCGTTTCTCCCACGATGGGGAACGTAATTTTACTTATCATCTTAGTAGTAATGCTCGGCGGGGTTGGTAGCATGCCTGGTGCTATTCTGGCCGGATTGATACTGGGCCTTACCTTGAGCTTTGGGCAGTATTTTGGCAGCGACATTGGAGCTTACATCGGCGCTAGAGGAAGTGGTGGCGGCCTGGCACAGATATTTTTCTTCGCTGTTATTGGAATTATTCTTTTTTTTAGGCCGGGTGGTTTGCTTGGACAACCTATGGAAGAAATACCACTTTAATCAGATAAGTATGCGCTTTATAAAGTTAATTAGTCTGATCATTTTGGTAGTAATCCTGGCCGTAGTGCCATTGGTAGTGCATAATCCCTATTATATGCACCTACTGATTATGGTGGGGATTAACTCCGTACTTGCCATGACTTTCATTTTGATGCTTAGGACGGGGTTGATTAGTCTAGCCATCGCTGCTTTCTGGGGGATAGGGGCTTATGCCTCGGCTTTGCTATCAATGAGACTGAGCCTATCTTTCTGGCTTGCTTTGCCCGCCTCTGCTATAATATCAGGGATTTTTGCTTTCTTTATTGGCTATCTTTTGGTCAAGCAAGGTGGGTTCGGCTTTATTATACAGACTCTGGCGATCGGTTTTATAATAGTCCTTGTATTCGGTACTTTTGATGTATTTGGTGGATATGTAGGGATCGTAGGCATTCCCCCTCCAGATCCTATTCGTATACCCTTTCTTGCATCGATACACTTTATCTCGAAAACACCTTATTACTATTTAATGTTGTTTTTATTATTGATCGTGGTACTTGCTTTTTCCGCCTTTTATGCGGCTTGGACAGGTAGAGCCTGGAGAGCAATCGGCCTAAGTCCTCGCTTAGCAGAGTCACTGGGTGTAGATCTATTTAGATATAGACTGCTGGCATTTGTAATTGCTTCTACCGCCGCCGGATTAATGGGGAGTTTTTATACCCACTACTTTCAGGCCATCGTGCCTGCTACATTTGGTCCTTTTAAGACAATTTATGTTCACGTATACGCCATCTTGGGCGGGATAGGTTTCCCTATTTTAGGTCCAGTAGTTGGCTCGCTTATCATGACTATTGTCCCTGAGATTCTGCGTGTTACTGAGGCTGCTGAGCCGATATTTACTGGTCTCCTAATAATATTGTTAATAATGTTCTTACCTAATGGCCTTTTGGGTTTATCAAGTTCATGGCAACGCGCTGCGCATCCTTCCGAAAACCTAGCTAAGGTAGGCAGGTGGATTAAAACCTCCTTGCCTGCCAGCATATCGAATCATCAAAACAGGAAATGAGTATAATGCTTGAAGTAAAGAAACTGAGTAAATATTTTGGCGGTCTAGCCGCCATTCGTGAATTGGACCTTGGTGTTGTTGAATCAGAGATACTTGGGCTGATAGGTCCCAATGGGGCGGGGAAGACTACATTGTTTAATGTAATTAGTGGCTTCTTCCCACCTACTAGTGGTAAGGTCATATTTGATGGTCGGGACATAACCGGGTTGAAAGCCCACGAAATCGCGCAATTGGGGATAAGCCGAACTTTTCAAGCGTCAACCTTATTTATGAAGATTTCAGTTCTTGATAACGTATTTACCGGGTACCACATGAGCTATAAAACACCTATATGGAAGAGATTGCTACGTAGGCCTTCTGCCCTTAAAGAGGAAGAGATGTTGAGAAAAAGGGCTGTGGAAATAATAGGGTTTATGGGTATGGCGTCACTAAAAGATGAGCTAGCAATAAATCTACCTCACGGGTATCAGAGAATTCTCGGTGTCTGCATGGCCTTAGCCACTAATCCTAAGCTGTTGCTGTTAGACGAACCGGTGACAGGTATGGTCACAGGGGAAACACAAACCATGATAGAGCTAATCAGGCAGATACGGGATAGGGGTGTCACCATCGTTGTGGTTGAACATGACATGAAGGCAGTTATGAATTTATGTGATAGGATAGCCGTGTTAAACTACGGGCGAAAGATTGCTGAGGGACAACCTGAGGAGATAAAAAAGAACAAAGAGGTGGTTGAGGCTTATCTCGGGAAAGAGGGATGAAGTGGATGTTGCTTGAAATTAAAGACCTGAGAGTACATTACGGAAGGGCAGAAGCATTAAAGGGTATTTCGCTAAGTGTTGACGAGGGAACAATAGTTGCTCTTATTGGAGCTAATGGTGCCGGTAAGACAACTACCTTAAGGACGATTTCCGGGTTAAAGGTGCCGACCTCGGGTGAAATATGGTTTCAGGCTAAGAGAATAGATGGAATACCAGCTCACGACATTGTTAAGCTGGGGATTGCTCATATCCCCGAAGGAAGGATAGTCTTTGCCCCCATGACAGTGCTAGATAATCTGAAAATGGGTGCTTATCTACGCAAAGACAGGCATCAGATAGCAAAGGACCTTGATAACATTTACGAACACTTCCCAGTCTTAAAGGAAAGGCGTTGGCAGCAGGCGGGGAGTTTAAGTGGCGGCGAGCAACAGATGCTGGCTACAGCTCGTGCCCTGATGGCTAGTCCCAAGCTGCTTTTGATGGATGAGCCGAGCATGGGGTTATCACCCATATTAGTAGAGGCGGTCGGCAATATAATTAGCGACATTAAGAAGACTGGTATAGGCATTATATTAGTAGAGCAGAATGCCCGTATGGCACTCAGTCTTGCCAATAAAGCATATATCCTGGAAGTGGGCACCATAGTTCTGGAAGGTGATGCCAAGGAACTATCCAATGATGAGAACGTAAAAAAGGCCTATTTAGGTGGCTAAGGAGGCATGGATAGAGTTGTTTCAAATCCAGATGAATACGGCACCTTAATTTTCCGTCTCAACCATTTACGGTCCTTCCCCTATTATACTTCCCTGAAAAAGCGAGTTCTTATCAAACGAACTCTGGAAGGAGGTCAATAGGATGTCAAATTACGAAGAACCACTGGGAAGAAGCACACCTGAGTGGCCGTATCCGGTACGCTATGGTAAGGAGAACGAGGTTAGTATGGACGTCCTGATCCTCGGTGGTGGCATAGCTGGGTGCCACGCGGCGATAAATGTCGCCAAGAGGGGGGCGAGGGCCATTGTTGTTGAGAAGGGCCCGGTGATAAGGAGCGGTTCCGGGGGGGCAGGGGTTGACCATTGGCACGGCGCTTGTACCAACCCATGCTCTAAGATTACTCCGGAAGATATGGTAGAGACGTTTAAAGGGTGTCGCAGTGGACTTGCCACCAGCGAATATGGCACTGGTCCCACCTCTTATATATTATTTAAGGAAAGCTATAATGCACTTCTTGATGTGGAGAAGATGGGGGTGAAGGTTAGGGATGTGGATAACGAATTTTCAGGCGCCGAGTTTAGAGACGATGAGACAAAATTAATGTTTGCCTATGATTATGAGAACAAACATATCATACGCATCCAGGGGGCACACGTCAAGCCTGCCTTATATAATGAGCTTAAACGGCTCGGTGTGGAGATCTGCGATCGTGTTATGGCTACGAGCCTTCTCACTGAAGGGGGCAAGCCAGGCTCCAGGGTTGTAGGAGCTACTGGAGTTAATGTGCGAACCGGTGAGTTCTATCTCTTTAAGGCAAAAGCTACTGTACTAACTACAGGCCCATCCCTTCGGATCTGGGCATTTTCAACAGAATTGACGGGGGCTAATGCCGCCCACGATGATCCTAACTGCGTAGGCGATGGCAATGCTATGGCGTGGCAGGCTGGAGCAGAGTTCACTCTCATGGAGGCAAGCGGGCGGTCAGGGGGTGGCTTTCGCTATCCGCCTTATGGCACTGGTAATGCCCACAATACCTGGTTTGCATGCACGATAGTTGATGCCAATGGGAAGGAGGTTCCCTGGGTTGATAGGGATGGGAGAGTGCTGAAAACAGTGTCAGAACGATATCGGCCAGCGCCCGGACAGAGAATGTTTTACCATGGTGGTCCTCTACCCCTTCCCTATGAAATCCAGGGACCACGCCTTATCCCTGACTTACCAGAGCGCATAAAGAAGGGCGAGTTTGTCCTCCCATTTTATGCTGATTTACCCAGTATGCAGGAGCACGAGCGAAGGGCGATATTTGGTCTCATGGTGGGCAATGAAGGCAAGACCCTTATCCCGATATATAGAACGTACACGCAGGCCGGGTTTGACCCTGACAGGCATATGCTTCAAGCGAACGTTTTGCCTCCCGAGGCGGCTGGAATGTACCAGCCCTGGTGGAATGGAATCGGACCGTCCCAATGGAGAGAGACCGCATTTGGGGGTGGCGGTGGAGTGGTGTTTGACTGGGACCTCAAGACCAATCTCGAAGGTCTATATGCGGCGGGGAATCAATTAGCAGGGGGTTCAAATCATCCTGGTGCAGCTACTACCGGGAGATACGCGGGCAGAAAGGCGGCCGATTATGCGTTAAAAACAGGAGAGCCCGTCATAGACAGGAAACAGGTTGAGGAAGAAAAAGTCCGTGTCTACCTCCCGGTAAACCGAAAGGATGGGATAGGGTGGAAGGAACTACAGGCCGGGCTATGTAGAATTATGCAGGACTATTGCGGCGAGTATAAGAGTGAGGAGACGCTGAAAATGGGGCTAAGATGGCTCGATAGCATTAGAGAGAGTGAAGTTGCAAAAGTTTGCGCCAGGAATCCCCATGAGTTAGCGCGCACTCTGGAATGTTTATCGCGCCTTACCGTTGGTGAAATGATTATGCATGCCTCTTTGGCACGGAAGGCAAGCAGTTCGGTTCTGGACTTCAAGAGGTTAGACTATCCTGATATGGACCCTCCGGAGTGGGAGAAATTTGTCACCATCAGGCTAGAGAATGGAGAGGTCAAGGTGGGAGAGTTGCCTATCAATTACTGGCTCTTGCCACCAAATGCTCCTACATACAAAGAGAATTATAAGCGTCATTGTGGCCTTTAAATGGCATCTGTGCCGCGACTTTGCCAATCCTTTGAAGGAGGTAAGTGATCGTGGATAAAAAAGCATATATGGTTGCCAATCCATTAACCCCGAACAATCCGGTAGAGATTGACCCAAAGCTCTGCAATGGCTGTAACACCTGTGTGGAGGTGTGCAGGACGGATGTACTTGTACCCAACCCAGAGAAGGGAAAGCCTCCCATAGTACTGTATCCCGATGAATGCTGGTTTGGTGGTTGTTGTGCTGGTCATTGCCCTGTACCAGGAGCCATAAAAATGGTGCTCCCATTGAATCAGAGAATATGCTGGAAAGATAAGCAGACCGGTGAGTACTTCCGGATTGGGATGAAAAATCCACCTCCTCCCAACACAAAGCCGCCGGTAGGCTGAAGAGGAAAACCAGGGTGTCCTGATATCTCGCATCCTAGAACCGGACGTATCATCCAAGGAGTACCGTAAAACTGGTTCCATCGATTTACACAATCATTGAAATTGATCCCCCTACCTATCTCAAATTGGGTTTCATTTGAGCTTGACAAACAACCATCAATTCCCTACACTTTTTCGCACAAAAAGCGAGTTTTATCAATTAAAGGCTATGTTAAACATATAAGGAGGATTTGAAATGCGATATGAAGCCCGTTTTGTTGTAGACACACATACCCATATAACCACATTATATAGGCCGGCGGGTAAAAAAAGTATGGAACTAGCAGCCAAAGGGCTCTGGAATGGGTTAAATGGGGAGGTTGAGCCTTTTGACAACTCTCCTCTTTGTCTTTATGACATGGATCGGTACGGCATTGACATGTGCCTTCTTAAACCAAGCATGATCGGCACGACAAACGAGGCGCAGGCGAAGCTCGTAGATAAATATCCAGACAAGTTCCGCGCATTTTGTGCCGACCAGACACTCAAGCTCAAGGTCTGGCGAGAAGAGGCGAAATGGACCCTCGATGCGGCTGCTGAAGAGGTGGAGGCAGCGCTAAAGACCGGTAAGTTCGTGGGCATCGGTGAATTTGTTCCGAGGGACACTGATCCTAAGAAGGTATATACCTTTAAGGAACGCTTGAACGAGTATCGAACGTTCGCGGAGCTAGCGAGAAAGTACGGTGTTACTTTGGATTTTCATGACTTTGCTTGGGGTTTTGAATGGGATACATACCAACTGCTATCCCGAATTTCCATGGAGTACCCTGACGTTCCCATCATCTTCTGCCATGCCGGATACTCAATAGGAAGCTATACTGAGGGAGCAGACGTTATACGAAAGGCATGCGCTATAGCAGGACGCGGTATAGTTGGGGGCGCAGGAGCAAACATTTATCTCGAGACAGGTACCTGGCCAGCCGAATACTTCGAGATTGCGTTGAAAGACCCAAACGTTGGGGTAACCCAGCTCATATGGGGAGGAGACTATGGTCACGTTCCCCAATACATCACCGCCAATCCTGGAAGGGAACCATCGAGCTTCTCGACCGCGATGAGGAAGTGGACGCCTGTACCTACCTACCAAATCGACTGGTGGGGTTGGGCCCTCCACCAGATACACAAAATCAGAGACTGGGTGACTCAGGATGAGATCAACCTTATTCTGGGAGGAAATGCAGCCAGGATTTTCAAGCTCCCAGTGCCTCATGAGCGAATGTTTCTGGATGGAAGGCCTGACATCTATGGCATCAACTGGGAGAAATCCGTGCCTTTCATTCCTAAAGAGCAGATCCGCAAACCGTAAACTACTTTTCTTCTTTTTCGCAAAATGCATTGTCCGGCTTTAGGAGCAAGGTGCAGGCTCCGTTCGCGTCGAATAATACGGTTTGCATTGATTGCAATGGCTTCGATCTGAAGTGGAAGGGCTTGTGAATCCTTTCTTCTAATAAGCCCAAAGGGCAGAGTTCCACGGGTTCTGCCCGTAGGTATCTACTAGAGGTATGAGGTTTTCCCCTTCAGACAAGGAGATATCTAATGGAGATTGGTTGTGAAAACATACATCATTCATAGGCTGATACAGGCTGTGCTTGTGCTTCTTCTGGCTACCTGCATTATTTTCTGTATCATGCGATTGCTGCCCGGAGACCCTATTCTGCTGTACCTCAGCCAGGATGACTATTCGAGGATGACCTCGGAAGAGGAGATTGCCGCACTCCGTCACCGGTTCGGGCTGGATAAGTCATTGCCAAGGCAGTATATCGACTGGATATCCGGTGTCGTTCGCGGTGACCTCGGGGACTCCATATTCTGGGGTACCACAGTGAAGGAAGAAATAGCCCGAGCTTTACCGGTAACCTTTCATTTAGGCATAATAACTTTTATCTTGGCTCAATTTATCGGTATACCAGCGGGGGTAATCTGTGCGGTAAAGCGGGGTAAGTGCTCGGATACAATATTGACCGTATTTGCAAATATAGGGATAACCGCTCCTGTTTTTTGGGTAGGTATTCTGTTTATCTATCTGTTTGGCCTTCACCTCGGTTTGCTTCCAATCCAGGGCTATACCTCCCCTTTTGAGGATTTCTGGCTGAGCACAAGAAAGATTATCATGCCAGTTTTTTGCCTACTCCTTTTTCCTGTATCTGGTACCGTGCGACAGACCCGCTCAGCCATGCTGGAGGTCATCCGTCAGGACTACATCCGAACTGCCTGGTCCAAAGGTTTGACAGAGCGCACCATAATAATGAGACATGCCGTGAAAAATGGCATCATCCCGGTGGTAACCCTGGCAGGCATGGGCATCCCCATGATCTTGGGAGGCCAGGTGCTCATCGAGACTGTATTTAATATTCCCGGCATGGGCAGGTTGGCAGTGGACGCACTCTTCAGCCAGGACTATGCAATTGTACAGGGGGTTGCTTTAGTAATGAGTACAATTGTGGTGCTTTCCAACCTTACTGTTGATATTTCCTACGGTTGGCTTGATCCCAGGGTACGGTATGGATAAGGAGACGTGAACTATGTCAGCACAGAACGAAATGTATACACAAAATTTTGAGGAGGTGGCACCCCGCGTCAGTTGGGTTAAACGCTTCGTCAGGGTGTTCTTCGGCCGGGGGGTGGTTGTGTTCGGTCTTGTTGTCATTGTGACCCTCTTAATAACGGCCGTTTTTGCCCCCGCAATCGCTCCATATGACCCCTATGAACAACGGTTGGATAATGTATTAAGTAAACCTAGCTGGGA
>Ga0209636_10008365_pt1 | contig 10531 bp, 6 predicted proteins | sample DeeMarSWOR152_54_FD_187464 | JGI IMG/M metagenome (GOLD analysis project Ga0209636, IMG submission 187464) | Marine sediment microbial communities from White Oak River estuary, North Carolina - WOR-1-52-54 (SPAdes) (version 2) | ecosystem: Environmental > Aquatic > Marine > Intertidal zone >... | reverse complement strand
CGGGCTTTCGTAGATCACATACATGGCCAACTGATGACAACGCGTGCCAAGGCTCATTGGATTGCCGTAAACAGGCTTGAATTTGTCTTTTTGGGCATTATCCATCGCGCCGGGTGTGTAATCCATAGGTCCTGCGACCATGCGAATGAAAGGCAGGGTAACATTATGTTTGGGATTGGACTGGCCAGACCATTTAGTCCACTCCTGCCCGCGCACACCTTCGCGTGTAATAACATTAGGATACATTCTACGCAGGCCGGCGGGTTTGTATGCACCATGATAATCGACCAGCATTTCATACCCGGCAGCAGCTTTAGCAATGCGATGATAATAATCCACCACCCACTGATCATCACGCTGCATAAAGTCGACCTTTAAGCCTTTTACGCCCCACTGCCGGAATTTCTTCAAGGCAGGTTCGAGCTGATTCTCCAGCGGCCACCACAGCATCCACAAAATCAACCCGACATTCTTCTCTTTTGCATAAACCGATAGTTGATCCATATCAAGGCCGTCACGAACCTTTAAAAGATCTTCGGTTGATGACCAGCCTTCATCGAGAATAACATATTCGATGCCGTATTTGGCGGCAAAATCTACGTAGTATTTATAGGTCTCAGTGTTGATGCCGGCTTTAAAACTTACATCATCCCCAAAGACATTCCACGCATTCCACCAGTCCCATGCAACTTTACCGGGCTTGATCCACGAGGTATCTTTCAACTGACAAGGTGATGCAAGTTTGAAAACCGTTTCATTTTTAAGCAGCGCCAAATCATTTTTTGCCAATACCAACAGCCGCCATGGAAAACTCCGTGCGCCTTCTGTTACCGCGATGTAATCAGCAATATCGTCAGGCTTGATATCGCGGTCGCTTTCTTTTTTCTGCTTGCGTGGATAATGCGGAAAAATCGCATTGAATGAATTTTTGCCGGTACCTTTAAGCCATAACCCCGGATAATCGACAAGGTCAGATTCTGTGATCAGCATTCTCCGGCCGTTGCCTAAATCTACCAAAGCAGGAATCGAACTGAAATGTTCATCGGGGATGTCACTTACCATCCGGTACTCGTATGCCCGTTCCTGATGGCTGAAAAAGGAGTCTTCACGGGGAAACCAGACATTATAATCACCGGCGAGATTAAACTGAATCTGTTCGGCTTTGATTTTGATCTGTTCGCGAAAAGATGTCACAAATCGATAGGCTGCTGCATCGTCATAAACCCGAAACTGCAATGCATAATCGCCTTTGAATTTAAGTGTCAACTGGCGATAGTGATCACCAATGATGCTGTTTTTGGCAGGAACCACGGGAAACAACTGTTGGCTGGTTTTGGTTTCGGATTCGCCGATAACCTGCGGATCTAAGCCCAGTACAGGGCCGTCCAGAATCGTCATCGAAACAGCACTGGGAGAGAGAATCTCTTTGCCATTAAAACTGACCACCCATTTTACATCACTGCCGACAGTTACAGTTACCTGTACTTGTCCGCCGGGCGATTTTACGACATAACCCTTTGCCCAGGCGACAGATGTAATTAGCATGATTGCTAAAACCGGAAGCTGAATTACTTTTCTTATCATATTTTCAAACCTCCTGAGATAATTTTTATCGAAACTGAGATTTCCTATTTAGACGCTTAGCAAACATAATGTTCTCCGTTCAAGTGTGATAATTTGATAACAATCCAAATATACACATTTGCCCATGACATACAAAGAAAAAAGGGTGAAGATGAGAGGGGGACTGGGAGGAAAAGGTCAGGGTTTGCTTAGCGGGGTCAGCTTGACTGAACGGAGGTTATTGTTGTTGGGTTTGGGTGATTCTGATTGGGCTGGTTCCAACAGGTCTAATCTTATTGCAATAGGATGTTCAAAACGTTCTCCGTTTTTTTTGAATTTTTTAAGTCTTAGATATTACAAGTCTTATGGATTCATGATTTTTGTGGTTTTATGCGTTATTTAGCATTTTGGTTGTAGTACGGTTGTACAGATTTCGCTCACTTTTTTACACCGGATTTCCCAGATGAAGTTGTGCAAATAAATTGAATTTTGTTAGAATGATAAACCTTGAAAAATTATTGATGTCGTAAGAGAAAAATATGCTTTTCAACTGTGTAAGTGGGAAATCCCAGTTAATGCTGCATAAAAATATTAACAGACGCCAGTTTCTTAAGGGGGCAACTGCCGCTGTAGGCTTTCCCTATGTTGTCTGTTCATCAGCGCTTGGGAAAGCTGGCACGATTGCGCCAAGCAACCGAATCTGCGTCGGTGTCATTGGTGTTGGCGAACAGGGCAATTTCGTTTTGGGTAACTTCCTGAATCAAGATGACGCCCAGGTAATAGCGGTTTGTGATGTGGATAAAGGCAGGCGAGATCGAACCGCTCAAAGTGTTGATCAGCACTACCAAAAGAAAGAATGTGCAGCATACAATGACTACAGGAAATTACTTGCCCGGGATGATATCGATGCGGTTTTAATCGCAACCCCCGACCACTGGCATGTGCTGTGCGCGACAGCCGCGACCAGGGCGGGAAAAGATATGTATATGGAAAAGCCGCTGGGGCTTAACGTATCCGAAGGCCAGGCTCTACAGGCTGTTGTGAAACGTTATGGAACGGTTTTTCAGTTCGGGACTCAACAGCGCTCCAGCGTACAGTTTCGTCGGGCCTGTGAACTTGTCTGCAACGGCAGGATTGGCAAACTACATACCATAAATGTATGGGCCCCTCCGAGTGTTGCCGGCGGCTCAACGAAGGCCGCTCCTATACCTGATGGTCTTGATTACGATATGTGGCTTGGCCCTGCACCTTTCAGACAATACACACATGACCGCTGTGCAAGCGTATGGGAAAAGAAATTCTGGTGGTTCAACTCTGACTATTGTCTTGGATGGATTTCAGGATGGGGCATTCATCCTGTTGATATTGCATTATGGGGTGCGGCAGGTCTGCTTGCCGGTCCAATAGAAGTGGAGGGGATGGGAATTTTCCCATATGAAGGATTATGCGATACCGCAACTTACTGGAATGTTAAGCTCAACTATGCAAGTGGCGTGACCATGAACTTTTTGTCCAATCCTCCGCCAAAGGAATGGTCGGATCGATATAGAAAGATAATTGATCATGGAACTGCTTTTGAAGGAACAGAAGGTTGGATTCATGTTAACCGTAACGAAGTGAATGTTTCTGATGAATCAATAAAGTTTTCAGACCGTCCCAATAATATTAAATTATATGAAAGCACCAATCATACCAGAAATTTTCTTGATTGTGTTAAAAGCAGAGCAACAACGATCTGCCCCCTTGAAGAAGCCCATCAGGCTGATATCGTATGCCAGATCAGCGATATTGCGATAAGACTTGAACGAAAACTTAAATGGGACATGGAAAAGGAAATGTTTATTGGTGACAATATTGCCAATCGGATGCTTTCGAGGGCAATGAGGAGCCCATGGACTTTATAGAATGATGATTGTAGGTTGCTTTGCATTGATTGAGCCGTTTGGGCCGATGAAGCGGCAGTTCGAGGCGATTAGGGAAATGGGTATCGAGTATGCCGACATAACCGATAACCACAATGGAGGTATGCTGGGTGTTGAATATGGTTTTACGGCATCGTTCAGTCTGGATAGTCACCCGGCAAAGATTCTCCGAATGGCTGAGAATGCCGGACTTACTTTAACCAGCGTCTGCGCTCATGCCAATCTCCTTGATCCGGTGAGCCCGGATGTGTATGGCACACATGAAATCGTCAAGGCTATTCGTCTGGCTAAGCTTCTGGATGTTAAACACGTTATAACCACCGAAGGTGATCCAAAAACCGAATTTGGTAAAAACTTAACACCAAAAGAGAGACTGTTTTCCATCAGTGAAAAACTTCAGTCTCCTATTGAGTGGGCCCGTCAGTTGGGGGTCGAGCTCCTGTTGGAACCTCACGGAATTGTAACGGACTCAATCGAAGATATGGCTAAGCTTCTTGAGCTGCTTGGTCATCCTGAAACGGTTGGCATTTGTCTCGATACCGGGAACAGTTGGCTTGGAGGCAGCGAACCTTTGGATTATATAGAAACCTTTGGAAACAGAATCAAACATGTGCATTGGAAGGATATGTCAAAAGAGTGGATTGCAAAACGCGGTAAGCTATATGGCTGTGGCATGAGTGTCATCCCGCTTGGTGATGGGGTGGTGGGAATAGAAGCCATCGTTGATGCGCTAATAAAGATAGGCTTTGATGGTCCTACGACTCTGGAGATGGCTGGCATTGATGCAGTTAAAATATCATACGAACGTTTGCAGAAATGGTCACAGATTGTTACATAAACAATAAGAAACGCAGAATAAGAAAGGATAATGCAATGAAATTTTAGACAAGGTACTTAGTAGTCTTGATAACAGCCGTGTATTTCATCGGCAAGTATCAATGGGAAAACCAAACTTAATTTTAAGGAGCTGAAAGATCACGGCTCTGAAAATCACCTCCATCATACTTTTCTCTATTGTTACTTCATGCCAAACTCAGGCAATAGACCCAAAGGTTAAAACCGATGTGCAGGTTGAGAGCAAAGATTGATGATTTGCCAAGCCTAATTTCTGTAGAACTGTTTGTCAGGTATTAGATTTGGATATGGCTGATGAGCACACTTATATTTAGAGTGTGGCCAACCAACGTATGTTCAATACGATGGCTTAGATTTCTGTAAACCGATCCAAAAAAATCCTTATCGGGACTTCTAAACAGTGTCAGAAAAAATCGTGGGACTCCAAAAGTTTTTGCCTTGCCCCCTTTTTTATTGCCTATACCTCTACTGCAACCCCCCCCCTGGCGCGTGTATGGGGGCTAATCTCAAAATCTACTTTGTCGTAATCTCGATATGGTTCCTTTTTCGCTTTCAGAGTACAGACCCCTCCCCCATAGGCCTTTTGGCGTTTTCAGGGTATCTTTTTGGGTAACATCAGACAACACGGCTGGGTGTAGCTCAGGTTCCCTCTTTCAAACCAACATTTGCTTACCTGTTGAGCAGGCTCACAGAAGCATCATAACAGGCTCAGAGCACACTACAATCAACAAACTCTGAAACCTCAGCCTTGGCAATGCGTCTGCACTAAGACTTTGATTGCTTGCTTTATATGCTCCGGCAGTTCCGGCCAGACAGCTACGATTTCAGCCAAATCTGGGTGTTTTTGGGTAATCTGCGCCAAGTGGAGCGCCAAGTCGGTGTGTTCCGAGTCCGAAAGTGCTTTTACCATTAAGAGGATTAGATGTTTTATACTTTAGTTTTGTAAACCAGTGGTTGTCGGTTCGAATCCGACCGTTGGCTTTAACTATTGGTTCGCAAATCACATCCCCAAGAGGGCACGAAGAAGGACATACGATCCCGAAGATTACGTCGGGTTATCCCCCGCTCTTCTGGTGCTTTAGGTAGTATAGAGAAAACATCAATATATTACACTTTGGGCTTTATTAAGGCGGCGGATTTTTCTGTGCTAAGCAATACTAATTCCTGTCCTTCTATATCCACCTCGTTAATAAATGACAGTTGGTTCCAGGCGGTAGTTTCCTTAAGTTTTGTCAGGTCTTTGTATGAAACAAGGAAAAATGAATCTTTCAGCCGAGCATGGTCAGACAAGATTTTTCCTGGTACTTCTGCTACATTAAAGATAATAAAAAGACCTTTGCCTGTACGAAGGTCTTCAAGATGCGAATTGGCACTTACATAAAAATTGTCGTTACCATCTTGATACTGCTTTACAAGCATCTCGACTCTATATTCATGGGGTTCAAAAATTGCCCGAGTATATGGCGAAATCAACAACCCAACCAGCACAACTGCTGCTGCCGCAGCTATCCATTTCGTCTTGGCAAAAATCCTTACTATACTTTCAAGTCTTTCAACTTTTATCCCAAGCTGCTTTAACTGCTCAGCCATCTTCGGCAGCCGTCTTGTCAAGCCAATTATCCGAAATGCCTCGCTCTTTTCCATAGCCGGCATGCCAAATAATTTCTGCCCTGCTGTTACGTTGTGTATAACACCGGACTTACCACCAACGATTACGCCGTTTCCAATTTCTATATTATCCGCTACACCAACCTGGCCTGCTAATACAACACCATCACCAAGAGTTGTGCTACCGGCGATACCAACCTGGGCAGTTATCAAGCAACACTTGCCAATTATTACGTTATGTGCAATTTGCACAAGATTATCAATCTTTGTACCTGCTCCGATTATTGTGTTACCAAACTTTGCCCTGTCAATGCAGCAGTTTGCACCTATATCGACAAAATCTTCGATTATTACTCCGCCGTTGTGAGGAATAAGTCTGTGAGCGCCATCAACTAAATAATAACCAAAACCGGTGGAACCAATTGTGCTGTTTGCCTGGATGTTCACATTATTGCCTACTGTGCAATTATGATAAACGACAACACTACAATCGAGCCGACAGTTCTTGCCTATCTTAGAATTCTGGCCAATTTTGCAGTTGGCATCGATTACTGTATTCTCTCCTATCTCAACTCCATCGGAAATAACCACATTTGCTCCGATAGAAACACCCCGAGCAATTTTTACATTCCGCCCAATCTTTGCAGTCGAGTCAATCCCCTCAACGGCAGCTTTTAACTTTGGTGCAAAAAGCTTCATGACTTCTATCAAAGCTAACCGGACATCTTTAACTATTAACTGTGGTTTTAGCAGATTTTCAATGTATCTATCAGTTATAACCGCACCTGCCCGTGAGTTCTCAAGCTCAATTTTATGCTTTGCATCTGTAGCAAAGGTGATGGTTCTTTTGCCGGCTGTTTTAACAGGGCCAACACTATCTACCTCAACAAAGTCGTCGTTGATTACATCGGCTTTGATTTGCTTAGCAAGTTCTGAAACTGTAAGTTTCATATGAACCTCCTTCTTAAAACAAGGAACACTATAAAATATTATAAAGTCCGGTCAAAACACCATAGCAGCGTACCCGACACTGTCACCGCTTGAAGTTCCCATCTTTTGCTGCATTACTTCATTACTGTTGGTATATGCAAGGAGCAAGCCGCGCTTAGATCCGAGCTTTTTTGCAGCTGCAACCGCCGCGGCCGCTGCGCCCGCCCCACAGGCATTGTGGTTCTCGGCGGCATTTGCAAGCAAACCTTCCGGCTCAAGCTTCAACGCTAAATCAATAAACTGCCGGTCGTTAACATCACTGGCCCACGCGAACGCATCCGCCCCGATCCCCATGGGCGTAAAGCCGTAACGCGGGCCGTAATGCGTCAAATCAGTCGAGCCAATGCAGACGACTTTCTTCTCGTTGGCACTGATTATCTCACCAATACTTGTGCCCAACGCTACCGCCTGCTCACTCGGTGGGACAATAATAGGCAGTATCTTTGCCCCGGCAAAAAGATGTTCTATAAATGGTACCTGCACCTCGATACTGTGCTCAGAGCTGTGCGCATCAGGGTCGCTGACGGCTGTGCCACTTTTCAATACAGCCTCTGCCAACTCCGCGTCAATGGCCACTTCGCCCAGCGGCGTTGCCCAGCTCCCCTTATCATACACAGCAGGCGATCGATCGAAGTATCCGTGGGCGGCCCCAAATATAACAAAAGTATCTACTTTTTCGTGCTGCTTTTTTATGGCCGAGAAAACCAAGGCCGCCAATGCCCCGCTAAACACCCAGCCGGCGTGTGGAACAATGCCGGCTGCTATTGTCTCAGGCAACGATTCGGTTAGTGTCTCTTGTTGCAGGCATTCCTCGATTTCGGCCACGCAGGATTCGTGCTGGCCGGGATAAAATTGGCCTGCAACAATAGGTCTTCTTCTTTGCATCGTCAGCACCTATCACTTGCATTTGCGGCATCGGGCCGTTATCATTACCAGCAAATTAAGAACGTTTGAATATTGTAACCTCTCGGGAAGAAAAAACAAATGGTATCCGAAAAGAAAACTGCTGTAGCTGTGGTGATGGGTTCCGACAGCGATATGGAAGTGATGCAAAGCTGCATTGAGACGCTTGGCGATTTTGGAATCGAGCCGGCGGTGCGAATAATTTCAGCCCACCGAACGCCGCAGGCAGCAGCTGAATTTGCGCAAAATGCCGCTAAAAACGGGATAAAGGTGATTATTGCAGCTGCGGGTATGGCAGCTCATCTCGCTGGAGCTCTGGCGGCAAGGACAACGCTGCCGGTTATTGGCGTGCCGTTGACTGCAAAAGCCGGCCTGGAAGGAGTCGACGCCCTGCTTAGCACGATACAAATGCCGCCCGGCGTGCCGGTGGCAACTATGGCTATCGGAAAGGCGGGCGCGAAAAACGGAGCCATTTTGGCCGTGCAAATTCTGGCTCTCTCCGACAATAGCTTAGCTGAAAAGCTCGCTGAATTTAAAAAAACACAGGAAAAAAAGTCGCTCGAAAAGGGTTCTAAACTGCAGTAGAAATGGCAGATAAAAAAACGCAGCTCTCGACTCGTAAGGAAGGCTAAAAGATTGGATATCCTCCTGAATGGCTGCAATTTTTGGAAAGTTAGAATTTTTTTCAGATTTTTTTATTGACAGGTTTTTGTCATCCTGTAAAATGTAATTTAACAGGGCCCGGGTATATCGCTTTTTCCTCTCCCTCCCTCCGCAGCCCGGTCCTGTTTTTTTATGCGCTTTGGCCGATTTCAACCCTTATCAACCACAAACTGCACGGTTCTTTCAAGCCTAAAACAATTTCTTAACAACGCGAGACGCTCGGCGGGGGATTATTCTGATGGTGTCGGAGCCGGAGAAGTATTGGCCCGACTGGCGGAGCCGGCCGAGGACTTGTAACTCTACCTTGCCGTTGGCAGGTATAGCGTCCATTAACTCGGCTTTATCAAAGACAGCAAAAATGCTTACCCTTTGAGTATTTCGTCTGCGATTTGGAATAACAAATTGACGCATCGCTTTCATGCTGCCGGGATAGAGGATAAGCGAGGTGTCGGCGTCGACTTGGTCTTTGGTGATGCCTTGCGGCAGGTGCAGCCATGCCATTATTCTTGGCTTACTGCTTTTGCGGTTTATCACACGCGGCAATATCAAAAGTCGAGCTTCGTGTATAATAGTCTCATAAGCACCCATATCGATTGCATCACCGCGAACGCGGGGGTTACCATCGAGGTCGGTTTCGTTTGGTTCTGGTATGTAATTCGGGTCGCCGGTATCGATGCACGGCGAAGTGGGAAGCAAATGATAATCGCCCTCAACCCAGAAATCATCGTTTGCATCATCAGGTGTATCATTCGCATCCCAGTACCCCGGCTGAACAAAACACGGGTCGGCGTCAATGTTGCCGGTGCCGCCAAGGTCCCAGCTCTCGATACAACAGTATTCGACGCCCCGAGGAGTACCATTAATCTGTGCTAATCGGTCATGTAGGCCTTCGCCCCGCGTGTTGCCCCAGAAGATGCAGTTGGTCGCTGTTGAGTTGCTGGAGCTTCTGTACATCCCACCGCCGAATGATGCGGCGTAGTTTTTGCTAAAGGTGCAGTTAACTACCGTAGAGTAAGAATCATAGCTGTGAATCCCGCCACCGTAATGGCTGGAATAGTTTCCACTGAAAACGCAGTTCGTCACCATCGCAGTGCAATCTTCGTTGTACATCCCGCCGCCGTCCGGGGCTTCATTTTCGATAAAGAAACAGTTCCTTACCGTCGGTGAGCAGTTGTAGTTGTATATCCCCCCGCCGCAATAATTAGCCCAGTTATCTCTAATCACACAGTTGCTGACAGTAAGCGATACTCCATTGCAATATATTCCACCACCGCGATCCCAGGGACCATTATTGGCGTATCCGCCTGTAATCGTAAAGCCGTCCAATATAGAATTTTTACCTTCTCCGTTTTGGAAATAGAAGCCGCGATGTGGGTCGGTTTCTGTGCCGTTACAGTCGATGATACAGTTTTCTGGGCCGGACTCGCTGCGAACAGTGATGGGTTTGCCGAGGAAATCTATATCGCGGTTGCCCTCGCCGGTGTAGGTACCATCGGCGACGAGAACCATATCGTAATCAATAGCTGCGTTTATGGCGGCTTGAATAGTGGAGTAATCCTGCGATGGGACGCGCAAAATTGTCCTGACACGAAATTCCACCTGAACTGTTACCGGGCTGTTGGAGGCATTCGGGCCCTGCACTTTGAAAGTGCAAGTATAAAGAGCCGGCTCAAGAGCGTTAGGGTCAACTGTTATGATGACCTCGTTGATTTGACCGGTTGAGACACCGTTTATTGGTGTAATTTCAAGCCAGTTACAGTCTTCGACAATTTCCCAGTGAAGAGGCTGGCCGCCGCAGTTTCTTATGAGCAAGGTCTGAGGAGCAGTTTCCGGCCAATCCTGGATGAAATAAAAGCTGGGAGCAGAAACTGCGATTGCAGGGGAATTTGAGTCATATTCATAAGCGCCCATATCGATTCGGCCGCCGATTATACGCGGCTTGCCATCTAAATCCGTCTCATTCGGCTCAACTATGTAATTCGGGTCACCCGCATCTATACAGGGCGAATCCGGCATAATGTGATAAT
>Ga0209636_10008363_pt1 | contig 10533 bp, 8 predicted proteins | sample DeeMarSWOR152_54_FD_187464 | JGI IMG/M metagenome (GOLD analysis project Ga0209636, IMG submission 187464) | Marine sediment microbial communities from White Oak River estuary, North Carolina - WOR-1-52-54 (SPAdes) (version 2) | ecosystem: Environmental > Aquatic > Marine > Intertidal zone >... | reverse complement strand
GCAAAGATAATTCCACGCAAAGTGGCAGTTTCCATCTTGGACAAGGTTTTAGCGCTCGGCAAGGAGGAAGACGTTACCGTTCTCAAGGTTGATGTTGCAGGGAGAAAAGATGGCAACAGCGTAGAGTATTCTTATTTCACGGTTGACTTTTTCGACAAGCAACTGGAAGTGACTTCTATGGCGCGCACCACCGGATACACGGCTGCCATCGTGGGTAGGATGGTTGCACGTGGAGACATTCAGGACAGAGGAGTGGTACCTCCGGAGATAGCCGTAGCCGGAAAACTAAAAAGATTCACAGCGGAACTTGCGCATAGAGGAATCAGGATCCAAGAGATTTCAAAGGTGAAACGTTTCTTATGACCCAACAAGACTGCAAAATTGTACTTGTCGCTGCGCGCGAACACAAAATGGTTCTTAACGAGTTTCGTTCGCAAGAAACCCTCCAAGCGCGAAGAATGACGCCCGCGCATTTAGCCTAATCTTCGCAATCTTTTTCTTTTTGCCTTGTTTAGTCCTAGTATTTCACACTAAAAATCATCTGACTCAATAAGCCACTAGAAAGAATAGATTATAGAGAAGAAATATCTACCTCTTCTCCAGTGCGCGCGCAAATCTCAAGGTAGTGGTGCGAAAATGGGGTACACTATTTCACATCCTTGGTTGAAGCTTGAAATTAAACTTGAGGAAATTAAAAAGTTATACATCCATGAGGAGATTATCCCAAGCATTGTTAAACGGCTATCTCTTGAAATCAACCAGGGAATTTGCAGAGACCCAGTGATCGTTGACAAAGAAACGCTTGTGGTTTTAGATGGGATGCACAGAGTAGCCACCCTTCAGCATCTTGATTGCAAGCTAATCCCTGTCTGTCTAGTGAATTATAACAACCCAAGCATAAGGGTGGAAAGCTGGTTCAGAACCATAGAAAACGGACAAAAAACGGGCGAAAACGTAAGGGAAGACCTAGAAAAGGCCGGTTACAACCTTAAGGAGATTGCAGAGAATGATCTGAAGAGAAAACTGCATGAGAGAGAAATCATGATAGGAATAGTCACTTCGAGGAAGTGCTATTACATCTCTGAGAAGATTGAGAGCATAAAAGAAATCTATGAATACATCAAGCAAATCGAAAAAAACCTTACGTCGGTTGGTTATAATATTGGTTACAAAACAGAAAGCGATGCTTTGAACAAAGTCAAATCGGGTAAAGCATTAACTGCGATTATTGCACCTCGAATCACAAAAAGGGATGTCGTCACCACAGCTCTCTCTGGAGAGGCGTTTGTGCACAAGTCAACGCGTCACGTGATTCCAGCCCGCCCTCTTTTCGTGAACGTGCCTATAGAGTGGCTTAATATGGATTCAAAAGAAGCAAACAAGCTTCTTCTTGAACACCTCTCTAAGAAAAAATTGAGGCGTCTACAAGCTGAACAAACTCTTGATCGACGATACAAAGAAGAGCTTTACGTTTTCAGTGATACATAAGTAAATCTTAATCAGTTTTTAGCAATTTGCCCCGATCTTTCAGATACTCGTACACCCTAACCATTTCTAAAAGCTAGTTACGCGCGCGCGTTCAGGTTCTCCCTTGACACTGAGGTACGAGTAATAGGACGTGTACATCGTCTGGTTATCTGAGAATGCCCATCTTTGCGAGGACTACCCGCAACTCCTGTCTTTCATCCTCTTCCAGAGGCAACAGCGGCTTCCTAGGCGGAAAACCAGGCAACCCCAACATTCTACACGCCTCTTTTGTAAGGGTAATGGAGACGGTTCCCTGATGCTTAGTAGACAGTTTGCGTCTAAGTTCGAAGAAAGGCGCCATTTTGGCATCAATCTCTTTGACCTTCTCCCAATCTCGATCCTTGGCAGCTTTATACAGGGCCACGGGAAGCGTAGGTGCAAAGTTGGCGAATGAGGAAACATGTCCTTTTCCCCCGGCCAAGTAGTATCCTGCTGCCAGAGACTCGCCGGAGCCCATTGAGAAAGTAAACCTGTCTCCGAAGCGACGTAGCATTTTAAGGGAGAGCCACATATCTGCCGTTGTATCTTTGACGGCTACAATGTTTGGAATTGTCGCCAGCCTTTCTATAAGCTCTTCCCGTATCGTTATCTTGCTGGTGAAGGGGTTGTTGTAGATGACTATGCCGATCTTTATGGCTGCAGCCACAGTCTTGTAATGTTCATATATTCCATCCAGAGTTGGCACTTCATAGTATGGAGGAACTATCATGACGCCATCTGCACCCACTTCCTCTGCGTACTTACTCAAAGCCACTGTAAGTTTCGTCCCGCTGTGGGCCGTTCCAGGAACTACTGGAATCCTTCCATCTGCCTCATCAACAACCACCTTAATCACTCGCTTATGTTCTTCCGGAGTTAGTGACCAAAATTCTCCGATGCTACCGCAAGGTTGTAGAACCTGAACCCCGCCTTTGATCAGGAAGTTTGTCAGGTGCCTAATTCCCTCTTCGTCAAGAGAGAAGTCGTTTCTAAACGGAGTCACCATCACCACTTGACACCCGACATACCTCTCCCCTAACTCTCCAGGTCTCATGATCAAACACAGGTTATTAGGTTGAGCGTAAGATAGACATAAGAATTCCCCCTCATGTGAAAATTGCCAAAAAGACAAAGTTGGATGCACACACGCACGCGTACGTACATGTGTTTGGGTTTGGGGACTAAAAATTAACCCCTAACGCATGTATCCATGTTGAAACTGCGTGAAAAACCGCTTTGCTGAACTTCCGCCTTCGATACTCTCCACTCACATCCATGAGTTATCACTCTAGGTGACCAATATTTTATATATTTAGCTCGGTATATATGATTTGAGCTTAATATTCGAATCAGTCATTAGGAGTTGAAACAAAACTGGACCATTATCCAAAACACAGAAAAACGCCAATACGCCATACTGTAAAGTCACACACTAGACAAGGACATAGAGTGAACACTTACGCACATGCATGCAAACTGGCAATATTATATCTCTTAGTGCAGTAAATCATAGGGGATGAAAAATGAAAATCTTAGAGAAAGATGATGTCCTCAACTATATGATCGGTTGCACAAACTTATCAACAGGGGGCGGAGGTGTAGCACCATCTCTTGAAAAAGTTTCCAAAATGGTTGATGCAGTTTTAGATGAAGGTCACTTGCTAAAGATGGTGGATCTCATGGAAATTCCAGATGATGTGATAGTGTTTTCATCATGTGGTACAGGCGGGGGTATACAATCTGAAATGAAAAACAAATGGACGGCCTTCCCAAGACAGAGGCTTTCTAGAGATCTTCGACCGAATTTTGATTATGATAGTCAAATTAGAGATATGATTGTACAGGCCGATAAAGAGTGGTGTCCATTAAATACTTGGTCCAAGATCCCAGATTCAAAGTTCATGGCGAGTGGTACAAAAAGACTCGCTGAATTGATTAGTCAAGATCCTTTTTCATATATCCAGTTCGAAGTAGCACCTAAATTCATAAGAATATTATGTGAGCTTGCCCGAGAGGATAAACCTTTGATTGATGCTACAGTCACCGGTCACAGAGCAGCGCCAGAGATAGCTCAGAATGGACTGAACCTTGCTAATATCCCCTGCACCCCCGCTGTATTTACGACGATTATGGGAGATCTTATAGTTCTTGAGAAAACCCTTTGCTTCCAGCGTATGGAGGAAATCGTTGAAGGGCTTTCGACATATTCAGGAGGTTCAGTCAGAGGACTTCATGCAGTAAAGGGGTCCGATCTTAAGAAAGCAGCTTTTCCTGGGGATGTTTCCCTAACTATGAAGATAGGTGGGGTAATCCGAGATGCAGTCAAAGCTGAAAAATCCACTATTGAACCAATGCTCGATGCTTTAGGACCAATTGGATTCAAGTTATTTGAAGGTGAGATTTTTGACTACTGGCAAGATGATGCTTACTCGTTTATTTGGGGTTTTGCTAAGATAAAGGGAACTGGACCATATGAGGGTCATTACATGAAAATCTGGTTTAAAAATGAGTTTCACATTTCATGGTTAGATAGCAAACCATATGTTACAAGTCCTGATGGAATTAACGTTGTTGATCCCAATACGGGCTGGGGATTGGCAAACTTTTGGCCAGCTGAGTGGGAAATAGGGAGGGAGGTTGCTGTAGTAGGTGTAAAAGCTGAAGCCCGATGGGAAACTCCAATGGGTTTGAAACTCTTCGGTCCTCAACACTTCCGCTTTGACATGCCACATATACCCATAGAGAAAGTCTATAAGAAATTTGAGTGAAGACCGATATTCCAAGAAATTCTGTGTTCTAACCATTTTGAATATATAACTGATATGTTGAAATGCGCGAGCGCACTACAAAAGTAACATTTCAACAAAAAAAAGAGAAAGATAGTTTCGTTTTGATTTGTCAGACTGCTGTTTTGCTGTAGTTCCATGCGATGATTCCGAAGTCAAACCAGTCAACATCGCCGTCGGGGATGTTTGGGTTTGGGGATTAAAATTTAACCCCCCCTCTTTCTGCCTTGTTTAGTCCTAGTATTTCACACTAAAAATCATCTGACTCAATAAGCCACTAGAAAGAATAGATTATAGAGAAGAAATATCTACCTCTTCTCCAGTGCGCGCGCAAATCTCAAGGTAGCTTGTAGATGACCTCTGTCAGAGCTGATGACGACTCTACAATTGCTTGGTTGAGCTCAGAGAGTTTTTTCTCGACCTGCTTCAATATAGTCTTGTACTTTTCTTCTAGGGAGGCGATCTCGGTGCTCACGTCCTTGATCTTCTTTTTGGACTTCTTGTCCAACTTGCGTGCTTCTGGTATCAGGTCGAACTTGAGACCTTGGGCGCGCTTCGAGTCAAGTGTAGCCTTTCGGATGATGTTGTAGACTTTTGGACTAACGTTGAGGCCCCATAGTTTCTCTGTGAGAGCCTTCAGGGAAGTGGTCAAGGTTTCTTTGTCTGCTCTTTTTGCTGCAACGATGGCTTTTTTCAAGTTGATGATTGCGTCGAGGTAGTCTGGGACGACGTAGGCGGCGCTGGTTGTTATTCCACATTTTATGTTTACTAGTTTAGGGTTGATGGAGGAGCAGGCTCGTCGCTGAACGCTGTTGACGAAGGAGACTATCTTTTTGTTTAACTTCTTCTTCAACGCGGAGGACTTCTTCTTTTGAAGCCTCTCTGCAACTACCTTGAGGTGGATTACATTGTCGATAAGCTTACTAAGATCAACGGCGTCTTCGACCTTAGTAGACCTTTCGGAGAGCGCTTTACGGAGGTTCCCGGCGGTAGACGTGAAGTCGTAGGGTAACAGCTCCGGAGAATCCAGTTTCAGAATTAGAGCTAGAGTCATTCTGAGGGCGTTTCTCATGAGATCGGCGTTGATGAGTTCCGGAGTGTCGCGGTTGCTGTGATAGATTTTCATAAATTGGGTCATTTTTGGGTTGATGCTCACACTTGGAACACCGTGTCGAACAAACCACCATTGGTCTAGGCCAGTGTCTGGCGGTCCCTCGACCTCATAGATCGCTTCAGCCTCGAACTCCTCAATTAGTTTGTTCGTCAATGTTTTGAGTTCTGGTGTGAGAGTTATGTTGCTGGTGTAGCCATAGGCGAAGCCGTCGAGGTTGATGTTTGCGACGATCTTGTCCAATTCGTCGGCATGCTGTTTCGTGTAAGCGTATGAACCTGCCAACCCAGAGAAGAGGTCTTCGACACCAGGTTCAAGGCTGAATTCCTCGCCACCGCATGTCACGAATCTTATCGTTCTGGCATTTTTGTAGTTCTTTGCCAAAACTTCCGCGACGCTTATGATTGCCGCCACTCCACAGGCGTCGTCGTTCGCGGCTCCATACCAGCTGTCGTGATGGGCTGTTAACACAATAAGCTGATCAGGATATTTGTGTCCTGGAAGCTCACCTACAACATTGTGAGATGTACTTTCTACGTTGAGTTCAACAATATTCTTTAATTTGGCTTTAACCTCTCCTTTTCTGAGAAGACGGCGTATCGCCTGAGCTTCGATGTAAGGAATCGAGACAACTGGGATACTTGCGCGCGTCCAGTAGTTTCGGATGATATCGCGTTCGAAAACCACTGATGTAAGGATCGCTGCGGAGGCTCCAAACTCTTGAGCTTGAAGGATCGGAGCCCAAGCTCCAAGTTTTTCATTTACCTCTATCAATACTATTTTACCTTTGAGTTTGACTCCTTCGCGCTTCAGTCGCTTGAAATCTCGGATTGTCCCAAAACCCACATTGACGATGGCTCCTGTAACGCCTTCTGCATCGGTGGCGAAACCTGGATGTTTTGGGCCAAAACATCGTCCACATGATAGCTTCTTATGAATTGGCTCTAACAACTCCAGCTCGCTTAGCTTGTGGTTGCTGGCTATAATTTTGAAGGGTTCCAGGTGAACATTTTTGAGACCTATTTCTCTGAATCTTGACTCTATTAGCTTGACTCCTTTGTATTCTCCTGGAGTTCCGACAGCTCTCTCCCCGATGTTGAAGAGGCTAGTGATGTCATCTAATGCTTTTTCAAGTGAAAGTAGATCGATCAGTTTCCTTTGGTCCTTGTCTAATACTTTCTTGGACATTTCGAAATCACGGCACAGACTCTGTTCACAAAATTATAAAACTATCGGTCAAAATTCTTGTGTTAGACCTCCTTTGCCTAACATATGCGCGCGCATGTGAGTTCATGATTGAATTAGTGATCGTCCAATAGTGAAGGCGTTTTTTAGAATGCTTGGTTGTTCTCTTACCTCTCCTTTTTCGTAAGCCTTGACTAACAATGTGTTTGCGAGTTGGACGCCTAGGTACTCAAGAGATAGTTTGAACATGCCAACTAGGTGCTTACAAGCCTTCTTTCCTTCCTCAGATGGTACGACGAGGACGGCTTTTTTGCCTTTGAGCTTTTTTGATGCAGCGAACGGTCGAAGTCTGTCTATGAAGAGCTTCATCTGTGCTGCAGGACCATACCAGTAGAGGGGTGTTCCAAAAACTAACACATCGGCCTCGGTTAGTTTGGGGTAAAGCATTTGCATATCATCTTCGGCGGCGCATTCAAAGTTTCCCTTCTTACAGTTTCTACAGTCGATGCAAGGTCGTATATCTATATCATACAGGTACACTTTTTCGACGCTACAACCTTTAGAACTGGCACCGTTAAGGAGCTTGTCAACCAAGATGTCTGTATTTCCGTTTTTCCTAGGGCTTCCAACCAGCGCTAAAACCTTCATTGTACGATCCCTCATGTAAGACGTTCTCAACAGAACACTGCGTCGGACCCTGATATCTCTTGCGCGCGCGCATGCCTTGAAAAGTTGAAGGCTTAGGTCTTCATTACTGTCGTTGTAATGAGAACTATCTAAATATTACGACTATAGTAATGTGTGTGGGGTTAAAATTTAAGCCAACCAACCCTAAACACAAAAAAAAAAACGTTAAAGACCCTGTTCAACAACCCACGCCCTTTTCTGCAACAAGCCTCAACAACTTCACCACTCTCGCCTCATCCACATCCTCTAAAGAATAGAATTTAACATGGCGCATCATCTTCCCCTTGCCCTCAAACAACACCTTCTCTTGCTCCGACAACCCCTTCACCGAAAAACCCAAATTAACATGGTCTCTAAGCGCCACAACATAGAACTTCCCATCATACCAAGGCACGCCCATCTTAAACTCTTCCTTGATATCGGGAAGAGTCTTCAGAATTGTGTTTCTTAGTCTTTGAACAATCTCCCTCTGTGGAGATTTCTGATTTTCTATGTACTTTTCAACTTCCGTGCTCGTTTTCACCGACCCCTTCAACTCATTTCTGGAACTCCAAATAAAATGTTAGCTTTGGGATTAAAACTTAATCGCTCTCTACGCACACCGCACAAATTACTACCTCGGCTTCCTTCTTAGTGGGCAATAAATAACCCGTTCGCGCAAACTGGCCCTTGTCTGCGCTATTTGCACTTTCCGCGAGCCTGGCGGCGCACTAGCATGCATACGTGCACTTAGAGGATGTCGTGCACAAAAACCATAAATTATTGAGGATAACAAAACGATCTGAATAAAAGGGTTATCTTACCTTCAAATCGAGTATGCGCACACATGGGTGGAGACAATGGATCTTAGGCCGCTATATCTTGCCTTGATTATTTTCACTATGAGTTTGGGAATACTTTCCGTAGCTATTCCATTATATTCTTATGGTCTCGGCGCGGACAGCGTTGCTGTTGGTTTGATTATTTCAGCTCATGCTATCGCACATATTCTAGCATCACCTCTATGGGGTAAGGCATCTGACCGTGTGGGCAGAAGACTATCGCTCGGCATTGGAATGCTGCTGAGTTCAGTTGCCGTTCCTTTGTACCCGTTTGTGAACGATCCAGGATTCCTCGCTGTAATTTCATTTTTGAGGGGGTTGACTGACGCTTCCTTTTGGATTGTGCCGTGGGCTCTCATAGCAGACCTCTATGCACCTCAAGAAATAGGAAAAGTTTTCGGCAAGGTGGGGATGATTCAGGGGATAGGTTTCATAGTTGGACCATTCTTGGGGGGTTTTCTAGTGGGCCAGCTCGACTATCCTAGCATATTCTACATATCTTCGGCTTCTGCATTCTTCACTGCTCTGTTAGTCCTTTTTGGGCTTCATGAAAAGTCTAGGGTTCTTACCGAAAAGAGTAAGGGGTCAAGGGAAATCCGGCTTGAATCTCGGGCGATAGCAAAAAAGAGCTTAGCCATCGCGTACGTCGACACGGCACTCTCTGGCTTGTTCTTAGGAGTTATCAATTCTCACTTCATTATTTATGCTAGTGAAATACTGAGGGAAGAATACTTAGTAGGTTTTCTCTTGACCAGTTACTACTTCGCAGAAACATTCATCCAGCCCCTAGCGGGCAGATTATCTGATATGTTTGGTCGACATCGCACAATTCTTTTGGCATTCATTATGTGTGCTATTGGTTTTCTCGCGTTACTTGTGCCTCCATCCTTCGTGTCTTTCCTGATTGCGTGTGTAATCGTAGGAATAGGTGTAGGAACGCTATACATAGCGCCAAGCGCTCTCGTCATGGATATAACCCCACCTTCTCAACGAGGATTGATCGTTGGCTTCTATAGCACCGTATGGGGGATTGGCTTTTTTCTCGGACCATTGCTCGGAGGCGTAGCGGCTATCTATTCAGTCAGCGCTCCATATATGCTAAGCACGATCGCATCGGCAATGGGAGGCATCTTAGCGTTAATTGGATTGATGTGGGCATCCAAAAAAATACCACTGAAAACCTGAATTCAAACCTTCTTTGTCGCGTACATATCCGTGTGTGTGGGCTTAAATTTTAACGCCAAACCAAAATCCAAATAATAAATGCGCGCCACCACTCTGAGGTTTCCCTTAGGGAGCAATAAATAGCGGGAGACGCATGAAATCATATGGGGGCACGTGGCGAGATGGGAAGCAAGGTGTCGACCTGCCTTTGCATCGACAAAGGAGTCCTAGAGACCGCTAGGCATGCATGCAGGCAAAGAACCTACCAATTATTGTAAAAAACTATCTCGCTGAACGGTTTTCTCTCTCCAACTGGACGTTTCTCTTCGGCTGGGTAGCCCAGAGACGTCATAGCCACCACGCGAACACCTAACGGCAACTTAAGCGCCTTTCTGGTGGCTTCTTCGTCGAAGTCGGCGATCCAACACGTTCCTAAACCCAGTTCTGTGGCTGTTAAAATCATGTTCTGCATGGCAATTGCCACGTCTACCATCCAGTATTCTTGTCCGTCCATTCTCACCCAAGCTTCCTCGGGAACAGCGCAGCCTACAATAATCACGGGTGCAGAAACGAACCATTCTTCGTCATAGGCTGCTCTGAGTTTCTCTTTGATTTTATCATCAGTTACTACAACGAATCGCCAAGGCTGTCTGTTATCGGCGGAAGGCGCCAACCTACCTGCCTCCAAGACGCGATTAAGCTTTTCCTCATTGACGGGCTTTTTCTCATACAGTCGGATGCTACGTCTTTTTCTTATAGCCGCAAAGACTTCCATTTGGACGCACCAACCGTTACATCAGAAACGCCAGTTTTATCTTTTTTGCATGCTTGTGGCTTAAATTTTGACCCAGGCAATCGGGTGCTTGGCGGATGCGCGCGCACGATTTTATGTGGCTTGGAACTCAGGCATAACTTCCTTTACAAATTGTTCTCTACTTTTTGTGGTAGTGCTCTCTAGGTAAAATCGCGTGACTCCTAACTTCAGGTATTCTTTTATCTTACAGCAACATTCATCAGGTGTACCCACAATATTACTATTTACATAAGTGTCAAAATCATGAGCGCTAAGTTTCTGTATGTCCTTTGAATCTGTATTCCAATGGGGAGGTTCTCCTCTCGATGACAGATATTCCTCAACCTCTGATCTTACTTTGCTTCCTTTTTGCAAAAGGAACAACTCCCCTGTCCACGACTTCTTTATTTCATCGTAGTCTCTCCCCACATTGGTGCAGTGACCTCTCAGGACGTCAAGTTTGTGAGCATACTCTTCTGG
>Ga0209636_10008362_pt1 | contig 10534 bp, 7 predicted proteins | sample DeeMarSWOR152_54_FD_187464 | JGI IMG/M metagenome (GOLD analysis project Ga0209636, IMG submission 187464) | Marine sediment microbial communities from White Oak River estuary, North Carolina - WOR-1-52-54 (SPAdes) (version 2) | ecosystem: Environmental > Aquatic > Marine > Intertidal zone >... | reverse complement strand
ATTTGGGCACAAGGCTTATCGTGGTGCTCAATGACAACGGCATGTCCATTTCGCCCACAGTAGGAGCGATAGCCAAGCGGCTAAATGTAGTGCGAACAACTCGTAGCTATGTGCAGGTTAAGAAACAGACGAGGCGGTTGCTGTCTTTTTTGCCGGGAGGAAAGAGGCTTCAAGGGGCATTGCGGCGTCTCAGGGAAGGGGTAAAAGCAGTGGTCATGCCCACCATGATGTGGGAGCAGCTCGGCTTTACCTACTTAGGCCCGATAGATGGTCATAACACTGCTGAATTGGAGGCAGCTTTGACTCAAGCCAGGAATTACTACAAGCCGGTTATCGTCCATGTCTTGACTAAGAAGGGCAAGGGTTACAAGCCAGCCGAGGATAATCCTACTTACTTTCACGGTCTGTCTCCTAAAAGCAATAGCTTGAACATAACGTCTACTTATAGTCAAATATTTGCTCAAACAGTCGGTGGACTGCTCAGGGACAATCCCAATGTGGTGGTGATAAGCGCTGCCATGGTTGAAGGCAATAGCCTGTCTTCTCTGGTCAAGGAGTTTCCTCAACGCATCTACGATGTAGGGATTTCTGAGCAGCATGCGGTTACCTTAGCCGCCGGTCTAGCTACCCAGGGCTTTATACCTATTGTAGCTATATATTCCACCTTCTTGCAGCGTGCCTTTGACCAAATATTGCACGATGTTTGTCTCCCTGACCTGCCTGTCATTTTTGCCCTTGATCGCAGCGGCATTGTCGGAGAGGACGGCAAAACACATCAAGGGATATTCGATTTATCCTATCTTAGTTTGATGCCTAATATGATTGTTTGCGCACCTAAGGATGGGAATGAACTTCAAGACCTGCTCTATACTGCCCTCAATGCCGAGCATCCTCTGGCAATTCGTTATCCCCGGGGTCGGGGAGCAGATGTGCCCCTGGCCACCGAGCTGCATCAACTTCCTATAGGCAGAGCTGAGATAATAAAGCAAGGTGAAGATATAGTCATAATAGGCATCGGCTCTACTGTCATGCCTTCTCTGGAAGCTGCGGAACATTTAGCTCTGGGGAGCATTGATGCCATGGTGATTAATGCCCGATTCGCTAAGCCCCTGGATACAGAGCTTATTCTGGATGTAGCCAACCACACCAAAAATATGGTCATCGTAGAGGAGAATATTCTTAGCGGCGGCTTTGGTGCCGCAGTGCTGGAGCTGCTGGAAAAGGCTGAAGCCTCAGATGTCAAAGTGAAGCGGTTAGGCATTCCTGACGAATTCGTAACCCATGGAGAGCAAGATTTTCTTCGCTCTCTCTACCATCTGGATGCCCCGGGAATAGCCAAGGAATGTGCTGATTTCCTGGCTCAAGTCCAAGCCAAGGTGTAGGGACAGTTCCCCACCACTCTCCTTTAACAGTAGCTTCTAAATCAGACCAACCCTGCGAATCTCCTGGCCCAATCATAGTTAACTGCATAAATCTTTAGAATCCTGAGCACTGAGTTCCTTCGACTTCGCTCAGGACAGGCCTAAGCAAATTCAAATGACCAAATTCAAAATCCAAAACCGTTTTGAACATTCGAGGTTTGAATTTCGAGCTTGTTTAAGGTTCAGGATTTCGGTTTTTGGATTTTCACCTCAGACGGTGAGTCCTTATTCTCCTGAGCCATTCGCTTGAGCTCATAGAGCTTGGTTATTGCTTCCAGAGGGGACATGGAATCAATATCAAGCCGGCTAATTTCATCAGCTAACAAGGAGCCCTGCGTAAAAAGAGGAATCTGAGGCGATGCTTTATGGAGAGGGACTTTGGCTTTTTTAGCAGCATGGCTTTCCAGCTCAGCTAAGACTTCTTGAGCTCGAACGATGACCGATTTGGGCAGGCCGGCTAGTTGAGCCACGTGGATGCCATAGCTCCTGTCGGTGCCCCCGGGGACAATCTTGTGGAGAAAGATAACTTTGTCTCCTTCCTCCGCCACCGCCACGTTGAAGTTTTTCACTCTGGGCAGGATACCAGCCAGGTCCACCAATTCGTGATAATGAGTAGCAAAAAGGGTCTTCGCTCCAAGCTCAGGGTGGTTGTGGATAAACTCAGCTACTGCCCAGGCAATGGAAAGCCCGTCATAGGTGGAAGTGCCCCGCCCAATTTCATCCAGAATGATAAAGGAGCGAGGGGTAGCATTATTCAGGATATTGGCCGCCTCAGTCATCTCCACCATAAAAGTAGATTGCCCGGCGGCTAAGTCCTCCTGAGCGCCAATGCGAGTAAAGATGCGGTCAACAATTCCAACATTCGCTGAATTGGCAGGGACAAAGCCTCCAATCTGAGCTAAAAGGATAATTAAAACTACCTGCCTGAGATAGGTGGACTTTCCCGACATGTTGGGGCCGGTGAGTATAATGAGCTGATTATCCTTATTGCATAAATAAGCGTCGTTAGGAACAAAATTATCGCTGCCTATGCTCTGTTCTACAATAGGGTGGCGCCCTCCCTTAATATCAATGACATCCTGGTTGGTCAGCGTTGGCTTGACATAACTATGACGTACTGCGACCTCAGCAAGGCTGGAAAGGGCATCGATTTGAGCGATGGCTCTGGCGGTGACCAAAATTTGCCCCCCAACAGCGCTTATCTGGTGGCAAAGTTGCCGGAAAATGGCAGCCTCCAGGTCAGCGATTTTCTCCTGAGCATTGAGAATCAGCGATTCATACTCCTTGAGTTCGGGGGTGAAGAACCTTTCCGCTTCCGCTAGAGTTTGCTTACGAATATAGTCTGTGGGAACCAAACTGAGATTAGCCCGAGATACCTCGATATAATAGCCAAATACCCGGTTGTAGCCTACTTTCAGGGATTTAATCCCTATGCGCTGTCTTTCCCTCTGCTCCAGGCCGGCCAGATATTGCTTGGCCTGCTTGGAATTGCGGCGAATTTCATCCAGCTCAGGGGAGAAACCTTCCCTTATAACACCACCTTGCTCCAAATCCCCTGGCTCATCGGCGATAGCCCCGGCGATTAAGTCCACGATATCGGGGCAAGGCTTAAGTTCGGCGCTTAGCCAATTTATGGCGTCTCCGTCTGACATCGCCGCTTTCAAGTCTGGCACCTTCTCTAAACTGGAGCGGAGCGTTAGCAACTCCCGGGGCATGACTCTGGCACTACCCACTCGATTAACCAACCTCTCCAGGTCAGCGATGTCCGCTAAGAGAGAAATGACCTTTTGACGAGCCAGACTATCTTGATGAAACCAGGCAACCGCCTCTTGCCGCCGATTCAATATGGCGAGGTCCAGAAGGGGATGTCCCAGCCAATTCTTGAGTAGCCTGCCACCCATGGCTGTCTTGCTCAGGTCAATGACGGAGAGGAGGGAGTTGCCGGTTTCTCCCCACCTGCCGCCCTGAAAGAGCTCCAGGTTGCGGATGGTCTGGCCATCGAGGGTCATAAAGGAGTCTGTAGAGTAGGTAGCAAGCTTGCTTAGCTGAGGCAGAGTTTCTTTCTGTGTTTCCTTGACATAATGTATTAATGCGCCGGCGGCCCTTATGGCTAAAGGCAAGCGGGCACAGCCATAGCCTTCCAGGGTAGCCACATTGAAATGTTCCAGCAGAGCTTCCTGGGCAATCTCCAAATCAAACCAGTAGTCATCAAGTCGGCTCATGGTGAACAGCAATTGAGCATAATCGTCGGCACCTTCGGTAATAAGAACTTCGCTGGGCTGAAGTCGCTCCAATTCAGGCATGACTCTTTCAGCAGGAAGCTGAGTGGTGGCGAACTCACTCGTGGTTATATCAACATAGGCGATTCCCGCCTCCTCGTTTTCAATGACCATGCTGGCGAGATAGTTATTGCTCTTACTATCCAGCAGATTGGGCTCGACCACCGTCCCCGGAGTCACCACGCGAATAACGTCCCTTTCCACCAGTCCCTTACTTGGCGGAGTAAGCTGCTCACAAATAGCCACTTTATGACCACGGTTGATGAGTTTAGCTAAATAGTTATCTAGAGCGTGGTAAGGTATCCCCGCCATGGGCACCCTCTGCCCCTTGCCCATCTCCCGGGAAGTCAGGACAACATCCAGCTCTCGCGAAGCCACTTTGGCATCTTCATCGAAGGTCTCATAGAAGTCGCCCAGCCGGAAGAAAACAATAGCCTTGGGATACTTCTGCTTAACCCTGAGATATTGCTTTCTAAGAGGTGTTACAGTCATCTATGTTATTTTACTAGCTCTTCAGGGATATATAAAGCAGAACGAACATTGGGTGAGGGTTCAACAAAAACAGCCAAAGGATTATAATGCTGAGGTATCAGGGGAGTTAAAACCGGCATCTTTTCTATTAACAATTGAAGGGAAATTGGTATATACTGAGATTAGGTGAAATAATAAAGAATCATGAGAATCCGCAGAAGGAGGTGAATAATGGAACTACCTGCTTTTGAAATAGAGCAAAATAGGAAAAAGTTTTACGCCGCTCGCATGTCGGCTGAACAACTCTGTGATGAGGAAATAGTAAAGACTGATGCTTGGTCGCCAGATAATCGTGAAGGTTACCAAAGAAGACTGAGTACGGTCAGGGCTAGGTTATTTGCTAAATACATTGCAAATCCAGATAACATTTCTCCCCCAGCAGTCTTGTTAAGCGTCAGAGAATCTGTTGAATTCAGATCCAAAGATGGAAATTATGGAATTTTAAGCATACCCGACAGCTCGACCTTATATGAAGTAGACGGTCAACACAGAATTGGAGGCCTAAGGGAGGCCATAAAGAGGGACAAAATTCACTCTGATTTTTCTTTACCAGTTATCATCATATGCCCCGCAAAGCTAGGAAAAAAGGAGGCAGCGAATCCGCGTTTTTGCGAAGCTAAACAGTTTGTTGTCATAAACCGTACACAAAAGACAGTTCGATCCGACCTCTCAGACAGATTTATTGCCAGACTCACACCCGAACAAAGGCAAGAACTTGGGGTGTTAGGGGCAGTAGAGACGCTGGAGAGAACTCAAGCAGCTGTTCAAATTGCAGATAGGTTGAATCGTAGAGCAGGGTCTCCATGGGAAAATAGAATTAAGCTCCCGGGTAAAAGAGGAGGTGGCGTTAGCCAAAGAGCGTTCACAAGCTCCTTGGAACCTATCCTCAGGGATCCAATACTTAAAACTCTTGCGATCGATGAAGTCATTGATGCCTTGGATCAATATTGGACTGCTTGGAGGAAGATTTGTCCGAGGGCTTTTAAAGAGCCACAGCAACATGTAATCCAGAAAACTATAGGCTTATCAGTTTTACATGAACTCTTTATAGAAGCCGCAAAGTTGCTCAAGGGTCGTCGTAAGAATTGGACACAAGATAATTTTTATGAGGTTCTAGACAAAATGACAAGAGGAGTTGGCGATGAGTTCTGGCATTCTCAGGGAGAAGCAGGTAAGGGTGGGAGTAATAGGGTGGTATTGAGGAATCTTTCAGGAAAGCTTCGAGCGAATTTTCTAGCATGTAATTGGAAGTTTTAGATACTTTCAAGTGCCCTTTGAGGGAGTTTGCAAGCGCATAAAACATTGGTCAGTTGAGCATTGAGCTAGGGGATAAAACCTTTATGGAATAACAACTGTAAATAAGACGGATTGCTTATAAGGGTAAGTACGAGTCTTTTGCCGTGTTAGAGGAAATTGAGATTTCTGTTGCGGAGGAATTTCGGGGGTTGGTGGACGAGGGCTGGGTAAGGAGGATAGCTCAAACTGTCCTTAAGGCTGAAGGGGTGGCTTCTCCTTACGAAGTGGGCTTGGTTTTCACCGATTCTGAGACGGTGAGACAGCTTAACCGGGACTACCGGGGTGTGGATGAGTATACAGATGTGCTGGCTTTCCATATGCTTCCCCAGAAGGAAGCTGATTCCTCTTTTGTTCTCCCTCCCGATGGTGTAACTCGCCTGGGAGAGGCAATCATTTCCTATCCCCAAGCGGTAGAGCAAGCCAAAGAGCAGGGGCATTCAACCGAAGGAGAGCTGGCATTGCTGGTTATCCACGGGATACTTCACCTTTTGGGCTATGACCATGAAGAACCAGAGGAAGCAGCCGAAATGAGGACAAGGGAAAAAGAACTCTTGGAGAAATGCTTGCCTAGGTGGTGATATAATATAAGTGCAGAATGGGGTTGAGGATGCCAAACCGCTCCAATTATTCAATGAATGGTATTCCAGCATCATTTAGCGCGGGGCACAAGCGGGGCTTAACTCGGGGTCTTTGAAGTGCAAAACAGCGCAGAGGAGGTGAAAGATGGCTAAATTCTTAATGCTGACGACCCTCACTGATGAAGGAAGAAAGACTATCACGGAGAACCCTGGAAGGATCAAAGAGGTCAACAAAGAAGTGGAGGCAATGGGAGCGAAGATTCTGGCTCAGTATGCTCTGCTAGGGCCGTATGACTTCGTGAACATTTTAGAAGCTCCCAGTAATGAAGCAATATCCAAGGTGGCGATAGCTCTGGGGGCAAGAGGTACGCTTCAAACTATGACTATGGCTGCTATGGATGTTGACACTTTCATTGGCGGTCTCAAGAAGTAGAAGTAACCGTTGGGTACCCGCTTGTGCTATCAATTTTCAAGGCTGATCGGAATTTGGAATTAAAGCACCAATAACAGAAATGCAAAACTGCTCAGTACTCTGGATTTAGGGTTTAGAGATAGTTGAGGATTATAGTTTGTGTGGTGGTGGGCAGGGACGATGAATTAATCGAGAGTTTGGGCTTTGCTTCTAGCTCCCGAATTCTCATTTTATCCAGGAATTTGTCCACAAGACTGAGATTGCCAGTGAACGCCTCTGTCTTATAGTGCATGGGGATGACGATGGGAGGCTCTAATTGCCTTACTATTTCCACAGCCGTGTCAATGGGGATAGTAGACACCTCACCGACGGGCAAAAATAATATATCGACATCTCCTAATTCCTCTACCAAATGCAGACCCAGAGGATGCCCCAGGTCACCTAGATGACATAAGGTAATTCCATCCATCTCAATTACATAAATGGTATTTTTTCCTTTCAATTCCCCTTTCTGATCATCGTGGCAAGTGGCGACTCCTGTGATGAATATTCCTCCTATTTCATATTCCCCGGGGCTTTTTATTTGTTGAGGCTCATCAGCGACGCCTTCGATGTAGCTATGGCCAGGGTGGAAATGGCTCACTGTCACTATGTCTGCCTTAGGTTCACCCAGGCGGTAGCCCAAGTCAGGATGACATGGGTCTGTTATGATGGTTTTTTCTTTCCCTCTAATCAGAAAGCAGGAATGTCCTAGCCAGGTAATTTCCATCAGCATCTAAAGGATAACCCTTATAATAGCAATAGTCAAACGACAGGCAATTGACAAGAACCAGTATAATCGTTAACATTTAAAAAATGAAGGTTAACGACACGAAGAGGCAAATATTGAAAGCTCTTCGAGAGTGTGGTGGTTATCTTTCTGGCGAGACACTTTCTAACCAGCTTGGCACCTCCAGGGTCTCTATCTGGAAACATATTCGCAGTTTAAAAGAAGACGGCTATGTAATAGAAGCTTCGCCTAGGGGATACAGGCTGGTCTTCTCTCCAGATTTGCTGCTTCCCTACGAATTGCCCGGTTTAGAACAAAGAATTCACTACTTCCCAGAGATTGGCTCGACCATGGATGTGGCAAGGGAGTTGGCTAAAAAGGGAGCAGGGGAGGGGACAATCGTGATTGCTGAAGCCCAGACCCGCGGGCGGGGAAGATTGAGCCGGGAATGGCTCTCGCCAGGAGGAGGGATTTACTTCACTCTTGTTTTACGCCCCGGGATAAGTCCCGCATATGCTCCGAGGATAAATTTGATGGCCTCTGTTGCCGTGGCAGCTACAATTAAAAAGCTCTTTGGGTTAAAGGCCAAATTAAAATGGCCCAATGACGTCTTGATCGACGGCAGGAAGGTGTCTGGCATACTGGCTGAAATGGATGCTGAAATGGATGTTGTAAACTTTGTGAACGTCGGGATAGGTATAAACGCCAATACCTCTATTCCCCAGTTTGAGAAAAAGGTGACCTCCTTAAAGGACATGTTAGGAAAGGAAATCTCCAGGAAGGAATTTTTGAGCGCATTGTTAGTGGAAATAGAGCGACGGCAACCTCTGTTAATGGAAGCGGATTTACTCCAAGAGTGGAAAAAACTCTCGGTGACATTAAATAAGGATGTAAGGATAGTAGCGCCAGGTGAGGTAATAGTAGGGCGGGCAATCGACATTGATACCACCGGAGCATTGATAGTAGAGGAAAAGAATGGCTCTTTGAAGAAAGCGATGGCCGGCGATTGTATTCACTTGAGGGAAGATGCACCAAATACTAATACAGGAGCAGTCAACTATCAGTAGTCAGCATTCAGTATGAAGCTGATAGCTACATCGTTGTAAGATGCCGCAACTAGTCATTGTCATCGTTTATTTCCTCACCATAATTGGTATAGGGGTATGGAGTAAGCGGAGAGCGGGAAGCCAAAACGGCTTCTTCGTTGCCCACCGCCGGGGAACTCTGCCCCTTATCACCGGCTCACTTGTAGCCACTGCAATAGGGGGGTCAGCAACTGTGGGGATGGCTGGCCTAGGGTTCAAGCAAGGCTTGACTGGTACTTGGTGGCTTCTTGTTGGCTCCGTAGGCCTCGTGCTTCTGGGAGTTTTCTTTGCCAAGAAAGTAAGAGGTGCTGCTCTTTATACTCTTCCAGAACTGGTAGAAAGGCAGTATGACCGCCGTATGAGTTTGGCGGCTTCTATTCTTATTGTTATCGCTTGGGTGGGGGTGGTGGCGGGACAAATCGTTGCTGCCGGGACAGTTTTATCTATCTTGGGAATAGGTTCCACTACCTTCTGGATAGTTATTTTCACTGCAGTCGTTATAATTTATGGCATTCTGGGAGGTCAATTCTCGATTATCCGTACTGATGTTTTCCAGGCAGCGATTCTTTTCATTGGGATTTTTGTCGCTTTGGCGCTGGCTTTCTCGCAAGTAGGAGGACTTGATGGGTTGAAAGCCTCTCTACCCACGGGTTATTTCTCTTTTCCAACAAGCCCCGGGTTCGATTGGAAGATGCTCTTATCCTTTTTGATTCTCGTCGGAGCGACTTACGTGGTGGGGCCTGACATGTATTCTCGACTTTTCTGTGCTAAGGGAGAAAAAACAGCTCAGCAATCAGCAATTTTGTCGGCGTTTCTTTTCATCCCCCTGGCTTTCGCCATCATCTTTATAGGTATGGCCGCCAAAGTTTTATATCCGGAGATATCTGCCGAAGGAGCCTTTCCTCAAGTAATAACCACTGTACTTTCCCCCGGTTTAAGCGGACTAATCCTTGCTGCCCTGGTCGCAGCACTCATGTCTTCAGCGGATACCTGCCTGCTTAGTCAAAGTGTCATTTTAACTGAGGATATAGTTAAGCGAGTTTACCCTGCGCTTGACGAGAGGAAAACAGTTTTGATAACTCGCTTAAGTCTAGTTGGGTTAGGTCTGGTGGCGTTGGGTCTGGCTTTAGCCTTAGAAGGGGTGATTTCGTCCCTTCTTTTTGCCTACACTATATTCACTTGCGGCTTGGTTGTTCCGGTGATCGCTGGGTTTTACAAAGACAAGCTAAAGGTGACACCACGAGGTGCCCTGGCTGCTCTCATAGGTGGTGGGGTAGTAGGCTTGCTGGGAAAGATCCCGGCTCTTGACATCCCTCTCAAAGAGGACCTTGGCCTCATAGGTTTTGCTGTAAGTGCCGTGTTACTTTTCGGAGTGAGTTTCCTCGATTCAAAGAGGGCATCCCCGCGAGGCACAAATTAAATCGCAGCTTAGGCGGAGACAAGCCCCACCCAATCTGATTACTATTCTGAGCCCTTTTACTTTATCCTAGTTCCGCCATACATCTCCTGTAGCTTGAACAACCCAAACAATGGGGTCAACCAGGAGCTCCCTGACCATAGTCCTCAGAAGCTCATTTCCGGCTATGAAATCCGCTACAGGAGGGCTAAGCTGATAGTACAGAGCAACAAATTGAGAGCCCACGGTGCTTTCCAGCAAAACCACATCCCGGAACTCTCGCAATACATCGATCTGTTCAGCGGTGGGAGTTCCGTAGGCTGCAGTGGCGATGAAACAGCCACAGACTCCACCTACGGAGGGTGGTGTGTCTGTGTTGAATTGAAGGGTAGTGCCTTCCACAGTGGTGCTGCCCCTAAGCTGGGCTTTGAAATCGTACTCGGTGTCGGAGTCAAGCCCGGTGAGCACCTCAGCATGGGTGCCGTCTGCTGTTTTAGATACCCAGGCAGTATAAGACCAAGCCAGGTCGGTGGACTTCTTATAGGCGAAGCGTACTTCTACTTGGCTGAGATCCCCCATGGTGTAGTTCATATTCAGGGTGACTGAGTTGATGGTGATGTCGGTGGCGGCTTTTGTGATAACCGTCGGATATGCTGGAGAAGGCGGTGTCTCCTCAAAGTTGGCTGTGATGGAATAGTCGCCGTTCATGGTGATGGTGGTCGTGGCAGAGTCGGGGTGGGTGACGCTGTCGCCGGTCCAGTTGACGA